>Ga0302323_100004993_pt1 | contig 10839 bp, 7 predicted proteins | sample Fen_T0_3_FD_201950 | JGI IMG/M metagenome (GOLD analysis project Ga0302323, IMG submission 201950) | Peat permafrost microbial communities from Stordalen Mire near Abisko, Sweden - Fen_T0_3 | ecosystem: Environmental > Terrestrial > Soil > Wetlands > Permafrost | place: Sweden: Abisko... | reverse complement strand
TTGTCAAAGACCTCCGCGCGCAAGCCTGCCTCGCCGCCGGCCGCCTCGGTCGAGAACTCCGTGGCCCGGACCAGGTCGTCCAGGGTCGGCAGGCCTCGGTGATAGTAGGTGTTGAGGCCCGTTTGGGCAGGCAAGCTCAGACCTTCGAGGAAGCTGACAGCCGTGAACGGCTCCACGCGCGCGCTGCCGCCGCCCACCGGCACGGCAGGGTGAGCCAGCGGTCCGATGAGGGCGAGAGAGCGGATCGTGGCCGTGCTCAGCGGCAGCCTGGGACCGTCATTCTTGAGGAGCACCATGGCCTCGCGGGCTGCCTCCAGGGCGACGCCGCGGGCCTGCATGTTGTAGCGCGGGATCGCGAGATCGGTCTGATCGCGATCGAGCCAGCCAAAGGCCACCGCAGTGCGCAGGATGCGCCGCACCTTGTCGTCGATCGTCGCGACCGAGACCTTCCCCTGTTGGATGGCCGGGAGGAGCTTCTCGCGATTCAGGAACTTGCCCGAGGGCATCTCCAAGTCGAGACCGCCGTTGGCAGCGCCCACGGCGTCGTAGGTCGCGTCCCAGTCGGACATCAGAACGCCGCCGAAGCCCCACTCCTTCTTGGCCACGTCTGTGTTGAGGTATCCGTTCTGCGACATGTGCACACCGTTGGTCAGGTTGTAGGAGCACATGATCGCTCCGACGTGCGCGTCCTTGACCGCGGCTTCGAAGGCCGGCAGGTAGATCTCGCGCAGGGTGCGCTCGTCGACGACCGTGTCCGAGTTGTGACGGTCGAGCTCGGAGTTGTTGCCCAAGAAGTGCTTGGCAGTCGCGCTCACGCCCTGGGCCTGCACGCCCTTGATGTAGCCCACGGCGGTGCGGGCTGCCAACAGCGGGTCTTCGCCGAAGTACTCGAAGTTCCTGCCATTCATCGGCGCGCGGTAGATGTTGAGACCTGGCCCTAGCAGGAAGTGCACGCCCTTGGCGCGCGCATCGCGGCCGATCTCTGCTCCGACGCGCTCGGCCAGCGCCGGGTTCCACGTCGCGGCGAGCGAGACTCCGGCCGCCATGGCCGTTGCCGGTCCCCAGTTGCGCACGCCGATCGGTCCGTCGGCCATCTTCAGGCGCGGTAGCCCGAGCCGCGGCACGCCGCGTACGAAAAAGAAGTCCACGCCACCGATCAGGTCTATCTTCTCCTCGATGGTCATCTGTCCGAGGATGGACTCGACGCGACGCTCGCTATCGGCCGACGGCGCTGCCTGCGCCTGCACCCACATGGAAGAGAGGATCAGAGGAATTGCCGCTGCCAGAGGTCGTTTTCGCATTGGGAAGCACCTCAGCCTGAGAATCAGGCAGACACCAGGATCACAGTAGCCGCGCGCGGCCTGCGGTGTCAACGCGCGTCGGCGGGAGCGCGAACGCCCCATCCTCATCCGTGCTAGGCTGCGCGCCACGTGGTGGCGCAGGAGGTGTTCAATGACTGATCCGCAGTGGGAGACCCTGTTGGCCGTGCTGCGCGGCGAGCGGCTCAAACCGCTTCCGACCGGGTTCATCATCGACAGCCCGTGGATCCCAGGGTGGGCCGGCCAGACGATCCTGAACTACTTCACGAGCGAGCGCCTTTGGCTCGAGGCGAACCTCAAAGCGCTTGCGACCTTCCCCGACACGCTCTTTCTGCCGGGCTTCTGGTCGGAGTACGGGATGTGCACGGAGCCCTCGGCCTTTGGCGCAGTGAGCGCGTTCGAGGAGAACGAGTTCCCGTTCGCCAAGAAGATCCTGAGCTCGGCCGAGGACGTCGACCGCCTGGAAACGCCCGACCCGCGCCGCAACGGTCTGCTGCCCTTTGTGATCAAGAGACTCGAGCACGCCAAGCCAGAGATCGAACGCGCTGGTCACAAGATCCGTTTTGCCGTGGCGCGCGGGCCGCTGAACATCGCCTCTTTCCTGATGGGCACGACCGAGTTCATGACGGCGCTCAAGACCGACCCGGAGCGCATGCACCAGCTCCTGACGATCGTGACCGACTTTCTGGTGGAGTGGATCAACGTCCAGCGCGAGGCGTTTCCGACGATCGACGGTATCCTGGCGCTCGACGACATCTACGGCTTTGTCGGCCCTGACGACCTCCTGGAGTTCGGCCTGCCGTATCTCAAGCGCGTCTTCTCGGCCGACGTGAAAGTGAAGTTCTTCCACAACGACGCGCCGGCCAAGGTGTGCGCGCCGCATCTCGCGAGCGCGGGCATCAACCTCTTCAACTTCGGCATTCAGCATACGCTGAGCGAGATGCGCAGCTGGGTCGGCGAAGGTGTCGCGTTGCTCGGCAACCTGCCGCCGCGGGACGTTCTGGCTTCGGCGACTCCGGACGCGGTGCGCAGTGCCACGCGCGAAATGCTCGCGGCGCTGAGCGACACGCGCTGGATCCTGCCCTCGTGTGGCGGCGGTATGCCGCCGGGCGTCTCGAGCGAGAACGTGCGCGCGTTCGTGGCAGGCGTGCGCGACGCGTCTGCCTGAAGACGTCGACTGGCTTGGGCCGCGCCGCTACTGGGCGCGGCGCGCGCTTGCGGCTTTGCCAGCCACGTGTCCCAGCGCCACGTAGGGGAAGTAATCGCGCGCGTTCTCGAACGCGATGCGCCGCACCAGCACACCCACCAATTCGAGGTCGTCTGGTATAAGCCCCTTGCGAATCTGTTCCGCCAGCCAGGTACACAGCACGCGGCGGAAGTAGTCGTGGCGTGAGAAAGACAGAAAGCTGCGCGAGTCGGTGACCATGCCCACGAAGCGCGAGAGCAGGCTGAGGTTCGAGAGCGCCTTGAGCTGCGCCTCCATCCCGTCCTTCTGATCTAGGAACCACCAGGCCGGTCCGTACTGGATCTTGCCAGGCACGCTGCCGTCCTGGAAAGCGCCGATCATCCCGGCGAACATCTCGTTGTCGCGCGGGTTCAGATTGAAGACGATCGTGCGCGCGAGCTGATCGGTGGAATCGAGGCGGTCGAGGAAGCGGGCCAAAGGGCGCGCGTGGTCGAAGTCGCCGATCACGTCAAAGCCGGTGTCGCGTCCGATCATGCGTTCGTAGCGCGTGTTGACGTTGCGCAGCGCGCCGACGTGGAGCTGCTGAGCCCAGCCGCGCGCGTGGTTGAGGCACGCCAGGCGATAGAGCAGCGCGGACTGGAGCCGTCGGGCGCGTCCGGCCTCGAGCTCACGGCCCGCGCGCAGGTTGAGGACGTCCTGAGCGATATCGGCATCCGACCACGGCTCCGCAGGCAATTGGTCGGCGCCGTGGTCCGCAGCGCGACAGCCTACGTCGTGAAACGCCGTGTGGCGGCGCTCGAGCGCGTCCATGAGCGAGGCGAGGTCGCGCACCGCGACGCCCGAGACGGCCTCGAGTCGCTCCACCCAGGCGTTCCAGGTCTTTGGGTTGACGACGTCCAGCGCGCGATCGGGTCGCCAGGTCGGGTAGACGCAGGTCGCCGGGTCGCTGCGTCGTGCGAGGGCCTGGTGGTGCTCGAGAGAGTCTGTTGGGTCGTCGGTTGTGCAGGACACCGCGACCCTGAAGCCCTCGAGCAGCCCAAGCGTTGTGAAGCCCGGCTCGGCCAGCAGGGCGTTCGCATGTTCGTAGATGCTCTTGGCCGTCCCGGGCCTCAGAAGCTGCTCGATGCCGAACGGCCGCGCCAGCTCCATGTGCGTCCAGTGATAGAGGGGATTGCCGAGCGTCTCTGGAACCGTGCGCGCCCAGGCCTCGAACTTCTCCCAGTCGCTGGCGTCACCAGTGATCAGCCGCTCGGCGACGCCGTTCGTGCGCATGGCGCGCCACTTGTAGTGATCGCCGGCCAGCCAGGCCTCGCTGAGCGAGGCGAAGCGATGGTCCGAGGCAATCAGCGAGGCGGGCAGATGCGAGTGCCAGTCGATGATGGGCGCTTCGGCCGCGAAGCGGCGATAGAGCTCGACGGCGCGAGGGCTTTCGAGCAGGAAGTCGCTGTTAATGAACGCACGTGACATGTAGATCTCCTTGCGACGGCCAATCCCGTGCGAGCGGGGGCCTCGTGGCGTGGGCCTGCGCGAAGGGCGCGCGCGGATAGACATACCTTGACGCCCCTGCGGCGTCAACGGCAATGTTGCGCGGCCGAGGCCGGCGGCGTTGACGAGGCGACAGACCTGCTGTTTGCGGCTGGGGCTATAATCGCTTACGGTTGACTTGGAGGTGCCTGTGCGCGTGTGTACCGTGGCGGTGATATGGGCAGGCGTAAGCCTCGGCCTGGGAGCGGCCAGCGTTCAGAGTCAGAGCCTCGGGGAGTTGGCGGCCAAGGAGAAGGAGCGACGCAAGGGCGAAACAACGCGCGTCGTCACCGAGGAGGACCTTGCCAAGGGCAACCGGGCTGGTCGCGCAAACGCACCAGCGGCAGAGACCGCGGCGCCGAGCGGGTCTCCTGCTGCGGCTCCCGGTGCCGCGCCCGCCGGCAAGACCGACGACGAGGTGCGAGCGGAGGCGCGCAAGGCCTGGGAACAGCGCAGACAGGCGACCGAGACGGAGATCGAGCAGCTCGCCAAACAGACCGACGACCTGGAGCGATCTTTGGGCGACTTCCGCGTCTCCCGTGTCGGCCCAGGCCGGGCCCGCGCGGCCGAACAGCTTCAGCAAGCGAAAGACCAGTTGGCAGCGGCGCGGCAACGTCTCGACGATCTTGTCGAGGAAGGTCGGCGGGCCGGCTACTGACGTCCGGTCTTGAATCGGACGAGCAGACCCTTGTCGTCGTTGAGACGCACGTCCCTTGGTCGCTCGCGCGTCTCTAGGGTGTAGATCCCGCCCGCCGGGGTCAGCAGCACGCGCGTACGCTCGGTTGCGTTGGGCAGCTCTGCCGCAATCTCCAGCGGCACCGGTCCCGGCAGGTTCGTGACCGCGACCTTCACCGTCGTGCGCCACGACTGACCGCTCGGAACCGTCTGATGAAACCACTGCAGTGTGGGAAGCGGCGTGTCGGCGACCCAAAGGTCGAGGTAGGGCTTCAGGTCCTGTCCCGAGGTCGTCTCCCAGGACTGCCTCAGGTCGTCGGTCGTGACCGTGCGAAAGCGATAGCGCTCTTGGAAGCGTCGTAGCCCTTCGAAGAACCCGTCGTCGCCAAGCACACCGCGCAGCATGTTGAGCACCAGGGCGCCCTTGTCGTAGATCACGGCTCGCAGGATACGCGCGTCGCCCCGCACGATACCCAGCCTTTGGCCCAGAGCGATCGGGCCCTGGTCGCTCTCGCGCCGCGCCCACCCGATCATCCGATCGAGCACCTGACGGAATGCCTTGTCGCCCTGGGTGTGCTGGACCCACAAGGCAGCGGCATAGTGCGCCATGGCTTCCGAGAGCCAGCGCTCGCGGTAGTTCGCGGGTGCCACGCCATGGCCCCACCACTGATGGGCCAGCTCGTGGGCCAGGAAGAAGTCGGGGACGTCGGAGAAATCCGCCGGATCGCTGTTGGCAAGCCGCCGCAAGCGCAGCGCGCGACGCGAGAGGATCGTCATGCCTGGCGGGCTGTATCCCCCGGGTGTGAGGCCTTCGGCGAAGACCACATTGAGCTGCGGATAGGGACAGGGTCCGAAGAGCGTTTGATAGAACTGGAGGATGCGTGCGCTTCGTTGGAGCAGCTCCGGCAGCTCCCCGCGCGTGCTGAACATGCCAAAACCCGAGAGCGTAACGCCCGCCTGCACCTCATGCCCGGCCTCGCTCAGCCGTCCAACCGCCAGACCGAGATAGCGACAGGGCGTATCTTGGCGGTACTCCACGAGCCGGCGCCTCCCTTCCACGCGGGCCGAGACGCGCTCGCCGCCGCTGACCGCGTCGTAGTCTTCCGGTACGTCAACCACGAGTCGACTTGTGGCGTAGTCCGCGTAGAGCGTCTGGGGGTACCAGAGCGGTTCGTTGGAGTAGACCTTGGGCGTGCGCGAATCGACCTCGCGCTCCGCCTGCACTTCGCCCGGCGCGGTGTCTGGCGCTTCGGTGTCCGCGTGCGTCGGCGCCAGCGTGCCCGAGTAGCTCACACTGAGCGTCAGCTCCTCGCCGGGAGGCACGTTCTCACCCAGCGCTACGACCAGTAGGTTCTGAGCGGCGGAACGAAAGAAGAGCTGGCTGCCCCAGCGCGGGGACGTCACTCCACGCACGGTGAGATCGCCTGCTAGCCGCAAGTAGAGGTTCGCCCCTGTGCCCACGCGTAGGCGCAGCTCGTCCTCGCCCTCGAAGCCGAGTCGGTCAGGATCCAGGCGCACACGTAGAGCGTGATGCAGGATGTCCACGCCATTGGCCTCGTCTTCGTGATAGCTCGTGCTGCTCTGGGAGTCGGGATACATGCAGATGTGCCGACGTCTGGTGCGATCCAGAAGGCTCAGGCTTTCGGGCTGCGCCGCTACGCTGTAGGCCAGTGTTGTCCCGTGCGCCTGGAATACCAGCACGGCCTTGCCGCGCAGCGGGAAGGTCCACCACGGCGACCCTGGCAGGTTCGTATCCAGACGATAGGCGTCGGCCCCGTCGCGCTCGAAGGTTTGGCGCGCCGTGCGCCAGTGCGCTGCGGCCGCGGGATCGCTCTCCAACTTCGCGGTGCCGAGCATCTGCTCGAGATCTTGCGGATTCAGTCTCACGCTCACCGTGTGGACGCGCGCGACCAGCTCACGATGGCCGCAGAACTGGCGCAATTGCTCCTGTTCGGCGGCCGGACGCGGGGCGAAACGCACCGTGCCGCTGCCCACGAAGACAAGGGCCGTGGGGCCGATCGATGGCGGCGGCAGAAAGATCGTGCCGCGCTCCATGCGCAGCTCGAAGTCCTCAAGGCGCAGGGTCCGTCCATCCGCTCGGTATCCCTCCGGGGCCAGCGCGAGATGAACAAAGCGCTCAGTCTGCCCGACGGTCTCGCGCGCCGCGATCTCCCAGCCCGAAGCGGACGATCGCAGCCGGTAGCGGCTCTGTTGCAGAACCCCGGATGGTTCCTCGATGCAGAACGCGCGCGTATACAGGAGCATCGTCGTGCCGTCTGTTCGTTCAGGGATCACGCGGCCGGGCTGCAGTGAGCACTGCTGGCCACGGAAGACCTCAGCTACCCGCAGCAGCTCCTCGCGAGCCGCATAGCCGGGCGTCCACAACCGCAGATAGCCGTCGAGATCCCGATCGTGCCAAGTCGTTTCGACCTGCGCCAGCAGCTCCGCCAGCGATTGGGGCGCGGCGCTGTCCGCAAACGCTCGAGAGCCGCACAGGAGGGTAGCCAGAGCGACGGCGACGCAGCCCAGCATCCTCGCCCGTTGGGCGCGTCCCATGGTCGGCAGGCTTGTCATGGCCGGGTCAGCGAGGCCGCTCGTTCGGCTGTGGCCTGCGCCTGCTTGTATAATACGCTCAGAATGAGCGTCGTCGATCGTCAACGTCTCGAACCGGCGGTCTTCAAACTGGACGTCGACCGCATGCGTCGCGGCTGGTACTCCGACAAGTACTTCATCAACGTCACGCGCACTCTGGCCGCGCTCGCGGCCCAGGGCTACCGCTTTGGCGGCTCTGCGCCCGACCTCTCGGACATTGAGACCGACCTGCGCCAGGTCGACGTGGGCTCGATCGAGGTCGAGATGCAGTGGTTCCCGCGCCGGCGGCCGGCCTGCGTCGTGGTTGGCGTCGACAAGGCGCTGGCCATACTCTCCGAGTGCACGGGCTTCTTCGACGAGTCTGGTCGCTTCGTCAATACCTTCGAGCAGATGGAAGTCTGGGCGGTACACGACGGCACGCTGGCGCCCTTTGACGGCGACGTGCGCAATGTGAACCCGGTCCTGCGAGTGCGCGGGCGCTACCGCGATTTCGCGCAGCTCGAGACGCCCACGCTGGGTGCCTTGACCCGCGGCAGTCGTATCGCCACCAACGTCTACGACCTGATGCAAGCGGCGCGTGGCAAGCCGGTGCTGTACTTCCCGGCACGCTTCGATGCGCACGAGCTCCAGGCCTCCGACGGCTACGCCTACCAGATCGCTGTGCAGCTCTTCAATCAGGACTTTGGCAAGAGCGCCCGCGCGTTCGTCTCCACGGACGCCCAGGGTGACTGGTGGGGCGGCGCTGGCGCAGGCACGATCGCGCACGCTGCCATCGCCTGTTTCCTGGGCGACACTGTCGAGGCCACCCTGGCCTTCGCTGCCACGCAGCCGCCTGAGATCCCGCGCATCGCGCTGGTCGATTTCGCCAACGACTGCGTGGGCACGTCGCTGGCCGTGGTGGGCGCGCTCTTCCGGCGCCACATCGAGCTGATCAAGGCCGGCCGGAGCGACGAGGCGCGCAAGTACAAGCTGTTCGGGCTGCGCGCCGACACCGCAGCGCAGATGCGCGACGTGTCGGTCCCGCCCCTGGGAGACCGGCGTCTCGACTGCGGCGTCAACCCGCGTCTGGTCTTTGCCATGCGCGAGGCGGTCGACACCGCCTACCAAGGCTGGGGCCTGAGCGGCGATGACCTGCGCCTGGCGCAGCAGTACTGTCGCGAGACCCGCATCGTGGCCACCGGCGGTTTCACGGCTGCCCGCATCCGCGAGTTCGAGGAGCTGGCCGTGCCTGTCGACATCTACGGCGTGGGCTCGTGGTTGCTCTCGTCGTGCGCCCACTGCGGTACCGCCAACGACTTCACCGCTGACGTGGTACGCGTACGGATCGACGGCCGCTGGTACGACTTGGCCAAGGTAGGCCGCAAGGCCTGCGACAACCTGCTGCTGGAGCGGGTGGTATGACGGCGGGCGTCGCGTTCCGCGCATGGCCGGCAAGGAGGCCGCGTGACTGACGTCAGCGCTTCGGTCTCATTCGTGAGCGCCTTTCTGGGCGGCCTGCTCTCCTTCCTCTCTCCTTGTGTCCTGCCGATCGTGCCGGGATACCTCTCGTTCATCAGCGGGGTCAATCTCGCTCAGGTGAGAGACGGGCAGGCCTCGGCTGCCCTGACGCGCCGTGTGGCGCTCACCGGGCTCAGCTTCGTGCTCGGGTTCTCGACGGTGTTCGTTGCGCTGGGGGCCGCGGCCTCGCTGGTGGTGGGTGCGCTCCTGATGGAGCACAAGCGCGCCTTTGGCGTCGTGGGAGGCGCTCTCATCCTGGTTCTGGGATTGCACAACATTGGTTGGCTGCGCATCCCCTGGTTGCTCACGGAACGCCGCGCGGAGGTGCGCCAAAAACCGCTCGGCCTGGCCGGCGCGTACGTCGTTGGTCTGGCCTTTGCCTTTGGCTGGACGCCGTGCATCGGCCCGATCCTGGCAGGCATCCTTGCGCTGGCCGCTGAGCGCGAGACAGTGCTCGAGGGCGTCGCCCTGCTCTCGGCCTATTCGGCTGGCCTGGGCATTCCGTTCCTCGTCGCAGCCTTTGCGGTGCGCGGCTTCTTCTCGGCTTTTGCGCACCTCAAGCGCTACTTGCGCGCGTTCGAGATCGCCTCAGGTTTGCTCCTGGTCGCTATCGGCCTGTTGCTCATCACCGACCGGCTGACCGTCCTTTCTCGCTGGTTCGGCAAGCTCCTGCCTTTCCTCCAAAAGCTCGGCTGACGCCGTCGCGTGACGCGCGGTCGCGGCACGCCGTATAATCATCGGGTGAAGCGCGTACGGTTGCCCTGGCTGTTCCTCGGTCTGATTCTCGCTGGCGGCTGCATCCGTAACACGCCGATTCAACCCAGCCCTGCGCCGGCCTTTGACCTACCGGCGCTCAACGGCGGCCGCGTCTCGCTCGATTCACTCAAGGGCAAGGTCGTGGTCCTCGATTTCTGGGCGACGTGGTGCGGCCCGTGCATCGTCGAGATACCCGAGTACGTCGATCTGTGGCACAAGAACCAGGGTCGCGGGGTGGAGATCGTGGGCGTGGCCTGCGAGTCTGACCCCCAGGACGTCCGGGATCTCGTGCTGGCCCAGCGCATCCCGTACCGCGTGCTGATGGGCGACGACCGCGTCTCGGAGAACTACGGCGCCAGCGGCCTGCCGACGACCTACGTCATCGACAAGCACGGCCTCATTCGCAAGCGCCTCGTCGGCATGTCGGCAGGGAAGTTCAAGACGCTCCAGCAAACCGTGGACGAGTTGCTCGCCGCTCAGCCGTGAGCGGTCTTCTCTCCCGCAAGAGGTGATGCCGTGGCTGTGACTCAAGAGCAGGTGCTATCGGCCCTGCGTTCGGTTGCGGACCCTGATCTCAAGCGCGATATCGTCTCGCTTGGTTTCATCAAAGACGTTCGGATCGAAGGCGAGACCGTCGATTTCACTATCGAGCTGACCACGCCTGCCTGTCCGGTGCGCGACCAGATGAAGAGCCAGGCAGAGGACGCAGTTGCCGCGCTGCCAGGCGTCAAGGAAGCGCGGGCAACGATGACGGCCAACGTGCGGCCGCGCGTACCTCCCAGCGCGGAGTCGATCCCTGGCATCCGCAACGTGGTCGCCGTGGGCGCAGGCAAAGGCGGCGTGGGCAAGACCACGGCAGCCGTCAACATCGCAGTCGCGCTCAGTCTAGAGGGCGCGCGTGTCGGCCTGATCGACGGCGACATCTACGGCCCCAACGTGCCGCAGATGCTGGGCCTCGATGCGCCCCCGGAGGTCACGGCAGAGCGGCGCCTCGTGCCGCCGCAGGCGCATGGCGTCAAGGTCGTGTCCATGGGAATGCTGGTCCCGCCCGACCAGGCGGTCATCTGGCGCGGGCCGATGCTGCACTCGGCTGTCCGGCAGTTTCTGCACGACGTCGAGTGGGGCGAGCTGGACTATCTCGTCGTGGACCTGCCGCCCGGCACGGGCGACGTGTCGCTGAGCATGGCGCAGAGCGTGCCTTTGGCAGGCGCCATCCTGGTCACGACGCCGCAAGGCGTGTCTGTCTCTGACGTGCGCAAGGCGGCGGCCATGTTCAGACAGCTGCGCGTG
>Ga0302323_100004992_pt1 | contig 10839 bp, 9 predicted proteins | sample Fen_T0_3_FD_201950 | JGI IMG/M metagenome (GOLD analysis project Ga0302323, IMG submission 201950) | Peat permafrost microbial communities from Stordalen Mire near Abisko, Sweden - Fen_T0_3 | ecosystem: Environmental > Terrestrial > Soil > Wetlands > Permafrost | place: Sweden: Abisko... | reverse complement strand
CGCGCAGTTGTAGCATTTCCAAAAACGGACCCGCGCCTTTTTCGAGTTTCATCGGCGCGCTCCGTTAATGATTTCGAGCGCAGGCCCCGAGGTGGCCGCGCCGTTCGCGTAAACGGCTGGAGAAGAAAAAGTTTCCCCGGATTCAACCTCGTGCCTACCGTTCAACGAGGTGCCCACGAGGTTCGTTTTTTCTGCACGAGGTGGGCTTTTTTGCCCACGAGGTTCGCTAAAACCGCACGAGGTTAGCCCGAGCTTTTCCGCCTCCTGGCGCAACTGCTCGACCGACTTCAAGCCCGGCACGAACCGGCTGCTTTCTTCGTTGTAGTTAATAAGTCGATACGTGAAGACCGAGCCGAACCGTCCACCTAATGGCACGATGTACTCGAGTTCCACCAGCTCCTCTAGATGCGTGCGCAGTTGGTACTCGCTCCAGCCAATCGCCTCGCGCAGCTCGCGGCGGCAAAACTCTATTTTCTCCAGCGGTTGCTTGGTCTTGGCCGCTTTCTCCCGCACGTAAGCGGCTGTGCGGGCCAACAGTTCCCGGCCCGGTCGCGAGAGATCGTCGAGCGATGTGCCGAACAGTTCCAAGGCCAAGTCGTTCGCAATCGCGATATCAGCCAAGCTCGTTTCGATGTACTCGGTCCCGCTCACTTCATCGCGCTTCACCGGGCGCTGGTGCTGGTGCAGGAAGGTCACGACCAGGATCAAGTGCAGGTATTTGGGATGGTCGCGGCGGAACATCAGGCGGTCGTCGCCGTAGGCCAGCAAGGGCTCGTAGTTGTTGACTACATACAGCGTGCGCAAGGAGCGCTGGAAGGCGTGATGACGGCGCAAGACTTCGCTGCGGGCATGGCGGCTGCGCAGTCCGTCGAGGGTGTGCCGGTGGCGCTGCGCCTCCAGGATCGCCCGCGTCTGCTCCGGCGATTCGTCGATACTGGTCACGATGAAGCGCGACTTGGTTTCGGGATCGGTCTTCGGGTCGGTCGTGGTTTCAAAGACCGCCGTCGGGCCATGCACCGTGTTAACCTGCGTCTCCATTTTTCCGGTCAGCGGGTTTTTAATCGTCGTCTCAATCGTGAGCTTTTTCGCGGAGATCAGATTGCGCACCGCGTAGCGCGCGCCTTGCGCGCCCGCCACTTCCTCAACCGCGAGGCATTTGTGTTTGAGCGAGTCCTCGCCTTTGTAGAAGAGCGCCTGACTTGAGAGTGAGGTGAGTTTGATCAGATCCTCGTCCGGGCAGAGCGTCAGCACCGCGTCTTGCAAGTGAGACTTGCCCGCGCCGCTACCCGAAACAACCTGCACCGCCAACGGATCGGCCATCTTGCGGCTGGTCATCGCCAGATAGAGCAGCAGGCTGTTGGTCTGCTCGCCCACGATCCCGAGTTTTTTCAGGTCGCGGGAGATTTCGCCTACGAGATCGGCGCTGCGGCCCAGCTTCAAGGCATCGGCCTTGTCCTGTGCGGACGGCACCGGGGCCACGGCCCCGGACCCGTGGACGGTGGACTGTTCGGCCGCAACGAGGATTTGCGCGAGATCGGTTTCGGTCGTCTCGGGCGGCAAACGCAACAGCCGCGCCGCTTCCGCCGCAAACAGGCGGCGGCTGCGGGCCGAGTACAGGTCGAGCATTTCCACATGGAAGCGGCCCGGCTCGGAACCCAACGCTTTGACCGTCGCCTTGAGCCGGGCGGGCGAGACTTTTTCGACCGCAAGCACTTCGTAACGACGATTTGGATACGTGAGAGTAAAACCTTGCTCGGTCGGCTGGATTTCGGGCGTCGGCTCGGACGCCTGGCTCTCTTTTTCTCCAGCCGTTTCGGTCTTGGGTGAGAGCAACGCAGCAAATTCGGCGGCGGCGCTTTCACGGCTGGAAAAAAAGATATTGGCGTCTTTCACGCCGTCGGGCCATGCGAGGAGGCGCACGGTGCAGGCCGGGGCGAGCGCGCGGATTTTTTCTTTCGCCGCCAGCGTGCCGGTGCGTCCGGCTTCGTCGTTATTAAGGGCAAGCACGATTTCAGATGGTTCGGCTGTCTTCACCAGTTCGTCATGGTGCGGAGTCCAACCGCCCGCACCGTAGAGCGGCACGGTCTGGCGATAGCCCGCCTGCCAGAGTGAGAGGCAATCGAAGATCGACTCGACGATGATAAGCGAGGGCGAGGCTTTGACCGCGGCGGCGTTAAAGACGGCGCGATGGCCTCCGGCCAGATAGATGTGCCGGGCAGATTCGGACGGAAGTTTCGCGCCGGGGCCTTCGACCTTGCGCCCGTACAGCCCGACGACGTTGCCGGTGTCGTCCTGGATCGGCACGACAACGCGGCCGTAAAACACCTCGTTGCCTTTCTCGTTCAAGATGCCGAGCGCCTTCAACTGGTCGTTAATTTCGCCGGCATCGGGCAGCGCCTGGCGGAGCGTGCCGTTGCAATAGCCTAGGCGGAAGGGTTCCACCATCGCCGGGTCGATCAACTTCCTAGAGGCAAGATAATCAAGACCGGCCCGATCCTCTTTATGCAACGTCCGTGCATAAAAGTTGGCGACACGGTTGAGCAGGTCGGCTGCGACCGCTGGAGGAACAGCCAGGACCGGTTCTTTTTTCTCCAGCTGTGAGGCACGTTGCACACCGGGCAACTGTGCGAGCAGACGCAACGCCGCCTCGTGGTCAGTGATGGCTTCTTTTTTCGCCACGAACTGGATCACGTTGCCCGCCGCCTCGCAGCTCACGCACCGCCACAACCCTTTGCCAGGACTAACCCGCAAGGATGGCTTATGGTCATCGTGGAACGGGCATAGGCCGATGTAATCCTTGCCCTCTTTCTTGAGTGCCACCCCGTGCGCCTGGATCACCGCCGCCAGGTCCGTCGCCTGTTTGATCTGCTCAAAGTCGATTTTAGCCATGTCGGGCCTCCTTTTTCAAAAAACCCGTCAAGAGCTTTGTTTCAGATTTTGACATGCCGAAGCGTTATCTGTAATACTGATAACCATGCAAGTCTTTTCAGCAATACAGATAACAGGCGCTTACAACGTCGCCATGCAAACTGGCAGACCGGCCAAACAACCACGCACTGCTTTTGGTGAGCGCGTCTATACTGCGCGCGAAGCCGCCAACCTTTCTCAAGCCGAGGTCGCCGAGAAGCTCGGCCTTAGTCAAAACGCATATGCCATGTGGGAACGCCACCCTGTTGCCTTGCGTCCTCAGCAAATTGAACAACTGGCCACGATCCTTGGCGTATCGGTCGAAGCCCTCTTTGGCAAAGTTCCACTTCCTGCCAAGCCTCCCGGACCTTTGGGCCGAGCCAAAAAGGCTTTTGATGCCGTTTCGCAACTACCGCGCGGCAAGCAAACCCGAGTCCTCGATATGGTGGAGTCGTTGGTTCGTGTGCATCAGCGCGAACCAAAGCCAAAATCAGGCTGATTTCCGGCGAGCCTGCGCACGTTTTACCGCGCGCTTTGACCGCCGCCTACGCGGCTTAGGCCGCAATTGGGCCGCTGACTTGTCCTCTTTTTTCGCGGCTTCGGCCAGTGCGGGCGGCACCTCTGGCAAAAGACCGGTGCCTGCAATCCGTGTGTCGTGCAGCAAAGTCCAAACGTAACCCTTGGGCTTGCATTCGGCAGGCAACTCCACAGCCGAGCACGGCATCGCTGCCCAAGCCCGCGCCAACATTTCGCGGGTGAGCAAGGCGTCGCGATGCGACAGCCGCAACGCCTCGCCTTCAACTTGGTAGCTAAATTCGTGGCCACCGTCTGTGAGGAACGGACGATCAGACTGCGCGAGCAGACGCGCCCACACTTGCTCAAAACTCGGTTTGGTTGGACTCAACACGAGGAAGAAGATTTTCAGCTCCGGCCCAGAGCGCAAAGCGCTTTTTTGCTCCGCTGGCGTTTCGGTTAGCGCTTTCGCCACCGCCCGCTTGCCGATGAGAGCAACGAGCACACTCGCGACGGCCGCAATCAGTGTCGTGATGGTGGTCGGATCAATTAGGTTCATGGGGAATGGGGGGATGGGAGACACCTTAGCATTCCTTCATTATGGGATTTTAGGGAACGGACCCTGCCTGCTTTTATATATCCCGCGTTTTTGCACAGGCTATACTCCCCGGCCTGCACGTTTTTACGTGCCTTCCCTCGATACAAAGCGCTTTTTTCTTTAGATTTCAGGGCGCAAGTTTGCCTTCGCTCGCCTGCATCTCCAACCTCCCGCCATGCTTCGCTCACTGCTCAACCGCCTCAACTTTGGCGGACGCTGGCGCGTCCGCCAAGCGGAGCGTCGGCGGTTCGATGCGCTGGCCGCAGAGTATCACCGGCAGGAACGGGAACGCATCGCCAAGATGGCGGCGGAAGGCCGCTCCCATGAAGCGCTTCAAGAGAGCCTGTCCGCGCTCGGCATCAACCAGGGCAATGACAAGGCTCGCGTCACCGCCTTCAAAGGCCGCATCGTCGGCTACAACGGCAAACGTTTTCGCGACTCATCCCCACACACCTCATGAGCCTGCTTCAAGAAGCGCTGGACAATGGAGTTTTCACCATCGAGCAAGTCGCTTCGGCTTTGCGCATGTACGGCTACATCATGGAAGGCCGCGATGATGTTGGGTCGCGCTGTACCCGCACTTTAATAAGCTCCATCGCCTCAGACTTTTTACCGCTTTGCAGAGCGCAGAAGATTCCTGTCGATGACGATATTGACCTCCAGGCCACCGCAACGGACGAAGGCGATGCATACGGCGGCCATCGCTACATCGTCTTCAACTCGAACCGCTATTCCTTCGATCAAGCCAGAGAGCTATTGCTGATCGTTAATACGGCGGAAAAGAAGATTCGAGACCTCCAGGAGGCGACTCTCTAAAAAGCGACTAATGCGCGCCGCCTTCCACTTTCTTTTTGCCCGCCTTGCGACGTTTGGCCGCACCGGTCAGATGTCGGCGCAGCGCACTCACCGTGACCAGCAAGCCGCTCGTTTTCAGTTCGGCCACGAGCTGCTGGTAGCTCCAACCTTTGGTGTGCATGTCCAGCAGCGTGTCGGTTACGGGTGCGAGCACGTCGGCGGCTTTCTTTCGGCGCTGCGGCGGCTCTTTCTTGCGCAGTTCATCCAGCTTTTTTTCGAGCGCCGGATAATTCACACTCGTAGCAACCTTGTCGTAGTCGATGCGTTCGGCCATGGGATTGAGTTTGGTTTTGTGGAGCGCAGCTTGAACGCTTTTCCCTACGAAGGGAAGCCGCTAAAGGATGAGCGGCACTTTGAGCAGGCATTTGCGCAGATCGAACGGCAGTTGGTTGGTCCGAGGATTGGGCAGGCTCGCAACGCTTTTTAAGCGGGGTTGGTGTCATGGTCACTTTTCCGGGGATTGCGGGTTGAGATCGGGCGCTGGTTTTGACTCCGTTTTGATCACAAAAAGCTGGAAGCAGCTTACGCTCTCCCGTGTTTTCGGTAGAGCCACACGCGCGACTTCGTGCGCGGCGTTGGCCACTTTCCCAGACACAAGAGTGCGCCCATGTTCACCGCCAAACCGCAAAAAAATCGTGCCGCCGCGACGATGTATTTCGACGAGCATTTGTCGCATAATGACTATTACACGCAGGGCGAGTCACAGTCGGGTTATTGGATCGGTCAGGGCGCGGAACATCTGGGGCTGAAGGAGGGCGAGGCGGTCGGGCGCGCTGAGTTTTTGCGGCTCTGCGACAACCAAAATCCAGAGACCGGAGAGAAGCTAACCCAGCTGCAACTTTCAGAGCGGAGGATCTTCTTTGACTTCACCTGTTCGGCTCCAAAGTCGGTTTCGATTCTCGCCGTCACGATGGATGACCGGCGCATTTTGGACGCGCACCGAGAAGCATCGGACATCGCTTTGAAGGAGTTGGAAGCGTTCGCCGCGACACGGATCAGGAAGGACGGCGCAATGGATGATCGCACGACGGGCAACCTGATCGGCGCGGCGTTTCGGCACACCTCCTCCCGTGCCTTGGACCCGCAGTTGCACACGCATTTCACGCTCTTCAATGCGACGTATGATCCGGTCGAGAAGCGCTGGAAGGCGCTCCAGTCGTCGCGCATGTATGACGCCATTCGGTACGGCACCGCCGTTTACCGCAACGAGCTGGCCAAGCGGCTGCATGGGCTTGGTTACGACACCCGCCAAAGCGCGCACGGCTTTGAGGTCGCAGGCGTGGACCAAAAACTCATCGAGCGGTTTTCCAAGCGTTCGCAGCAGCGCAACGCTGCCGTTGCTCGTGAGGAAAAACGGCTGGGAAGGAAGCTCACCAAAAACGAGGTCAGCCACGTCGTGCACCAGTCCCGGCCGCGCAAACTCAAGGACACCTCGGAGGATCAGGTGCGCGGTCAGCAGTTGGACGAGCTGGGCTTTTTGGAAAAACGCGGGCTTAAAAAGTTGGTCGTCCAGGCTAACGGAGAGCGGAAGGATTTCAGCGAGCGCGTGACGTTAAGCGCGGCCACCGATTACGCCCTGGCGCACGTCTTCGCTCGGCAATCCGTCGCACCCGAGCATCAGCTTTTAGAGGCTGCCCTAGTCAAGGCTTGCGGGCAAATCGAGCTGCCCGAACTCAAGCGCACCCTCAGCGCCGATAAAGACCTCGTGCGGGTTGGCTCTGAGTTCTCCACGCGACCGATTTTGGAGGCAGAGCTAAAACTGATTCACACGGTCAACGCGGGCCTCAACACAGTCTCGCCGATGGCTCGGCATTTTCCACTGAGTCAAAAGTTGGGCGACGATCAGCGCGCCGCTTTGGAGTTGGTTTTGTCGTCGCCTGATCGGGTCACGGGATTTCAGGGGCTCGCGGGCACGGGCAAAACCACCGCGCTCAAGGAGCTGGAAAAAGCGCTCACCATCTCCGGTTTCGAGCCGGTCTTTTGTGCGCCGACGGCGGCAGCAACGGAGGTCTTGAGGAAGGACGGTTTCAAGGCCGCCTCCACCCTCGCCAAGCTGCTCACCGATGAACAGGCCCAAGCGAAGCTCGGGCCGCGTTCGGTCTTTGTTTTGGATGAGGCCGGTGCGGTCGGCATGGCGGATATGCAGCGGCTTTTCGATGTCGCGCAGGCCAAGGGCGCGCGCGTCGTTTTGTCAGGCGATACCGGCCAACACGCCGCCGTTGCCCAAGGCGATGCGCTGCGGATTATCGAGGACCATTCCGGCTATCGCTTCGGACAGTTGACACAGATTCGGCGGCAAAAAAACGAAGAGCTAAAGGAGATCGTCTCGCTTGCCGCCGAACAAAAAGCGGGTGAAGCGTTCAAGCGGCTGCAAGCTCAGGGCGAGGTGGTTGAGGTAGCGGATGGTGCCGAGACAGTTGCCACCAGTAAACTCTATCAGAAGGCGGCGGCGGCATATCTGTCCGCCTCGGAGGCGGGCCGGTCGGCGCTGATTGTTTCGCCGACCTGGGCCGAGATCGAAGCGGTCACAGCCGAGGTGCGTGCGCAGTTGCGGCAACGGGGCACGCTGGCGGCTAAAGAGGAAAACCTGCGCGTGTTCGATTCGCTCGGTTGGACCGATGCGCAAAAGGGTTTGGCCACTCACTACGAGCCGGGGCAGCAAATTCGATTCGTGAAGAAGACGGAGCATTTCAAGGCGGGTGAGTTGGCTGAGGTCGTCGAGGTGAAGGGCAAAACGGTTTTTCTCCGCCGCAACGACGGCGGCAAAATGGGTCCAGGCACCGCTTGGCAGCCGTCAAGGTCGCCGGCGTCGGTCGATGTCGGCGCGGCGCGGGAGCTGGCTATTGCCTCCGGTGATTGGTTATTGCTTCAAGCCAATGCGAAGATCGGCGCGCATGCCTTCACCAACGGCGAGCGGGTGCAGGTCCGGGGCGTCAGTCAGGGTCTGGTTTTGCTCAAAGACGGGCGCACGCTCCCGCCGTCGTATCGGAGTTTTACGCATGGCTATGCCGTCACCTCTCACGCCGCGCAGAGCAAGACGGTCGATCAGGTCGTGTTTGTCGCTTCGTCGCGGTCGTTCGCGGCCGTCAGCCAGGAAGCTTTTTACGTGGGGATTTCGCGGGCGAGGGATCGCGCCCAGGTCTTCACCGATGATGCCGAGTTGTTGGGCCGCCGCGTGCAGGAAACACACACCCGCAAGGCTGCCGTCGAGTTGGCCGGTCTGCATGAGGCGTTGCAAAAGCACGGGCTTTTTCGGCCGCAGGATAAACAGAAGGCACAGCACGAGACCACGGGCGAGCAGAGCAAGATTGACCGGGCATTTCGTGAGGTGCGCGCTATGCGCGCCCTGCGGTCGTTGCGGTCAATGCGTGTCGAGACCACGCAGCGGCTGGCCAAGATGGCGGAGGATTTGAAGCGCTGGATAAGTCAGCGCGTTGGGTTGTCGGAGGACCAAAAGCAAAACGAGTCGCTGACACCGCGCATGACCCGTGAACAGACGTTGCGCCAGCGCTTGATGGTCGATTTGCCGCGTCAGCGTCCCGATGGCCCGCGTCAGTCACGCGGTCACAGCATTTAACCCTAACCTTTTCCTATGAGCCTAAAACTAGAACTGCACAAAAACCCAAACGCCTGTCTCTTCCTCAATGATCGCTGCTCCTTCCTGGAGTTTTGGTCGGAGCAAAAACCCTGGCACGGGTTCGCCGTATCCCAACTACTCCACTACTCCGTGGAAGCCAACACCGCCGCCAAGGACGGCCCGCCGGATAAGCTCGTCCTGGGCTTCTCCACCGCCGATGTCGTCGTCACCGGCTGGCGCTTGGAACAACTGGCTGATGAGGTCCGCGAGCACAAAGGCGGCATCATCAAAACACTCCCCAACGCCGTCCGCTACGAACAGCTCCAACCCAACGCCTGCGCCGTCGCCTCCATCTCCGTCAAACCCATCAGCAAGGCGTAGCGGCAGAGTCAAGGGAGCGCTTCAGGGCGCTGGTTCGGTACTAAGCCGAACCAGTTGCCATCACATCGGACCACCAGCAATAACAACGAGAGCAGTATCAAACCGATATTGTTCCTCGGCCCACAGAACACAATTCCGAGGTAAATCCTTCGGAAGTCCTGCAAAGTGGCCATTCTCGACGACGCTCAGTTTATACCTACGACCGACATATTGGGCGATCAGTTCTTTTCTCTCATCGTCGGTAAGTGATCGTTTAAGCTCTTCCTTTTTCCATGATTCGAGTTCAACCAACCCTTCTGGTAATTTTGCGCCTACATCTTTAACACTAAAAAAGATCCTTTTCGGTTGCTCCAACTTGCGACCGTCTACCACATCAATCGAAAGCAAAAAGGCGCTATTGTACATTGCGCCGAGCGTATCTCGCGCTCGAACAAGTGTTCCTTCTACATTGAAAACTTTTCCGAGAGGCACATCGAACATGCCTGTCACCACCACCTTCTCTGATACAAGATCTGAATAGGTGATAACTTTACCTCCTTTATTTGGTTCGTCTGCTAGCATATATGATGCGATGGTTATCGCGATGAGGTAGTATTTCGCTGCCCGTGAGAAGGTTTTCATTTTGCTTTAGGAATGCACTTAGAACACCAAATTTCAGTTGTTTTGTAATGGAACGGTGTCTTGCGGATGTAACCGGCAGACTTTTTTCGGTTCTTCTCACCGCCTGTGCCATAATCGAGATAGACGTATTTGCCGTTAACTACGGTCAGATAATTAAAGCTCTTTTTGTGGTCGATCACGTCATTGTCCGAGAGTTCGCCATCTAAAGGCTCATCACCGTTTTTCCAATCACCCTGCACAGAGAAAACCAATTTACGCTCACAATCTGTACACTTTAGCTGCGCCGCTAGGCTCTGAGCTGTTGGTCCCTTAAAACAGGTCACCTTGTCGGCCCACTCGGGCGCTGACGCACGTGTGCTTTGAGGTGGAATCTTGTTGCCCTTCATGAAGGCCTCCTGATCCGACGGACGAATAACACTTTCGATTTGGGAAACACCTATGCACCCTTGTTCGGTTACTATTTTCATTTCTGCCTCAGTCAACGGCTCTCCTCGAAGCGTGCCTAGCTGTTTAAGGAATTCACTATGCTCTATGGGGGTTGAGGCTTCCTCACCGCTGTCATCAAGACCCAAGTAATCGTACAACGAGACAGGATTATTAAATACCATTGCATAGAGATTGCTGCCTCCTCTTTCGTTGATCGGATCACGGGTAATAAATCGGCCCACGTTCGGGCTATACCAACGCATGCCGTAATAAACCAAATTGGTTTCCGTATCCGTGAACTTGGTACTAAAGCCGAACGGCTGTGCATTCGCTGCGGCACCAACAGCTTTGATGACAACCCCGAAAGGATCGTACTCGTATTCCGCATCGAGCGACCCTGTGGCAGCATTCACCAAGCCAGTAACATTGCCCGATCCGTCGAACGTCGGGAAGTACGTCGCGCTACTCGTGTTGACCGCGAGCAGTCCACCAACACCGCCCGCGCCCCGCAGCGAGCCGCTCAAATCAATTCCCCAGACGTAGGTGCGCGCCACGTTGAAGGTCGAACCACTCACATTAAATTCTGCGACTAGATTCCACCCGTCGTACAAGAACCGCGTATCAGAGCTTACCTGATAGCTGCTGGTTGTTGTATTCCATGCTTTCACCACCTTCTGGATACGCCTTCCTATCCAATCGTAAGCAAACTCCAGCCTCTGTTTCGGCACCCCAGCGGCAACCGCCGCCGCAGTCGTCTCACAGGAGGTCAGTCGATTTTCGGCATCGTAAAACCGACTGCGCGGCTTCGCGCCATAGGTGCACTTGGCCGGAGACAAACGACGGCTGGAGAAGAAGCATTCCTGCATCTCCGCAAAGCTCACCGCGTAATCGAAGGCGTTCGGCACGTCCTGACTCTGGCGGTCGTTTCGCTTTTCTCCAGCTGTTTTTTCAGCCTTCCCGT
>Ga0302323_100004991_pt1 | contig 10840 bp, 9 predicted proteins | sample Fen_T0_3_FD_201950 | JGI IMG/M metagenome (GOLD analysis project Ga0302323, IMG submission 201950) | Peat permafrost microbial communities from Stordalen Mire near Abisko, Sweden - Fen_T0_3 | ecosystem: Environmental > Terrestrial > Soil > Wetlands > Permafrost | place: Sweden: Abisko... | reverse complement strand
CGCATCAAAAAGTGCATTTTACGGATGGCGAAATAATGAAACTGAAAACAAAGTTCCGGTGTGATGTAAGGGTTGGGCTTCTGCTCACCGGGCAACACAATATTCAGGCCTATGCTTTTGCCACCGACATCTGCCGCGCCTCGGTTGGCAGCTTCCATTATTCCTGGCCCACCGCCAGTCACCACCACGACTAACTGCTCCAGCTTTCTTGCCTCCACGGTAATCAACTTGCCTAAACGGCGGGCTTCTTCGTAGTACTGGCTTTTTTTCAAGACTTGCCGGACTGCGGCCACTTTTTGTTTGAGCTTTTCGTCATCGGGCTGCTCACTCAGCGCCTGTTCCGCATACGACAAGGCTTGTTGTGCAGCCTGATAATCAGGGATACGGGCGCTACCAAAAATAACGACGGTCGCTTGAATATTGTGTTCTGTCTGCGTTAACTCCGGCTTAAGCAATTCAAGTTGTAGCCGCACTGGCCGCAGCTCATCACGCATCATGAAATCAGCATCATCGTAAGCTAGCCGATAAGAAGGTGATCTGCTCTGCTCAGTCCCATAATCGTAAAAGACATTCGTTGCATCCTGTTTAGCCGTGGGGAAAGGACTATCACAGGGTATTTTGGGTTTATGGGCCATATGTGTTTCCGTTTATGTATATCTGCAATAAACTAAATCAAAGCATTGCCGACCACATTGTATTGAGTGCATGTTTATACCATCAACAACACTTTAGCGTCGGCTTTGCCTGCCCAATATTGAATTTTGTGTGCTATGGTAAGTAGTTAAGTATAATTATCGCAAATTATTTTGGTGTTATCGCTAACACCCGATATTGGCCTATTATTTTCTCAAGGAAGCAATCCTTTGACTCAGCAGACAAAACTTTTCGCGTCCAAATGGTTGATATTTTTTTTGGCAACCTTACCTTTGCAAGCACTGCTTGCCGAGGAATCGGCATTCCTGGAACCCAGTGTTAGCAAGGAAATCAACACGATTATCACGGCAAGGCAGAACCCGTACCTGAGGCAGTCTAATTTTTCTAATCGAACCGAAGATCTTGATGCACTCTATAAACGCGCCAACTACCAATTACTATGGCTAGGTAATGCCCATTCAGCCAAAAACACGGCTGATGCCCTTGATCTTTTGGCGAACGCTTCAACTCAGGGCTTAATCCAGGAGAATTATGATGCAGAAATGCTGCGAAAAAAATATAGTGTTGCCTTAACCCTCCCGGCAACGGCCTATAAAGACCTTGCGCTCTATGACACGGCACTCAGTATAGCGGTATTACGTTTTTTGCACGACCTCCATTATGGACGGGTAAATCCTCAAGGAATAAATTTCAATTTACAGTTGCGGGAGAAAAAATCGACTGATTTACCCGCTTTGATCAAAGACAGTTTAGCGCTGAACACGGTTTCTCAACTCCCACTCTTGGTCGAACCAAAGTTACACCAATACCAAAAACTGAAGTCTGCATTAGCCAGTTATCGCCTTATTGCTGCAAAATCATCCGTATTCAACTTTACCGTTAAAGGTAAGCTGCGGCCTGGAGAGCATCATCCTCAATTGGCGGAATTGAGCAAATTTTTAGCTAGCGTGGGTGATTTACCCGAAGATACCTTAGTCAGCCCTACTGAAAAAAACCCGAAATACACTACCAATATTGTAGAAGGCGTAAAAAAATTCCAGCTCCGTCATGGTTTAGGTGCTGATGGCACGATAGGATCAGGCACTGCCGCTGCGATCAACGAACCTTTAACACAGCGCATAACGCAGATTGAGCTAGCTATGGAAAGATTACGCTGGCTTCCTGAGCTAAGTGTTGGCCGCTCTATCATCGTCAATATTCCGGCATTCCAGCTATGGGCGATTGATGACATCAATAATGTCGATGTTAACATCACCAATATGCGGGTAGTTGTGGGTAAAGCGCTAAAAAACCAAACGCCGGTATTGATGGCGCAAATGAGTTTTATCGAATTTATGCCTTATTGGAATGTCCCTAAAAATATCTTAAAGGATGAGATTTTGCCAAAATTGATCACAAATCCAGGGTATTTGGCTTCTCAAAATATGGAGATCGTAGGTAATCCAGCCAGACCGGTTTCCTTAAACACTGAGTCTTTAGAGAAGCTCAAGCAAGGCGCTTTAAGGGTAAGACAACGTCCCGGCAATAAAAACAGTTTAGGTAAAGTAAAGTTTATTTTTCCCAACAAAGATGACGTGTACTTACACGACACACCCGCCAACTCCTTGTTTAGTAGATCGCGCAGGGATTTCAGCCACGGTTGCGTACGTGTTGAAAACCCCAAGGCATTGGCCGAATTCGCCCTAAAAAACCAAGGTAAGTGGAATGCCGACACCATAAAAAAAGCCATGCAAAAGTCGTCCATGCAGCATGTGGTTTTACAGAATCCCATACCCGTGCTGTTTTTTTACACCACAACATTTGTCGATCAAAACAATAATCTTGCGTTTTATCAGGATATTTATGGGCACGACACCGTTCTTCTGGAGGCACTTAAAAAAACCAACGACCTCTCCGACCAGTCGATTTTTGTGAGTACCAGCGTTGAGCCTCCTAATCCTAATGCAATGCCTTGAAGCATTAAGCAAAATTGCTATTCTTGGCGTATGGTCTGTAGTTGCTGATCGTTAATCTTAGAATCGCTCTCTGTAAGTTGTTATTACAAACTTAATCTTGTTGGGTTAACATTCCCTGTTAATGCGATTAATAGATAATCAACCACATTCCTGTATTAAAATTGATAAAGCAAAGTAAATTAATTCTATGATGAGTCCTCCCCAGTCCTTCCGAATCATTCGTTCGCACAGCAATAAGCTCGCAATCTTGGTGAGATTATTGGATATATTCGTTATAGGATTGACGTTGTGGTCGATTCTCGACCTAGCGGCTGTGGAGTGGGACAACAAACATACTTGGTGGTTGCTGGTTTCTATCGTTAGCTTTAGCGTATTTTCTTCGTTTAACGATCTCTACCGTGGCAGCCGCGCCATGTCTACACTGACCGAGGTCAGGTTGATTGCGGTTTCCTGGTTTTGCGTATTGATTGTATTAATATGCGTAGACCATGCTTCTACAATGATAGACCCCATTTACAAAAAATACTTCTGGTACTGGAACCTAGCCGTTCCCATCGAAATTATTTCCTGGCACGTTATTGTCCGTAGCTTGGCTAATATGATCCGAAGATCGGACAAAAACCACCATCGTGTTGCCATAGTCGGTGGCACCATGCTCGGCGCAGAGCTGGAAAAAATCTTCTCTGAAGATGACACAATGGCTTTAGGTTTCATCGGTTTTTTTGATGACCGGAAACGCATCACAGAAGGCAGTTATCAATTTGACCTGACAAAATTAGTAGGCGATACAGACCGACTCATTAAACTTGCCAAAGCAGGCGCTATTGATGTTGTTTACATCACCTTACCGTTACGTGCGGAAATACGCATTAAGAGCCTTGTTGAACAATTGTCTGATTCAACCGTTTCCGTCCATTATGTGCCAGACTTGTTCATATTTGATTTGCTCAGCTCCAGCCTGAACAATATCAAAGGCATACCTGTGATTAGCATCCACGATACGCCTTTTTATGGGGTAGACGGTGCCGTGAAAAGAATGTTTGACATTATTTTTAGTACTTTTGCATTGTTACTCATCACCATTCCCTTGCTGATTATCGCACTAGCCATCCGGCTGACTTCTCCAGGCTCCGTGCTGTTTAAACAACGCCGCTACGGTTTCAGGGGGGAAGAGATCATTGTCTGGAAATTTAAGACAATGACAGTCAGCGAAGATGCGCAGAATGTTGTACAGGCCAAGAAAAACGATCCTAGAGTGACGAAACTGGGGGGCTTTCTGAGGCGTACGTCCTTGGATGAGTTGCCACAATTTTTTAATGTATTGCAAGGTAGGATGTCCGTTGTGGGCCCTAGGCCCCATGCGGTTGCCCAGAATGAGTTCTATCGAGGCCAAGTCAAAGGCTATATGCTCAGGCACAAAGTGAAACCTGGCATCACCGGTTTGGCGCAAGTCAACGGCTACCGTGGTGAAACCGACACCTTAGACAAAATGGAAAGCAGGATTCAATACGATCTTAACTATATAAGGAATTGGTCGTTGTGGTTAGATATTAAAATCGTGCTACTTACTATCATCAGGGGCTTTACCGGGGCAAAAGCTTACTAAAAAACTACCGTTGCCCTTAGTTAAACTGGCACAATCCAAAATCACTCCGCAATCGATTCTTCCACCCAAGATCGCTACTCGAATATCACATTTCATTTCGCAATAAACAGATTTGCGTAATTTTTTACGCAGACTGCTACTGCTACCCAACATAGTGCAATACTTGAATACAAACGAATACAAATAAGCCTTAAAATCCATATCTCACAAAGCACATATCTATTTGATAAGTAAGTAAATTTATTTTTCTTGCTCAAACCCTAATCTTTAATTGTTTCTTAATGCTACTCGTTTAATATCTAGCTCAGGTAAATTTCAATCTGATTGCTCTCCTCAAGGATTAACAGGGAGTTCAGTTGATAGAGAACCAATCAGGAAGGTTGGGTATAAGAATAGGGATTGTCGAGCAGTGTCTCTACTGATGATTGATACCAAATTCAATTCGTTTGAAATAAACGAAATGACTCACTTGGTGGCAGTTGCAAGTTATAGCTACTAACAAAAAGCGTTAGAAATTCTGATGATTGATAGGAGGGAAACACTGTTACTCCTACCCTTTATCAGAGTTATAGGGCTTTTAAATTACTATTTGGAGCTATACATGAAGAAATATTTTATTGCTTTACTTTTTGGCATAAGCTTAATGTCTATGCAGACGGCATCAGCGGCAACGTTGATGATTACTGACTTAGCACCTGAACTTAGTGCAACATTGACAGGATCAGGTTCAATCTTTAATGGAACCACTTCTACTGGGGGGCAGTGGGAGATATTAGTTTCAGATTTGGGCATAGGTGAAATAGCAGAATTATTGTTTACCTCAATCGGCAACGGGGAAGCGCCTTTCTTCGGTTTTTTGCCTTCAAGCAGCGGTCTGGTTAATGGAGATACGGCATTCCTGACCGTTATCGGACTATTAAGCTTTAGACTCGATGCCGAAATTACATCTGTTAGTGAAGTACCCGTACCCGCCGCCGTTTGGTTATTCGGTTCTGCCTTGGCAGGTCTGATGGGCGTATCACGCCTAAATCACAACCAACGCTTGCGGCGTAAAAACTTTTTGCTTTATACTGCGAAGGGGGGCTTTTGCCCCCCTTTTTAATTAAGGTTAAAATACTATGAAATCATTCAACATAATTGAATCAACACTAACCAAGGTATTGTTTGTTTTGGCAATCTCTTTGTTTTATCAAACAAGCTTTGCGGAAACTGAAAAGTATTTAATCAATCCTGGCGATGTTTTAGAAATATCGGTCTGGAATGAAGATGCGTTAAAGCGCGAAGTACGGGTTTTGCCGGACGGCAGTATTGGTTTTCCCTTAACAGGAACCGTTGCGGCCGCAGGAAGATCGGTTGAAGACTTAAAAAAGGAATTGACCGAAAAACTGACTGAATATATAGCAGAGCCCGTCGTCAGCATCGCGGTAAAAGCAGCCGAAGGCAATGCGGTGTACGTGACCGGTCAAGTTAAAGAACCAGGCAAATATATTATGACCGAACCCATGAACGTCATGCAAATACTGAGCTTGGCGGGGGGGTTCACCCCATTTGCCGCAAAGGATGATATTGTTATATTAAGGAAAAACAGCAAGGGCGCCGAATCGATCAAATTTGAATACAGCGATTTGGAGGAAGGAAAAGGCCTGACTAAAAACTATCTATTGAAAAGCGGTGATGTTATTGTTGTCCCTTAATTCCTTGGCACGCTTTAAGGTGTTACGGTTACTCTTGCCCATACCTATCGGCTTGTGTTTGTTTCTGCCCGTGCATTCACAAGGTGCAGAGTGGTCATTAAAAGGCTCTGTTGACCAAAACTTGTCATATGACGATAACGTCTTTATGCAAGTAAATCCGCAAAGATCGTTTAAGTATATGATAATCCCCGTGTTGACTTTTCAACACAAAACGGATGTTTCTGAAGTTAATGCTAATGCCAGCTATGGCACCCAGCTATACACAGATATTGAAGGATTTGATCAAGATATACAAAATTACGGCCTTAGAGGTCTTTATAAAACCGAAAGGTTTGATTGGGGGCTGACATCGAGCTTTTCTGTTACACCGACCCGAAATACAGCTGTGCAGAATTCCGGTGTATTTAATAATAAATCAGAGAGTAACACTTGGTCGGTTTCCCCTTCTGTAAGCTATAAACTTAATGATATCGACAGTATTATTCTTAGCCCTTCCTACTCAGAAACTACTTTTACCGCTTCCGGTTCTGCTACAGCCAATCCGGGCGCTTTTAATAATAATTTTAATAACTATAGTGCCGCAAACGTCAACTTGGCATGGCAGCGACTGTGGTCTGAACGTTATATAAGCGCTGTGGGCCTGTTTTATTCCAGATATGACTCCCAACCGCCAGTAAATGCCCAGGGGGGGGCAGCGGCACTACCGACAAGTTTCGATAGTGTCGGAATTAATTTCTCAAATACTTATTTATGGTCGGATAATTGGAAGCTCATTGGAACAATTGGTGGGCGACATACTGAATCAACTACCGGCTCCACAAGTGGCAGCTCTTTAGGCTACCTAGCTGACGCAAGCGTCAACTATACCGGAGAACAATTAACTTCTGGGCTTCATTTTAATCGCTCTTTAACACCATCAAATCTTGGGCGACTACAAGAACAAACCAGTGTCGACTTAAATTTTAATTACCAAATTCTTGAAAGGTTATCCACCCTCTTTACAGCCAGCTATCAAGAATCAACTTTCGTCAATTCCGTAGACTCATCAACACGTAAGAATTTAGTCTTCCAGCCATCAATAAATTGGCGGATAGCACCCGAATGGTCATTGGGCGGTAGTTATCGGTACAGACTTCAAGACGGACTCATAAGCAATAATAATATTATTAATGGTGAAGCTGATTCCAACCTATTTATGGTAACTATCAACTATAATTGGCAAGGCTTAAGATTATCGAGATAAACTATGGAATTAGACGAAGAAAAAACGCTAAAAGATTACCTGCAAATTGTCCGCCGGCGCAAATATACCATCATCCTACCTATGTTGGCTTTGCTATTGATAAGCGTTATTGTAGCAATCGCACTACCCCCGGTATTCCGATCAAAAGCCACTATACTTGTTGAGCAGCAGCATATTCCAAGCGATTTGGTTAAGTCTACAGTCGTCAGTTTTGCCGATGAACGTATCCGGGAAATCGAACAAAAACTGATGACGATTGATAACCTAAACAAAATTATCGAAAAATTCGATCTTTACCCCAGAGAAAAAAACCTAGTCAACCCCTCTGTTTTGGCGGAACAATTTAGAAATAGCACAACGCTTGAACTGATCAATGCTGATGTCATTAACAATGGCAATAACAGCAAAGCCACTCTGGCATTTACCATATCGTTTGACGATAAAGTCGGCGTGACTGCACAAAAAGTTGCCAATGAACTGGTCACCTTATTTCTGGATGAGAACATCAGGTCAAGAACAGAGCGTGCTCAAGAATCAACCAAATTTCTCCAGGAAGAAGCAGATAAAGTTAAACTAGAAATTCAGAAAATTGAGAATCAGTTAGCCGAATATAAGGACAAATATAGCGGTAGCCTACCAGAATTGTTGCCTGTTAATATATCTTCCATCGGCAGAATTGAAAGCACATTGCAACAATTGCAATTACAAGAAAAAATGCTGGCAGAAAGAAGAATAAGTTTACTCAATCAACTCAGTAGCACCAGCCCCGTTATTGTACAAACTGGCGACAACAAAACTGTTACAATGGAAAGCCGTGGCTCTTTAGAAGCTCAGTACCACAGTCTATTAAAAAAATATTCCAGCGCCCATCCTGATGTTAAAGAATTGAAGAGAAGAATAGATGGCTATGAAGAGAAGGATGAACAATCCGGTATAAATAACCCAGCCTATTCACAGTTACAAAGCGAACTCAAGATTGCGGCTGTCGAAGTACAAAATATCAACCAGCAAAGTATATCTTTAACCGAGCAATTAAAAAAACTGGAAGTCAATGTAGCGCAAACCCATCAAGTTGAACGCGGATATTATGACCTAAAGAGAGATTTGGATAACCAAAAAGCCAAATATACTGAATTATCAGCCAAATATTTACAAGCAAAGCTGTCTCAAAACCTGGAAGTTGAACAAAAAGCCGAGAAATTTTCCTTGTTGGAACCACCAAGGGTTCCTGGAAAACCGGAGAAACCCAACCGGCTAAAAATTTTATTTGTGGGCTTCCTGGCTTCTGTTTTTGGTGGTCTGGGTGTCGGCTTTCTGGCTGAGATCATGGATACCAGCATCCGAAACCACACTGCATTAACCCAGTTGACGGGTTCGGAACCTTTGGTCGTCATCCCTTATATTCAAAATCAAGAAGATCTAAATAGAAGCAGAAGAAATAAACTAAATTTTGCTATTTTAGGTCTGCTATTAATAGTTGGCGCGGCCATCTCGGTTCATATTTTCTACATGCCATTAGATGCCGTATTCAACAGGATTTCAGATCGTCTGAGTATGTTGTTCTAACGCGAATAGCTGGCTCACCCCCTAGTAAAATAGAAAACGCTAAATGCACTTTATAATCATCTATCATAGAAATCGATTATGTGTTTTAAAACAGCTAAGCTAGTATTGGTTGTATACTTTAGTTACTGTTAACCAAACGGATTTACAACTAACCGGAGAAGCAAATGGGTAGTATTCACGATGCCTTAGATAAAGCTATTCAAAATGCTGAGCTCGAAAAAGAAAACTTATCACCATTGAAAAATGTCTATCAGGATCAAGTGATTCCAACTTATGGCATTCATTATCGTATTGATCCTGACCTAATGAGGCAAAGACGGATTGTCACTTTGCATAATTACAATGCGGAATCCGAAGCATTTCGGATGCTACGGACAAAAATACTCAAGCAACTTAGGGATAATAACTGGAATAGTTTCGCAATTACCGCACCAACGCAAGATGTGGGCAAGACCACGGTTGCTGTCAATCTAGCCATTGCGATGGCAATGGATGTCAACCAGTCTGTGCTTCTGGTTGATTTAGACTTGAGGCATCCCAAAGTTCACTGGTATTTTGGCCTAGAAAATGAAGTAGGCTTGCGCGATTATTTTCTTTCAGATAAGCCCTTGTCGGATATTCTAATTAATCCAGGAATTGATCGCTTGACTGTTTTACCGGGAAGAGGTCAGGCAATAGGTTCATCAGAAATATTATCAGGGCCTCGGATGAAAACCCTAATGAACGAAATTAATAGCCGTAACCAATCAAAGATTATTATTTTCGATCTGCCCCCTGTATTGGCGACGGATGATGTACTCTCCACAGTCGACTGCTACGATGCTATTTTACTAGTCGTTGAAGAAGGTAAAACCCAGCCCGAGGAAGTAAAGAAAACTTTACAGCTTTTATCAGGAAAAAACCTGTTAGGGACGGTTCTCAATAAATCTCAAAACCCACCTGAACATAAGAGTTACTGATTATTTTAATCCCCACTTAACCCTCTCCGCATCCAAGCCTAATCAGCATTATCAATTTCAAAAAAAATCCATTTGACGCAGTTGTGGATTTGTTTAATTTGCCTTTCCATGGCATTGATTTCATTGACGGCACTTAAAACCGTCATTTCGGGTTTGAGTTCAGCTTTGATCGACACCATGACAGAATTGCCATGATTAATGGCCCAAATATTAAGCACCCGTAAAACACAGGGCTGGGCCTCAAGATAAGTTTGCACATTAATACGAATGTCTTCGGCGGATTCACCAATCAACAGAGAATGTACTTCCGCACCCACGACAGCTGCGACAATAATCAATAATAGGCCAATCAACATCGAACCTAATGCATCAAAGGCAGCATTCCCCGTCAACACCGCCAAACCTAAAGTGACCAGCGCAATCACCAAGCCGAGCAAAGCTGCGATATCTTCTCCGGTTACAACCATTAATTCGCTGGAGTGAGTGCTTTTAAACCACTGCCAAAGCGTTTGCCGACCTTTTTCTTCTGCCATTGCCGACAACGCACCTTTCAACGAAAAGGCTTCCATACCAACAGCAACTAATAAAACCAATAAAGCGCTGTTCGCGTTCTCTATTGCGTGGGGGTGGATATACCGCTCCCAACCTTCATGAATGGCAAAAACACCACCCACCGAAAACAAGATAAACGCCACCATCATCGACCAAATATATGATTCACGCTCATAACCCATAGGGTGTTTTTGGGTTGCCTTTTTTACCGACCGCTTCATGCCAATCAGTAACAACACTTGGTTGCCGCAATCGGCATAAGAATGGATCGCTTCTGCCAACATGGAACCTGAACCCGTCCAAACGGCTGCGCCCGTCTTGGCCAAGGCGATGCCTAAATTGGCTGTAAATGCGTAAAGTACGGCTTTTGTAGAGTTGTTTTGTGCCATTTATGTATATAAAGGATAGAGATTAGGATTCCAGGTCGTTACCTTTGATGATTAATTATGGATTTTTAGAGCCGCAAATCACCACGAAGGACACGAAGAGTATATCAGTCCCAACGCCCATCCTTGATCTGCACTAACCCATTTTCGACCCTGACAGGGAAGCAGGCAATGTCTTCATAAGCAGGAGGGGATTTTACTGCACCGGTTTTCACGCAAAATCGT
>Ga0302323_100004990_pt1 | contig 10840 bp, 9 predicted proteins | sample Fen_T0_3_FD_201950 | JGI IMG/M metagenome (GOLD analysis project Ga0302323, IMG submission 201950) | Peat permafrost microbial communities from Stordalen Mire near Abisko, Sweden - Fen_T0_3 | ecosystem: Environmental > Terrestrial > Soil > Wetlands > Permafrost | place: Sweden: Abisko... | reverse complement strand
TTCGCGGGCCGTTCGACCCCCTGACGGTTGCTATCTTGGTCGCCCCGAGCCGCCATCGTCTAGGGGACTAGGACGCCGCCCTCTCACGGCGGAAACCGGGGTTCGAATCCCCGTGGCGGTACTTCTGAAAGCCCCGTAGACACGGGGCTTTCGTCGTTCTCGGGGGCGCGTGCGTCAGTGTATGGGCCAGTCGAGCGCGCTCGTCCAGACTCGAGACTCCTGCTTTGCATGGGTTGCGGGAGCGGCGGGTGAGCTGGCCTGCGGGTAGGGTCGGTGTGTGCAGGCGACGCTGACGGTCCTTTTCACTGATGCGGTCGCCTCGACGGAGACGCTCACGCGGCTTGGGGATGAGCGGTTCGGGGTGGTGCAGCGTGTCCACTTGGATCTGTTGCGGACGGCCGTGGCGGCGCATGAGGGCCGGGAGGTCAAGAGCTTGGGCGATGGCCTGATGGTCACGTTCGGCGGTGCTGCTGATGCGTTGGCGTGCGCGGTCTCGATGCAGCAGGCGGTGGAGGCCGCGGCGCGGCGCGGCGAGGAAGGGCTCGCGTTGCGCGTGGGTGTCGCTCTGGGCGATGTGGATGTCGCGGACGATGGCGACTGTCATGGGACGGCGGTTGTTGAGGCCGCGCGCGTGTGCGCCGCAGCCGGGGGCGGTCAGGTGCTGGCGAGCGAGACGGTGAGGTTGGTCGCAGGTTCGCGCGGCGGGCATGTGTTCACGCCGCTGGGGCCGGTCGAGCTGAAGGGCCTCGGGGAGCCTGTGTCACTCGTCGAGGTTGGATGGGCGCCGGTTGCTGAGGGCGGCGCGGTCGCGCCGGTGCCGTTGCCGCCCCGCCTGGCGTTTGAGTCCTCGTGGACGTTCGTGGGCCGCTCGCGCGAGGTAGAAAGACTCAACGCGCTGTGGGAGGAGACGGTCAGCGGCGGGCGGCGCGTCGCGCTGTTGGGCGGCGAACCGGGCGAGGGCAAGACCAGATTGGCGAGTGAGGTCGCGGGGCGCTCGCACGAGAAGGGTGCGCTGGTGCTGTTCGGCCGCGTCGACGAGGATCTCGCAGTTGCCTATCAGCCATTTGCTGAGGCGCTGCGTCATTACCTTGCAAACGTCGACGAAGCAACGCGGGATGTGGTGCTCGGGTTACGTGGTGGGGTTCTCGCGCGGCTGGTGCCGGAGCTGGTGGAGGAGCAGCCGGCTGGACAGGTCGAGGCCTGGGCGATCTACGAGGGCCTCGTCGACTGGCTGTCCGGGGAGGCGGCGGAGCGCCCCGTCGTGCTGGTCCTGGATGACATCCACTGGGCCGCGAAGGCGACGCTCGGTGCGCTGATGCACCTGGTGCGCAGCGAGCGGCTTTCTCGGATACTGCTTGTCGGGACGTACCGCGACACCGAGCTGGACCCCACCCACCCGCTCACGGCCGCGCTCGCGGACCTGCGCCGTGAGGAGGGCGTGGAGCGCCTCGCGATCCGCGGCCTGGACGCCGCGGGCGTCGAGGCGTTCGTACAGGCTGCCCGCGGCGGTGTTCTCGACGACGGTGGCCGCGAACTTGCCGAGCTGGTCAGCGAGCAGACGCGGGGCAACCCGTTCTTCGTCGGGCAGGTGTTGCGCCACCTGGCGGAGTCGGGCGCGGTGCAGCACGTCGACGGACGTTGGGTGCGAAGCGACGATACCGACGGCTTTGAGGTGCCCGAGGGCGTGCGTGAGGTCGTCGGCCGTCGCATCTCGCGCCTGTCGCCGCTGGCCGGGGCACTGCTCAAAGTCGCCGCGGTCGCCGGCCCGCAATTTGACACGGCGATCGTCGCGCAAGTCGCTGGACACTCGATCAATCAGGCGCTAGACGGGTTCGACGAGGCCGTCGGCTCGCGGCTCGTGCTCGAGACAGACGTCCCGGGCCAGCTGCGCTTCGCGCACGCCCTAGTACGCCAGACGCTCGAAGACGAGCTGACGACGCTGCGCCGCGTGCACCTGCACCGCGACCTCGCGCTCGCGATTGAGGGCCGCTTTGGCGCGCCGGACAGCGCCGTCGCGGAACTCGCTCACCACTTCGCCGAGGCCGCAGTCGCCGGGGAGGGTGAGCGCGCGGCCCACTACGCCGAACGCGCCGCCGTCCAAGCGCTCGACCGCGGCGCGGGTGAGCAGGGGATAGACCTGTTCGAACGCGCGCTCGATCTGCTTCCTGCGGACGCCGACCCCGATGGACTGCGACGCGATCAGCTCTACGCGCAGCTCGCCCAGTGCTCGTGGGCGGTGTTCGATCAGCCCCTGCTGGAGGACGTTTGCCGCCGCTGGCTGGCACTCGGACGCCAACTCGAAGATGCGGTGATGCGCGTGAACGCCACGGGGTGGCTGCCCGTCTCGCTCATGTTCCGCAGCGCCCCTGGGCAGCAGGACATCGACGCGATGGCCGAGGCGCTGTGCATCGACCTAGACGGCATTGATCTCAGCGATCGGCGCCGCTTCACGTTCCTGGGCACGTGGTGCGCGACGGACGCGGCGGGACTGCGCGCGTGGCTGCTCGGAATGCTCGCAGTCGGGTGGGCGTGGGGTGTCCCGCTCGCGGCCGTTGGTGATGCGCTGCCCGCACGGACTCCGCTCGCGCTCGCCGACGAAGCACTGCGCCTGGCCCGCGAGAGTACGGACGCCCAGATCGCGGATGAGGCGCGCTTTCTTCGCACGTCGCCGCTGGTCGGTAGTCCCGACGTCGAAGAGCTGCTGCGGGAATCCAGGAGCACGGTCAGGGTCGGCTACTCCCACGGGGCTGGCGGAAGGCAGATGGTCGCGATCGCACTGGCCCGAATGGGTCGCCTGGACGACCTGGTGGCACTCACCGACGAGATGGTCCTGGTCGCCGAACAGAACGGCGACCACGTCCTGCGCGTTGAAGCGCACCGCATGCGCGCCGCAACGGACATCGTTCGCGGGCGTGAAGAGGAGGCACGACGCGCCGTCGAACGCGCGCTCCAGGTGAATCCTGAGCGGCTCACGGTCCAGGCGTACCACGCCTCGTTGACGGTCACGCGGCTGCTCAGCGCGGGGCAGCCGGATGACGCACGCCCGATCGCCGAGCTGCTCGACTCTAGCCCAGCACTAGACAACTCCCACCTGGTCGCCGCGGTCGCGGCCGCACAAGGCGACCTCGTCGCGCCGCGGGCGATGCTGGAGGCCTGGCGCGCATCCGATCACGAGCTGCCGGTCGATTCGTCGCTTCCGGGACGGCTCTGGGGCCTTGCCGAATGTGCCCACGCGGTCGGCGACGCCGACAGTGCGCGCCACCTCTATGAGCACCTAACCGCATACGACGGCCAACTGCTCGTTTACGGGCTCAGCGGCATCCCCGCCAGCGCCGCATACACACTCGGCCTGCTCGCCGAGACCATCGGCGACGGCAACCGTGCAGGAACTCACTACACCGACGCCCTCAGCCTCGAGGAATCCTGCGGAGCCGAGGCGCTCGCCGCCCGCACCCGCCAGGCCCTGGCTCGCCTCGGCTAGCGCTGCTCCTGCCTGGGACGAACAGCAGCACTGCTGCTTCGCATGGAAAGCAGCAGCGTGTGCGGAGCTTGACCCACGCGCCTGCGGCAGCACGGACGTCGCAATGGTCGTCGTTCTCATCGTCCTGCGTCTTGGCTTTCACGCGCACTACGGTTCCGCGAAACGACTCTGGGGTGTGGTTGTCTCACCGGTATGAAGAGTGCTGAGCGGTTGATGCTCCTGGCGTCGCTGGTGGTTGCGGCCACCGCGCTGACGGCACCGGCCGCTATGGCCGGACCAAAGCCAAAGCTGACAGTGAGGGTCGCTCCGGCGAGGCCGACGACGAGAACACCGATCACCATCGTCCTGAAGGCGCCGAAGACCAAGCCCGGCGTCACCTGGTACTCCGCGTACCTCGCGATCGGAGATCAGGACCCCGGACTCCAGTGCACCTGGGCCCTCCCGACCACGAGCCTGCGGGCAACACGCAGGGGGCTGTTCGCTGTGACCCTCAAGCCCCGGCAAGGCAAGCCGCGCTACCCGCGCTGGTGCCCGGGCACAGCCCATCTCGAAATTCGCCGGAAGGGTGGGCCCGGCGAGATTTCCGCTGACGTGCTGTGGCGGCGGGACTTCAAGGTCAGCCAGATCAAAGGGGACGCGCCGATCCCGCTGAGCTTCGTCCCCGTGAAGACGACGCTGCTTCCCGGAAGCACGCTCACGGCGATGATGCCCGACGTTCCAGTCCGGCCGACAGGCCCCGCGCACCCCGAACGCGTGACACCACTCAGGGGCACACTGCGCGCGAGGATCCCCGGACGGTTCGCGCCGAACGCCGACATCAACACAATCGACTTCAGCGGCGCGATCACCCCCGCATCGTTCGCGCCGGACCCCCTGTGCGTAGGGACCACGCCGCCTCCGACATTCACCATCGTCCCGAAGTCCACGATGTCACTCGCGGTCAACGGCGACGTGACCTGGAATCTGGTCCTGAGAGGGGCGCCCTCACAGCTCTTCGGCTGCGGCCCCGCCGGGCCGCTGACCGGCACCACGAGCATCCCGCTCAGCGGCAGGTCCGAAGCCAACGGCCTCTTGGACCTCACACTCATCGGAAGCGTCCCCGACATCGCCCTGCCCGACGGATCCAAAGGCCAGCTCACAGCACACCTCGACGTCAGCGTCGACCTCAGCGGGAGACCCTGAGCGAGGCGGGCGATCACTGTCGCTTTGGACGAAAAGCAGGAGCCGGCCGCGTTCGACCTCGGGGCTGCTCGGGCTTCCTCATGTGCTGCGCTCGTCGGGTACATTCGGTTCATGCGTCGCCACCCGTGCCTGAGCCTCGCGGCCGCACTGCTTGCGGCACTGCTCTTGGCGCAGTCCGCGATTGCGGGCACGCCGAAGAAAGGCGGCTCATACCGGGGTGCCGTAGCTGCACCTCGCACCAGCATCGCCGTGACGTTTCACGTCTCCGCGAGCGGCGCGAAGGTGAGTGCGCTGAAGATCAGCAACATGCCGATCTACTGCTCGGGCGGCGGCCCTCCGGTTCCGATCACGTTCAAGAGCGCCCGGGTCGCAAAGGGCAAGTTCAAGTCCACGGGGAAGCAGACGATCAGCGTAGGCCCGAAGAAGGGTCAGACCGGCGCGACGCTGTCGATCACGGGGACGTTCGGCAAGCGCGGCAAGGAGAGTGGGAAGCTCACGATCAAGTACTCCAGCGCTCCGACCTGCGGCGGCACGAGCACGTACACGACGCACGCCTGAGGACGAAGCTGCGCGTCTTGGACTGACGTTCAGTGGGCGTGTTTTGGTGCGCAGGTGCGGTAGCGGCGGCTGGCATGCAGTGTCTTGCCCGCGGCGGTGTGCTCGGTGATCGTGACTGAGAACGTGCCCTTGGGCAGTCCGACGAGGTCCACGACGCTGCTGTGGTGTTTGACGGGGGCGCGTCTGCGATTGACGGTCACCGTGAAGGACGCGAGCCGTTGTCCGAGGGGAGCGTGGACGTGGACCGTCAGGCGCCGGCGGCTCAGGCAGCCGTGGGCCGCCGGCAGCCCCAGCTCGGTCGCCTCGTCACGCGCGGGCGCGGGCGCGGGCGCGGGCATCGGAGTGGCGGGCGACTGCGCCGGGGTGAGCTGCGTGGCGCCTGCGCCGGGCACCGTCGCAGGAGCGACCGGGGGTCCCGGGACCGACTGGACCGTGATCGTGCACAGGTCCCCGCCTGCGAAGTGGTCGACGTCCACTCCACCAGTAATTCCCGGGACCGCGCCGTTGGCGCTGTACTGCCAGAGCGTCCAGCTCGACCACTCGGTCGGCAGCACGGGCTGAGCGGCGTACAACGCAACGAACAGCTGGGAACCCTGCGCGGCAAAGCCTGACATGCCCAGATGCGCGTTCCAGAACGACGCGCCCGTGTAGATCAGCGGCTTGACGCCGAGGGCGGACCCGACCACCGCCAACCACGTTGCGACACCCTGCTTGATCGTCGCATCAGCTTGGCCGCCCGTGACCTCGACGTCGAGCACCGGGACCAGATCTCCGGCCGCGAGGTGCGCGTCCGCCAGGAACGCCGCGGCCTGCTGGGCCGCGTCCTGCGCGGGCTCAAAGAACTGGTAGGCACCAAACGCAAGGCCCGCCGCAGTCGCCTGCGAGTGGTACGCGTCGTAGCTCGGGTCCTTGTACAACAGCCCGTCCGACGCCCGCGCGTACACGAACGTCCTCCCGGACGCACGCACCTGGGCGAAGTCGATCGAGCCCTGGTAATGACTGACATCAACGCCCTCGAGCTGGCCGGGCGACGCACTGCACGAAGCGGCTGTCGCGCTCGGCGCCAGCGCGACGAACACCACGAAGGCGACGAGCACCGCCCAAGCCCCGTTCTTCATGAGCCGAGTCTAATCCCGCAGGGCCACCCGCCCGACACCGCGCGCGGTAGAGCTCGACAACAGTCTCAGCGTGACACCGCTTCAAACGCCCGATTGGGCGAGCCCCCAGTCCCCGCTCCCGTCTCGGACGAAAGCAGGAGCGCGGGCCTTGTGCGCCAGTCGTGGGCCAGTCGTCCACTGACGTCACCGGATCCGGCCGGGCCCAGGCGGATTGTGCTTCGCCTGGACTGCCTGCGAGTACCTTGGATCCCGCATGGAACTGAGCTTCTCGGGGAGTTGCCGGCGTCGGTTCGAATCCCCGTGGCGGTACTCCGAAAACCCTGCTAATCGCGGGGTTTTCGTCGTTTCGGGGCCGTGCGCGACAGTTCGCCGAGAATCCGGCGCGGCGGGGGCCGAACCTCCGGCGCTCGCGCCTACGTCCTGCGACCGGCTACACGCTGCCGGGGGATCGCGCCGGGTGGGCGCTGCGCTCGGCGCTGTCCCCAGTGCCGCTTTGCATGGGAAGCAGGAGCCCGGGCTACGTCGCGTTGGTGTAGGCGTCCCAGTCCTCGAGCTTCTGCCATCCGGTCGCGTCGTACAGCGGCTTGCCGGCGTCGCTTGCGGCGAGCAGTCCGACGCGCGCACCGTCGTCGGCGGCGCGGGCCAGGGCTTCGCCGAGCAGCGCCCGGCCATAGCCGCGGCGAGCGGCGCTCGACGCGGTCGCCATGCACCACACCGTCACGGCGTCGTCGACGCGGCACGTCATCACCGTCGAGACCGCGATGTCCCCGTCTTCGAGCAGCCAGACGTGCAGGGCCGCGTCGGGATCGGAAAGCATCGCCGTTGCGATCGTCGCGACCTCGGGCGGCAACTGGAACGCGTCGCCGACCAGCCCGTCCACCGCCGCGCGATCAGCGCCGCTCGCGCGGCGCACTCGCGGGTCTCGAGGCTGCTGCCCGGCTTGCAGGTCGATCGCCATGAACGGCGTCGACCCCACGCTCGACCACCCGTCGCCCGCGCGCTCAGCCAAGGTCCGGCCGCTGCCGGCGAGCCACAGCAGCGCCGGACAGTCCAGCTCCGCGACCGCCGCGAGCACCCGATCGAGCGCGTCGGGGTCATCGTCGTGCACGAGCACCGGGTTCACGTCGAGGCTCGGCGCCCCTGACAGGAACATCCAGAACCCCGAGCCGACCTGGTGCCGCATCTGCGGCTCGCTCGCCCACTCGCTCAGTGACCGGCCCATCTGCGACCGGCGAATCGCAACACCAACCGCCATCAGCACATCCCTTCGTAGTCAGCGCCAGACGCCGGTGAGCCGCGAGCCTACCCGCACCGGCGCCGCGCTGCTGCTTTGCATGGAAAGCGACGGTCAACGGATAGCTGTCCCGAACCACACCGCCCGCCGGTCAATCATCATCCGGCGAACGGCCCCATCCCCAGATCGTCCCGACGATGGCGCCGAGTAATGGTGGCGTTGCTGCGGCGATACCGACAATGACGACCAAGCCGGGTTGCGGGTCGCCGCCGTCGGAATGCTTCTCGTTCATCCAAGCCACGAAGTAGAGGGCGCCGATCCCCGCCGGAACAAGCCAACCGCCGATGAAGGCAAGGTCACTGCTCCGCGAGGTCAAGAAGCATGGAAGGGCGAACAGCGCCACCGCGACGACGAGCACCATGAGGACGGTGACGATGCCTTCCATCTCCCGCGGTTATCGGCGCACAACTCGACCAGGCTGAGCAGCTCTCGCTTGGGACAGGAACCGGCACTGCCCCTCAGCATGGAAAGCGCCAGAGCCCACGGCCGCCGCGAGAGCAGACGAGGTGCCTAGCTCGATTGGAGCCAGAAGACGGCCACGAACAGGGTGCTCACTGCCGTGATGATGAGCCCGGCGGTACGCGGCAACCAGGCAGACGGTGCCCTCCGGAGGACCAGAGCGATGAGGAGGAGCGCAACGCCTGCCAGGGTCAGAACGAGCCCGGCGACGTACCCCGTGCTGTGGACGAAGTCGCTGTGGGAGCAGGACACGTTCTCTGAGGTCGCCGGGTCGCACCTGAGTACCCCGAAGGTCACATGAAAGAGCAGCACGAAGGCACCCCAGAGCAGCACAGCAAGAGAGCCGACCGTCGCCCAGGGAACGGGGGTCGGGCCTTCCTGGATAGCGCGGCTCCAATCGTCCATTGCGACCGTTATCGGCGGCTGACTCGGACGCCCCGAGGCGTGGGTGTCGCCGCCAACAGGCAGATGCGTCGCCCGCTGACATCGACTGTCGCGTTGGACGACAAGCGGCGGCGTGACTCCACCTGGCGTAGGAAGATCAACGCGATGCTCGGGAAGCGGAGGTCGCTGGACGACATCGCCGACAAACTGAACGCGCAGAAGGTTCCGACGACGATCCACGGGACGAACCAGAGGACGGAATCCTCCGTTCGCAAGGCATTCGTTTCGTAGAAGCGGCCTGCCAGACGCATCTCTGAGCCCCCGACCGACCTAGTGCTCCTGGCGAGAGCCGAAAGCCCGCTTCTGCTTTGCATGGAAAGCGACAGAGCCGCCCGGCGATGAGCGCCGTCAGGTCAGTGAAAGAGCTGTCACGGGTCGACCGGTGCGCGGGTGATGATCACCAGGTGGGGCAGGATGTTGCCTGCGATGTAAGAGGCGAGCACGCGTCCGGTGGTCGGGTCGATCGCCACGCTGCCCTGTCCGGACATTTCGGAATCGACGACTTCGGGTTCCCCGAAGCGGGCGCCGGTGGTGCGTCGCGTGCTGGCATACAGCGTGTATGGGCGCGGGGATTCGTACGGTGAGGTCCACATCACAACTGCCGCGCCGTTCGGCGCGGTCGCAAGGCCCGTCAGGGCGGAGGACGCTGGACTTGGCCCCAGCTGCTGGGCTTGGTTCACCCGGCCCCGCGTGATGCCTGCCGCGCGCACGGCTCCGTCCTGAGAGATCGTCCAGACGAGCAGTTCGCTGAGCGGACCGGTCGGGCTGAAACGGAACGACAGGTCGACCGCAGGCTCGCCTTCGGCGGTCCGCGCGCTCGCTGCGGGGAAACGCGCGAGTGAGACGATTCGCGGGGTAGCGAAGGCGCGGCGCGGCGCGGCGCTCGCAACACGCAGACGCGTCGCGCGCGAGGAGAAATCCCGCCAGGCGACCACGGCTCGGCCGTCGGATTCCAGCGCTGCCTGCACGGCTGCCGGCTCGATTGCGCCGCGGGCTGTGCCGACGACGAGTTCGTGCCCGGGCCGGCCCGCCGAGTCGAAGCGACGGGCGTAAAGGACGCGGTAACGCGTCGACCTGCGCGAGTACGTGAGGAGCATGTCCCCGCGCGGTCCCATGCTGAACGCGTGCGTGATCACACGCGGGCCCTTGAGGCTGGGCTGACGGACCAGCCGAAAGGCTGAGGAGCCCGCACGGCGTAGCCAGATCTCGATCCCGGCGGACGTTCCTTCAAGCACGGCGATGTCGCCACGCCGGTTCGCGGCGATCCCGCCCAGCCACCGCCCTGCGTCCGGCGACACCGGTGGGGTCTGATCCGAGAGGCCCGAACCGGGCGTTCCGATCAAGATCCGCGGATTCTGGATCTGCGCGTCGTCCCAGGCGATGAGGCCGTCGTCGCCGAACGTCTTCACCAGTGTCACGTAGCCGCTATCGAACCGGGTGCCCGGGGAGGGCGGCTGTGTCGGCGATTCGGGCGCGATCGACATCAGCTCCGCGATCGGCAAGTTCGTGCTGTTCTCGTAGAACAGCCCACCGGCGTGCCCCGCCGCCGTCATGAACACGGAGCCCGCGTACCAGTCATGCCCGTCAGGAGACGGCGGAGGTGAAGCCAGCACGGACCACGGAGCATCGCCACGAGCCACGTCGGGTCGGAGCATCACCCAACTCACTCCAACGGGACCAAGCGCCAGCGCCAGCAGCAACCCGCACGCTCGAACTCGGCGATCGGAAACCACTCGCCTGATGTTCCAGCTCCGACTCACGACTCGCTCACATCCAAGCTAACGGACAGCTCGGCCGAGAGTCGCGGTCACTCCAAGGGGTGCATGAAGGTGGCAACGCGAGCTGAACTCCGCGTGGCTGCCGCTGTGGACGAAAAGCGACGGTGGGCGGCGACCAGCAGCCCACTGCTAGGCGAGGGACCGCCGTGCACGCGCCAGTTGAGTGGGACGCTCATCGCGCGCGCTTGCGGATGGCCTTCAGCTGCGCCTTGTGCAGCGAGTCGTCGAGGCGGAACTCGCGCCCGTGCAGGTGCTCGGCGAGCCCCGCCTGTTTGATGCGCTTGAGGACGATCGGACAGCGCTTGCAGCGCGGGCTGCTCTTGCAGCAGCGCTTCTTGGCGCGGACGATCTTTCCCACGCTCGGCACGCTACCGGCCCTGCGCGGCCGGGTGGACACTACGATCGCCGCCATGACCACCCGCTCGCTCGCCGTCGGCCTCAGCGCACTCCTCCTGCTCGCGCTGCCCGGCGCCGCCACGGCCGCCCTGCCCAGGACCGGCAACACCCTGATCGTCCCGGGCAAGTC
>Ga0302323_100004989_pt1 | contig 10840 bp, 10 predicted proteins | sample Fen_T0_3_FD_201950 | JGI IMG/M metagenome (GOLD analysis project Ga0302323, IMG submission 201950) | Peat permafrost microbial communities from Stordalen Mire near Abisko, Sweden - Fen_T0_3 | ecosystem: Environmental > Terrestrial > Soil > Wetlands > Permafrost | place: Sweden: Abisko... | reverse complement strand
TCTCGGCCATGCGGCGGTCGAGGTGGATTTCCATGTTGCCGGTGCCCTTGAATTCCTCGTAGATCACGTCGTCCATGCGCGATCCGGTATCGATGAGCGCGGTCGCGATGATCGTCAGCGAACCGCCTTCCTCGATGTTGCGCGCGGCCCCGAAGAAGCGCTTGGGCCGCTGCAGCGCGTTGGCGTCCACGCCGCCGGTCAGCACCTTGCCGGACGCGGGCACGACGGTGTTGTAGGCGCGGGCAAGGCGCGTGATCGAGTCCAGCAGGATCACGACGTCCTTCTTGTGTTCGACCAGTCGCTTGGCCTTCTCGATCACCATCTCGGCGACCTGCACGTGGCGCGTCGCGGGTTCGTCGAACGTGGAGGAGACGACCTCGCCGCGCACGGAGCGCTGCATTTCGGTCACTTCCTCGGGACGCTCGTCGATCAGCAGCACGATCAGCATCACGTCGGGATGGTTCGCGGCGATCGAGTGCGCGACGTGCTGCAGCATGACCGTCTTGCCGGACTTCGGCGACGACACCAGCAGGCCGCGCTGGCCCTTGCCGATCGGCGCCACGATGTCGATGATGCGGCCGGTGATGTTCTCCTCGGCCTTGATGTCGCGTTCGAGCACCATCGGCTCATCGGGGAAGAGCGGCGTCAGGTTCTCGAACAGGATCTTGGTCTTGGCGTTTTCCGGCGCCTCGAAGTTGACCTTGTCGACCTTCACCAGCGCGAAATAGCGCTCGCCTTCCTTCGGCGTGCGGATCTCGCCCTCGACCGTGTCGCCGGTGTGCAGGTTGAAGCGGCGGATCTGCGACGGCGAAATATAGATGTCGTCGGTGTTGGCGAGGTAGGACGTGTCGGGGGAGCGCAGGAAGCCGAAGCCGTCGGGCAGGACTTCGAGCACGCCGCCGCCGAAAATGGACTCGCCTTTCTTCGCCTGCTGCTTAAGGAGCGCGAAGATCAGGTCGTGCTTGCGCATCCGATTGGCACCCTCGATTTCGTTCGAGTTGCCGATCTCGATGAGCTCGGATACGTGTTTGGCTTTGAGGTCGGATAGATGCATGGTGCGATGGGGGAGGCAAGCCGGAACGGCTAGGGAGGGCGGGCCGATGGTTCCGGCGCGCGTTGGACCGCGGTGAATTACATGGAGGCGGGTTCGGAACCTGGGTGCCGCGAACTGCTTCGGGGGCGGCGCCCGGGGCGTTACGGGTATCTGGTCTTGCCTGAGCTGGTCATTTGCCGGACGCCCGTGCCGGAATACCGTCCGGCATCGGGGGGCAGCAAAGGGGGCGTCGCCGGATGTTTCCTGGAGGCCGACCGCCGCGCTTACCGAACGGCAGGTTATAGCGGTTAGATGTTGCTGTCAATCCATGCGGTCAGCTGCGACTTGGTCAGCGCACCGACCTTCTGCGCATGGGCCTGGCCGCCCTTGTAGAGGATGACGGTGGGGATGCCGCGGATGCCGTATTTGCCCGGCGTGGCCGGATTGGCGTCGATGTCGAGCTTGGCCACGGTGATCTTGCCGCCGTATTCCTTGGCGACCTCGTCCAGCACCGGCGCAAACATCTTGCACGGACCGCACCATTCGGCCCAGAAATCGACCAACACCGGGTTACCCGATTGCAGCACGTCCTTGTCGAACGTGGCGTCGGAAACGTGTTTGATTGCAGTGCTCATGGAACTTCCTCTCTGGGGAATTGCGTGCGCCACACCGCGTCGTGGCGGCTCGTTTGACGGTTACGGTAGCCCAACCCCCGGGTTGGCGCAAGTTTGCCTTCCGTTCAGCCGACGATGGGGGCCGATCTGCTAAAATTCAAGCATTCGCATAGCTTCGCCGTGGGTCCGGCAACATGGACCCTGCGCAACCGACCTCTAGTGAACTGAGACGGCCATGACCTACGTAGTGACCGAAAGCTGCATCCGCTGCAAATACACCGACTGCGTCGACGTGTGCCCGGTGGATTGCTTCCGCGAAGGCCCCAACTTCCTGGTGATCGATCCGGACGAATGCATCGACTGCACGCTCTGCGTAGCCGAATGCCCGGTAGAGGCGATTTTCGCGGAAGACGACGTGCCGGCCGATCAGCAGGAATTCACGGCGCTGAACGCCGAGTTGTCGAAAATCTGGAAGCCCATCATCGAGCGCAAGCCCGGCCCCCCCGACGCGGACGACTGGAAAGACGTCCGCGACAAGCGGAAGCTGCTCGAACGCTGACCGGGCGCCCGGAAGGCGTTTGACCTTCCGATGCCAAACCTCCTAGAATCGCAAGGTTTTTTGCCAGGCCGACGGCGTGGCAATTGAGCGCACATTGAACAAACTCACGGACACCATGACACGATTCACTCTTCTCATAGCATTCGCCGCGACCGCGCTGGCACCGGCATGGGCCACCGCGCAAACCCCGGCGCCTGCGGGCGACCCCGTGAGGGGCGCGCAAAAGGTCCAGATGTGCCAGGGGTGCCACGGCATCCTCGGCTGGCGCACCGCGTATCCCGAGGTCTATCGCGTGCCGAAGATCGGCGGACAGCACACGGCGTACATCATGGCGGCGCTCAAGGAATACCGGTCCGGCCAGCGCAGCCATCCGTCGATGGACGCGATTGCCGCGTCGCTGACCGACCAGGACATCGCCGACGTCGCCGCCTATTACTCGCAGGCTCCGCTGCAGACGGCGGTGAAATGAACATGAACCGAAACTTCATCGTTATCGCGGTCGCCGCGGCCTTCGCTGCCGGCCACGTCGCCGCCGCCGACATCGACGCCGGCAAGAAGAAGGCGCAGGAAGTGTGCGCCGCCTGCCACAACATGGACGGCATCAGCACGATCGCCGAGTACCCGAAGCTGGCCGGCCAGTATCCGGACTACCTGGCCAAGGCGCTGCGCGATTACAAGTCGGGCGCGCGCAAGAACCCGATCATGGCGGGCATGGCTGCGGGGCTTTCGCAGAAGGACATCGACGACGTGAGCGCGTATTTCGCGTCGCTGCCCCCGGTCGTTCAGACGCGCATGTGAACGTGGCGGGGCGCGTGACATTGCGCTGCACGTCGGACAAGAGGCGCCCGCGAGGCGCCTTTTTCTCGTCGTGAGCCGGGGACCGTCGGCGTGACGCCCGTTCCCAGCGGCACGGTGACGTTTCTGTTCACCGACATCGAGGACAGCACCGGCATCGCGCAGGCACATCCGGCGGCGTGGGAGACGCTGCGCGCGCGGCACAACGCGCTTCTGCGGAACGCGATGCAGGCGCACCGCGGCCACGTGTTCCAGGCCATCGGCGACGGCTTCTGCGTGGCGTTCCATACGGCCGACGAGGCGATACATGCAGCGATCGCCTCACAGCATGCGCTGCAATCCGAAGCGTGGTCGCCCGCGCCTGTCAGGGTGCGCATCGGCCTGCACACCGGTGAGGCGCGCGCGAGCGTCGGTGACGGTGACGCAATCGACTACGTGGGTTACCAGGCGCTCGCCCGCGCGCAGCGGATCACCGCGGTCGCTCATGGCGGGCAGGTGGTGGTATCGGGCAGTTGCCGCACGCTCGTTCAGGACGCGTTGCCGGACGGCGTTGCGTTGCTGGACCTGGGGCAGCATCGGCTGAAAGGTTTCGCCGAGCCGGAAAGGTTGTGGCAGGTCGCAGCACCCTCGCTGCGCCGGGAGTTTCCGGCGCTGCAGTCTCAGGCGGAAACGCCCAACAACCTGCCGCATGCGGTGACGCGGTTCATCGGTCGCGCGCAGGAACTGGCGGAATGCGAGCGGCTGCTGCGGCAGACGCGGCTGCTCACGCTGACGGCCATCGGCGGCGCAGGCAAGACGCGTCTCGCCATCGAAGTGGCGCGCAGCGAACTGGATCGCTTTCCCGACGGTGCCTGGTTCGTGGACCTGGCGTCACTCCAAGAGGGCGAGCGGCTGGGTCTCGCCGTCGCCGACGCGCTCGGATTTCGCCCGCAAGGCGACACGCCGATCCTGGAAACGATCGCACAACACCTGGCCAGCCGCCGTGCGCTGATCGTGCTCGACAACTGCGAGCACATCCTGGATCCGGTCGCCGCGCTCGTCGAGTCGCTGCTGGCACGCTGCGCCAGCGTCGTGTTCCTGTGCACGAGCCGCGAGGGCCTGGGCCTGGCGGGTGAGCAGATCTTCACCGTGCGGTCGCTGCGGATGCCGGCCGGCATGGATCTCGCGGAGGTGAAAAATTCGGAGGCCGTCGCGCTGTTCATGGATCGCGCGCGCCTGGCGGACCCCACGCTGCAGCTCGACGCGGCCAACGCACCGATCGTCGCCGACATCTGCCGCCGGCTGGACGGCATCGCGCTGGCCATCGAGCTCGCGGCGGCACGGGCGAAGATGCTGAAGCTCCCCGACATCCGCGCCCGCCTGAGCGACCGGTTCCGCCTGCTGACCGGCGGCAATCGCGCGCTGCCGCGACAGCAGACGCTGCTGGCGACGCTACACTGGAGCTACGATCAACTGACCGCGGGCGAGCAGGCGTTGCTGCAGCGGCTCGGCATCTTCGTCGGTGGCTGGTCACTGCCCGCGGCCACGGCCGTTTCCGGCGACGATGCCGACGAGTTCGAAGTCCTGGATACGCTGACGCGGCTCGCGGACAAGTCGCTGATCGCGCTGGACCGCGACGCGGGTGAGGAATCGCGCTACGCGATGGTGGAGACGCTGCGCCAGTTCGCGCTCGACCGGCTCGAGGACGGGGGCGGGCTCCAGGACGCCCGCGCTCGCCACGCGATGTTTTTTGTAGCACTGATCACGGACAGTCATGCGGCGCCGGAGGCCGGGACGGACACGTGGCTCAAACGTATCGACCTCGACCACGAGAACCTGTTGGCAGCCCACGCTGCCTGCGGACTCCATGTCGACATGGCGGAGCCGGGCCTTGAACTGGTCACCGCGATGGCACGCTATTGGGAGCACAAGGGCATGTTCGGCCTGGGGTATGGATTGATCGCCGAGGCCCTCGATCGCGCCGACGCCGTTCAGCCAACCGTTGCGCGTTGCGAGGCATTGCGCCGGCTGGGGCACATTGAAATTCCCCTGGGGCGCTACGACCAGGCATTGCAGCCGTTGCGGGAAGCGTTGGCGATCGCGCGGAAGCTGGATGACAAGGCGCAGATCGCGCTGACGCTACAGGCCCTCGCCGGAATCCACAACGCGCGCGGCAAACTCCAGGAGACGCGCATCTGCCTCGACGAGTCCCTCGAAATAGCCGCGAAACTCGGCGGCCGGTTTTTGCATGGTACGCGCCACATGATGGGCGAGTTGCTGCGGCGCGAGGGCGACCTGGCGGGTGCCGAAAAGGCCTACGCGGAAAACCTGGCCAATTCGCGCGCCCTCGGAGTGCAGGCGAACATCTGCACCGGGCTCATCAACCTGGCGCTGGTGGCGGTGCAGCGCGACGACGGGGCAGGAGCGCGCCGTCATCTCGTCGAGGCGATGCGCACACCTCTGGGTCGCACCGATCGGGGCCGGCGGATCATCATCCTCGAACTCTGCGCGGCCGCGGCCAGCATTGACCTTGAATATGCGCTTGCGGCACGCTTTCACGGCGCCGCGCAGACCTATGCGAACCAGATGGGCTTTCACCCCGAACCGGTCGACGCGATGGCGACGGACCCGCTGATCGACAAAGCATGCGCGGAGATGGGCGAAGCCGCATTCGCCGACGCCTGCACCGGCGGCGCGAAGCTCGCGTGGGAGGCCGCCGGGGCCGAGGCGCTGGCGTGGCTTGAAGCTCAGCGGTGAGGTCTCCGCTTCGCGTATGACACAATGCCGCCCTCGTCGCGCGCTCCAGAGCCGGCAATCAGGATAGAAAACCCATGCCAACCACTAATTCAGCCAAGCTCGACTCCCTTTCGCTGGGCTTCCGCGACCGCTTCCTTTCGTACGTCGAACTGACCAAACAGGTCGAGGCGTGGGCCGGCGCGTTTCCCGACGTGTGCCGGCTGACGACGATCGGCAGGACGCCCGAGGGGCGCGAGCTATGGCTGCTGACGCTCGGGCCCGATCCCGACCGCGTGCGGCCGAGCGCGTGGGTCGACGGCAACATGCACGCCAGCGAGCTGTGCGGCTCCAGCGTCGCGCTGGCCATCGCCGAGGACATCCTGCGCGTGCATCTGCGCCGTGAGGGCGAAAAGTCCGGGCCGGAATTGTCGACGACGGTCGAGGCGCGGCTGCGCGATGTCCGCTTCTACGTGCTGCCGCGGATGTCGCCCGACGGCGCTGAGGCAGTCATGGCAACGGGCCGCTACGTGCGGTCCATTCCCCGCGACGAGCGTCCCGCTCAGGCGCATGCGCATTGGCGCGGCGAGGACGTCGACGGCGATGGCCTGGCGCTGTCGATGCGCGTCCGCGATCCCGCCGGCGAAATGGTCGATTCCGCCGAATTTCCTGGCTTGCTGTTGCCGCGCGGCATCGACGACGCGCCGCCTTACTACAAGGTCTATCCGGAAGGCGTCATCGAGAACTTCGACGGCAGTAATGTGCCGTCGCCGTATTTCCTCTCGGACAACCAAACCGACCTCAACCGCAATTTCCCGTATCAGTGGGCGCCTGACTCCAAGCAGGAGGGCGCCGGGGCGTTTCCGTTGAGCGAAGTCGAGTCGCGCTCGGTGGTGGATTTCACCGCACAGCATCCGGAGATATACCTCTGGCTCAACCTGCACACGTTCGGCGGCGTGTTCATCCGGCCGCTCGGCGACAAGCCCGACGCCAAGATGAACCAGCGCGACCTGGCGCTGTTCCGCCAGCTCGGCGCATGGGCGGAGGAAATCACCGGCTACCCGATGGTGTCGGGCAGCGAGGAATTCACTTACGAGCCGGACACGCCGCTGCACGGTGACCTCACCGACTACGCGTACCACCAGCGCGGCGCCGTCGCGTACGTCGTCGAGCTGTGGGACCTGTTCAAGCAGGCCGGACTGGAGCGCAAGAAGCGCTTCGTCGACAACTACACGCACCTGACGCGCGCGGACATGCTGAAGATCGCGGCGTGGGATCGCGACAAGAACGCCGGCCGTTCGCTGCTGCCGTGGAGAGCCTTCAAGCATCCTCAGCTGGGCGACGTCGAGGTCGGCGGCATCGACCCGCGAGTCGGGATGTGGAATCCGCCGGCGTCGGAAATGCCAGGCGTGTGCACGGCGCAGACCGCGCATTTCCTGCGCACGGCGGCGCTGGCGCCCGCAGTCGCCGTCGACGCGGTCGAAACCCACGCGCTCGATGCCGCGCAGTCCTCCCCGCTGACGTGCGTCACCGTGACGGTCGCGAACCACGGCTACCTGCCGACGTTCATCCTCGACTCGGCCAAGGAACTGACGCACAACGAGCCGCTGTGGGCGGACGTGACCTGCGACGGCTGCGAACTCGCCGAACCCAGCGCCGCGCACCGCGAAATCGGCCACCTCGACGGATGGGGACGCGGATTGTTCGACGGTTCGGGCGCGCTCTATGCGGTGGGGACGCGCGGCACCACGGGCGCCCGCACGGTGTCGTGGGTGGTGCGCGGCCGTGGCACGATGACCGTTCGCGCCGGCTCGTGCCGCGTCGGCTGGGTCACGCGGCGAATCGATATCGCGTAAGGGAGCGGGGGCGCGGCGCGGAACCGCACCCCCGTTGTGTGTGTTTGCGACAACGTCGCCTCCGCAATGGCGTGCCGCCTCGGTGTGATGCCTTGACCGGCATCACGTTCAACCGGAAACTGCGGGAACACATTGACGTCAAAGGGAATTCAAAAAAGGAACGCGAAGGCATCGAATCCGGGGAAGTTGGCGGTTGGAAGCGCCTCTTGCTGGGCGTGGCCTTTGCGGCCTTCGGTGTCGGACGGCCTTCGGGGGATCTTCTCGACGTCACCGACCCGGCGTTCGCGACCTATGCGCTGGCGACGAGTCTCGGTCCGATCTCCGGTCTCACGCCGTTCGCGCTAAACCTGTTCACCTCGCTCGCTTCGTCCCTCGGAGCCATCACGATGCCCACGTCGGGTCCGGTCACCTTCCAGGCGACCACGGGTGCCGCCCCGCCGCCGGTCGCCTCGACGCCGGTGCCGACGCTGAGCGAATACGGATTGCTGCTGCTGGTGCTGCTGACCGGCACCGTGGCGATGCTGCCGTTGCGTTCGCGTCTACGCTGAACGGCAGTACCTTTCGCAATCCTGGCTACCGCTGCCGTTCCAGGCACTCGATGTAGAGTGCCGGATTCGGCGGCGCGCGCAGGCGCTGCGCGCTCCAGATCACCTCTCCCAGGCACTCGAGCACGGCGTGCAATGCCGCGTGCTCGTCGCCGCGCGCGGCGCGCAACCGCTCGAATTGCGCGCGGATGCCGGGGGGCTGATCGATGGCCAGCTGTTCGGCCACCGCGAGGTGCAGTGACACGTGCAGGAATGGATTGACGTCACCTGTTTCCGGCGCGTAGTCGCGCTCCACATGCCGTTCCAGGTTGTCGAACGTCGCGTGATATTCAGGATGCATTTCGATCAGCCCGGCGGCGATGCGCTCCAGCGCGGAAAGCGGCTGCTGCGCCCGGTGCTTGCGCCATGCCTCGACCAGGAACGCCCTTGCCTCGTCGCGCGATGGATTGAACATGCGCGCGTCAGTCCCGCAACGGATCCAGTGACAATAGCGGTGCGGGAGCCTTCGTCTTGCCGCGGAATTCGCACAGGTCGCGAATCGCGCACTCGGGGCATTTCGGCCCGCGCGCGATGCACGTGTAACGGCCGTGCAGGATCAGCCAGTGATGCGCGTCCTGCTTGAATTCGTCGGGGACGAATTTCAGCAGCCGCTGTTCCACCTGGTCGACGTCCTTGCCAGGTGCCAGGCCGGTCCGGTTGGCGACGCGAAAGATGTGCGTGTCCACGGCGATCGTCGGCTGGCCGAACGCGGTGTTCAGCACGACGTTGGCCGTCTTGCGCCCGACGCCGGGCAACGCCTCCAGGCCGGCGCGCGTCGCGGGAACCTTGCCGCCGTGGTCGCGGACCAGGATTTCCGACAGCGCGACGACGTTCTTCGCCTTGTTGCGGAAAAGCCCGATCGAACTGATGTACGGGATAAGCCCGTCGACGCCGAGCTTCACCATGGCGGCGGGCGTGTTGGCGACCGGATAGAGCCGGGCGGTGGCCTTGTTGACGCTCTTGTCCGTGGCCTGCGCGGACAGCACGACGGCCACCAGCAATTCGAACGGCGACAGGTGCGCAAGCTCTGTCGTCGGATGCGGGTTGAGCGCGCGCAGCCGCTCAAATATTTCACGCCGCTTGGCCGGATTCATTGAAGCGACACCGCAGGTTTGGCGAGATCGGCCAAGCGCGTGAGGCGCGCCTGCGATTCGACGGGCTTGTTGTAATCCCATAGCCTGTCGAGGCGCGCGGAAAAATCGGCTGTCGGTGTCTGGCTCATGGCGGTGGCTGTTCCCAGAAAGGAAAAGGCGACCGCCGGCAGTAACCTGGCAAGTACAGGCAGGGCAGGGTGCGAGGTCACGGCTTCACCGGCGTGGCTGTCCCCGCCGTGCACGCGCCCGGGCGAGCGCCGCCGCGACCGCCGCCTGCCGGCGTGCAGCGGCGTCGTCCGCCTCGAGGGCGACCGTTGCCGTACGCGCAGCAATGCGTTCGTTGCGCGCCAGGCGAGAGGTTCGTGCGGCGTGGCGTGACTTGGCGGCAGCGGCATCGGCGTCGTTCCACGCCCGGCCTGCTGGCCGCATGGCGATGCAGTCGACCGGGCAGGGTGCGACACACAGCCCGCATCCCGAGCATAGCGACGGCAGCACGGCGTGCATCCGCTTCTGCGCGCCGAGGATCGCATCGACCGGGCAGGCGTCGATGCACAGCGTGCAGCCGATGCACGCGGCCTCGTCGATGACCGCCTCGAGCAATGGTGTGTGCTCGCCGCGCGTCCGGTCAGCGCGGCCAGCGCGACGATTGCAGGTTCGCCGCCGGGCGGGCAGCGGTTGATGTCGGACAATCCGGCCGCCAGCGCCTCGGCATAGGGACGGCAGGCGGCGTACCCGCAGCGCGTGCATTGAGTCTGCGGCAGCACCGCATCGATGCAATCGACAAGGGAGGTCGGGGATGCGCTCACAGCGCGCAGTTTACCGTCCGGCGGCATGCGTCGTTTGCTAGACTTCGAATGTGCAGGAGGGGCCGCCAGAAGCCCGCCGCATCTCCATTGGTTCAGAGCCCGATCCCGCCCGCCCCCTATGTCGATGCGCCGCTCGCGCCGGGCTTTCGCGCGCGCTTCGCCGGCTGGGTGATGAAGCTGGTCGGCTGGCGCGTGGTCCTGGCGCAGCCGGTCCCGCTGCGCTGCGTCGTCGTGTTCTACCCGCACACGTCCAACTGGGATTTTCCTCTGGGGCTGATGGCCAAATGGATGGTCGGCGTCCACTTCCGTTTCGTCGCCAAGGACTCGCTGTTCGCCACGCCGCTGGCACCCTGGCTGCGCCGCTGGGGCGGCATCCCGGTCGACCGCAGCGGGGGCACCGGCATGATCGCGCGTCTGGCGGCGGAATTCGCGAAGCACGATGACTTCCGGCTGGTCGTCGCGCCGGAAGGCACGCGCAGCCTGACGCCGCGGTGGAAGAGCGGCTTCTACCACCTCGCACGCGCGGCGAACGTGCCGCTGGCGTTTTCGTTCATCGATTATCGGCGGCGCGAGACGGGCGTAGGCGGGTACATTGACCTGACCGGCGACGTGGTCGCGGACATGGCGCGCATCGCCGCGTTCTACGCCGACAAGACGGCGCGGCGGCCGGAAAACGCGGGGCCCATCCGGCTCGACGAAAGAACGTAAGGACGGTCCAGCGCCATTGGCGACGCCCGGCGACCGCTGGCGACGGAGCCGGGCGATTGGTCGCACCGCGCTGTCCGGT
>Ga0302323_100004988_pt1 | contig 10843 bp, 9 predicted proteins | sample Fen_T0_3_FD_201950 | JGI IMG/M metagenome (GOLD analysis project Ga0302323, IMG submission 201950) | Peat permafrost microbial communities from Stordalen Mire near Abisko, Sweden - Fen_T0_3 | ecosystem: Environmental > Terrestrial > Soil > Wetlands > Permafrost | place: Sweden: Abisko... | reverse complement strand
GGTCGGGACGGTCGCGTCCGTCGGCACGGTCACCCCGCGGACGGCGGGGACGTCGCCCGCGACGCTGCCCGTCGCGGCCGGGACGGGCAGCGTCGACGAGGAGGCGCCGTCCGTGGCGGTGGACGACGACCCGCCGCCGTCCGCCGCCGCGTCACCGGGCGCAGCCAGTGCCTCGGCCAGCTGGGCGGACAGCCCGGGCGGCGGGACGTAGGCCGGCGGGGTCGGGCCGGGAGCCAGCAGGAGCGCGGCGGTCGCGGCCGCGGCGACCGCGAGCGTGGCGACGGCGCCCGCCGTCCGGGTGCGGATGCGCACGTGCACGACTACCTCGCCCCCCGGCCGCTGACGACGGCGAGCAGGGTCCGGGCCAGGATCCGGGCGTCGAGCGCCATCGACCAGTTCTCCACGTAGCTCAGGTCCAGCCGGACCGACTCCGGCCAGTCGAGATCGGAACGCCCGCTGACCTGCCACAACCCGGTCAGCCCGGGCTTGACCCGCAGCCGGCGCAGCGCCTCGGTCTCGTAGCACTCGACCTCCGCGGGCAGCGGCGGCCGCGGCCCTACCAGCGACATCTGCCCGCGCACCACGTTGATCAGCTGGGGCAGCTCGTCCAGCGACGAGCGCCGCAGCAGCCGGCCCACCGTGGTGACCCGGGGATCGCGCCGCATCTTGAACAGGGTGCGGCCGTGGCCGCCGGCGAGGTGGTCGTTGAGCCGCTCCAGCACCGGGCGCCACCGCTCGGCGTCGACGCGCATGCTGCGGAACTTGTACATCGTGAACCGCTCCCCGTACCGGCCCACCCGCTCCTGCCGGAACAGCGCCGGCCCCGGGTCGGCCAGCTTCACCCCGGCCGCCACCAGCAGCATCAGGGGTGACAGCAGGGCCAGCAGGACGGCCGCCCCGGCCCGGTCCACGATCTCCTTGGCGACCCGCGGGGCGCCGGTGAAGGCGGGCTCGTCGATCGCCAGTAGCGGCAGGTCCGCGGCGAGGTGCACCCGTAGCCGGGACGGCGCGACGTCGCTCAGCCCGGTGGCCACGAGCAGCCCGAGGCCGGTCCCCTCCAGGCTCCAGGCGAGCCGGCGCAGCGCGTCGGCGGGCAGCGCGGCGGAGTCGGCGACGAGCACCAGATCCGCCCGGGCGGACCGGGCCACGGCGGTCACCCGCCGGCGGACGACGTCCGCCGTCCCGACGCCGTAGCCGTCGACGCCGTACGGCCCGGCCGGACCCCCGAGGCGCTCCCACGAGCAGCGCCCGACGACCCGCAGCGAACAGGTGCGGCGCTGCGCCAGCCGCTCCCCCACCGCGGCGGTCGCGGCGGCCGAGCCGACCACGAGCACCCGGCGGCCCACCTCCCCGACAAGCAGCCGGACGGCGGCCACCGCCACCGGCCGCAGCAGCGCCGCCGCGGCCAGCGCGACCGGCAGGGCCAGCGCCGCCCCGCGGACGGCGGTCGGCCGCGCCAGGGCGAGGAGGACCAGCACCGGCGCGGCGAAGCGGACCGCGCCGGTCACCAGCGCCGCCGTCCGCGGCACGCCGCCGGCCCGGTAGCGGGCCGGGTAACCGCCCGCCGTCCCGATCGCGAGCCACCACACCGGGACGGCGAGTACCAGCTCCAGCCACGCGGCCGCCCCCGGGCCCAGCGCCTGCCGGTGCGGATCCCGGGCCAGCAGGCTCGCCACGACGCCGGCGGACAGGCCGGCGGCGTCCGCCGCGAGGAGCGCCCCGAGCAGCGCCCGGTGCCGCTGCCGGGCAGGCCGCTGCCGGGCGGGGCGTCGCCGGCCGCCCCAGCCACCGCGGCCGGCACCGCCGCCGCCGCGGCCGTCGTCGGCGGCGTCGTCGTCCAGCTCGACCCGCAGCTCCGCGTCGTCGACGGCTCCCTGCAGGTCGTGGTCGCCGTGCCGCGTCGGCTGCCGGTCCCACCCGGCCGACCGGCCGGGGCCACCGAGGTCCAGGCCGGCGAACGGTGGACCGCCGGGCTCCGGGCGGGGGGCCGACCAGCCGCCCGCGGGGGCGCCGCCGGCCTGCGCCGGGACGCGCGGGACCCCCCGCGCCGTCCGCGCCTGGTCCAGCGCGCGGTCCGTGACGTCCACGATCGCGGGCTGCTCGGCCGCGTCGCCGAACAGCACGTCGTCCACTGCGCTCACCGGTGCGTCTCCCTCGGGGTGCTGCCGACTGTCGGGCGGCCCCCCGGCCGGTGGTGCTCAATCCAGCGGTGCGGTGCCGTGCGGTGCGGTGCGGTGCGGCCCTACCCGGCGGACGCCCCGCACGACCCGGCGTCGGCCGTCACGCTCGGGCTGCGCACCAGGTTCTGGCGCGGCAGCAGCGGCGGCAGGCTGCTCGGCGGCTCGGCCAGTTTCAGCACGAGCGTGTGGGTCGCCCCGGGTCGCGTCTCCAGGTCCAGCCAGTACGAGGGGCGGCCGCCGACGTCGGCCCGGGACAGGAATCCCGCGGCCGCGTCGGCGTCGATGGTCTGCGGCAGCTCGCCGTCGGCCGAGGACGGCAGCAGGGTCGCGCCGTCCAGGGTGGCCCCGAGCAGCGTCGCGCCGCGGGTCACCAGGACCTCCAGCTCGCTGCGGTTCTGCCCGACGACCGTCTCGTACGGGGGCCGGTCCGACCGCACGGTCATGTACACCGGCAGCCCGCTGCGCGGCGCCTCGTTGCGCACGGTCACCGAGACGTCGACCGTGCGCCGGGCCGGCGTGCAGCTCGTGACCGCGTAGCGCAGCGAGGAGTCCAGCCAGTTGTCGAGCTTGTTGCCGGCCGCGTTGACGAGGACCGCCTGCGCGAAGGGCCGGTCACCGCTGTCCACGGCCCCGGAGATCCCGGCTGCGACCAGCCGGGCCTGCTCCTCGGGGACCCGGCTGTGCACCAGCACGTGCCCCGCGTCCGCGACCGCCCGCAGGCTCGGTAGCAGCGCCGTGGGCGACACCCCGCCGCCCAGCAGGCGGTTCACCGTGGCGGAGCCGACGCCGAGCATGAGGCTCTTGCGCTGCGTGGGCTGGGCGACGAACTGCGGGAGCGTGTACTGGTCCCGCAGGACGAGCGGCTCGATCCGGGCGGCGTCGACGGTCCCGACGACGGGAGCGGTCACCGGCCCGGTGGCCGCGAGGACGGCGGACAGCGCGCGCGGGTCCAGCGCCACCGCGCCGTCCAGCTTCTGGCCGGTGGCCTTGAACCACATCGCCTCCCACGCCCGTCCGACGTCCGGGAAGTTGGGGCTGACGTTCGCCTCCAGCCAGGCGCTGGTGCCGCCGACGGCGGCGTAGCGCTTGGCGAACGCCGCGTCGACGTCGGTGATCTCACCGCTGAACGGCGGCAGCTGGGTGTTGGCGCCCATGCGCTCGATCCGCACCGCGCCCTTGTCGGCCAGCACGATCGCGAACGCGTCGAGCAGCCCGCCGGTGCCCCGGGCCTCGGCCGGGTTCTGGAACGCGACGAAGTACCGGCGCGGGGAGTCCAGCCCGAGCATCGACGGCAGCAGCTGCGCGGCGGACGCCGCGTCCCGGCTGGTGGCCGTGAGCTCCACGAGCTGGGCCAGCAGCTGCGACTGCGCGGTCGCCACCGGCCCGAACCAGGAGGGGTCGAGCTGCGCGACGCCGTCCCGCTGCTCGCGCAGGGACGCCGCGGCGCGGGTCAGCGCGGGCGTGGCCGCCGCGAGGCCGGCGACGTCGAGCCGCCCGCTCCCGGACAGCAGCTTCGCCGGATGCAGGGTGTCGGCGGCGCTCACCAGCGCGGGCAGGCTCTGCCCGGCGAGCACGTGCACCGCCCGGGTGAGGCCGGACGTCGTCGCGAACGGCGACCCGACGAGCGGCAGCGAGCCGGCGAACGACCAGAGCAGGTCGTGCGTGTCGTCGTCCGCGTTCGCGGCGTGCTGCCGCAACTGCTCCAGCCGGCGCGCGGCGGTGCCGTCACCGGACAGCACCGCCGCCTGCACGGCCGGCAGCGATGCCCGTGCGGTCAGCAGTTCGGCACGGGCCTGCTGGCCGGTCCAAGCCAGCCAGCCCGCGGCGGCCAGCACGCCGAGCGCGGCACCGGCGCCGCCCCACAGCAGGGGGCGGCGCCGGCCCGGGCCGGGACGGGTGGAACCCGTCCTGGAGAATCTCACCGGAACGACACCTCAGTGGCCGCGCACGTGGTCGTCGTGGTCGCGGTACGTGACCTTGACGACGTGCTCGCCGGACTGGCCTGAGGCCAGACCGTCGCTCGGGACGCTGAAGATCCGGTAGGACGTCGTGCGCTCGGCGGTGACGTTGTCGAACCGGACGGCGCCGGCGGTGTCCGTCATGGCGGGCTGACCCACGCGGATCCAGTAGCTGTGGTGACGGCCTCCGTCGACGAACTTGTAGAGGACCGCCTGCTGGTTCTCGTACCCGCAGCCGTTGACCTTCACCGTGCCGGTGAGGCTGAAGGCGACGTTCTTCTTCACCTTGCTGGCCCCGTCGATGCTGACGTCGGGCCAGCCGTGCGGCGGGTACGCGCAGCCCGGGTGGTGGTGACCGTTGTGGTCGTCACCGTGCCCGTTCCCGTACCCGTCCCCGTCCCCGTCCCCGTTCCTGTGCTTGACGACCACGCGTGCCGGGGCGGCGGGGACCCGGACGACGATCTTCACAGGGTGCTGGGCGACGGGCTGGGCGACGGGCTTGGCGACGGCCTTCACGGCGGGCGTGTGCTGGCCATGGGCTGCGAATGCGGCCGGTGCTCCGGCGGCCGCGACGGCGAGCATGCCGACCCCCGCGGCAGCACCCCACCAGTGCATACGTCTCATAGGACATCCCTCGAATGGTCATGGCCGCGCCGGAAGGGGGCACGGGAATCGGACTGCCGACCACACCGGCACGGCCCCCCGCAGCCAAGATCCAAGATGTGGTCAGACTGATCCTGCCACACTCAGCGTGACGGCTCGGCTATTAACAGTTAAGGCAGGTGTGAGCCAGATCACAGCCATTATCAGAATGCCCGGACGCCGCAGAACAATCCTCCGAACGGTCCGGGCGCACCCTGGCCGGACGGTGGGTGCCGGATGCGAGCGGCGTCCCGGAATCGCCGCGATCGCCCCGCCCCCGGCCGCCGCCCGCCAACAACAGTCCGCCGGACGCCGTCCGGCTCCGGCGTGTCGGCGGACACGCGGCCCGGCGAGCCGGTCGGCACCTGCGACCCACGCGTCACTGTCGTCGCACGTCACCGGGGTGGGCGGCCCCGGCGAGGGCGACCGCGCACCGATGCACGCGCGCGGCGTGGCGCGGTCGGTGGCGCGGGGCCTCCCGGCGCGACACACTTCCCGCATGGCGACCGACCCACGGACCACCGAGGTGACCAGCCCGCCCATCGACGTCGCGGACACCCCCGCCCTCGGGGCGGCGCAGCCGTCGGCCCCCGAGGCCGCCCCGCAGGACGCGCTGGAGGCGACGCGCGAGAACGCCGCGCCGGCCGGGAGCACTCCCGGTCCGATCCCGCTCGACACGGTGGAGCTCTCCCGCGTGGCCGCCGGTGCGCACTGGAACCCGCACAGCGTGCTGGGGGCGCACCCGGGCGAGGGCGGGGTCACGGTCCGGACGCTGCGGCCCTTCGCGACGTCCGTCTCGGCGGTGCTCCCCGGCGACGTCCACGTGCCGCTCGTCCACGAGTGGGACGGGATCTGGACGGCGCTCCTGCCCGTCGACCAGGTCGTCGACTACCGACTCGCCGTCACCTACGAGGGCGCGGGCGAGGTCGTCGTCGACGAGCCCTACCGCTACCTGCCCACCCTCGGCGAGGTGGACCTCCACCTCATCGGCGAGGGCCGGCACGAGACGCTGTGGACGGTGCTGGGCGCGCGCGTGCGGCACTTCGACGGCGTCAGCTTCGGGCGGGTGACCGGCACCAGCTTCGCCGTCTGGGCGCCGAACGCGCAGGCCGTGCGCGTCGTCGGCGACTTCAACCACTGGGTGGGCCGCGAGCACTCGATGCGCAGCCTGGGCTCGTCCGGGGTGTGGGAGCTGTTCGTCCCCGGCATCGGCACGGGCACCTGCTACAAGTTCGAGATCCTCGGGCGGGACGGGCGCTGGCGGCAGAAGGCCGACCCGATGGCCTTCGGGACCGAGGTGCCGCCGTCCACGGCCAGCGTCGTGACGGAGAGCACCTACCGCTGGGAGGACGGCGACTGGCTGACCGCGCGGGCGGCCGCCGACGTCCACAACGGGCCGATGAGCATCTACGAGGTGCACCTCGGGTCGTGGCGCCAGGGTCTGAGTTACCGCGAGCTGGCCGACCAGCTGGTGAGCTACGTCAAGGACCTCGGGTTCACGCACGTCGAGTTCCTGCCCGTCGCCGAGCACCCCTTCGGCCCCTCCTGGGGCTACCAGGTGACGTCGTACTACGCGCCGACGTCGCGGTTCGGGGCGCCGGACGACTTCCGCCACCTGGTGGACGCGCTGCACCAGGCGGGGATCGGCGTGATCCTGGACTGGGTGCCCGCGCACTTCCCCAAGGACGAGTGGGCCCTGGCCCGGTTCGACGGCGAGCCGCTGTACGAGTACGCCGACCCCCGCCGGGGTGAGCACCCGGAGTGGGGCACGCTCGTGTTCGACTTCGGCCGGACCGAGGTGCGCAACTTCCTCGTGGCCAACGCGCTGTACTGGCTGGAGGAGTACCACATCGACGGCCTGCGGGTCGACGCGGTCGCCTCGATGCTCTACCTGGACTACTCCCGCAAGGACGGCGAGTGGCTGCCCAACATCTACGGCGGTCGCGAGCACCTGGAGGCGGTGTCCTTCCTGCAGGAGACCAACGCGACCGCGTACAAGCGGGTGCCGGGCATCATCACCATCGCCGAGGAGTCGACGGCGTGGCCGGGAGTCACCCGGCCCACCCACCTGGGCGGCCTCGGGTTCGGCCTGAAGTGGAACATGGGGTGGATGCACGACTCGCTTCTCTACATGAGCAAGGAGCCGGTGCACCGGCAGTACCACCACCACCAGCTCACGTTCTCGATGATGTACGCGTACAGCGAGAACTTCGTGCTGCCCATCAGCCACGACGAGGTGGTGCACGGCAAGGGGTCGCTGCTGCGCAAGATGCCGGGCGACCGGTGGCAGCAGCTGGCCCAGGTCCGCGCCTACCTGGCGTTCATGTGGGCGCACCCGGGCAAGCAACTCCTCTTCATGGGCTCGGAGCTGGGCCAGGAGGCGGAGTGGGCGGAGTCCCGCAGCCTCGACTGGTGGCTGGAGGACACCCCCTGGCACGCCGGGCTGCAGCAGCTCGTCCGGGACCTCAACCGCGTCTACAAGCAGACCTCGCAGCTGTGGGCCGTCGACTTCGACGCCGCCGGCTTCGAGTGGATCGACGCCAACGACTCGGCGCACAACACGTTCTCGTTCATCCGCTACGACCGCGAGCGGCGCCCGCTGGTGTGCATCGCCAACTTCTCCGGCGCCCCCGACGAGGGCTACCGGGTGGGGCTGCCGTTCGCCGGCCGCTGGGTGGAGGTGCTCAACACGGACGCCGAGCTGTACGGCGGGTCCGGGGTGGGCAACCTCGGCGCCGTCCAGGCCGAGGACGTGTCCTGGCACGGCCGGCCGGCGTCCGCCGTCCTGCGGGTGCCGCCGCTGGGTGCCGTCTGGTTCGTGCCGGAGACCATGCCGGCACCGGCCGAGCCCGTCGTCCGCGACCGGCGCACCATCGACCGGCCGCCGAGCGGCACCATCGTCATCCCGCCGCAGGACCTGGCGCGCGCCGTCGCCCAGGAGGCCGAGCTCGCCACCGAGCGGCGCGTCGCCGAGGAGCACGCCCACCCCGAACCGTGATCCTCCGGGCCCGGTCGACCCCGCACCACGGGTTCGACCGGGTCCGCCGGGCTACGCAGTGGTGGCGGCGGTTTCCACCGCGTCGTACAGGTCGTCCACCCCGAGCACGCCGTACCGCGTCGGGACGACGCCTTCCGGCCCGAAGACCTGCCAGGTGGCGTGCCCGTCGCGCAGCTGGGCCACCTCCAGCCAGCGACGCTGCGGGTCGACGAGGACGTACAGCCCCAGGCTCGGGAGCCGGGAGTAGGCCGCGGTCCTCTCCCGCCGATCGACCGATACGGTGGACGGCGAGAGCACCTCCACCACGAGACTGGCGTCCGTCTCTTACAGCCGGTCCACCGCCGGACCGCACACCACGAGCACGTCGGGGTCGTCGGTACGCACGAGCCGATTCCCGAGGAACGGCCGGCACCCCGCCGTCCGGGCGCCGGGTGCCAGCGCTTCGTACACCAGGCCGGTCGCCAGATCGTGCCGTTCGGTACCGCCGGCCATCGCGTAGACGCGGCCGCCCACCAGCTCGTGACGACGCAGGGCCGTGGACTCGGCGCGCAGGAAGTCGTCGAAGGTCACGGTGGGCAGCTCGTCCGCCGCCCTCGTCATGACCTCAGCGTAGGGCCGCGGCCTCGGCGGAGGGGACGTCGAGGCCGGTCTCGAAGGAGCCGCTGACGTCGACGGTACCCGGCCGGACCAGCGCACCGTCCGTCACCAGCACGCCTGGCGCCGACCGGACGTCGCGCAGCACGGTACGGCCGCCGGTCATGCGGGCCTCGGTGAGCAGCACCCGACCGGCGTTGAGCCGGGCGTCGGAGAGGGTCAGCAGGCCGGCGGAGACGGTGATCCGGCTCAGGTCGAGCGTGCCGCCGTCCAGCCGCAGCTCGGTCAGCGCGAACGTGCCACCGTCCACGACGGCGCCCGCGGCGAACAGCGCGCCGGTGTGCACCACGGCACCCGCCAGCGAGACCACCCCGGCGGAGAACCGGGCACCGCGGAAGGACAGCTCACCCTGCCCGCTCTGCCAGTGCCGCAGCGAGACCCGCGCGCCGTCGAACCGCGCGCCGTCGAACGAGAGCCGGCCCTCGATCGCCCAGACGCCCTCGAGCCGGACCCGGCCGCCGGTGAACCAGCAGCCGGACAGGTCCGCACCGGCGAGGACGGCGCCGGCCAGGTCCAGGTCGTGGCCGCACCACGACGTCGGCGCGTCCGGGTCGTGGAGCCGCTCCGCCAGCAGGCCGAGTCCGACCCGTCGCAGCTCCGGCTCGCCGGCGGGCACCCGGCCGCCCGGGCGCTCCGCCGTCCACGGCGAGCGCAGGTAGGCGCAGACGGCGGCGATCGCCTCGGCCCGCGCCACCGGATGGGCGTCGGCCAGCGCGACGAGCTCGCGCAGCGCCGCCTCGCGGGCGTGGTCGTCGGGGCCCGCCAGGCGCTGCAGGAGCAGCGGCAGCGACTCCACGGCCGGGACGTCGACCGTCGCGCCGGGGCCGGGCAGGCCCGGGGCCCCGTCCTCGTCGCTGTGGCGGGGGCGCTGTCGGGGCAAGGTCATCGCGATGTCCTCCGGGGGCGGGAGCCGGCGTCCGCAGGTGTTGTCGGCACCCCGGCGGCGCGGCTTGACCCGGCACCTCGGTCAGTGGTCCGGTTCGAGACCGTCTGACGGTCGCGCATCGCACCGATCACCCGTGGCCCGGCCCTGGCCCGACGTCCGCAGGCTCACTGGTCGGTGAGCAGGTCCAGGGCGGCGCCCTGCCAGCGCACGAGGCGCGCCCGGTCCAGGTACCCGGTCGGCGCCACCGGCTGCGGCGCCTGCGGATGGCACACCGCGCGCCGGGCGAAGGAGAGCACCAGGGCGGCCGGGGCGGCGTCCCCGCCGGCAGGGTCGGCGGGATCGGCGGGCTGCAGCGCGAGCGCCGCGACGACCGGTTCGCCGAACCCCCACAGCCCCAGCAGGTAGGCGCCGGCCCGGGTGACCGAGCACCCGAAGTGCGCGACCTCGAGCTCGCTGTCCGCGGCCAGATCGGGTACCTGCCCCGACGCGGCGTCCGCGGACCGGGCCGACCGGGCCGACCGGATCGCCGCCCACGCCGCCGGGTTCGCCCGGGCCAGCGTCGGCAGCCCGAGGTCGAAGAGCATCCCGGCGAAGAACGCGTCTGCGACGGCCTGCCGGCTCCACCCCTCCTCGCGGGCGAGGCACCGGGCCAGCCGGCCGACCTGCATGCCCCGCTGGGCGAGCTCGTGGGTGTCCAGGCTCGGCGGCGGCGGTCCCCCGGCCCCGAACACCGCCCCGGCGACCGCGAGCGCCTGGATGCCAGCCCGAGCAGGCTCGCCGCGCGGGCGATCGTCGTCACCTCGGCGGGCAGGCCGAAGAAGGCGGTGTTGACCAGGCGCAGCACCTCCGCGCTCGTCGCCAGGTCCTGCTCGATGACGGCGACGACATCGGCCAGCGTGCCCCGGGGGTCGGCCGAGGCGGCGAGCATCTCGGCATGGATCCGGGGCGGCTTGGGCAGCGACTCCACGCCGCCGAGAAGGTCGGCCAGTCGGTCGTCGTCGATGAGGTCCCGGACGGCGAGCACGCGCTCCAGCGTCCCGACGAGGACGTCGACCTCGCACGGCTTGGCGAGGTACTGGTGCGCGGGCCCGACGGCCGCGATGACCGCCCCCCGGTCGCCGTCCTCGGAGAGGATCACGCGGGCCGCCCGCGGGTAGCGACGGCCCACCTCGGCGAGCAGCTGCGCGCCGTCCATCCCGGGCATCCGCAGGTCGGAGACGACGGCGTCGAACGTCCGCTCGGCCATGCGGTCCAGCGCCTGCGCGCCGCCGGCGGCGAACTCCAGCTGCCACCCGGTCGACGGCAGGCGCAGCGTGCGGCGCAGTCCCGCGAGGAGGTCCGTGTCGTCGTCGACGAACAGCACCCGGCGGACGGCGGTCACGACGACGCCGCTCCCGCGCTCCCGCCACTCGCGCCGACGTTCCCGGGGCCGCCCGCGCCGGCGCGGACCGGCTCCCCGTGGAGCACGCCCCGGAAGGTCGCCGCGATCCCGGTGGCCAGCTGACGTTCCAGGTCCGCGACCTGG
>Ga0302323_100004987_pt1 | contig 10843 bp, 6 predicted proteins | sample Fen_T0_3_FD_201950 | JGI IMG/M metagenome (GOLD analysis project Ga0302323, IMG submission 201950) | Peat permafrost microbial communities from Stordalen Mire near Abisko, Sweden - Fen_T0_3 | ecosystem: Environmental > Terrestrial > Soil > Wetlands > Permafrost | place: Sweden: Abisko... | reverse complement strand
CGCGGCATATGCGGGGCCCATCAACAATTGCTCGGCCGGGTCCACCGCGGCGAAGGCATAGCTGCGCAAGTAGACGAGCACGTCGAAACCCAGGGATTTCGCCTTCTTGTCGCTCATCAGCAACAGAGCACCCGCCCCGTCGGTGAGCGGGGAGCTGTTGCCGGCGGTGACGGTGCCGTGCTCACGGTCGAACACGGGCCCAAGCTTGGCGTAAGCATCCAGCTCCGAGTCTTTGCGAACTAGGTTGTCTTCTTCGCACGCTGCGTAGCTGGGCGGAACGAAGACCCTCATCACCTCCTCTCGCAGCCGCCCGTCCGCCCAGGCTTGCGCCGCGAGCGTGTGACTGCGATGCGCGAACGCGTCTTGATCGGTACGCGAGATGCCGTTCTCCTTGGCCATCTTCTCAGCGCTCTCGCCCATCGTTAGGCCAGTGGAGGGCTCCCTCAAAGCCGGAGGAACGGGGGCGAGATCCGCGGCGCCGACGCCGGCAAAAGCGCGCAGTTTTTCGCCGATTGAACGCGCCTTGCTGAATTTGACCAGGGCGACACTGAGGGGCTTGCTGACGGCCATGGGCACGTCGCTTGCGCTGTCGGCACCCCCGGCGATACCGCAATCGATGACCCCCGCCGCGATCGACTCGGCGACGCTCACGGCTGCTTGGTAGCTGGTGGCGCAAGCGCGTGACACGCTGTACGCCTCGATGGAGCGCGGCATCCCCGTGCCGAGCACGATTTCCCGTGCGATGTTCGGCACGCTCAACGACGGGATAACCTGTCCGTAGACGACTTGTTGCACCTCGTGTGGGTCGAGCCCGGTGCGCTGGAGGAGCTCGGCCACCACGATTTTCCCCAGATCGAGCGCGCTCAAGTCCTTGTACGCCGACCCCTGCTTGGCGAACGGCGTACGCAAGCCGGAGACGATCGCCACGCGCCGATCTGCGTTGGACTTTGCCATGACGCCCAACGAGTAAGGCTCATGACGCGGCGTGTCAAGGCGGGCCCTCGCCGGCTCGACACGGTTAGAACCAAGCTCAGCGCGAGCTGGTCGAAGCGCGTCCCTTGCTGGGCGCGTTGGACGCCGACGGCAGGACCTGAGCGACGCTCTTCATGACACCGCTGGCATGGGGATTAGGACGGATGGTGTCGAAGCGAACTCGCACACTCACTAGGGTCCCACCCAATTCATCGCACAGTGTGCCGGCAAGTGCGAAGAGCTGATGACGAACGTCGTCACCGGCCGTCACATCGGAGGCCAGCACCAGTTCAGCGCGCCTTTGTTTTTGTAACATCACACGCAAGAGCGCGGCACAGATCGCTTGGCGGGAATGAATCGACGCTGCGTCGAGCGCCCCGTTGCTCACCAACAGCCCGGCATGAATCGCGGCTTCGCGAGCAGCCACCTCGTCCATCTTGCGACTGATGCGCTGCGTAAAGAGCGCCGGCGATTCGTCCGCAGATTGCACGATGACCATCGAATTCGGCGCTTGCACTTGGTACTCCGCGAGCCACGGCGGCCACGCCGCGCCGAGCTCGAGAACGACCACCGAAAGCAGTGTTTCGTCCGGTTGTTGCATATCTTCCCTCCGCGTGGCCTTTCGACCCCGCGCCTCACTCAGTCGATTCCAGACCTGGGCTCGATGCCCGCTCGCCGCTGGGCCAGTAACTTCTTCGACTTCGAAACCACAAAAGCGGCTTCCAAGAAATAGTCTCCCAGCGTACCCAATAGGAGATGCCTCCAATTTTTTGGATTCGTCAACCACGAATACTACTCGCCTATAGCTAGGCGTAAATGATCGTAAGGGCCAGATTCGCCTACACGCTATTCGTGGCGACTAAACGCGCCGCTCCGTCGCGCGGCCCGCGGCGCCAAGCGGGCGCTCAGTAGCCGAAGTCGGGCGTCCCCGGCTTTGCGGCGGCGTGCGCGCCCTTCCCGGCGGACTTCGGTGCTCGACGCAACGCCGGGCGAGCCGGGGAGGCTTTCGCCGCCGCAGCCACCGGCGGGGCGCTCATCACGGGCGACGCACTGACCACGGACGCAGGGGTTTCTGCTGCGGGCGGGCTCGCACTCGGAGTGGCGGGCGCCTCCGGAGTGAGCTTAGGCGCTGCCGGCGCAGAGGCCTCGGGGCGGAAGTCCGCAGCGGCGGAACTCGCCGCTGGCGTCGGTTTGTTGTGCAACGCCCAGGCGCCATACGCACCGCCTCCCAGGAGCAATGCGCCGGCACAGAACACGGCCGCGACCACCGGTGCAGAACTCTTCTTTGGCGCGATGGCCGCAGCACCGGACTGAGAAGTGGCCCAGCTCCCCGCCGTCTTTGGGCCGACGGCAGGCGCGTTCGCATCGCTGATCGATGCCATGGACCCGCGGGCGCCCGATGGCAAATGACCGGCGGCGGAAGCCTGGGTGCCTGTCAGCAAGGCCACAGATTGCCCGCTGGAAGACCATGCATCGAGCGCTTGGATCACGTCCGCGGTGCTCTGAAAACGTTGCGTGACGTCGCGCGCCATGGTCTTCGACACGATACTGGCAAACGCCGGATCCAAATCCGCCACGATCGACTGGGGGGGCGGCACCTCGTCCAGCACTATCTTGAACATCAACTGGTTGAACGTGCCGGCATCGAACGGGACGCGCCCAGTGACGGCTTCGAACATGATCACGCCCAATGAATAGACGTCGCTGCGCGCGTCGGCCTCGCCACTGCCACTCGCTTGCTCGGGAGACATGTAATAAGGCGTGCCCATGACCGCACCCGTTCGCGTCATTTTCATGCCGTCGCCATTGAGTGGAGAGAACTTGGAGATGCCAAAATCAATGATCTTGACGAAATCTTTCTGTCCCGCCTTCTCGCGTAGGATGAAGATGTTGTCGGGCTTCAAGTCGCGATGAACGATCCCGGCTGCGTGCGCCGCACCTAGCCCAACCAAGACCTGGCGTATCAACGGCGTAAGCTCGTGCGGCATGAGCCGACCACGATGTTTGATCCGAGACGATAGGGGCTCACCGTCCAAGAATTCCATGATGATGAAGCGATCGCCGTCAGGCAGGTTGCCCAGATCGAGCACCTCCAAAATGTGATCGTTGCCGATACGACCGGCGGCCTGCGCTTCGCGTTCGAAGCGCTGCATGACCTCGCTGTTTCCGGCAAATGCCGCGTGCAACACCTTGATCGCCACGCGGCGATTGATGCGCACGTTCTCACCTTCGAAGACGGCCCCCATGCCACCTTCGCCGATCATCTTCACGATGCGATACTTGTTGTCTAGCAGCTGTCCGACTTCGAGCGACATCGTGGAGGATTCCTCACCTAGAAGAAGATCCTCCAATTATACGACGAAGCCCGGGGTCAGCTCGAGAATTGTCCAGCGGCGACGGGCGCCACAGGATTTTTAGCCGGAATTACCGCGAAGCTGCGATCGTGCTCAGGCGACCCGACGCACGGCGTCTTTCACCGGCGCGCTGCTCGCATTCGTTCGCGATTTGGGGTCGGAGGCGATGTCTTCGTCGGGCGCAGGGGCCGGTTGGCCGAAACTGAGCTTCACTTCCACTCCCGCACTCTGGAATTCCCGCGTGACTTCGCCGAGCAACGCCGACAAAGCCGGCTTCGAGCGGGCGTCGTTGCGATCGCTCGCGACGAAGCACAAACTTCCGCCGCCGGCGCGTCCGAGGGTGCTCGCGGTCGTACGCGCGAGTTCCGCGCGCGCACCTTGTGCGTGATCGTCGATACGTTCACTACAAGCAACGACTACGCTGGCTAGTCTTACTCCGCTAGCGAACGAACTGCTCAGTTGCTCGGCAACGCGAAGCCCAAACGCGGCGGGCGACTCCGTATCGTCCTGGGCCAACACTCTGCGCGCCTTCGCATCACGCGACGCCTCGATCTCCGAGGTTGGCCATTCGGCTCCGAGTTCCACGACGATCAGCAGGCCCTCGGACAACGTAAGTTTTTGCATTGAAGGTCCCGGTCTATACCCGCTTTACCCAATAAATCTCGCAAAGATTCCTGTGTTTGGCCAAATTTCGGGGTAGCTTTGACCATTCCTGCCACTTTTGTCCCATCTGACCCTACCTCACGCCCTTCCCGCTCCATCGGTAACCGGCTTTTTTGGGGAAATTTGGCGCGCTACTGTGCTGCGCTGCTCGGCGTCGCCATTGGCGCAGCGGGCTTTGCGGTGCTCTTCCGCCACACGATTGCGCTGGCGTTCGAGCGGGGCTACGGCGCTCCCGACGTCCTGCACGCGTTTCGGGCATTGCCCTGGTACGCGTGCCTCGCGCTGCCGATGCTCGGCGCAGGGCTTGCCGGCTCACTGGGCGCGATCGCCGCGAAGTTGAAGGGCGGCCACGGGGTAGGCGAGGTGATGGAAGCCGTCGCACTCGGCAGGGGTCGGATCTCGTTGCGCCTCACCTTACTCAAGGCACTCGGTTCGTGGCTCGCGATCATCTCCGGCGGCTCCGTGGGGCGTGAAGGGCCCCTGATCCAGTTCGGCGGAGGACTCGGCGGTACGCTCGGGCGGATGTTCCGTCTACGCGAGCGTCAGATCCGCGCCTTGATCGCGGCGGGCGCTGCCGCAGGTTTCGCGGCCGCCTACAACACCCCCATCGCAGCGGTGCTGTTCGTGGTGGAAGTGGTTACAGGGGTGATCGCGCTCGATATCGTACTGCCGGTAATCATTGCCGTGCCAATCGCAACCGCGTTGACGCGCCTCGCCATCGGCGGCGGGCCGATCTACGGTCAGCGCACGTTCAGCATGAGTTCCAATGCGGAACTCGCGTTGTACGCGGGCCTCGGACTGTTGTCAGGCGTAGCGGGACCGCTGTTCATGGTGCTACTCAAGGGGGGAGAAGCCCTATTCACCGCGCTCACGCCGCACCGACCGACACGCGCAGCGCTCGGGGGCGCGCTGGTCGGTCTGATCGCGATTCTGTTGCCGCAAGTCACGGGCAACGGCTACGAGGCGATCAACCTGATCTTGGGGCAACAGCTCGGCATCGGGCTCGTCGTGCTGATCTTTTTCGCGAAGGCAATCGCCACGACCGCTTCGGTTTCTTCAGGGAGCCCCGGCGGCGTATTCACGCCGTCCTTGTTGCTGGGCGCAGCCCTGGGTGGCGCCGTCGGCCATTTGGTCTCGCGCTTCGGTGGTCCGAGCAGCACCGGAGCGGTGGCAGCGTATGCTCTGGTCGGAATGGCAGCCATGATCGCCGCGACGACGCACGCGCCGCTGATGGCCACGGTGCTCGTGTTCGAGCTTTCGGGCGACTACGCGATCGTGTTGCCCCTGCTCACGGCGTGTGCAATCGCCACGGTGCTCTCCAGACGAGTGCACCGTCAGTCGATTTACACCGAAGAGCTTCGTAGGCGCGGCAGCCAGTGGGAGGTCAAGGTCGTGGCCGCCGAATCAGATATGAATCGCGCGCCCTGACACGGCCAACGCCGCTTCCTTGACGATCTCCGAAAGCGTGGGATGCGCGTGCGAAGTACGCGCGATGTCCTCGGACGTCGCGCCGAATTCGATCGCCGCGACGGCCTCGGCGATCATATCGCCGGCATGCGCGCCGATGATGTGCACGCCCAATATGCGATCGGTGTCTTGATGGGCCAGGATCTTCACACGCCCCTCGACCGCACCGAGCGCTCGCGCTCGACCGTTGGCAAGGAACGGAAAGACGCCCTTCTTGTAAGGCACGTTGAGCGCCTTGAGCTCGTCCTCCGTCTTGCCCACGGACGCGATCTCGGGGTGCGTGTACACGACCCCTGGTATCGCATCGTAGTTCACGTGACCATAGCCAGTCACCATGTGCTCGACACAGGCAATGCCTTCTTCTTCGGCCTTGTGCGCGAGCATCGGGCCGCGCACGACGTCGCCGATGGCGTAGAAGCCGGCAACGTAAGTACGAAAGTTGTCGTCGATCGGGATCCGCCCGCGCGGATCGAGCTCGACACCGACGGTGTCCAGGCCGAGTCCGGTGGTGTTGGGCACGCGCCCGACGGACACCAACAAACGGTCACACTCGATGTCGGGCTGACCCTCGATGCTGACGAACACTCGATCGCCTTCACGGCGCGCGCCGGTAACCTTCGAGCCGAGGCGAAACTCGATGCCTTGCTTGGTGAAGATCCGCTCGGCTTCTTCTGCGATGTCCGAGTCCATGCCCGGCAGAATTCGCTCGAGATACTCCAGCACCGTAACTTTGGCGCCCAAGCGATTCCAGACCGAGCCGAGCTCGAGTCCGATGTAACCAGCACCGATCACGACCAGGTGCTTCGGGACTTCGGGGTACGAGAGCGCTTCGGTACTGGTGCCGATGCGGTCGCCATCGATGGTCACGCCGCGCAGCCCGGCTACGCTGCTGCCGGTGGCGATCAACACGTGCTTGGCCTCCAGCTCGGCCGCGTCTTGCCCCTCGACGACGACCCGTCCGTGCCCCGTGATTCGGCCATGACCGCGGTACCGAGTGATCTTGTTCTTCTTGAACAAGTAGGCAACGCCACTAGTATTTTGCCCCACGACACGAGTCTTGCGCTCCAGCATCTTCGCCAAATCCAACTGGATGCCGGAGACGTTGATGCCAAAGTCCGCCAAGGCATGTCCGGCGGCGTGGTAACGTTCGCTCGCTTCGAGCAAGGCCTTGCTCGGGATGCAGCCTACCCGCACACAGGTACCGCCCAGCGCTTCCTCTTCCTCGATACAAGCAACGTCCAGGCCGAGCTGCGCGGCACGGATCGCGGCGACGTAGCCGCCGGGGCCGGCACCAATCACGATCAAATCATGTTTCTTCACGTTAGACCTCGAGCAAGATGCGCGCGGGTTCTTCCATGCACTGCTTGATGCGCTTCAAGAAGGTAACTGCTTCGCGACCGTCCACCAGGCGGTGGTCGTAGGTCAACGCGACGTACATCATGGGCCGGATCACGACCTGCCCCTTGACCGCCATCGGCCGGTCTTGGATCGCGTGTAGGCCGAGGATGCCGCTCTGCGGCGGGTTGACGATCGGCGTCGACATCATCGAACCGTAGATGCCACCATTGGTAATCGTGAACGTGCCGCCCTGGAGCTCGCTCAGCTCGAGTTTGTTGTCTTTGGCTCGCTTGCCGAAGTCCGCGATGGTTTGCTCGACCTCGGCAAACCCCAAGCGCTCGGCGTTGCGAATCACGGGCACGGCCAGGCCTTTGCCACCACCCACGGCCACGCCGATGTCGTAGAAGTTCTTGTACACCACGTCGTTGCCGCGAATCTCGGCGTTGACGGACGGGATCAGCTTGAGCGCTTCAATCGTGGCTTTCACGAAGAAGGACATGAAGCCGAGCTTGATGCCGTACTTTTCTTGAAAAGCTTCCTGATGGGTCTTTCGCAGATCCATCACCGCGCCCATGTCGACCTCGTTGAACGTGGTGAGCAACGCAGCTGTCTGCTGAGACTGCACCAGGCGCTCGGCGATGCGCTTACGGAACGGGCTCATCGCCACGACTTCCTCTTGACGGTCTTGAGCGACCGGAGGCGCCTTGGCGGCGGGCTTCTCCTTCAACCGATCGACGTCTTCCTTCAAGATACGGCCGCCGGGACCCGAGGCCTCGACATCCTCCGGACTGAGGCCGCGCTCCTTCAACGCTCGACGCGCAGACGGCATGACGCGGGCGAAGCCCTGCGGCGGAATGGTCGGGCGCACGCTCTTTGGGCGCTCCTCCGCTGGCGGCGGCTCGGCCTTGCGCGGCTCGGCCTTCGGGGCGTCCGCTTTGGCAGCCTCCGCGGGCTTTGGCTTGGCCGCAACGGCGGCGCCTTCCTCGATGTAGCCGATGACGTCGCCGACGTTGGCAGTCTGGCCTTTCTTGACCTTGATCTGGGACAGCACGCCGTCGTTCGGCGCGGTCAGATCGACCGTGACCTTATCGGTTTCGATCTTGGCGATGACTTCATCACGCGCGACGTTATCGCCCTCGTTCTTTAGCCACTCACCCATTTGCACTTCAGTGATCGATTCACCGACGGTCGGCACTTTTAATTCGATTGCCATGCTCTGCAGCGCTTCCTGTTATCGAACTGAGCGCGAACCGTCTTGGCCGCGCCCACTGGGCAGGGACTTTCGTCCCGACACCCAGATCGGTCAACTTGTAGAGAGAATCTAGGGATTTACGCGGGCGACGAGCCTCAGGCGAATGCGCGTTCGAGCAATTCTTGCTGCTCGAGCTTGTGGCAATTGTGCGAACCGGTGGCCGGGCTAGCCGACTCCGTCCGACACACGCCACTGAACGGGAAGCGACCGAAAAGCATGGCCCCAAAGCGGGCACGGAAGTGACGCCACGCGCCCATGTTCTCCGGCTCGTCCTGGACCCAGACGATTGGCGTGCCGTCGTCGCAGTGCTCGATGGCGGCGCGTATGTGGCGGTCAGGCAACGGATAGAGCTGCTCGATGCGCACGATGGCAATGTCGTTCCGCCCGAGTTCCTGGCGGCGCTTTTCCAGGTCGTAATAGACCTTTCCGGTGCACACGAGCACCTTGCTCGGCTTGACGGCCCGCATGTCCGGAATGACGCGGTGAAAACGGCCAGAGGAAAAGTCCTCCAGCGGGCTCACGCACATCGGGTGACGGAGCAGGCTCTTGGGAGTGAACATGATCAGTGGCTTCCGCCACGGCCGCAAGACCTGGCGACGCAGCACGTGGAAATGCTGAGCCGGGGTGCTGGGCTGCACGATCTGAATGTTGTCTTCGGCAGCCGCCGACAGGAAGCGCTCGAGCCTCGCGCTGGAATGCTCGGGCCCTTGGCCCTCATAGCCATGCGGTAGCATCAGCACCAAACCGCTGAGCCGTTTCCATTTATCTTCGGCACTGACCAAGAACTGGTCGATGATCACTTGGGCACAATTCACGAAATCGCCGAATTGCGCCTCCCAGATCACCAGCCCATCGGGCCAATCCAAACTGTAACCGTACTCGAACCCCATCACGCCGGCTTCACTGAGCGCAGAGTTGTAGATTTCTATCGGCGCCTGATCCGGGCTCATGTGACAGAGCGGCATATAGGTATGACCGTCCTCCACATCGTGCAGCACGGCGTGACGCTGGGTGAAGGTGCCGCGGGGCGAATCCTGACCCGTGAAGCGCACGCGTGAACCCTCGGTCACCAACGAGGCGAAGGCGAGTAACTCGGCGGTGCCCCAATCGAGCGGTTGTTCGCCGTTGCCCATGGCGTTGCGTTTCTGCAGCAAACGCTCGATCTGCTTGTGTGGGTGGAAGTCCGCGGGCAGCTCGTTCTGGCGAAGGATCAGATCTTTGGCACGCGAAAGCGCGATACCCGAGTCCACCTCGGGCACATTGGCTTCCGGACCGCCCATGTAGCCCTTCCAGTAGCCACCGAGCCAGTCCTGCGTCTTCACGTAGTCCTTGCGGCGCGCCTCGCCTAGTTCCGCCTCGAGATGCTCTCGGCGCTCCACCGCGATGCGGTCCGCCTCGGACACGGTCATTCCGCCGAGCTTCAGCAGATGCTCGAGATAGCCGTCGCGAACGCTTTTTCGCTCGGCAATCGCCGCGTACATCAACGGTTGGGTGAACGCCGGTTCGTCGCTCTCGTTGTGGCCATGACGACGATAGCCGTACATGTCGATGACGACGTCACGCAGGAACGTATCGCGGAAATCCATGGCCAAGCGCACGACCTGGGCCACCGCTTCCGGATCTTCCCCGTTGACGTGGAAGATGGGGATTTGCAACATCTTCGCCACGTCCGTGGCGTACGTCGTGGAACGGCCTTGCGAGGGCGGAGTGGTGAAGCCAATCTGGTTGTTGATCACGACGTGCAGCGTGCCGCCCGTGGTGTAAGCATCCAGCTGGCTCAGATTCAGAGTCTCCTGAATGATGCCCTCACCCGCGAACGCCGCGTCACCGTGAATCAAGAGGCCGAGCTTGTGGGCGTGCGTGGTGTCGCCCACCCGGTCTTGTTTGGCGCGCGCACGCCCGAGCACCACCGGATCGACGAACTCCAGATGACTCGGGTTGAAGCAAAGCGACAGGTGCACCCGCTTGCCGCTCTCGGTCACGAAATCGGAGCTGTGACCGAGGTGGTACTTCACGTCGCCGCTGCCGAAGTAAAGCTCGGGATCACTGTCCTCGACCTCGCGGAAGATCTCGCGCGGGCTCTTGCCCATGATGTTGGCCAGCACGTTCAGCCGACCACGATGAGCCATGCCCAGGATGATCTCGTCGACCCCGTGCTCTGCAGCCCGATCGATGGCGAGCGCCAAGAGCGGAATCAAACTCTCCGAGCCGGTGAGCGAGAAGGTCTTCACGGTCGAGAACTTGCGGCGCAAGAAGTCCTCGAAGATCGTCGCGTCTGTCAGCTTGGTGAAGATGCGGATCTGCTCGGAGCGCTGCAGCTCGACGCGGTTCTCCGAACCTTCCATGCGATCTTGCAACCAGTTTTTCACCTTCAGATCGTCGATGTGCATGAATTGCACGCCAATCGAGCGGCAGTAGGTGTTGCGTAGCCGTGTCAGCATCTCGCGCAGCGTGAGCGACTGGGCGCCGAAGATGGTGCGGCTCGAAAACTTGCGATCCAGATCGTCACCGCGCAGACCGTGGAACTCCGGATCCAGCTCTGCCTGCAGGGGCCGCGGCAGCCCCAGTGGATCGATCTTGGCGATCATGTGGCCGCGGACTCGGTAGGCGCGGATCAGGGCGTCAACACGGTCTTGGCGCACCGCGACGTCCGAGACACCGTTGGCCCAACCGGGCGCCGCGTGGCCGTTCCCGTTGCTCTTGCCGTTCGTCCCGAGCGTTCCTTGCGCGTAGCCGTTGCTGGCGGGAGGGGCGTTGAACAAACTCGCGGAGCGGAACGAGGGGCCCAACTTCGGCT
>Ga0302323_100004986_pt1 | contig 10846 bp, 8 predicted proteins | sample Fen_T0_3_FD_201950 | JGI IMG/M metagenome (GOLD analysis project Ga0302323, IMG submission 201950) | Peat permafrost microbial communities from Stordalen Mire near Abisko, Sweden - Fen_T0_3 | ecosystem: Environmental > Terrestrial > Soil > Wetlands > Permafrost | place: Sweden: Abisko... | reverse complement strand
TTCATGACTTTGGACGTGGATGCCTACAATCCCTTGCTGGGATTGTCGTACGGCGAGATGGCGGCCGACAGCCGCAGCATGCACAAGAGCCAGGGCTTTGGCGTCGCGCGCAGCCGACAGCCCATCATCGAATACTTCAAGTCCATCGACGAAGAAAATCCGCCCCCGAAGTCGGCCTACGGGGTGCTGACGGGGATCGACTTCTCGTGGGGCCGGCTGAAGGGCACGACGGCTGTCAAGCGTCTGGTCGAGCGGGCCCAGCGCGAATTCGTCGCGGCCGCGCCCTACAAGCTGCTCCCCACGCTGTACCAGCTGGACAAGGCGCTGGATGACGTCCCCGATGCCACCTGGCGAGCGAAGAAGAAGGGCGAAGTTCGCGATTTGATCTTGGCCTGCGCCGGCCTCTTCGCCGAAGCCACAGCGGCCGACTACCACGTCGTGCGCGGCAACGCCGTCGAGGTGACAGCGACGGCCATCAACCGCTCACCCGCCAAGCTCACGCTGCGCGAGCTGCACGTCCTAGGCGCTGCCCTCGTCGAAAAGCCAGAAGCGCCACCAGGGACGGAAGCCGGAAAGCCCGCCGCGGCGGCCGTCGTGCCGGTGGCCAAAGCGCTGGCAAGCGCCGAGGTGAAGCGGCTGGTGCGTGTCCCGAACGACCTTCCCCTGACCACGCCCTATTGGCTGGCGCTGCGCCCCGAAGCTGGACTGTTTCAAGTACAGGACCCCGCAATGATTGGACTTACCGAGGCCGAGGCCCCCTTGCGCGTGGAATTCGTCTTCGATTCCGGCGAGCGCAACGGCCATCCGTTGACCGTCACCCGGCCCGTCACATTCAAATGGACCGATCCGGTGGCCGGCGAGCTTTACCGCCCCGTCGAAGTGACGCCGCTGGTATCGCTACGCCCACAGGCTGCCGTGCAAGTCTTCCCCAACGGCGAAGCCCGCACCCTGACCGTCAGGCTCGTCGCCGCAGCGCCGGCTGTTGCCGGCACCGTTCGCCCGGAGGTCCCGGCCGGCTGGACGGCGACCCCCGCAGCAGCCCCCTTCACCCTCGCTGCCCAGGGCGACCAAACCGAGCTTGCCTTCCTCGTTCAGCCGCCAGCCGGCCGGCACAACACCCAGACCGGAACGCTACGCCTGGTGGCCGAAGTCGGCGGCACGCGCTTTTCCCAAGGCGCAAGCCACATCGAGCACGCCCACATCCCCGTGCAAACCCTGCTGTCCCCTGCCGAGGTCCGGCTGGTCTCCTTCGCCATCGAGCGACGGGGAAACAAGATCGGCTACATCCCGGGCCCGGGGGACGAGGTGCCCGCCAGTTTGCGCCAGGTCGGCTACCAAGTCACCATGGTCAGCGACGATGTGCTGGCGAACGGCGGCAGCGCGACCCTGACCGGCTTCGATGCCGTGGTCATAGGCGTGCGCGCCTTCAACACCAGCGAGAAGCTGCGCGCCTCCCACCCAGCCCTGATGGCGTACGTGCAAAGCGGCGGCACCTTGCTGGTCCAGTACAACACCAACAACCGCCTGGCCCCGCTGACCACGCCCATCGGCCCCTACCCCTTCGATATCGGCCGCGAGCGCGTGACCGACGAAGAAGCCGCCGTCCTGTTCTCCACGCCCGATCACCACGTGCTGTATGTGCCCAACAAGATCGACGAGCACGATTTCGACGGTTGGGTGCAAGAGCGCGGCCTTTACTTCGCCTCGACGTGGGATGCCCACTACCAGACCCTGCTTAGCATGAGCGACCCCGGCGAACGCGCCTTGACCGGCGGCGTGCTGTGGGCGCGCTATGGGAAAGGCACCTTCGTCTACACCGGCCTTTCCTTCTTCCGCCAACTGCCCGCCGGCGTGCCGGGCGCCTTCCGCTTGTTTGCCAACTTGCTGACCGGGGAAGCCAAGCCCAATGCCCGATGAGCCGGCCCGCCGCGAGCTCGATGCGGCCCCGCCCTTTCTCAGCTGGACCGGCCTTTACGTCATCCTTGCCGTCACGCTAGCGTTCGAAATCGTCCTTTTCGCCGCCATCACCGCGATCTACCGATGAGCCCTCTCGACTGGCTGGTGCTGTTCGGAACGCTCGCCGCCATCGTGGGCTACGGGATCTGGAAGACGCGCACCAAACAGGACATGGCCGGCTACCTGCGCGGCGGCTATCAAGACAAATGGCACACCATCGGCCTGTCGGTCATGGCCACGCAGGCAAGCGCCGTCACCTTCCTATCCACGCCCGGCCAGGCCTTCGACGACGGCATGCGCTTCATCCAGTTCTATTTCGGACTGCCCTTGGCCATGATTGCCCTGTCGATCCTCTTCGTGCCCCGCTACTTCCAGCTGCGCGTGTACACAGCCTACGAATTTCTGGAAGGCCGCTTCGACCTCAAGACGCGCCAACTGACGGCGTTCCTGTTCCTGCTTCAGCGTGGGCTGTCCGCCGGCATCACCATCTACGCCCCAGCCATCATCCTGTCGACGGTGCTGGGCTGGTCGCTGAACCTGACCTGCCTTGCCATGGGCAGCGTGGTGATCCTTTACACGGTGGCCGGCGGCACGCGCGCCGTCAGCCAGACCCAGAAGCACCAGATGGTGGTGATGCTGGGGGGCATGGCCGTTGCCTTCCTGGTCATCGTCCGCCAACTTCCGCCCGAGCTGTCCTTTCGCCACGCCGTCCATATCGCGGGCACTTTGGGCAAGCTCGACATCGTCGACACCTCGCTAAATCCCAGCGCCCGCTACACGCTGTGGTCCGGCCTGCTGGGCGGCTTCTTCCTGGCCATGGCCTATTTCGGCACGGACCAGTCGCAAGTGCAACGCTATCTGGGCGCCCGCTCGATCGCGGAAAGCCGCCTGGGCCTCCTCTTCAACGGTCTGCTCAAGATCCCGATGCAGTTTCTGATCCTGTTCGTCGGGGTCATGGTCTTCGTCTTCTACCAGTTCAACGCCCCGCCCATCTTCTTCAACCAGGCCGAGCTGGCCCGCGCCCATGCCAGCGCCATGGCCGGAAAGATGCACGACCTGGAACAGGCCCATACCGCCGCCTTCGAACACAAACGCGCCGAGCTGTGGCAGCTCGACCACGCGCTTACGGGCAACGACAGCACCGCCATCGCTGCCGCCGAAGGAAGCGTGCGCAGCGCCGAGGCCGCCTCGGCCGCCATCCGCCAGCAAGCCAAGCAAGTCATCGCCACCGCCCTGCCCTCGGCCAAGACCAAAGACGCCGACTACGTCTTTCTGTCCTTCGTCATGCGCAACCTTCCGCGCGGCGTGGTCGGCCTGCTGCTGGCTGTGATCTTTTGTGCCGCCATGTCCGCAGTGGCCAGCGAGCTGACGGCGCTGGCATCGACCACCGTGGTGGACATCTACAAGCGCAGTCTGCGCAAGAATGCCAGCGACGCCCACTACGTGCGCGCCGCCAAGCTCTTTACCGCCGGCTGGGGCGTACTGGCCGTCCTCTTTGCCACGTTCGCGTCGCTCCTCGACAACCTGATCCAAGCCGTCAACATCCTCGGCTCCCTCTTCTACGGCACCGTGCTGGGCATCTTCATGGTTGCCTTCTTCCTGCGGCGGGTCCAGGGCACCGCCGTCTTCCTGGCCGCCATTATCTCCGAAGCCCTGGTGGTGACGGTCTTCCTGCGCACGAACGTCAGCTTCCTTTGGTACAACGTCATCGGCTGCGCAGCTGTCGTGATGCTCGCCGCGCTGCTGGGAAGCGCATCAAGGAAACCAACGCTAGCCGGCTGATCGGTTCATCCACAACCATCACCCAGCTACCACGTCGCGCGCAAGCGGCCCCCCGGCCGTGTCTAGTCCAGACCCAGCCCAGACCCGGCCCAGACTCGGTGGGAAGCCATCGCAAGCCTTGCTATGGCTTCCGCCGCCGCCCGGGCAAGGGTCGCAAGCCGTGCAGGCCCAGGTCTCGCTGTGCGGGAAGCTGTCGCAACCCCTTGCAAGTGGATCCCTGTCCGCTCGGGGAAAGGCTAACAAGCCTTGCAAGCGCACCCGCCGTCGCGTGGGAATGGATCGCAGGGCTTGCAAGAGGTTCCCGCACGAGAATGCGAAGGATCACAACGAGGAGCTGCTGGGGCGCGCACTCGTAGGCCAGCCTGCGCGCAGCAGCGGCTTGCCCTACGACCGCTCCAAATACGTGTACCCCGACAGCCCCTCCTCGTACATGCGCAGCAGCGATCTCGTCTCCTCCAAGCTCATCCCGCTGTTGCGAACCGCCTGCTCGGCAAAGCGCCGTACCCGCGCCACCAAGTCCTCGCGCGCGTAGCTCACGTACTTCAGCACGTCGGTCACCGTATCGCCTGTCACCACGTGCTCGATCTGGTAGCCACCGCCCGGGGCCAGCGACACGTGCACGGTGTTGGTGTTGCCGAACAGGTTGTGCAAGTCGCCCAGGATTTCCTGGTACGCGCCCGCCAGAAACACCCCCAGGTAGTAGTCGTCCCCCGCGATGAGCGGATGCAACTCCAGCACGTTCTTCACATCGCGCCTGTCGATGAAGTGGTCGATCTTGCCATCCGAATCGCAAGTGATGTCGGCCAGCACCGCACGCCGGGTGGGCTCCTCGGTCAGGCGGTGAATGGGCATGATGGGGAACAGCTGGTCGATGGCCCAGATGTCCGGTAGCGACTGGAACATCGAGAAGTTGCAGAAGTAGGTGTCGGACAGCGTGCGTTCCAGACCCTCGAACTCTTCGGGAACCTCGCGCATATCGCGCACCAGCTTCAAGATCTTCTGGCAGATGGCCCAGAAGATGTCCTCGGCCACCACGCGCTCGGGCAAGGAAAGGCTACCTAGCGAGAACAGCGACAGTACCTCCTCGCGATACTCCAGCGCATCGTGGTACCCCTCGCGCAGATTCTTGCTCGAGATGTCGCGCCAGGTGTCGAACAGGTTGCGCACCACGCGCGAGGCATTCTCGGGCAGCTTGTCCGCCGGGTTGCCCACGTCGAACTCGCCTACGCCCAGCACGTCCACCACCAACATCGAGTGGTGCGCGACGACCGCCCTGCCCGACTCGGTGACGATGGTCGGCGGTGCCACAGCAGCCGCATCGCAGATTTCCTGCAGGCTGAACACCAAGTCGTTGGCGTATTCCTGCAAGGTGTAGTTCATCGACGAGGCGAAATTGGTCTGCGAACCGTCGTAGTCCACGCCCAGGCCGCCGCCAGCGTCGAAATACTTCAAGGGTGCGCCCAGCTTCACGATCTCGACGAAGCAACGCCCCGCCTCGCGCATGGCATTCTTGACCGCCCGAATCGCCGAGATCTGGCTTCCCAGGTGAAAGTGCAAGAGCTCGAAGCATGACAGCATGTCGCACTCGCGCAGGAAGCGTACAGCCTCCACCACTTCGCGCGTAGACAGACCGAACTTCGAACGGTCGCCGCCGGACGCCTCCCAGCGCCCCGACCCTCTGGACGCCAGCTTGACCCGCATGCCGATGCGCGGGCGCACCCCGATCTTCTTGGCTGTGTTGGCGATGAGCTCGAGCTCGGAGAACTTCTCGACCACGATCAGCACCTTGCGCCCCAGCTTCGAGCACATCAGCGCCGTCTCGATGTATTCCTCGTCCTTGTAACCGTTGCAGACGATGAGGGCTTCCTCGTCATCGAGGATGCCCATCACCGCCAGAAGCTCGGGCTTCGACCCGGCTTCCAGCCCGTAGTGGAAAGGCCGACCGAACTGCGTGATCTCTTCGACCACGTAGCGGTTCTGATTCACCTTGATGGGGTAAACGCCACGGTAGTCGCCCTTGTAGCCGTATTCGGTCATGGCCCGCTTGAAGGCCCCGTGCAGATCCACCACCCGGCTCTTCAAGATGTCCGAAAAGCGAATCAATAGCGGCAAACCGATGCCCCGCCGAACCACCTCGTCGACCAACTCTTTGAGATCGATGGTGCCAGCCTCGGGCCCTTGCGGGTGGCTGACCACGTGGCCTACGTCGTTGATGGAGAAGTAGCCGTTCGACCAGTAGTTGATTCCGAAAGTTTCGGCGGAATCCGCGACTGTCCACTTTCGCGGTAAACCGTTGGTGCTGCTCATGGGCGTACGTTGAAGAAAAAAGTCTCCAGATTCCACAAAAACCGTCTTGAAAACGTCACCACCCTATCTTCATGCGTGGTTGCCCGACACGCGGGCCATGGCCGCCCGCTCGCTGAGGGGCTACTTCTGGCCGAGAACCGCCCGACGAAGCCACGCCGGGCTCGCTGGGGCAAATCCCCCGGCTCCCTGGCTCGGGCGGGTGTGGCTGGCTTGTGCTAACTTCCGCATCCATCGTGGCAAGTACCTTCGGCGAACTTTTCCGGATAGCAACCTGGGGTGAATCCCATGGCCCAGGCGTTGGCGTCGTGGTCGACGGCTGCCCGCCCCGCCTGCCCATCAGCCGCGACGAAATCCAAGCCGAGCTGGACCGCCGCCGGCCGGGGCAAAGCCGCATCACCAGCCACCGCAACGAAGCGGACCAAGTCGAGATCCTTTCCGGCATCGAGGACGGCCTGACCCTGGGTACGCCTATCGCCCTACTAGTGCGTAACAGCGACGGGCGCGGGAACGACTACGAGGAAATGCGCACCAAGTACCGGCCTTCCCACGCCGACTACACCTACCAGGCCAAGTTCGGCATCCGCGCCGTGGCCGGCGGTGGCCGGGCCAGCGCACGTGAAACCATCGGCCGCGTGGCAGCCGGGGCCATCGCACGCAAGGTGCTGGCCGTGGCCGCCGGGACCGAGATTCTCGCCTACGTCAAACAGGTGGCCGAGCTGGAGGCGCAAGTGGATGCGGCCCACGTCAGCCGAACCGAGGTCGAAGCCACCATCGTGCGCTGCCCCGATAGCCAGATGGCGCCAGCCATGATCGACCTCATCGACGCCACCCGCAAGGCGGGCGACTCGGTGGGAGGCATCATCGAAGCCGTGGCGCGCAACGTGCCTGCCGGCCTGGGCGAACCCGTCTTCGATCGTTTGGAAGCCGACCTGGGCAAGGCCCTGCTGTCGCTGCCGGCCTGCAAGGGCTTCGAAAGTGGCAGCGGCTTTGCCGGCACGCGCCTGCGCGGCTCGCAGCACAACGACGCCTTCTACGCCGAACAGGGAGCCGTCCATACGCGCACCAACCGCTCGGGTGGCATCCAGGGCGGCATCTCGAACGGCGAAGACATCATCGTACGCGCCGCCTTCAAACCCACCGCCACCATCCTGATGCCGCAGGAAACCGTGGACATCGAAGGCCACAACACGACCTTGCAGGCGCGCGGTCGCCACGACCCGTGCGTGCTACCGCGGGCCGTGCCCATGGTCGAAGCCATGATGGCGCTGGTCCTGGTCGACCACTTCCTGCGCCAGCGCGGCCAGTGCGGCGGCCCCGCGCTCCCGCTGAGGACAGCATGAAGAAGGCCCACGAAACACCATCCTCCGAAAAGCCCACGACCAGCCTGCGCGTGGTGCCCGCGCTGACGGCCCAGATGGTCGCCGTGCCGGTCGACCATCTGGAAGCGCAAATCGAAGGGCCGGTCACCGAGACCTCCCTGGCCCATCTGTTCGAGCAGGTGCGCGATGAAATCGCTCGACATGGCGCCAAGAAGGTCCTCGTCGACTTACGCCAGGCCTCGATATCACTGAGCATTTCCGATATGCATGGACTGGCGAAGCTGATCATTCAGCAGCTGGCCGGAAACATCGACAAGATGGCCTTCGTGGCCAGGAGGGAAGACATCTTGCCCGAGAAGTTTCTCGAACCGTCGCTGTCCAACCGTGGCCTGCCGACCTTGGTAACCGAGGACTTCGACGAAGCCATCGGTTGGCTGTCAGCCCGCCTGAAACAGGGTCGCTAACAGCCTGGTGTCGAGTGGCCCGCCCGCAGGGCGACGGGTCACTCGCCCGGGCAATTGAGGGTGCCACCGCAGCCATCGGGGCCGACGCCCGAGAAGGTGTCGCAGGTCAGGGGCTGGCAACACGAGCCGTTGGCGAGGCACACCTCCAAGACGGAACAGCCGGGACAGGTCACGGTTCTCCCGCAGCCGTCATCGATCTTTCCGCACGTGCGCTCCAACCCTTCACAGGTCTTGGGGATACAGACCTTGCAAAGGTTGCTCGTGCAGACTTCATTGGTTTGGCAAGTGCCGCAGGTCAAGGTCTTGCCGCAACCGTCGGAGATCGAGCCGCAGGTCTTGCCCGCGGCGGCGCAGGTGGTGGGGACACAAGTGGTGCAAACGCCGTTGGTGCAGACCTCGAGCGTTTGGCAGGTGCCGCAGGTCAAGGTCTTGCCACATCCGTCGGAGAGCGTTCCGCACGTCTTGCCCGCGGCGGCGCAAGTGGTCGGGGTACAAGCGGTGCAAACCCCGTTGGTGCAGACCTCGAGAGTTTGACAGGTGCCGCAGGTCAAGGTCTTGCCACATCCGTCGGAGAGCGTTCCGCACGTCTTCCCGGCGGCGGCGCAAGTGGTGGGGGTGCACCCGGTGCAAACGCCGTTGGTGCAGACCTCGTTGGTCTGGCAGGTGCCACAGCTCAAGGTCTTTCCACATCCGTCAGAAAGCGAGCCGCAGGTCTTACCGACGGCGGCGCAGGTGGTGGGGACACAGGCTACGCAATGATTGGCCGTGCATTGCATGCCCGAGGCGCAAGTTCCGCAATCGATGGTTTTTCCGTCCACGCACAGGTCAGACAACTTCCCGCAATCGGCCCCCACGTTGGTGCAAGCGCTGGGTTTGACCGTGGGACAGGCGCAGGAGAGCACGCCGCCACATCCGTCGGAGAGCGTTCCGCAGGTTCCGGTTGGATAGCTCGCGCAGGTTTTCTTTTGGCATGCGGCGCAGGTAAAGGTAACGGCGTCGCAGGTAAGCCCCGCGGGGCAGGCGCCGCAGTCGCTCGTGGCCCCACACCCATTAGGGATGACGCCGCAGCGGCCGGTGCAGACGATTTCGGAACAGGGCACGCAGGCGTTGTTCACGCACTTGCTGCCGACCGCGCATTTTTTCGCACAAGCGAAGCTGTTCCCGCAACTATCGCCGGCAAAACCACACCCTTCGGTCCCCCCACAAGCCGTGGCTACCGCAACGCAGGTGTGCGTGGCCGACTGGCAGACCAGACCCGACTTGCAGGTCCCGCAGGCGACCACCTTGCCGCACAAATCGTCGATGGTGCCGCAGGTCGCGCCTTGTTGCTGGCAGGAAATTGGTACGCACGGAGGACGATCCGCGGAGCCATCCGGGAGAGAGGGCAGGGCGGCATCCGCGTGATTCGCATCCGTAGCTGCGGCAGCGGCGTCGATCGCGCTGTCCACCGCGGCGTCGGCGGCGGTGTTTTCCGCAGTGTCCGTCGTCGCTTCGGGTCCATCGGCGGTTGATGGAACGGCGGTGTCGCCCTGTTGTCTAGCGGGACTGGAGCTGGTGCTACAGCTGACCGAAAGCGCAAAAAGAACTAGCAAGAACCAAGGGGATCGTCTCATGTGTGTACTCCGGGGTGCGGCCCAACCTGATCTATCGGTTGGCTCCGCACTTACTCCAGTCCCCGGGTACCGATTCCGCAAGGTACGTGCTTGCGCCACATGCGTGGGAAGGTGGGTGGTGGGAAGGTGGGAAGGTGGGTGGTGGGAAGGTGGGTGGTGGCCAGGTGACCGGCAAGCCGGCCTGGGGCCGGCGCCTTAGCTCGCGTACGGGACAATCTCGGTGAAGGTGATCGACATCGGGCGCACGATGATACTGACCGTAGATAGCGTGGCGCTGGGAGACGCCAGGTGTGCGTTCACGATGACAGCGCCTGCCGGAATATTGCCCATCCCGCCGTAACCCCATGAGTCGGTGGCCGTGGCGGACACCGAAGGGAGGCCGCCCGCGAGGTAGTAGATCTTCGTCTGAGCATCGACGTTGGAAGAGGAGAAAGAAACACCGGCTGCGGGCTTGCCGGCGCAGTCCCAGGCCTCCAGCACGACGGTTCCCCGATCGCCGCTCGGGGAAAGGCCGATGGCTGACATCAACGTCGCGTAGGTGGCTTGGGTAGCGATCGGAATCATGGCGGTCGTTAGATCTCGATCCACCGGCGGGTTGAAAAAGTAGAGGCTCGACACGTAGCCATCCGCGGTCACCTGCAGATAGCCAGAGAAAGCAGCATCGACCGAAAACGTCGCACCGGCGGCAGAATCGACGATTCGCGTGCTCACTGGATTCGAGCACCCGACGTCGAGCTTTCGGCAGAGGCTGACAGTCGGGGCTGCAAGTGGCTGCTGCGTGACCACGTCCGCGGCTCCGGGAACCGTGACCGCATACGGGCCGGGATGGGGCGATACGCGCGATGTTCCCACACAGGACCAGCTTGGGTCGGTTGGGGCAGTGGCTACCTGGCAGACGTGCTCAAAGCACGTACTTGCGAGGAATGCACCTCCCCGTCCTGTGCAGTCGGAGGTCTGAGAGCACTGGACTCGCCCTGAATCGACCGCCACCGAACAGGCGAGCGAAGGGGACAGCGCCGTGACGGAGCCGAGGAGCACGAGGCGTTGAAGGAACTTCATATCGGCCATCCTACATTATCTGGACTAGACGTGAAGGACAGCACCGGTGATGACGGCCGCCACGAAAACCAGCAAGCGCCCCTTCACGACACATGGATCGCGGCAGCGGCAGCCAAGGGGCTTCCGGGACGGGCCATCTACGATGACGCGCGCACGCGATCAAAGGTCCGGAGAACGAAGGTGTTCCACCTTATCTGGGTTGCGAACGACGTAGACGCCGACCACGCGGCCGTTCTCAATCTCCAACGCCGTTGGTTGCACCAGCCCCGATTCTATCGTGACGAAGCCAGGAAGCCCGTTGACGAAAGCGATGCGCGCCAGTCGGGACATGCTAGCGACGAAGACG
>Ga0302323_100004985_pt1 | contig 10846 bp, 9 predicted proteins | sample Fen_T0_3_FD_201950 | JGI IMG/M metagenome (GOLD analysis project Ga0302323, IMG submission 201950) | Peat permafrost microbial communities from Stordalen Mire near Abisko, Sweden - Fen_T0_3 | ecosystem: Environmental > Terrestrial > Soil > Wetlands > Permafrost | place: Sweden: Abisko... | reverse complement strand
GTTGGCCGTGTAGCGGTAGGTAGGCTTGGGATAGATGATGGGCATGCCGTGCGATTTGCGGTACGAGAAGGCCGCAATGGTGCGCACCTGGGAAATCAAGCGTGCGGCATGGATGTCGAATTCATCGCGCCCGGCCCGATGCAAGAGGCCGGGATAGAAACACCCGGCAGCGTTGATCATTGAGGACAGAATGGCCATGGGGTGCGCCGTCGAAGGGAAACCCTCGAAGTGGTACTTCATGTCCTCGTGCAGGTTCTCGTTCAGCGTGAGCAGCTGGGAGAAACGCGTGAGCTCGGGCTTGGTGGGCAGATGGCCGTAAATCAGCAAGTAGGCGGTTTCCACGAAGTTGGACTTTTCCGCCAGTTCTTCGATGGGAATGCCTCGGTAGCGCAAGATGCCCTTGTCGCCATCAATAAAAGTCACGCCGCTTTGGCACGAACCAGTGTTGCCATAGCCTTCGTCGAGTGAGATATATCCCGTCGCTGCACGCAGGTTGGAGATGTCGACGCCACGCTCCTGCTCGGTACCCTCCACGATGGGCAACTCGACGACTTTTCCTTCGAGGTCTAGCTTGGCGGTCTTACCCGTATTGATGTCAACCATGGTCTTGGTTTGATATTTGAGACAAAACCCACCCAATGACAAGGACGATTGTCGGGCCGCGCGCTTGTGACGCCGGGCTTCAAGACGGCCTGGGAAGGGCCAAGCCACGCTCGGCCGCACAGCCTCCCGCGGTCATCCGGACCGAGACGGAGGGTGGAGCGCGACAGGCGCCTAGGCCCTCAATCCTGTGGTAAGAACCTCGCCATGAACAAGGTGGTCCGCGCTCTCATTTCGGTATCCGACAAGAAAGGTATCCTCGATCTTGGCAAACGCTTGGCCAGGATAGGGGTCGAGATTCTCTCGACGGGGGGAACGGCCCGTGCCATGCGCGAGGCGGGGGTGCCGGTCAGGGACGTCAGCGATTTCACCGGTTTTCCCGAGATGCTCGACGGTCGGGTGAAAACCCTGCACCCGCGCGTGCACGGCGGAATCCTTGGTCGGGCCACTGACGAACACCGCAAGCAAATGCTCGAGCACGGCATCGACGCCATCGATTTGGTGGTGGTGAACCTCTATCCCTTCCGCGAGACGGTCGCCCGTGGTGCTTCGTTCGAAGACGTCATCGAAAACATCGATATCGGCGGTCCCGCAATGGTGCGTTCTGCTGCCAAGAACCACGAGCGGGTGGCCGTCGTGGTGGATCCAGCCGACTACGACCGCGTAATGAACGAGCTCGAAAGCAAGGGCGAAATCTCGCAGGTCCTGCGCTTCGAGCTTTGTCGCAAGGCCTTCTCGCACACGGCGGCCTATGACGGTGCCATCGCCAGCCACCTGGGGCGACTATCGGAGGAAGGCAAGCCCGTTGCCGATTTTCCGGCCACGATGCATCCATCGCTACAGTTGGATCGCCTCTTGCGCTACGGAGAGAACCCGCACCAGAAGGCGGCTTTTTACGCCTGGGATGCGCCGTCGGGTATGTCACTGGCCCGCGCCGACGTCATCCAGGGCAAGGAGCTCTCCTACAACAATTTGCTCGATCTCGACGCTGCTTTGAAGTTGTGCTCGGAATTCTCGCTGCCCGCAGCGTGTATCATCAAGCACACGAATCCTTGTGGCGTGGCGGTCTCCTCCAAAGGTGTCGCCGAGGCCTATCGTCTGGCTCGCGAAACCGATCCGGTTTCCGCCTTTGGCGGCATTGTGGCTCTCAACCGCAAGGTGGAAGAAGATCTGGCCAAGGCCATGGCCGATGTGTTTCTCGAATGCATCGTGGCCCCGGAGTTTTCGGCCGAGGCGCTCAAGGTACTCTCGGCCAAGAAGAACCTTCGCCTCCTGCGTGTGGCGATTGCCGATGTGGCGCCCGGTCAGCTGGATATGCGCGCCATTTCGGGTGGCGTGTTGGTGCAGTCACCCGACAGCACGACCTGCGCCGCCGCTGCCGGCAAGGTCATGTCCGAGCGCAAGCCCAGCCAGGTCGAGCTTGACGATCTCGACTTCGCCTGGCGCGTGGCCAAGCATGTGAAGTCGAACGCCATCGTGTTTGTGGGCGGTGGGCGCACCCTGGCCGTCGGTGCGGGACAGATGTCGCGTGTCGACTCGGTCAAGTTGGCCGTGGCCAAAGCGCAATTACCCCTGCAGGGGTCCGTGCTGGCTTCGGATGCTTTCTTTCCGTTCCGCGACGGTTTGGACGAGGCCGCCAAGGCCGGCATTACAGCCGTCATCGAGCCCGGCGGTTCGGTGCGCGACGAGGAAGTCATCGCTGCTGCCAACGAACACAAGATCTCGCTCGTCTTCACGGGTGAGCGCCACTTCAGACACTAGACCATGGGCTACCGTATTTTATTGGTCGGCTCGGGTGGGCGTGAGCATGCCCTGGCCTGGAAACTGTTGCAAAGTCCGCTTTGCGATCACTTGATTGTGGCGCCGGGCAACCCCGGCATTGCTGCCCTGGGGGCACCCACCGGCATGGGGGCAGGCAAGATCACGCTGGCCCAGGTTGGGGTCGAGGCCATCGATGATCTGGTGGCCTTGGCTCGTCGGGAAAGCGTCGATTTGGTGGTGTGCGGGCCGGAGGCCTCGCTGATGGCAGGGCTGGGCGATGCCTGCGTCGCTGCCGGCGTGCGCATCTTCGGTCCATCGCGCGCCGCCGCCGAGATCGAGGGGTCCAAACAGTTCGCCAAGGACCTGATGAAGCGGGTGGGGGTCCCGACCGCGGCCTATGCCACCTTTGCCGATTGCGCTGCCGCCGATGCCTTCATCGACGCCCAGCCCGGCAACGTGGTGGTCAAGGCCGACGGCTTGTGCGCCGGCAAGGGCGTGGTGGTGGCGTCGTCGCACGACGAAGCCAAGCAAGCCGTGCGCGCCATGTTGGTGGATCGCGCGTTTGGCGACGCGGGTGCCAAGGTGGTCATCGAAGAGCGGCTGGTCGGCCGCGAAGTTTCCATGATGGCCCTGTGCGACGGCACGCGCTTCGTGATGCTGGCTTCAGCCGAGGATCACAAGGCCGTGGGCGACGGCGATCAAGGACCGAACACCGGTGGCATGGGCGCCTACTCGCCTTCGCCAATGCTCGATCAGGCGTTGATGGAGCACATTGCACGCACCATCTTCGCGCCGCTGGTGGCCGGGATGGCGGACGAAGGCCGGCCTTTCCGTGGCCTTCTCTACGGTGGTCTGATGCTGACCCAGGATCGCGGGCCGATGGTCATCGAATGGAATTGCCGTTTTGGCGATCCCGAGACGCAGGCCGTGCTGCCCCTTTTGGACGAAGACCTGTTGCCCTGGCTACTCGATGCAGCGTCGGGTGAGTTGCCCCTGGTGGCCCTGAAGTGGCTGCCCGGCATCGCCGTGTGCGTGGTGCTGGCCGCCGCGGGCTATCCCGGCAAAGTACAGTCGGGCGATGTCATTGGCGGTCTCGGCTCCGATGGGCAGCTAGCCGACGCAAGCCAGGACGTGGTGGTCTTTCACGCCGGCACCAAACGCGACGGCAAGAAGCTGCTTACCAGTGGTGGCCGCGTGCTCGGCGTGACGGCCGTGGGGGCCGACTTGGATCAGGCGCGTGCGCTTGTCTACAACGGCATTCAGACTATCGCCTGGACAGGTATCCATTTCCGCAAAGACATAGGATTGAGAGGCAGAACATGAGTGAAACGACATGTGATGTGGCGATTCTGATGGGGTCCAAGTCGGACCTCGACACCATGAAGCCTGCGGCCGAGGTGCTGCGTAAGCTGGGCCTGCGCGTCGCCGTGCGCGTGTTGTCGGCTCATCGCACGCCCGAGCAAACCGCAGCCTTCGTGCGCGAGGCCACCCGCACGGGAACCAAGGCCTTCATCTGTGGCGCTGGCGGTGCGGCTCACCTGGCCGGCGCGGTGGCCGCCCAAACCATCCGGCCGGTCATCGGCGTGCCCATTGCTGCTGGCAGCTTGCAAGGCATGGACGCCCTTCTGTCCACGGTGATGATGCCGCCCGGAATTCCGGTGGCTACCGTGGCTGTCGGTGGCGCCGAGAACGCCGGTCTTCTGGCAGCGCAAATCCTGGCGCTGACGGATCCCGAATTGGCCAAAGAAGTGGCGGCCGAGCGCGAAGCCCGCCAGAAGAAGGTCTTGGAGGCGGACGCCGAGGTGAGTGCGAGATATTGAGGCAGGCGGAGGAGCGCGCGGTGGGTTTGGCGGTGGGTTTGATTGAGACGATGGGGGAGACGTTTGAGACGGTACGCACAGGCTGCGACGCGGGGAGTTCGGCTTGCGGTACCTTTGCGGCTTGCTCTGATGTATAAACGTCGGCGTCATGAGTGACGAAAACGGTGCAACCCTGAGTGAGCAGAAAACCGGAACTTTGGACAAGGCGTCGCCCCATTGGCTGAATCGGGCCCTTTGGCTGGGGCCGCAGGTGGCCGAGGCGCGACAAAAGAACTTCGACGCTTCCAAGCCTGGGTTCGTCTGGTTCGACATTTCCCGCCAGCTTTGCGACGATGTCGTCAAGATAGGCGAAACCGGCAAGGGCAGCCTTGCTGTCCTGTTGCTCGATTGCCAGCAGGTGGAACTGTTGGTTCGCGCGCTGCTGGAGCGCGAGGGGGTGCTGACTGGCGCCGGATCACTTGGTGAAGGTGATTGGCAACGGGCACGTGCCTTGCGGCCAGTTGGGCAGGCGCTGGACAAACTCAGCGTGTCGCAATCGGCGATTCTGACCGGCATACTGGGACCGGACCGCGATGCGACGCTGGCGAAGCTCACCGGGGAAGAGCGCGAGTCGTTTTCCAACGCCATCCATGCCCTGGTCGTTCAATTGTCCGAACCTCTCGAGTTCGAAGCGAACCGCCTCGGTCGCGCTCTTTTTGCACGCTGGGCGCGGGTCATCGTCACCGTCGCCGTGGTGGCTGTCGTGGCGGGCCTTGCGGGAACTTGGATGAGCAAGAAGTTCGGCAAACCCAACCTCGCCCTGCACCGCCCGGTTACCATCAGCAGCCAGTACCCGTCCCAAGGCACGGATCATACGTTGCTGGTGGATGGCGATTCCGACAACCTCGGCTTTCACACCAACAACGACGGTCAGCAGTGGGTCGTCATCGATCTGGGAGCTGTTCACAAATTCAACAAAGTCGTGGTCTACAATCGTTCCGACGGTTACCAGGAGCGGGCCGTGCCTTTGAAGCTGAAGGTCAGCAAGGACGGCCAGAACTACACGTTGCTGGCGGAGAAGAAGGAAATCTTCGACAAATGGACGGCGAAGAATCTGAACGCCGAAGGACGCTACGTCCGCCTGGAAAACACCCCGCCCAACCACTTCCACTTGGCCGAAGTAGAAGTCTACTAGCGCCAGCCCGGGAAGGGCAGGCGTAGTAGGTAACCTTGGCTGCTGAGGGTGGCGCCCGTCCATAGCGGCACGTAGAACAGCGAGACCGCCAGCGCGCTGGTCAGAAAGACCAGGGCCAGACGGGGCCAGCGCTTTTCCGTCGCCGTCAGGCGCGCGGCCAGCAGTCCAAGGCCCAGGCCGTAGGCGCCTAGGTAGTGGAAAATGTAGGACTGCCGATGGCTTACAATGAAGGGCAGCATCAACGCCGTCATGGCCAGCAAGACCCAGCCCTGATCGCGCGTGGCCGTCGGGACTGGCGATCCGTGTTTCCATCGGGACCAGGCGGCGCGCACCAGGGCAACCACGGTCAGGGCCATGGATGCGGTCGTCGCGAACCACAGCAAGACGTTGCCCACCGTCGAGGTCGCCCGCACCAGGCCAGGGCTTACGGCTTCGTGGAACATCACGATGGGGTGGACGAGGAAGGGCCACGTGTACCACTTCGAGCTGGCGCTGTTGTCCCAGACCGTAAAGCCGGCGTGGTGCTGCAGAAGCTGAAGATTGCTTCGCACCATGCCGGCCAGTGAAATGGGCTGTCGTGTGATGGCCAAAGCGGCGGTTTCGATGCCCAGGTAGACCAGCGCTGCCAGGGCAAACATCCACAGGGCGTGCCAGGGCCTTTTGCCGATGCGGCGCAAGAGCAGGGGCGCTAACAGCAGCACCGCCACGCCGGTCCATTTGCTGGAAACCGCCAGCCCCACGCAAAGGGCGGCACACGCAAACCATGCCAGCGAACGAGCCCACAACATCAATGCCAAGGCGGCATACATGAAGGCCGTCAGCGGGTTGTCGATGAGCGCGGTTCGGGCATAGGAAATGAAGAAGCCGTCGATGGCGACGAAGCTGGCGGCGAGCAGACCCACCCGGCGGTCTTTGAAGAGCTTGCCAGCGCCGAGCCCGGCCAAGGCGACGATGGCCAGCCCGAACAGCGCCGAGGACAGGCGCCATCCCAGTCCGCGATCGCCGAACACGAGCATCGCCGGTACTAGCACCAGCTTGCCCAGGGGAGGGTGGTCGTTCCAATCGGCCTGATGGGCGATGTAGTTGCGCGCGTTGTTGACGAAATGGTATTCGTCGAAGCTGAACGTTCGTGGGTAGTCGAGGTCGATGAGGCGCCAGATGACTCCCAGGCACAGCATGGCGATGCACAAGCCGCCCGTCGCCAGGCGATACCGATCGGAAAGTTCCGGGGCCTGGCGCGCTGGCCGAGGCGGCGGCACCGCGCTGGGGCGGTCAGGCAGGGTGGGGAGCTGTTGGTCAGGTATTGCGTCGGAGCCTGTCTCGGGAACCACGCGCCCACACTACACCATTCCCAAAGCGGCTTTCCCTGAGTACCCTACCGGTGGGTGTGCCGAAATACTGACGCACCCCGCACGACTTGATTGGGGCCTTGGGCTGGTGGTCAGCCTGGGTGCGCACTGTCAATGCGAAGACGAAAGGACAACCCAACGTGGAGAGCGAACAAGAAAACAAAGCAGCTGTCGAAACGCACGCGGCAACCGGGGAAGGCTCTGGCACTACGCCAGCCAACGCCGGCCGCCGTCGCGTCTTCATTGGCCTGGGGGTTGGGGCGGTCGTGGTGATTGGTGCGGCCATGGCCATGCAGCGAAGCTCGTCGTCGTCGGCGACGGGAACGGTGACCGCAGACATCACCTTGGTGACCTCGGATCGCGCCGATGTGGATTGCTTGGCCGCCGCCGGGGTCGAAACCTACCGCTGCGCCTTCGCCAATGAGACCACCCCATGGACCGGCGATGAGGCTCACAAGCTGAAGCCCTATTTCACGACGGATCGTCACCTGTATCTCATTCCAGGGCTGTTTCTCGATCCCGCTCTGGCCGAGCGCTTTAAATCGGAACCTGCGGACAAACCGCGCGACCAACTGAAGCGCTTCACGGCGAAGTGCCACCTCAAAGTCCTGGGCAAGGTTGGCGGCACGCGGGTGCGTTGGCTCGCCACCGGTGCGTGGTCGCCCCCTGAAGAGGTCGACGTCGCGACCGTGATCGACTGCAAAGTGGAAGGCTAGCCGCTCAGCAAACCCGGCCAATCCGAAAACCCGGCTAACCCGCTCTTCTTTCGACCTGGCGGGTAGCCGGGGCATGTTTGTGGGTGTAGGCTCCCGCCATCATGAATACAGCTATCATCAAGAAGATTGTGGCGCGCGAGATCCTCGATTCGCGCGGCAACCCGACGGTCGAATGCGAGGTCCATCTCGAGTCCGGAACGGTTGGCATGGCCGACGTTCCCTCGGGCGCCTCCACGGGCGAACACGAAGCCCTCGAATTGCGCGACGGCGATCCCAAGCGTTTTCAGAAGAAGGGTGTACTCAAGGCCGTCCAGAACGTGCACAAGATGCTCGCCCCCAAGCTCGTCGGCCTCGATGCCTTCGACCAGGCCGGACTCGATGCGGCCATGCTGGCCATCGACGGCACCCCCAACAAGGGCAAGGTAGGGGCCAACGCCATCCTAGGTGTTTCCCTCGCCGCCGCCCGTGCCGCCGCCAGTGAAGCCGGCATGCCGCTTTACCGTTACCTGGGTGGCGTCAATGCTCGCGTGTTGCCCGTGCCCTTGATGAACATCGTCAACGGCGGCGCCCACGCCGACAACGTGCTCGATTTTCAAGAATTCATGATCGTTCCCCTGGGCGCGCCCACGTTCCGCGACGCTTTCCGTGCGGGCGCCGAGGTCTTCCACACCCTGAAGAAGCTGCTCAAGGATCGCGGCGCCTCGACCGGCGTCGGCGACGAAGGCGGTTTTGCCCCCGATCTTCCCGGCGCCGAAGCCGCCTTGTCCGTCATCAGCGAAGCCATCACCAAGGCCGGCTACAAGGTCGGCAAGGATGTGGCGCTGGCCCTCGACGTGGCCTCGAGCGAGCTGTTCGACGTCAAGACCAAGAAGTACAACCTGGAGGGCGAGAAGAAGGTCTTGGACGCCAAGGGATTGGTTGCCTTCTATCGCAAGCTGGCTACCCAGTTCCCCATCGTGTCGATCGAAGACGGCATGGCCGAGAACGACTGGGAGGGTTGGACCCTGCTGACCAAAGAGCTGGGCGACCAGTTGCAGTTGGTCGGCGACGATTTGTTCGTGACCAACGTCGAGCGTATCCAAACCGGGATCGAGAAGGGCGCCAGCAACAGCGTGCTCATCAAGGTCAACCAAATCGGCACCCTGACCGAAACCCTCGACTCGGTCGAGCTAGCCCACCGCACCGGCTGGACCACCATCATCTCGCACCGCTCGGGCGAGACCGAAGACTCGTTCATCGCCGACCTCGCCGTGGCCACCCGCTCTGGCCAAATCAAGACAGGCTCGCTGGCTCGCTCGGAGCGCGTGTGCAAGTACAACCGCCTGCTTCGCATCGAAGAGGAACTGGGCGCCGCCGCGATTTATCCCGGCACCGGTGCTTTCAAGGCCCTGTAGCCGTCTCACTGGCTACGGTGACCCAGCAAAGGATCGGCTGGCGACGGCCGATCCGCTGCTTGTGCTTGCGTGAAGGGCCGGGACCGGCAAGAACTAGAGGGTGAAGCGAAGGCGCTGGCTGATCTTGGTGGCAGTCGTCCTGGCTGGAGCGATGGCCGCCTTCGCGAGGTCACGCCAGCCTCGCCTGCACGTGCTCCACACAGGTGGCAAAGCATGGCCCAAGGTCATGCTGCTTCATGGGTATGGCTCGTCGGCCAACCATTGGTTTCCCCTGGTGCAGTCCATCCCGCTCTCCCCGAAGGGGCAGTTTCTGTTGCCGCAGGCGCCGGAAAAGATCGCGCGCCGGGATGGTGCGCGCGATGGCCGGGCCTGGTGGGACCTGAACCTGGCTGCGCATCGGCGACCGGGGAAGCTTGGCGTCGATTTGACCGCCGAAGATCCGTCCGGCATCCAGCACGCAGCGACGCTGGTACGGCGCTGTCTTGCCGACGAAGGTAACAGCGCCGACCGGCCATTCGTGCTGGGCGGCTTCTCGCAGGGCGCTATGGTTGCCTGCGAAGTCGCCTTCAACGACGACCAGCCGCTGGCCGCCCTGGTCTTGCTTTCCGGCACCTACGTCGAAAGCACAGGCTGGCGGCAGCACATGGCGAAGCGCAAGGGCCTCAAGGTGTTCATGTCTCACGGTCGCGCCGACAACGTCTTGCCTTTCGACTTGGCCGAGCGCCTTCGCGCCGACTTGGTTGCCGCGGGGCTGCAGGTCACCTTCGTCCCCTTCGACGGGGGCCACGAAATCCCTGCCGAGGTGCTCAAGGCTTTGGGAGAGTTCCTGGCCCCGGCGAGCCAGCCGCCTTCGCCCTGAGCGTGAGCGTCTCTCGACGCTACTTGGCGGGCATTGGAGGCGGCGTGGGCCAGGGCTTGCCAGCCAGCGATGTGCAGGTAGTTCCGGGCGCCACCCGACGGTAGACGAACGAACCCGTTTGCGTCTCGTCGCTGTCGCCGGCCATCAGCTTCAGACACAGGCCGTGCGCACCCAGGATCTTTTGCTTCAGTCGCACCGAGATGGTACCGGACGCCCCATCGTCGCTAGCATGGCCACCCAGCAGCGCCGTGGTGGTTTGGCTGGAAACGAAGATGTCGCCGGAGCAGCTGGTTCCGGAGATTTGCACCGTAGCGCCGGGCGATCCGTCGGCGTCGATATCTTCGTTGGCCCAGCCGGTGGTCCAGGGCGCCGCGCTCAGCGAACCATCCGCCTTTTCGTCCAGCACGATGTGGGCCTTGGGAAGGTGCAGGACAGTTTCGGGCTTCATCGTCGGTGTTACGCCCTTGATGGGGCGAATATCGATACGACAAAGCCTCTGGTAGATGTCGATGCGCGAGGGCGTGCGGTGAACCTCGGCAATCACGTAGTTTTCGGTGTGGGTCTCTTTCTCGCCGTAAAGCGGGATCTTGCGCTTGCCGTTCAGCACCTCGTGTCCGGCCCACACCTCCACGCGTGCTTCCACCCGTGGCTCGGCGGTCGCGCTCGACAGTAGCGTGGCAAGGAACAGAACCAGTTGCATCATGGTCTTGGCAGGCCTGTTAGAGTTTGCTGAACACTTTGACCATCGCGCTGATGGTCTTGCCGCTCGGCTCGCGCCGCTCGCGGTCGACCGTCACCATCGTGGTGCGCTTGGCTTGCAAGATGACCCCTGTGTGAGCATCCGTGCGTGCCCATTCGTCCTTCACCTGCTGGGTACCGCGGGCCAGCGCCTGGTCGCTGCCGTATTCACACACCACCGTGTCGACGCCGCGGATCTTGCCGTGCTCGCAGTAGGCAGCGCTGTAGGGCACGGGCTGCATGGACGCGAAGCCATCAGGCACCAACCCGGCGCTGCGCCAGGCGTTCAGCACGTCGTCGGTGTGGGGTGTTCCCGGGACGTGGGACAGGGCATTCGTGCTTGCCGCTTCGCCTGGCGCCTTGCCTTTGTGGCAAGCCGCGAATGTGGCAAGAACGGCCACCATGGCAAATTGTCGCTGGGTCAGTCTCATGGGG
>Ga0302323_100004984_pt1 | contig 10846 bp, 2 predicted proteins | sample Fen_T0_3_FD_201950 | JGI IMG/M metagenome (GOLD analysis project Ga0302323, IMG submission 201950) | Peat permafrost microbial communities from Stordalen Mire near Abisko, Sweden - Fen_T0_3 | ecosystem: Environmental > Terrestrial > Soil > Wetlands > Permafrost | place: Sweden: Abisko... | reverse complement strand
AAGCAAACCACCAACGATTTAGAGCGACAGGACGACCAGAAGGCGGCCACCACCGACGTCACCATGATGCGGTCGTGGCTCGACAACGCCTGGACCCTTCGCTCGCAAGAGAAATACGACGAGGTTCGCATCGTGCTCGATCGTTGTGAGGCCCAAGCCAACATGGTCAGGCAGCGCCTGACCGCGGCGAAGCTGGCAGCGCAGGCAGCAGCGAAGGAAGACGAAGTGAAGCGCGCGAAGAGTCAGCTTGCCCGTACCAAGAAAGCTCTCGAGAACGCCAAGATCCAGAAGGCGCGGATGGAGGGCAAGGTATGAAAACTGCTGTTCACGGGAGATTTGCAATGGCTGCCATGTTCCGCGCGACCCTGCTTTCGGTTTTCGTGACGACCCTGTTCTCGCTCGGCTGCGCGACGCCTCCCAAGCCTCGCGAGCTCGATGCGCTCGAGAAGCTGCGCTCCGATCCGCAAATGCCGGCGGCTCGCAAGAAGGCGCCCGACCTGTGCAAGAAGGCGGACAAGGCCCTCGAGACGGCCACCAACAGGTGGCAGAGCAATGACCTCAACGACTCGGTGAACGCGTCGCTGATGGGGCAGATCTTCTACCGGCACGCGCTCGCTCTGGCCGACCAGGATCGCTCGAACGCGCGCATCGCGGACGCCGAGGACACCGTGTCGACGGTGGCGGACGAGCAAGAGAAGATCCAGAAGGATCTCGACGACACCAACGAGAAGATCGGCCTGCTGCAGAAGCAAGTGCTGAAGGACGAGGAGATGAAGGCGCTCGAGGCCCAGATGGCGGCCGACAAGAAGTCGAACGAAGAAAAGCTCTCGCAGGAAAAGCTGCGCTCCGAGACGGCCGAGAAGGTTTCTGACGCCGAGCTGGCCCTCAAGACCGCCGAGACGGTGAATGCGGCCAAGTACGCGCCCGAGATTTACAAGGAGGCGCGCGAAATCCTGGCCAAGGCACAAGGCGAGTTCCAGGCCGGTCAGATGCAGCAGGCGCAGACCAGCGCCAGCATCGCCAAGAAGACGGCCGAGAATGCCGCCGCAGCTGCAAAGCCCAACTATTCGCGTGACTCCCAGGTGGAGGAAAATAGGAAGAAGGCCGATGCCCTGTACGCTGAGGCAGCGCGCATTCCGGGCGTCACGGCTCGTCGCGACATTCGTGGTTCACTGCAGCGGCTGATCATCTCAATTCCGGCTGAGACGCTGTTCACCAAGAAGCAGACCGTCATCGCCCCGGGAAAGGACGGCGTCTTGAACCCCATCGCCGATCTCATCAAGAAGAAGGATTACCAGGACTTCCCGGTGCAGATCATCGGTCACACCGACAGTCGAGGTGCCCCCCAGTCCGCGCTCTTGGCGATGTCGGGTGCTCGGGCGCAGTCGGTGTTCAACGCGCTGGTTACTCGCGCCGTGGACGTGCGGCGCATGATGGCAAGTGGCCAAGGAGGCGCCGAGCCCATCGCCGACGGCCGCAACCGCGCGAACAACTTCCGGGTGGAAGTCGTCTTCCTTTATCAGTAGAGAAGCAACTCGCCAACGAATGGGGGCCTCGGACTTACCACCAGGGCCCCCATTTCTGCGATCGCTGTATCGACTAAGGCCAATAGACAGTCCGAAGGAACGGGTTGCGGCGCGCGGGACGGGTGTGCGGTGGCGTGGGTAGTAGCGACCAGCGCGGCGCGCTCGGCGTGGGCGGTTGGGGTGAGCGACATGGGAAGAACCCTACGCCCGACATTCCGCGCGTCCCATGCGAACTCGCCCGCGCCCTCGTTCACGCGACCAGCCAGCCGCGGGCCGGCTCTTCGAGCGGCCCGCAATACCCTACAGGCTCTGGCTACCTAACCCACTTGAGCTTGGGCGAGATGGTGACCTGCTCTTTCGGAAGCTTGTCGAGCGCTTCTTTGTAGGTCTTGCTCTTGAACTTCTCTTGTTCCTTCTCGGCCTGCTCGCTGCTCTTCTTTCCCATGCCGATGGTTTGGAAGGTGATGGCGGCGTGCGAAGCGACGGTTTCCTGCAAGCGGGACAAGATGTTGTCGAACTGCTGGCGCGAAACGGAAATGCGGATGGCCGGTTCTTCCTTGTAGATGCCCACGAAGGTCAAGGACTTGAGCTCTTGCGCGTTGCTAAACATGCTGGTCATGTACTCGGCCCAAGTCGCCATTGCCGAGTTCAGCTTGAGATCGGCCACGAACTCGTCTTTGCCCATCTCGAGGAAGGGGTAGGAGATCTCGACCGACTGATTTCCAGGATCGAGCTTGTAGGTGGTCTTGTGGGCGAACTTCTCGTCGTAGCGGGTCTGCTTCTTCTTTTCGCCAATGTGACACGTGTCGTTCAGGTCCTCTTGCAGTTCCTGCTCGCCTCGGGTGCTGCGGATGAAGGCGCGATCGACCTGTTCGGCGAAGTTGTACTTCACGTTGTTTTCGCACTTGGGTGCGCGGTCGCTCTGCTCACGTACGACCTTGGCCAGAACGCCTGCTTCGCCGCCGGACTTGGCAGCGGCCTCCGACGCGTAGAACCAGCCTTCGAAATGAATCGGTTCGAAGGCGGTTCGCTTCATGGCGTAGGCGTAGAGGATCTTCATGGGCGCGTACATCTGGTCGCGCTTGACGGGCTGTAGCATGCCCAGTCGCATGATTACTTTCTGGCCGTCAGAGGGCCCGGTCACATCGTCGGTTACCACACTGAACTTCGACACGCCGGCGGGAAGGTCGGGCTGGGCGCAACACGTCTGTGGCCCCTCGGCCGCCTTTTTCTCACATGCGGCACCTGCGAATGCGGCCAAGAGAACTAGAAACGCTGTGACTGACTTCCCAGTCATCCCTGTCTTCATGTGGGGCCTCCGTTGCGGGGAATTTGAAGCGTCCGGAGCATACACACAGGCCAGGCAGGGGAGAACCCTTAAAGCGGATTTTTGCAAGTCCAGCCTCGGCGGAAAAAGCGCCACATGTCCGTGGGTTTCCCGGTTCCGGCGCAGCGTTCAGAGCTATAGTCGGGGGCCTGCCTGGGGCTTGCCAGACAGGCGCGGAGGCTTGGATTCCCCACATGACGAACGACATCTCCACTGCCCTACGAACCTTGCGACTGGATCCAGACGACGGAAACGCCTTGCAGGCGCTCTCGTCGCTGCCATCGACCGAAACCGACCCTAAGGCGTGTGACGAGCTGGACAAGGCCATCGCGGCCGAGCGCGTGTTTCACGCGGAGGCAAACAACCTCCCGCTCTGCCTGCGCCTCATCGACGCCGAGATTGCGCTTGCGACCGAGCCCACCATTCGCGCAGCGTTGCTGGTGGAGAAGGCTCGTTTCCTTTGGTCCGAACTGTGGCAGGTCGAGGCTACGCGCGAGGCTCTCAAGCGAGCAGCAGAACTCGTGCCGGGGTTCGCCGCAGCGGACGCCATGCTGAGAGAGATCGAGCAGGAGATTTCCGGCTGGCAACAACAGCAAGAGTCCATCTCCGCACAAGCGACCGAGGCTGGAGACCGGCCGGCGGCCTCGCCGCTGTTCGCCGCGGAGGCTGAACTCTTGCTACGCCATCGTAACGTCGCTGACGAGGCCGAGGCATTGTTTCGGCGAAGTCTCAAGCTCGACCCGCACAATCGCCGAGCTGCCCTCGCGATCGAGCGGCTGCTTCGACGGCCGGGACGCGAAAAGGATCTGGCGGAGTTTCTCTCGCAAAGGATAGCCGCAGCGGACAGTCCGTCGGAAAAAGCCGCTGCTGAGCTCGCCGCGGGCGTTCTCTCCGAAAAGACGGGGAACCGCGCAGAGGCCATCGAACACTATCGACAATCGCTGCTGGCGGTGCCGTCCGACGAGCGGGCCTACCGCGCGCTCGATCGGGTGTTTGCCGACCGTGTCGACCTTGGCGATCTGATCAAGATCTACGAGGCGGCGCTGAAGGCGGCCAAACGCGGCCAAAGCGAGGTCCCCGCGGCGCTGGCGTTGGGCGAGCTTTACTGGAAGCGGCTTGGAAAGCTCGACGAGGCCGAACAGTCCTTCCGACGGGTGAAGAAGGTCCAACCCTTCGACCCGAAGGTCGTGGCATTCTACCGCGAATACTACCTGTCGCGCGACGAGATCCCGCATCTTCTCGCGCTGCTGGGGCAGGCGCAGAAGAACGAGACCGATGCCGAGATCCGCATCCAGTACGGCATCGAAATGGCGACGGTGGCAGAGCGCCGTCCTCAGCTTCTCGAAAAGGCGATCGACGCCTGGAAGTTGCTTCTGCGCATTCGTCCCGGCCTGCCGGAGGCGGTCGGAGCCCTGCGGCGCCTTTACACCAAGGCGGAAAAGTGGAACGCGCTTCTCGAGCTTCTGAAGGATCAGTGCGAAGCGCTGCCCGCCAGCGAGGTCGACGAGAAGGTTCACTGCTACCTCGAAATGGTTCCCATCTATCGCGACCGCCTAAAGCTCGAGGTGATGGTCATCAACACCTACGCGGCCATCCTGACCTTGCGGCCCGATCACGAGGAAGCGTTGGTCGCGCTGGCCGAACGCTACGAGGGGCAGGGCCGCTGGGGCGACTTGGCCGGCGTACTCACTCGTCAGGCGCAGGCGGTGGCGGACGTCTCGCACAAGGTCGCGCTTTACCATCGCATCGCGAAGCTTTGGCTCGAAAAGTTTGGCAACCATCACAACGCCATCGGCGCGCTCGAGCGCATCCTCGATGTCGAACCGAAGGATGCCCAGGCGCGGGCCACCCTGCGCGACATCTACACGCGCGGACGCTCGTGGCGCGCGCTGCTTGACCTTCTCCGTCGGGAATTGCCGCTGCTCGATCCCGAAGCCCGTCGCACCCACCTGGCCGAGATGGCGGTCCTTGCGGCCGAGCGACTGGCGGACCTGCGCCAGGCCATTGGGCTATGGAACGAGGTCCTGGAAATTTCGCCCGCCGATCGGGCGGCGGTGACGGCTCTGGCCGGCCTTTACGAGCGCGAAAAGCGTTGGCCGGCGTTGGCCGAGATCCTGGGTCGCTTGGCAGAGTCGGCAGGCGGCGAAAACAGCCCCGATGGCTGCACCCTGCTCGAACGGCGCGGGCTGATTCTGCTGGAGAAACTAGGGGCAGGACAGGCCGCCATGGAGACCTTGCGACGGGTGAGCACGGCCCAGCCGGAGAACCCGCGTGTGCTGCGGGCCCTGCGCGAGGCCTATTCGCAGACCGGCGACATCGATGCGCTCGAGTCGCTCTATTCCCTGCGCCACGCGTGGGACGATCTGTGCGACGTCCTCTCGGGACTGGCCGAACGGACGGCCGACATGCGCCTGCGTACGCGCGCATTCGAGCGCATCGCCGACATCGCCAAGAATCGTCTCAATCAGACCGAGCGCGTGATCAAGGCCTACGAAGGGATCTTGGCCACCGATCCTCAGAACCGCGCCGTCGCCCGTGCCGCGGCCGAGCTATACGAAAAGGCCGAGCGGTGGGGCCGGCTCGTCACCACGTACGAAATCCTGCTGGGGCCGGAATCGGCACCCGCCATGTCGCTCGACGAAAGCTTGGTCATCCTCGAGCAGGCCCGCCACGTGTGCGAGAGCAAGCTGCAGGCGAAGGCGCTGGCTTTCAAGTGGTGCGCCCGGGCGTACCGTATCGCTCCGACCGATGTCAGGGTGCGATCCGACTTGGAAAGGCTGGCCGGCGAGGCCGAGGAATGGCCGATGCTGCTGGCACTCTTCATCGAGCGCCAGGGCATGGGCGGCGCCCAGGGGCCAGCCCCAGACGAGCGCCTCGATCTTTTGCGTCGATGTCTGCACCTGCTCGTCAGCCACGTCGATCAACCGGTGGATCTGCAGCGCTTCGCCGAGACCATCTTGGCGGAGGTCCCCGGCGATCCCGAGGCCGAGCTCTCCCTCATCAAGCTCTTTACCGAGAAGGAACGTTGGCCCGAGCTGGTCGCCCTGCAACAGACCCGACAGAAACGGATGAGCGATCCCACCTTGCGGGCGGAGTGCTTGTTGCGGATCGCACGCATCCAGGAAGAGCGGCTCGGCGATCCCAAGACGGCCACGCGCAGTCTGCAGGAGGCGGTGGAGGTCGAGCCCGAAAACCTGCGTGCCTTGCGCGAGCTCGCCCGCTTGCTGGAAGAACAGTCCGACTTCCGCAGCCTGGTGGCGGTGCTCGGGCGTCAGGCAACGCTGAGTGAGGACAGCGACCGTGCGCTGGCGTTGCTCCGACTGGGCAAGATTTACGAGAAAGAGCTAGGACAGCACAAAGAGGCCACCCTCGCGTATTTGCAGGCGCTCGACATCGACAACATCGCCAGCGGTGCGGTCGAGGGACTCGAACGCATGCTGGTGGCCAACGCGGTCCGCGCCGAGGACATCGGTCCGGTGGCCAGCCGGTTGGCGCCGTACTACGAGCTGACCGAGAACTACCCAAAGTGGGCAAGCACGCTGGAGTCGCTGGTCACCGTGGCCCAGAGCCCGATCGAGCGGAAAGCTAACCTTGAAATGTTAGCCGACCTCTACGCCGGCCCGCTCGGCGATACCATGGCCGCTTACGGTGCCGTGGGGCGCATTTTCGAGCTGGATCCGTCGAACCACGCGGTTCGCGAGAGACTCGTCCAGTTGGCCGAACTGGTGGGCAAGCTGCCCGAGATCGCCGAGAGTGCGCGCCGCGTTCTCGGCTTCACCGAGGAGCGCACGCTGCGGCTCGAGCTGCTCATGCTTATCGCGGACGTCGAAGAGCGTCAGCCGCAACGGTTGAGCGACGCCGAGACTGCCCTGCGGCAGGCACTGGAGATCGATCCCCTGCACGGCGGTGCCTACAAGACCCTGTGTCGCATCTGCAAGGACGCGGAACGCTGGGCCGCTTTGCGCGACCTCATCGGTCTACGCGAGCAGAACATCCCGGACCTCAAGCAACGTATCGAGCTTCTCTGGCAGATTATCGAAATCGATGAGGGGCTGCTGTACGACCGGCCGCACGCCACGGCGACGCTGCGTCGGATCATCGAGCTGGATCCGAACGACCTCAAGGCCTACCGGATTCTCGAACGGCACTACACCGATGCCGAGAAATGGCGCGAGCTCGACAACCTCTTGCAGACGGAAATGTCGCTGGTTCAGCGGGGTGACATCGCCGACCTGAAGGCGCGTCGGGCCGAGCTGGCTCTGGTTCGCTTCCAGGACGCGGAGGCCGCACTGCATTTCGTGGCCGAGGTGCTCGACCTGTCGGGAAATCACCCCCAGGCGATTCCGCTGCTCGAGCTTGCTCTCAAGATGCCGGCGGTCCGTCACCGTGCCGCCGAGATGCTCAACGAACTTTACACGGCGAGTAGCAATTGGGCTCGCCTGGTCGAGATCCTCGACATCGAGAAAGAAGTCGCGGAGGGCGGAGCTGCGACCGCGCTGCTGATGCGCAAGGCCGAACTGCAGGAAAGCAAGCTGGAAGCTCCGGCGCAAGCGCTCGAAACCTGGCGCGCCGTCCTCGAGCTGGACGCCCACGCCGGGCGCGCGCTCTCCGAGGCGGAGCGCCTGGGTGAGAAGCTCGGTCGCCACGGCGACCTCATCGACATGTACCAGCGCCTGGCCGACAGGCGCGATCCGTCCGATGTGGCAGGGATTGCCGATCTGCTGTCGCGGGCGGCTCGTCTGTGCAAGGCGCACGTGCCCGATCGCAAAGCTGCCATCGCGGCTTGGCGGAGGGTCCTCGATCTCGATGCCGCCAACGCCCAGACCGGCGCGCCTGCCGCGGAGGCCCTCGAGCTCCTTTATTCCGAGGCCGGCGACATTGCGGGACTCGTGCACGTGTTGCGTACGAAGGCGGATTGGCCGGGAAGCCCGGCAGAGCACGGGCAGTTACTTCTGCGCGTGGCCGAGTTGCAAGAGACCCGTCTTGATGATCTCGAGCATGCCATCGAGACCTATCGCGGGCTTCTCGAAGGAGATGCCGAATCGTCCAGCAGGGCGTTCGACAACCTCGACCGTATTTTCCAGAAGACCAACCGCGCGCGTGAGCGGGTCGAGCTGCTCAAGCGCCGTCTGGATCAGGCGGATACGAACGCTCGGCGGGCTCTTCGGTTTCTCATTGCCACGATTCTGGAAGCCGAGTTGGCGGATCTGGACGAGGCCGTCGCGACGATTCGTCCCATCCTGGATGACCTGCCCGAGGACCGCGAGGCCCTGGTCACCCTGGCTCGCCTGTATCAGGTCCAGGGCGTGGCGGTGGATCATCTCGAGATCCTCGAGCGCCTGTACCAGCTGGCCGGGGGCGATGCCGAGCGCATCGATCTGCTACGCCAGATTGCGGGGATTCTCCAAGGACCGCTCGGCAGGCAGGCCGAGGCGCTGGACAAGTGGCGCGAGATTCTACGTCTGGCGCCCAAGGATTCGGCCGCCATGGCCGAGATGGAACGGTTGCTGTCGAGCGAAGACGTCGGTCTGCGCTTTGCCGCGGCTGAGACGCTCGAGCCCATCTACGCCAAGGCTGGGGATTATGCCCGCCTGGCCGGTATTCTGCGTATCTTCATCGCGCTGGCCGAGGACGGTCACACCCGGGCGAACTACCGCGTCCGCTTGGCCGGCATCGAAGAAAACCAGCTCGGCGACAAGAAGGCCGCGTTCCAGACGTGGTCCGATACGATCAAGGATGCCACTGGCGATCCCGAGCTCGATCGCTTGCTCGACTCGTACGAGAGGCTGGCGGCGGCGCTGGGCCTGGACACCATCCTCGACATCATCGATCTGTATCGTGCGGTCGAGCCCGATATCCTGGCGGAAACCACGCGGATGCGCGTGCAGCAGACCGTCGCCCAGTACGCCATCAAACTGGGGGATCTGCCGCTTGCCACCGAGTACTACAACCGCATCGTCGAGAGGCGCCCCGACGATGACAGCGCGCTGGCAGCCCTCGAAACAATCTACGAGGAGAGGCAAGAGAACGAGCAGCTGTACGAGGTGATTTTGCGTCGGTCGGATCTGGCGCAGAACCCGAAGGGTGAACTGGCCTTGCGTCGTCGCGGCGCGCTGCTTGCCGCCAAGCTCGAACGCCATGAGGATGCCATCGCGGCGTGGGAGCGTGTTTGGTCGATGAACAGCAACAACGCCGAAGCGGTGGATGCGCTGGATGCGCTCTACACGCAGCTCGGGCGTTGGGACGATCTCACGAATCTGCTTGAACGACGTCTCGAGCACGGCGTTTCCGCGGGCGTGGCCATCGACCTGCGCTTCCGCCTGGCAGAGATCCAGCGCGTACAGCTCGCGAACCGCAACCGCGCGCTTGAGTATTTGTCCACCGTCCTGTCCGGTCAGCCCGATCACGCCCAGGCGATCCAGATCCTGCAGGACATGCTGTCGGATCCGGAAGTCTGCGTCGAGGCAGCAAACTTGCTGGAGCCGGTCTACATTCGGCGCAACGCTTGGAAGGACCTGGTTTCCATCGATAGCCTTCGTCTGAAGTTCAGCGAGGATCCCTCTCTTCGTCTGGCGTGGACGCAGCGGATCGCGCAGGTCTACGAGGAACAAATCGAGGACCTCGACGAGGCCTTCAACTGGTACGGCCGCGTCTTTCAAGAGAGGCCCACCGATGTGGCCGCGCAGGAGCAGCTCTTGCGGCTGGCGCCCAAGCAGAACCGATGGCGCGACCTCGGCCGCTTGCTCGACGAATACCTCGACAACGAATCGGCCAATTCCGACGAGGTGTTGGCTCTCGTGCGTATGGCGATTCGGGTCTACGACCAGGAGCTGGATGACCGTGATTCCGCTCGACGGCACTACCGTCGTTACGTCGAGGCCCAGTCGGGCGATCGCACGGCCAGCCAGCTCTTCGAGGACGCCCTGGAACGCTGGGAAGCTTGGGCCGAGCTTCGCGATCTGATCGACGACCAAATTCGCCTGGTCGAGTCCGGACGGGAGAGGGTGGGGCTGCTCCATCGCAGCGCCGCTCTTAGCGACACCAAGCTGCTCGAGGCTTTGCCTGCCATCGAGTCGTTGCGCGCCATCCTGGACATCGACCCGGACGACAGAACGGCCGCCATCGATCTGGACCGGCTGCTCACGCGCGAAGAGCGCTGGGAAGACCTTCGCGACCATCTGGTGTGGATGCTCGCGCGCACCGAGGATTCGCACATCAAGGATACCCTCACCCTCGAACTGGCCAAGGTCGAGGCCGAGCACCTGGCCAACGCATCGACCGCCGTCGACCACTACGGCGAGGTGCTGACCCGGTCTCCAGCGAACGCAGAGGCCATCGCCGCCCTAGAAGCCTTGCTGGGGGAGAGCGAGCTGCGCGCCCGCGTGGCCGAGTTGCTGGAGCCGGCCTTTCGAACGGTTCGGGATCTGGCCAAGTTGGCCAGCACTCTCGAGATCCGGCTCGAGACGCTCGAGGATCCCATTCGTCGGGTGGCGGCCTTCCGCGAGATCGCGACCATTCTGATCCATCTCGGGCGCGGCGAAGACGCCCTGGCGGCGCGAGGCAAGGCTTGGCTCGAAGACGTCACCAATGCAGAGACGTTGGTCGAGCTGGAGTCGTTGGCGGCGTCGCAAAACGAGTTCGAAAAGTTGGTTGGCATTCTCGAGCAGGGCATCACTTTGACCATGGATCCCGACTTGCGAGGCGATCTGTGCGCTTTCAAGGCGAACATCCTCGACGCGCGACTTGCTGCCCCCGAACGCTCCATCGAAGCCTGGCGCGAAGCACTGTCTGCGCGACCGGATCACCAGGATGCCTTCGTCGCCCTGGAACGACTGCTCGGCGACGCGAACCGTACCGTCGAGCTTTGCGAGACGCTGGAGAAGCACGCGGAGATCGTGGTCGAGGCCGAGGGACGCGAGACGCTTACCAAGCGTGTGGCGGCCCTGTACGAGTCACCTCTCCAAGACCTGGGCAAGGCCATTGGAGCCTGGCG
>Ga0302323_100004982_pt1 | contig 10847 bp, 11 predicted proteins | sample Fen_T0_3_FD_201950 | JGI IMG/M metagenome (GOLD analysis project Ga0302323, IMG submission 201950) | Peat permafrost microbial communities from Stordalen Mire near Abisko, Sweden - Fen_T0_3 | ecosystem: Environmental > Terrestrial > Soil > Wetlands > Permafrost | place: Sweden: Abisko... | reverse complement strand
TCACGCGCTGTCCGGCTATCACCATGTCGCGGGCTACTACGCCGGCAATGAAAAGAACATCGGCTGGTGGGATAACATGGTGGGACCGGGCAAACCCATTGATACCGAAAAATTCTTTGTCATCGGCATGAACAACCTGGGTGGCTGTCATGGTTCGACCGGCCCTTCCAGCATTGATCCGCTAACCGGCAAGCCTTACGGAGCAAGTTTCCCGGTCATCACAGTCGAAGATTGGGTGGAATCTCAAGCGCGTCTTGCAACCCTGCTCGGCATCACGAAATTCGCTGCCGTGCTCGGCGGCAGCCTCGGCGGCATGCAGGCGATGCAATGGGCGCTGTCTTATCCCGATCGCGTGCTGCATGTGCTGGCCATTGCTTGTGCACCGCATCTTACCGCGCAAAATATCGCATTTAATGACGTAGCACGCAGCGCTATCCTGACGGATCCTGATTTTCACAACGGCAATTTCTACCAGCACGGCGTAGTACCGACGCGCGGACTACGTTTGGCCCGCATGTTGGGACACATCACTTATCTTTCTGACGATGCGATGGCGGACAAGTTCGGGCGCGAATTACGCACCGGCAAACTGAATTTCAATTTCGACATTGAATTTCAGATTGAGTCCTATCTGCGTTACCAGGGAGATAAATTCGCCGCGTACTTTGATGCCAACACTTACCTGCTGATGACCAAGGCCCTGGATTATTTTGATCCGGCGCGCGAACTCAATGGTGATCTGAATCGCGCCTTTGCTGTCGCGAAAGCCAAATTCCTGGTGGTGTCGTTCACCACCGACTGGCGCTTTTCACCTGAACGTTCGCGCGAGATCGTGCACGCGCTGCTGCATAACAAACTGGATGTGAGCTACGCCGAGATTGCTTCGCAGCACGGGCATGATTCATTCCTGATGGATGATGAACAATACTTTGCAGTAATGCGCAATTATCTCGGCGGCATAGCAAGGGAATGTACCGTATGAATACTTCAATCATTGAAGCACGGCCCGACTTTGCCGCCATCGCGGCATGGATACCGCAAGGTTCGTCCGTGCTCGACCTCGGTTGCGGAGACGGCAGCCTGTTGCGCTATCTGCGCGAAACCCGCGGAGTGCGCGGCTACGGTGTTGAGATCAGCGATGCAAAAGTTGCCCTTTGCATCGCCAACAATGTAAACGTGCTGCAGAGCGACCTTGAATCGGGCATCGCCGATTTTGAAGACCAATCTTTCGATTTTGTGATCCTGTCGCAGACACTGCAGGCAACGCGCCACACCGAAGCGCTGATGAAAGAGATCGTGCGTGTGGGACGCGAAGGCATCGTCAGTTTTCCCAACTTCGGGTACTGGAAGAACCGTCTTCAAGTCATGATGGGTAACATGCCGGTGTCGGATGAGATGCCCTATCAATGGTACGACACACCCAACGTGCACTTGTGCACGCTGGACGACTTTGAGATCCTCTGTGCACACCTGCAGATTCGTATCCTCGGGCGGCATGTGATGTCGGGCGGCAGCGACGTGTCAGTCATGCCGAACCTGCTTGGTAGCACAGCGGTCTATCGCTTCAAATTCGACATATGAGTGTATTGGAGCAGCTGTTCACCCGGCGTATGCTCATCTGCATCTTCACCGGATTCTCATCCGGTTTGCCGCTATATCTGCTATTCAATCTCGTTCCTGCATGGCTGCGCAGTGAGCAGATCGATCTCAAAACTATCGGTCTATTTGCACTCATCCAGTTTCCCTACACCTGGAAGTTCGTCTGGTCGCCGCTGCTGGATCGCTATGTGCTGCCGGCACTCGGCCGTCGCCGCGGCTGGATGTTGCTTTCGCAAGCAGGATTGCTGCTGGTGATCGCAGCGCTTGGCGGATTCTCGCCGCAAACTGAAATGAGCACCATCGTGCTGTTCTGCACCATGCTCGCCTTTCTCTCGGCCACACAGGACATCGTGCTTGATGCCTATCGTCGTGAACTATTGAGCGATGCCGAACTGGGTATGGGCAATGCAGTGCACGTCAATGCCTATCGCATCGCCGGGCTGATCCCCGGATCACTTTCACTCATCCTCTCCGACCATCTGTCATGGAGCATCGTATTCATCATCACCTCGCTGTTCATGCTACCAGGCATGGTAATGACGCTGATGGTAAGCGAACCACACCGCGCCGCGCCGCCCAAGACTTTGCGCGAAGCGGTAGTCGAACCGTTCCATGAATTCATCACACGCCAGGGGTGGAACAGCGCACTGCTGATACTCGCATTTTTGTTTTTTTATAAACTGGGCGATAGTCTGTGCACTTCACTGGCTACACCGTTCTATCTTGATATGGGGTTTTCCAAGACCGAAATCGGCCTCATCGCCAAGAATGCAGGACTGTGGCCGGCCGTTATCGGTGGTTTGCTCGGCGGATTGTGGATGCTGAAGATTGGTATCAATCGGGCATTGTGGCTATTCGGAATAGTGCAGGTGGTTTCCATCTTCGGCTTCGCCTGGCTGGCCTCACAAGGTCACTTCAGCAGCATCGGTGCTACCGAACTCACTCAACTCGGATTAGTCATCGGACTGGAAGCCTTTGGTGTCGGCGTCGGCACCGCAGCTTTTGTCGCTTTTATCGCACGCACCACGCATCCTGCTTACACCGCTACCCAATTTGCCCTGTTCACCAGCCTTGCTGCCGTACCACGAACCTTTATGAACGCAGCGGCCGGTTGGATGGTGGAAGGTATAGGTTGGATGATGTTCTTCCTGCTGTGTGCATTGCTGGCGATACCGGGGATGCTGCTGTTGCTTAAGGTTGCGCCTTGGAATGAAGCAACTGAAGCAACATTATGAACTAGCCACTATATAGTCGTAATCCACCATCATTGGCGCATGGTCGCTGAAGCGCTGTTCCTTGTAAATGCCGGTCGATACTGCCTTTTCAGCCATATCCGGGTTGGCTATCTGGTAATCCAGACGCCAACCGACATCCTTTGCCCAGGCTTGCCCCCGATTTGACCACCAGGTGTAGGCCTCGAGTTCGGGATGCAATTTGCGGAACACATCGACGAAGCCGACCTCGTTGAACAATTCGGTGAGCCAAGCACGCTCTTCCGGCAGAAAGCCGGAATTCTTTTTGTTGCCGCGCCAATTCTTCAGGTCTTTTTCGGTATGGGCGATATTCCAGTCGCCACAGACGATGATGTCGCGCCCGCTCGCGTACAATTGACGCATGTGCGGCATGAAGGCTTCCAGAAATTTGAACTTTACCGCCTGACGCTCTTCGCCGCTTGAGCCCGAAGGAAGGTACAGCGACACCACACTCAAATTGCCGAACTGCGCTTCGATATAGCGCCCCTCGGCATCAAATTCGGAAATCCCCAAACCTGCGATCACCTTATCCGGCTTGTTTTTGCTATAGATGCCGACACCGCTATAGCCCTTTTTCTCGGCATAGTGAAAATAGCCGTGGTAGCCCAGTGGAGCGAGCATATCTTGCGTCATATCAGCCGCTTGGGCCTTGAGTTCCTGCACACACAATATATCAGCGTCTTGTTTGCCGAACCATTCCAGCACACCTTTATTGTAAGCGGAACGAATGCCGTTCAAGTTAAGAGTGATGATGCGCATGAATTTTCTCAGTGAATGAATGCACGCATTATAATAGCGTCACTGTTTAAATCGCCCTACGCTTTTCATGCAAGCATATCGTCAGGACTTTATCCGTTTCGCCGTCGCGCAGAATGTGTTGCGTTTCGGTGAGTTCCAAACCAAAGCAGGGCGCTTGTCCCCGTATTTTTTCAATTCCGGCCTGTTTCAGGACGGTGCGGCATTGCGTGAACTCTGCCAGTTCTATGCCCAGGCTATCCTGGCTTCGAACGTTGAATTCGATATGCTATTCGGACCCGCCTACAAGGGCATCCCGCTGGTAGCGGGCACTTCCATTGCCCTATCCGCCATGGGCCGAAACGTACCATATTGTTTCAACCGAAAAGAAGCCAAGGACCACGGCGAGGGTGGCAATACGGTGGGTGCAAAGTTGCAGGGCAAAGTCCTCATCATCGACGATGTGATTTCCGCAGGGACGTCGGTGCGCGAATCCATAGATCTGATACGTGCTGCCGGTGCCACACCTTGCGGTGTGGTTATCGCTCTGGATAGGATGGAGCGCGGACAGGGCGACTTATCCGCTGTGCAAGAAGTGAAGCGTGACTATGGACTTCCGGTCATTTCCATTTCTGCTCTCAATGATTTGCTCGGCTATTTGCAGGGACAGCCTGAGTTGGTGCAGAATCTGCATGCGGTGCAATCTTATCGTGACCGTTACGGAGTGAGTTAATGATCAAATTCAGATTTTTGATGGTCAGCGCTTTGTTGTTCGCTGCATTTTGTTTCAACGCCGAGGCCAAACTGTATAAATGGGTGGATGCAAATGGCGAAACACACTATGGAGAGACGATTCCTCCCGAGTACGCCAATCGTGATACCAAGATGCTGGACAAAGGCCGTATCACCGACCGCAGCGGAACTTTTGACGCCGGTAAGCAGAAGGTTGTAAAAAAAGAAACAGAGGCTGACAAAGCCGTTCTTGCTGCTCGCCGTCATGATGAGGCTTTGCTGAACAGCTACAGCAATGAAAAAGAGATCGACCTAGCTCGTGACCGCAACTTGTTGCAGATCGATGCCCGGATAAACAGCTACAGCACTCTCATCAAGTCAGCACAAGCTACTCTGGATGACTTGCATAAGGAAAGCGATTCCCGCACCCAACAGGGTCGGAAGATTCCGCAGTCATTATCAGATGACATCGCCTCTACGGAAACGCGTATCGCAAAATTGCAAAAAGACTTGGAGGCAAATCAAAAGGAAATGGATGCCGTCAAGGCGCGTTACGAAGCAGACAAACTGCATTACCGCGAACTGAAAAGCAGGTCCGCAAGCAGCAAATGATCATAGTGCAATGAATTCGGCGGCAGTTGTATCGTAACGAAGCAACTGCCCGTGTTCTATATCGAAGTACCACCCGTGCAGAGTGAGGTTCCCGGCCTCTACCCGTTCCCGCACCCATGTAAACGTCATCAGGTTAGCTAGCGAGACAAGTATGGAACGCTGTTCGCATGCGCGCGTTTGTTCTTTCAGGGTTGCGGTCGGCATATCTTTCATCACGCTGCTGCGCGCACTTTCCACCAGACACATCCAGTCATCAATAAACGACCCCGGATTGCTCACTCCGCCACTCCTCACCAGAGCGCCGATACCGCCGCATTGCGCATGACCCAGTACGATGATGTGATCGACTCCGAGGACGCGCACACCATATTCTAGCGCCGCAGTCGTGCCGTGGTGACCGGCGCGCCCTTCAACGGGAGGAACCAGATTCGCCACATTACGGATGACGAACAGGTCCCCCGGTTCGCAATCCAGTACCAGCGCCGGATCGACGCGCGAATCACAACAACCTACCACTAGGGTTTTCGGGGTTTGTCCTTCCTTCACCAATTGTTGGTACAGGCTGTCGTTGCTTTCAAAATGCTCCTCGCGAAAGCGTTGGAAGCCTTTAACAAGATTTTGAGGAATCGAGGTCATGCGCCCGTGAGAAGCCGCTGTGCTTCGCGGTATTTATCTGCAGTCTTTTGCAATACTTCCGCCGGGACTTGGGGTGCGGGCGGTTTTTTGTTCCAGCCGGATGTTTCCAACCAGTCGCGTACAAACTGCTTGTCAAAGCTGGGAGGATTGCTGCCGACTTTATATTGGTCGGCTGGCCAGAAACGTGACGAGTCGGGTGTCAGCGCTTCGTCGATCAGATACAGCTTGCCTGCTTTGTCCGTTCCAAATTCAAATTTGGTGTCGGCAATGATAATTCCGCGTGTCAGTGCATAGTCCGCGGCCGCAGTATAGAGCGCAAGTGTTGCTTTCTTTACTTGCTCGGCCATATCCGCGCCCAGCAACTTCTTCGCTTCTTCGAATGAGATATTCTCGTCGTGATCTCCCACCGCGGCTTTGGTTGAAGGCGTGAACAGGGGTTGCGGCAGTTTTTGAGCTTCCTGCATTCCTGACGGCAACTGGATACCGCAAACGGCACCGGTCTTTTTGTAATCCTTCCAGCCGGAGCCGACCAGATAACCGCGCACAATGGCTTCGATGGGCAAGGGTTTGAGTTTCTTGGTAACAAAGGCGCGGCCGCGAACTTGTGCGCGTTCGACCTCGGTCTTCACCACGGATTCCGGATCAATTCCGGAAAGATGGTTCGGAATGACATGCCCCAGTTTCTCGAACCAGAAATTTGACACCGCCGTAAGCACCACACCTTTGCCGGGGATAGGCGAAGGCAGGATCACGTCGAATGCAGACAGACGATCCGTCTGCACAATCAGTAAATGATCGGCATCGACTTCATACAGATCGCGTACCTTGCCGCGATGCAGGAGTTTTAAACTGGTCAGATTGGATTCGTGAAGTGCGGACATTTTGATTCCTAATATATAAATCTTTTCCCTGACCTGGATTTCAGGGATTGTGAATTTTTCAGCTCAGAGCTGGCAACGTTGTTGCAGCGATGATTTCGGCTTGTTTTTTCCGGTATTCCGAAAGTTTATCGGCTATTTTTTTGTCATTCAATGCCAGCATGGACACGGCAAACAATCCCGAATTTGCCGCACCTGCCTCACCTATGGCAAATGTTGCAACCGGAATCCCTTTCGGCATCTGCACGATCGACAGCAGTGAATCCATTCCCTTAAGATATTTTGAAGGAATGGGAACACCCAGCACCGGCAGCGTGGTCTTGCCGGCGATCACGCCAGCCAGATGTGCAGCACCACCGGCACCGGCGATAAAACATTGCACGCCCTGCGCGCTCATATCCTTGATGTAGTCGAACAGCAGATCGGGCGAACGATGCGCCGAGATGACACGTGCATCAAATGTGACACCGAAATCCTGCAAAGCTCGTGCGGCTTGCTGCATGATCTCCCAGTCATTTGAACTGCCCATGACAATGGAAACTAATGGTTTACTCATTACTATCTCTCCGACTCAAGACGCCATCCTGAAAATTCGCGAGGGGGATGGCTGCAAGGCGCACGGAACGCAGAAACCGGAATGTACTAGTAGTACATGAGGATTTCGAGTACCGCGCAACACAGCAGACGCCCTCCGCAGCAATTTTCAAGTTCCCTTGTGATAACCAACTACGCGCTCGACTTCTTTCTTCGAGCCGAGAATAACAGGCACGCGCTGATGCAAGCCGGTGGGTTGCAATTCCATGATGCGTTCGCGTCCAGTGGAACTCATACCGCCCGCTTGCTCAACGATGAAGGACATCGGGTTGGCTTCATACATCAGGCGCAGTTTGCCTGCCTTGGAAGCATCCTTGGTGTCGAACGGATACATGAATATGCCGCCGCGAGTCAGGATGCGGTGTACTTCGGCTACCATGGAAGCAACCCAGCGCATGTTGAAATTCTTCTCGCGGCCGCCGTCCTTGCCCTTCATGCACTCGTCAACATAACGTTGCACTGGTTTTTCCCAGTAGCGCTGGTTTGACATGTTGATGGCGAATTCGGCCGTATCTTCCGGAATCTGCATGTTGGGGTGAGTCAGGAAAAAGTCGCCAACATCCCGATCCAGGGTGAAGCCGTTCACTCCCTGACCGGTAGTGATCACCATCATGGTGTTCGGGCCGTACAGCGCGTAACCCGCGCAGACTTGCTTGGTACCGGGCTGCATGAAATCGGCAGCGGTTGGGTTGGTCACGCCTTCCGGACAACGAAGGATGGAGAAGATGGTACCTACGGAGATATTCACGTCGATGTTGGACGAGCCGTCCAGAGGGTCGAATGTGATCAGGTACTTGCCCTTGGGGTACTTGGCTGGAATGGGGTAGATGTCGTCCATCTCTTCCGAAGCCATGGCTGCCAGGTGGCCGCCCCATTCGTTCGCCTTGATGAATACTTCGTTGGTGATAATGTCCAGCTTCTTCTGGGTTTCGCCCTGTACGTTCTCGCTACCGGCGCTGCCCAGCACACCAATCAAAGCACCCTTGTTCACATCATGGGCGATTTGTTTGCAAGCTGAAATAACATCGCTCAACAAGCCGGTAAAGTCGCCGCTTGCGTTGGGGATGTGACGTTGTTCTTCGATGATGAACTGGATCAAACTCTTACTCATTACTACTCTCCTCTGAATTGACGTTGATTTTACAGGTATTACGAAATGCTCTCTACGGCTATTTTGTTAACGAAATGAATAACTCAGGCAATTTCTGAGGCAATTGCTCGACCTTGTCGATGATGGTGTACTGCCTGCCGAAGATATCCGCCACGTACTCGTCAGCCCTCGGATCAAGGTTGATGCAGTAGCTGTAGATTCCCTGCCGGTCGAGTTCTTTGACCGCCTGCCGCGCATCCGCAATCAGCAGTTCGCCATCCTTGGTGTCGATATCCGAAGGTTGTCCATCGGTGAGAATCAGCATCAGCTTCTTGTCGGCTTGCTGCTTTTCCAGATAATGCGCGGCGTGGCGCATCGCTGCGCCCATGCGTGTGGAGTAGTTCGCTTCCATTGCCGCCAGTCTGCCTTTTACTTCGTCGTTCCATTTTTCACTGTAACCCTTGATGTGCAGGTAGCGCACGTCATGCCGGGTGTTCGAATGAAAGCCGGCGATGGCGAATGGATCTCCCAGTTTTTCCACCGCCCAACCCAATAGTGATACCGCTTCCTGGCTCAATTCCAGAATCGTTTGTTCACTACCTGCGGCTTTTTCGTTCAACGATTCGGACAAGTCGAGCAGCACCATCACTGCGATGCTGCGGCCATCGTTGCGGTGGCTCATATTGATGCGCGGATCGGGTTGTGCGCCGCTCTTGTAGTCGATGAGCGAACGGATCGCCACATCCAGATCGAGTTCGCTACCTTCTTCCTGATAACGGATGCGCACCTTGTCCTGCGGCTTTAGCAATTCCAGCATCTTCTTCAAGCGCTTGGCCAAGCCTGCATGCTTTTCCAGCAAGCGATCGATGTCTGCAGCATTACCTTGCGGATGCAAGCCCTCATATACGCTCACCCAGTCGGGACGATAACTCTGGTTCTTGTAATCCCACTCGTGGTAGTGCCTTGGCGGCAATCCCTTTAGTTCTTCGCCCGGTTCAATCTTGCGCGGTTCATCGAAGGCTTCTTCTTCATCGCCTTATTCGATGAACTTCCACATTTGGCTGTTATCGTCGCGATAGTCCACCAGTGTGTTCTTGAAGTATGTCTTGGCCAGGTTATCGCTTTGCAACCTTGTTTTTGTAATGAAGGAAATGGCCAGGTCGGCCATTTCCTGTGTACTGGCTTCGCTTTGGTCCATCAGGGCATGGAAACGCCGCGCATACTCGACGATATTCTGGTTCTTGTACGGGTGGTCTGAATCAAGTATCGCGCGCGACAACATCGTCAGGCGATGGCGCAAGCCCGACTCTTTCTCCACGTCGCACGCGTATTCTTCCGGAATCGGATGCAATGCCATAAAGATACGGCGCAGACCCGGATACTCCTTTATCGCCAGATATTCGACCCGGCTGTCTTCTAGAAACTCCACCGCCATGCGCTGGAATGGACTCAAGTTGTCCGCGATCACCGCCTTGGTCCAGCGTCGATGGCCGGCGATATGCGCCAATGTGGCACGATAGCGATCCAGACCGGTCACGCCATGTGCATCCTCGTACACGTCGGGCAGCCGAATGCCCAACTTGTCGTAATAAGGAATTGGTTTGCGCAACTCATCGAACGCATTGGAATAGGGGATGAGCATATCTTCGTCCAACCATAGGCCGCGCAGATACAAACTCAGTTTTCTCTCGTTGTTTACCAGCAACGTACCATTCCGTTCACGTTGCAACACGGCACTGCTGTCTGCCGATTGCAGGCTGAAGTATTCGACTTGACGGTCCGGATGGTCGTTGTAATAGCGTACACCGTATTCGACCCAATTTTTTAATCCCGCCAACGACAGTTGGCCCAACAATTCCGCTATTTTTTTGAACATCTCCGGCAACCCAGGGCTTGGAAACGTCTGGTGTATGCCGTGCACCGAACCGGTGGTGCTTTCCATCAAGTTTTGCGCTATAGAGATATAGTCTCTAAGTTGATCGCGTGTGTGTAACTTGCGAGCGGTCGCTGGCAAGGATTGCAGAAACGGCGCAATGGCCTTGCTGTTGGGAGACTTCGACATCTTGCTGACGAACCCTATGATGTCGGACAGCACTTCCTCTCCTGCCAACTTGGCAACTTCCGGCCATTCTTCCAAAAAGATCAAGATTGGTTCTGCGCCACGTCCCATCTTGCCAAGAAAGCGCGCATGTTCGATGTACGCAGCAATGCCTTCGGCTGACAAAGTTGCCAGTGCGCCACGCATGCATTCCGGGAACACTTCTGCCACGCGCGGGAAGCCACAATCCAGCTGTGTCCAGTAGGACTGCAGGTTTTCCGGAATATCGACCGTTTGCGTGGTCATGGCACTAGGCAAATGTCGCGTCTATCGCGTGATCCAATGTATCGCGGATGTCTGCATCATCGGTGATCGGACGCACCAATGCCATACGACAGGCTGCTCTGGACTCAACTCCGTTTTTTATCAAGGTTGCTGCATACACCAGCAAACGCGTGGAAATACCTTCGTCCAGTCCGTGACCTTTCAGATTGCGCGCTGTCTGGCCGATTTTCACCAGTTGGGCAGCCAAGCCAATCTCGATCTTCGCTTCCTTGCTCAATATCTCGGCTTCAATACTTGCTGCCGGATAGTCGAAATCGAACGCCGTGAAACGCTGCTTGGTGGATTGCTTCAAGTCTTTCATCAAGCTTTGATAACCCGGGTTGTAGGAGATCACC
>Ga0302323_100004980_pt1 | contig 10849 bp, 8 predicted proteins | sample Fen_T0_3_FD_201950 | JGI IMG/M metagenome (GOLD analysis project Ga0302323, IMG submission 201950) | Peat permafrost microbial communities from Stordalen Mire near Abisko, Sweden - Fen_T0_3 | ecosystem: Environmental > Terrestrial > Soil > Wetlands > Permafrost | place: Sweden: Abisko... | reverse complement strand
CACGGGGTCGCCGCGGAGGGGGGCTGCAGCGTGACCGTGACGTCGAAGGGCACCGGGCGGGTGAGGACGTCACGGAAGATCCCCGCCGGCGCGTAGGCGCGGGTGAACGGGTCCAGTTCGTAGACGTGGACCACGGGGCGGTGTTCCTCGTCCTCGACGAGCCAGTAGTGGACGATCCCCGCCTCGGCGTACTTGCGCAGCTTCACGGTCCGGTCGCGGTGCGCGGACTCGGTCGACACCACCTCGACCGCGAGCAGGACGTCGGCGGAGTCGTAGCAGGTCCGGTCCGGATCGAAGGACGCGGTGGTGACGAGCACGTCCGGCTCGACCCGGTTGCGCTCGTCGAGACGCACCGCCATCTCCCGCTCCACCTCGACGCCGTCCGGCGCCTGATCGGCCAGGGCGACGGTGAGGGCGGTCACCAGGCGTCCGCGCCAGGACCGTTGCGGCGACATCACGAAGACGAGAGCTCCGTCGATCAGCTCGGTGTGCCGTGGGGCTTCGAGCAGCCGGTCCAGGTCGTCCGCGAACCAGCCCTCGGCGCGCGGAGGGCGCATCCAGTCGGGGAGCGCGGTCACGGCGTCAAGGGTAGCCGTCACCCGGCTCGATCACGAGATCACCGCGGCCACGGACCCCGCCGGCGCGGTGGCACGGTGTACCGGTAGCGGGCCTGGGCGAGGGCCTCGGCACGCCGTCGCCGGCGCGCGCCGGCCACGGCGGCGAACCCGAACATCGCCACGAGGGCGCCCCCGGCCCCAGCGGCGACCGCCCGGGCGTCATCGCCGGCCAGGTCGCGGGGGCGCATCGGCGGGAACCAGCCGCTGCGGTCCTCGACGACGTCGACCCGGTCCCCCGCCCGGTAACCCCCCGAGTCCGCGGCGAGCAGGCGGGGCACCGGCGTCCCGTCGGGGCGCGCCAACCGGTAGCGCCAGGTGCAGTGGTCGCGGAACCGGTCGCAGACGCCTGCCGTGACGACGGCCCGCACCGGGACCCCCGCGGCGTCCAGCTCGCGCAGCTGCAAGGCCCGCGGCGCCACCACGAGCAGCACGACCGCGGCGACCAGCACCGGGGTCATCAGCCGGACGTGGTGCTCCACCAGGACGACGCCCAGCACCAGGACCAGGACCGTGCCGCCGCCGAGGATCAGGCCGAGGAAGCCCGGGAGCAGGCCGTCCTGGCAGCGGGCGACCGCCGCCCCCAGGCACCCGGCGGCGCCCAGGGCCAGCACGACCACCGCGCGCAGCGCGGCCAGGCCAGGCCCCGGGCGGTCCCGGACGACGGCGGTGAACGATCCCACGACACGGTCCCCTCGTCGGCCGACACGGTCGGGCCGACCGGTTCGCGTGGATGCTCCCACCCCGCCCGCCGCGACCGGAACGGGCTGCCAGGATGCGGTGATGACGTCGTTCATCTCCCACACCAGCGTCGACTGCCGCGACGCGTACGCCCTGTCCACCTGGTGGCAGGCCGTCCTGGACTACGTCCGGGACGACGGCGATCCGGACCAGCCCGGTGACGAGGAATGCCTGATCATCTCCCGCGACGGCGGCCATCGGCTCCTGTTCATCGAGGTTCCGGACACCAAGCAGGTCAAGAACCGGATCCACTTCGACCTGCAGCCGCGCTCGGGCTCCCGCGACGAGGAACTCGCGCGCCTGCTCGAGTCCGGCGCCCGCGTGGTCGACGACCGGCGCCAGGCCGACGGCACCGGGTGGGTGGTCCTCGCCGACCCGGAGGGCAACGAGTTCTGCATCCTGCGCAGCGAGGCCGAGCGGCGGACCTGAAGGCAGGCTTAGCGGCGCCTCAACGGGCCCGCAGGTCACTGGTGCGGACCAGTTGCCGGGCTTTACCGTCTCTCCACTGCTGCACCCGGCCCGAAAACCGGAGAGCGCTCCCGCATTCTCCAGCAGCTTCCGGCCCACCGGGACTTTCTGTGGATCTCAGCTCAGGAGAAGACATGAGATTGCGTACCAAACTGTTGACACTCGGCACGGTCGCGGCCGCCGCCGTTTCGGCGATGATCCTCCCGGGCGCGGCCTCCGAGGCCGCCACCACGTGCGCCCCCGCCTGGAGCGCGTCCACCGTCTACGTGAACGGCAACTCCGCCTCTCAGAGCGGCCACAACTACACCGCGAAGTGGTGGACGCAGAACGAGTCCCCGGCGACGCACAGCGGGCAGTGGGACGTGTGGGCGGACGGCGGAGCCTGCGGCGGCGGCGCGACCACGCCCCCGACGACGCCGCCCACGACGCCCGTCACCCCGCCGCCCGGCGGCGGCCGGATGCCCGCGGCACCGTACCTCTACCCCGGCTGGGGCAACCCGCCGGCGCCGTCCACGATCACCGGCGCCACCGGCATCAAGGCGTTCACCATGGCGTTCGTGCTGGCCAGCAACGGCTGCAACCCGGCCTGGGACGGCGAGGGCGGCCTCACCGGGGGCGTGCACGCCTCCACGGTCGCCGCGATGCAGGCGGCCGGCGCCGACGTCATCCCGTCGTTCGGCGGGTGGCAGGGCAACAAGCTCGGCCCGAACTGCACGACGGTCGACGCGCTGGCCGGCGCCTACCAGAAGGTCATCAGCCAGTTCGGCCTGAAGGCGATCGACATCGACATCGAGAACACCGACGAGTTCGAGAACACCGCCGTCCAGGACCGGATCCTCGGGGCCCTGAAGGTCGTCAAGCAGAACAACCCGTCCCTGACGACGATCGTCACGTTCGGCACCTCACCGACGGGGCCCACGTACTACGGGACCCGGCTGGTGCAGCAGGCGAAGGCCCTGGGCGTGAACATCGACGTGTTCACGCAGATGCCGTTCGACTTCGGCGGCGGTTCGGACATGTACACGGCGACGGTCAACGCCTCGGAGGGCTTGAAGAACCTGCTGAAGTCCACGTTCGGCTACACCGACGCGCAGGCGTACGCGCACCTCGGCATCTCCGGCATGAACGGGCTGTCCGACCAGCAGGAGGTCACCTCGACGGACACCTGGACCCGCATCCGGGACTACGCCAAGGGCAAGGGCCTCGCCCGGCTGGCGTTCTGGGCGGTCAACCGGGACCGCGGCTGCGCCGGCGGCGGCGTGGTGTCGACCTGCTCGGGCATCGCCCAGTCCGACTGGGAGTTCACCCGGATCAGCGCCGGCTTCTGACCGACCTCACGGACGTGCCCGCCCACCCGCCCCGGGTGGGCGGGCGCTCCCTGTGATCGATCACCCCGCCCGGCGGTCTGGCGCCGGAGCGGGCGCCGGGTGCAGGATGACGGCACCGTTTGGGGGACGGGTCGTCATGGGATCATTGCTGGTCATCAGCCCGGGATTCCTGGGCACGCTGGGACTTCTCGCCGTGGCCGCCTGGGCCGTCTGGGTCTGGCGGCGCCGACGCCTGCGCTGGCGGGGCCACCTGGCGATGATCGGCGCGGCGACGGTGCTGACGCTCCTGGCCGCCGCCGACGTCGTCAACGCCTACTACGCCTACCTGCCGCGGGTGGACGACGTGCTGGGCGTGACCACCTGGCCGACCCTTCCCCTCGCCCAGGTCGGCGCGCAGGTCGACGGCGCGGCCGACGTACCTGCCGGCGCCCGCGACGAGCCCCTGGTCACCGGAGCGGCGGGATCCCCCGACGGCCCGCGGCCCGGTCCCCGGCCCGAGAGCGAGCCGTCCACCGGGCCGTTCGCCGGGCCGTCCATCGGGCCGTCCATCGGGCTGTCCACCGGGGCGCCGACCCACCGGGGACCGGCCGCCCGTCCCCGCCGCGGCGCCGTGGTCACCGTCCCGCTGCGGGGCCGGACCAGCCGGTTCGGTACCCACGAGGGCCTGGTGTACCTGCCGCCGCAGTACTTCACCGACGTCCGGGCCCGGTTCCCGACCGTCTACCTGCTGCACGGGTCCCCCGGCGCGCCCATCGACTGGTACCGGGCGAACCGCGCCGCCGACATCGCCGCCCGGCTGGCGGACGGCGGGCGGCCGGCGATCCTCGTCGCCCCGCTGATGAGCCACGACTGGCTCGACGACAGCGAGTGCGTCGACCGGCCCGGCGAGAGGGTCGAGTCCTACCTGGTCGACGACGTCGTCCCGCAGATCGACGCCACCTTCCGGACGCTCGCGCGGCGCGAGGACCGGATCGTCGCCGGCAACTCCGCGGGCGGCTTCTGCGCGCTGAACCTGGGCCTGCGCCACCGCGACGCGTTCGCCACCATCGTCGCCCTGTCGGGGTTCTCCCGCCCGACGCACGACGGCGGGATGGTCGCCCTCTTCGGCAAGCGGCCCGACCTCGCCGCGGTGATCCGGGCGAACGACCCCTCCCGGTACGCGGCGTCGCTGCCCCCCTCCCCCACGATGCGCGTCTGGCTGGACTGCGGCCGCCAGGACGTCGACTCGCTCCGGGACGAGACCGCCCTGGCACCCGTGCTGCGGGCCGCCGGGTACTCCGTCGTCCTGCAGGTGCGCGGCGGGCGGCACGACTACGGCGTCTGGCGGCCCGCGCTGCGCGACGCCCTGGCGTGGGCGGTTCCGCCCGCATCGTCCTGATCCTGGCTGCCCGTGGCCCGGCCGGCCCCTAGACTCCTGGCCGTGTTCGAGCCCGAGGCCGCGGTCGCGGCGGACGCCCGGCGCCTGGCGGACGTGGTCGCGGTGGCGCGGCAGGGCCTGGTGGACCGGGAACTGCTGGTGGAGGCGGTCGTCCTCTGCGCGGTCGCCGGGGAGCACCTGCTGGTGGTGGGGCCGCCGGGCACGGCCAAGTCGCAGGCCGTGCGCCGGACGGCCGCGGGCCTGGGCGGACGGTACTTCGAGTACCTGCTGGGGCGCTTCAGCGAGCCGAACGAGATCTTCGGGCCGGTCGACCTGCGCCGGCTGCGCGACGGCGTCGTCGAGATCCAGACCGACGGGATGCTGCCCGAGGCGGAGGTCGCGTTCCTCGACGAGGTCTTCCTCGGCTCGACGGCGATCCTCAACACCCTGCTGGGCCTCCTCAACGAGCGCACGTTCCGCCGGGGGCGCACCGCCGTCGCGTGCCCCCTGCGGGTGTGCGTCGGGGCGACCAACACCCTGCCCGAGGACCCGGCGCTGGCCGCCTTCGCGGACCGGTTCCTCGCCCGCGTCTTCGTCGAGCCGGTCCCGGACGCGCGGCTGGAGGAGATGCTCGAGGCGGGCTGGGCCTCGCCCGCCAGCTCACCGACGTCGACCGGCCCGACGTCGACCGGCCCGACGTCGACCGGCCCGACGTCGACCGGGTCGCCGGACGCCGGGGCGCTGGACGCCGTCGACCGGTTGGCGGGCGCCGCGGCCCGCTGCGACCTGTCCGCCGTGACCCCGCTGCTGGCCGCGGCGGTGCGCCGGTTGCGCGCGGCGGGGATCGAGCTGAGCGACCGGCGGGCCGTGCGGACGCAGCGGCTGGTGGCCGCCGCCGCGGCGCTGGACGGGCGGTCGGCGGCGCGACCGGACGACCTGTGGGTCGTGCCGCTGGTCGTGCCGACGGCGGACGCGCAGGTGGGGGCCCAGGAGGTGCTCGCCGACCTGATGGACACCGCGCGCAGCGTGACGCTGCCCTACGCCGCCGAGGGCCTGTCCCGGGGACGCCGGGCCCGCGCACAGCGGCTCGTCGACACCGGGACCCGGATGCTCACCGGCCTCCCGGACCCCGAGTGCCCGATCGCCACCGGACCGGACCGGGACACCCGCCTGGAGCTGGAGGCGACGCTGCGCGAGATCGACGCCTGCTTCGCCGAGGAGGACCTGCCCGACGAGCTGGCCCGGGTCCGGGGCCGCCTCGTCGCCGCCGTCCGGGGATGACCGGCGCCGTCCGGGACCCCGGCCCCCCGGTGCGGTGGACGCCGCGGCCCGTTCCCCTGCCCGCCGCCGCGGCCACGGCCCCGCCGCAGCGCACCGCCGCCCTGCTGGACGCCGTCGCCGACCGGGTGCGCGCCGGGTCGTCGCTGCGCCTGGCGGCGGGCGAGGCCGGGTGCGTCGTGCTCGGCGGGCCCGACGACCTGCCGTGGTGCCCGGACGTCGTCTACCTGGGGTGGGAGTCGGGCGTCCTCACGCCCACGACCCGCGCCGCGCTCCCCGCGGTCGACCTGCTGCTGGCCTCACTGCGCCACCGGCTGCCCCCGGATCACGCCCTGGTGGCGGTCGTCCCCTGGGGCGTGCTCGTGGCGCCCGTGCCCGCGCGCGCCGTCGACCTCGACGCCGTCCTGGCGCTGCGGCCGACGGGGGCGGCCGGGTGACCGCGGCCGGGCCGACCGCCCTGCCGACGGCGCTCGCGCCGTGGGCGCGGGAGCTGGTCGCCCTGGACCACGGGTCGGCGCTCGCCCTCGGACCGCTGGTCCACCGGCTCGACGAGCTGGTCGGCCGGCACACGTCCGCCCACGCGGACGGCGGCGGCACCCCGGACGGCTACGACGGGGTGAGCCCGCGCGGGCGCCCCGAGCGGCTGCTCGTCTCGCAGTGGCTGCTGGCCCAGGAGCTGCCGGACGAGTTCGTGCGCCGGGCCGCAGCGGGCGAGCTGCTCCACCTGGCCCCGGCCCCGCCCCGGGACGTCGAGTCCGGGCAGACCGTCCTGCTGGTGGACTGCGGCCCCCACCTGCACGGCGCGCCCCGACTGCTGCAGCTGGCCCTGGCCGTGGTGCTGCACCGGCGGGCGACGGCCGCGGGCCGCGGCTTCGCGCTGGGTGTCCTGGGCCGCGAACCGGGCGCGTGGCTGGACGGCGACCTGCCCCGGGTGCTGGAGCGCTGGTTGGCGGCCCGGTCGTCCCGGCCGGTGGACGCGACCGGCGTCCGGGCGTGGCTCGCCGCGCTCGACCGGCCGCAGGACGCCTGGGTGGTCACCGCCCCACCGGTCGCCGACGAGCTGGCCGCGGGTGCGGCCACGGCACGGCGGCCGCACGTCGTCACCGTCACCGAGACCGACTGGACGGCGTCCGGGCCGTCGGCGCTCGCGGTCGGGCTCGCGGGCGAGCGGCTGCACCTGCCGCTGCCCGAGCCCGACGTCGCCGTCCGGATCCTGCGCGGTCACGGCTGGCGGCGGGCCCCCCGAGCCTCCGGGGTGTCCGCGGGCGCCGCCGGAGCGCCCTGGTTCCCCGGACCCGCGCCCGTGCTGATGGCCCGCGGTCCCCGGCCGCAGGTGCTGGTCCACCAGCGCGTCCCGGCACCGGGGCGTGCTGCGGGCTCGCTGCGCCGCCAGACGTTCAGCGCCCCGGTGCTGGCCGCGACGGCGATCGGGCGGCGGCTGATCGTGCTGACGGCCCGGAACGGGATCCTCGCGGCGTCCGTCGTCGGCCGGAGCCTCGGCGCGGTCGACGGGCTCTCCGTGCCGCTGGGGCAGCTCGGCCTGTCGGACGCCGACGTCGCGGACGCCGCGGCCGGGCCGCCCGCGCCGCTGCACGTGGTCGCGGGGGAGGTGCTCACCAGGCTCGGCGGCGGCTGGTGGGCGCTGCGCGCGGACGGGACCGCCGAACCCCGGCCGGACGTCGCGGCCGTCGTGCCCTTCGCGGCGCTGGACGCCACGGCGGTGGTGGACCGCACCGTGCTCCCGGACGACGGGCGGCCGGGCCTGTGGCCGCCCGACCCGGGCGACGGCAACCCCCCGAACGACCTGCTGGTCGGCGCGGGAAGGACCGCCTGGCACGCGGCGCCGCAGGTCTGGTACCTGCGCCCGGCCCGCGGGTCGGGCGGGAACGGGCCGGCGGGAGGACCGATCAGCGTGCCCGACGGCGCCCGCGCGATCGGCGTCGCCGACGTGCAGGGCCGGGTGGGCGTGGTCGCCGTCAGCCGGGCGGGCGTGCTGGTCACCCTCAGCACGATCGACCGGACCACGACCCTGACCCGCTGGTCGGGCGGGACGGCCCTACCGGTCGTGCACCCCCTCCTGCCGCTGATCGCCGTCCGGCGCGACGACGGGACGATCGAGGTGGGCCGGATCGGCACCGAGCAGCTGTGCCTGCGGTGGGAGCCCCAGCCATGACCGATCCCGCACCGACGTCACCGCCCGTCCGCGGGCTGGTGGAGGCCGCGGGCTTCGTCGTCGACGTCGGGCTGCTCGGCGAGGCGGAGGCCCGCCGGCGCGTCGTCGCCGCCTGGCAGCCCGGCTCGGGGCTGCGCCTCCTGCCGGACGGCGGGTGGCTGCTGGCCCTCCCCCGGCCGGTCCCGGTCCGGGCCGAGCGCGCCCCGGGCGCGGTCGCGACGTCCGCCCCGGACGGCCGGCTGCGGGTCTGGCGCCACGGCGCGCCGCAGGACGTCGACCCGGGAGCGCTCCCGGCGGTCGACCCGGCCGGGTGGGTCGACCTGGACGCCGTCCCGGTGCACGTGCTGCGGGCCGTCGAGCCGCCCCCTCCACCCGTCCCGGCGCTGGGTTCGCCGCCGCCAGCGCCCCGGCCCCAGCTGCGCCGGATCGCGGGCATCACCGACGACCCCCGCGCCGACCGGGTGGCGCAGCTCTTCGCGGGGGACCGCGCGGCGCCAGGCGGGGTGGCCTCCCGGCGTCCCCGCGGACGCGTCCGGCTGGCGCGCCTGGTGGGGAGCACCGTCGTGATCGGCGGGCTGTCCACGCTGCTCGTGGTCACCACGGCGTTCGAGCACACGTTCCCGCCGCTCCTGCTCGTCATCGCGCTCGCCTGGGCGATCAGCCGGGCCGCGGACGGCTCAGAACCGGTAGCCGGCGGCGGCGCGGAACCCGCCCGCCCGGCCCGCCGGCCCCGCACGTCCCCCAGGCTGCAGCGGTTCCTGGCCGGCCCGCTCGGCGTCGTCCTCCGCTCCCGGCACGAGCGGTACCTGCACGACCTGGCCGCCGCGTTCCGGCAGGGCCGGTTCGAGGAGGCGCTGCGGCGGTCCATCGCGATCGGCGGCGCGGGCGGGCGCCTGACCGTCCGGCTGCCGCGCCCGCGGTTGGGGCCGCTCGCCCCGACGCCCGTCGCCGCCCCCGGCGCCGGGCCGCCGCTGGCGCTGTCGGCGACCGCGTACCTGCGCGACCTGTACACCCAGGCCGCCGCGGCGCTCGAGGGCCGCGGCCGGGTGGAGGAGGCCGCGTTCGTCCACGCCGACCTGCTCGGCGCCGTGACCGACGCCGTGCTCCTCCTGGAACGACACGACCGGCCGCGCCTGGCCGCCGAGCTGGCGCAGGGGCGCCGGCTCGACCCGCCGCTGGTGATCCGGCTCTGGTGGCGCGCCGGGGAGCGGGACCGCGCCCTCGACGTCGCCCGCCTGCGCGGCGGCCTCCTCGCGGCCGCCGACCGGCTCGCGGACACCGACCCCGACGCGGCGCTGCAGCTGCGCGGCGCCTGGGTCACCGAACTGCTCGCCGCCGGGAACGTGCCCGCCGCCGCGGACGCCGCCTGGGGCGCGCCGTCGCTGCACGCCCTCGTCGAGCCCGCCCTGGTGGACGCGTCCCGGGTCGGCGGCGGCCCGGTGGGGGCGCGGCTGCTCGCCTACCGGGTGACGGGCCGGCCGGACCCCGAGGCGGTCGACGCCGCGGAGACCCTGCTCGGCACGCCCGACCCCGACCGGGTCCCGGAGCGGACGGCGTTCGTCTCCGCCCTCGCCGAGCTGCCCCCGGCGCAGGACGCCGCCGCCGACCGGCGCCTGGCCTCCGCGGCCCTGCGGCTGCTGGTCCGCGAACCGGCACTGCTCGCCGCCGCGCCGCGCGACGACGCGTCCCGGGTCGTCCGGCGGTTGCGGGAGCGCGCGGGCCCGCTGCACGCGGCCGACGTCCCGCCGGTCACCGTCCCCCGGGCGCGCCGCACGGGCGACGAGCCGCTGGACGTCGTCGCACGGCACGGCCCCGGGCAGCACCGGGTGCTCGACGCGGTCTGCCTGCCCGGCGGGGTGCTCGTCGCACTGGGCGGGGACGGCGTGCGCCTGCTCACCCCGGACGGGCGGGTGCGGGCCCGCTGGGACGTCCCGGCCGAGCGCCTGGTCGTGGCCGACCACGGGCTCGCCGCGCTGCTGCTGGTGCCCGGCGACCGGACGGTCGACGTCCACCGGCTCGACCTGGTGTCCCGGCGGGTGCGCCGCTGGACCTGCCTGCCGGCGGTCATGGTCGCCCCGACGTTCGACGGCGCGGTGCTGCCCGTCGTCGACCGGGACGGGCTGGCGCTGCTCGACACGACGGCACCGGGGCCCCGGACCGTCTGGCGGGAGCTCGAGCGCGGCGTCACCGTGCACCGGCTGGAACGCGGCGCGCGCTCGATGAGCGCCCTGGTGCAGGGTGCCCCCGTGGGCGTCGACCTGCGCCCGCAACTGTGGACCTGGTCCCTGCCCGAGATGGTCCTGCGCTCGCGCCCCCGGCTGGACCTGCGGCCCGGCGGGCAGAGCGGCCCGACGGCGCTGGCCGTCGGCGCCGGCTCGGGCGTGCTGGCCCTCTACGAGGGTGCGGGCGCCCCGAGGGTCGAGCACCGGCTCGCCTGGGGCACGCTCGCCCAGACCCTGACCGGGTCCGACGTCGTCGACGTGACGTCCTGCGGCCCGCACCTCGCTCTGGTCCGCGCCGAACCAGACGGGCAGGCCCTGGACCTGCTGGCGCCACGCGACGCACCGGCCTCCACGGCGGCAGACGACGACGGCTCAGGACGCAGGGCGGTGGTCGTGCACCTGCCGGGAGCCGAGCGCCTCTCGATGCGCCACCACGGCGACGTCGTCACCGTCCATGACCACACCGGCCGGGTGCTGGCCGTCGACGCACGCGAGCGCCGGCTGCTGCTCGACCTGACCCTGCGGCCCTGACCGCGCCGGTCATGCGCCGCTGCCCGACCGGGCGGGCGCCGCCGCCCGCGTCTACCTTGGAGCACGCCCGCGCCGCCGTCCACGGGCGGCCGCTGTTCCTGCGCCGAGGGAGCCCCCGTGACCACGTCCGCGCCGAG
>Ga0302323_100004979_pt1 | contig 10851 bp, 5 predicted proteins | sample Fen_T0_3_FD_201950 | JGI IMG/M metagenome (GOLD analysis project Ga0302323, IMG submission 201950) | Peat permafrost microbial communities from Stordalen Mire near Abisko, Sweden - Fen_T0_3 | ecosystem: Environmental > Terrestrial > Soil > Wetlands > Permafrost | place: Sweden: Abisko... | reverse complement strand
GAACGATGTCGGCCACGAGACCGCGCACGCCGTGTTTAGTCCAGGTCGAGCTGAGCGCGTTGCTCCCCTGCTCTTCACCTGCCTCGGCGGTCGACTCGCGAACCTTCTGCATGATCGCCCGCACGCCGCGCTGGAAGCTCTCATAGCGGTCTTGAATCTCCGCCAGAGATTGCAAGCGTGAGCGACGGCGGTGGGCTTCCTCGCGTAAGGTTTCGAGCTCGATCTCACCGCGGGCGACTTCGCCCCGCAAGCCTGCAACGGTCGTCTCAGTCTCGATCTTTCGCTCGGCGAGCGCGGTGGCCCGAGCCTCGAGCTCAGCCATCCCCTCTTCTACCTGAGCAGCCTCGCTCGTCATTCGCTCGAGCTGATCGAGAGCCGAGGCGTCGTCGTGCATCACTTCTTCCAGGCGATGCGCCAGGTCTTGCGCACGAACCCGCGCAGATTCGATATCTGACTCCAATCGTGCAATACGGGTTCGCGCAGCAGCGGCGCCGGCAGTGGACTGCTCGAGCTGGCGACGCGCCGTAATCAACGCAGTCCGCGCCTCCAAGCAGGTATGCTCCATCTCCTCCAGGACCTGAGCGCGCGACTCTGCCTCCTCGTCGAGAAGCGCGGCCTGACCTTCGATGGTCAGCAGCGACTCGGCATCCTGCGCCGCGCGCGAAGTCAGCGCCTCGATTTCCCGGCGCGCATGCTCGGCGCGCGTCACGAGCATGGTGGACTCGTCTTGGTAGTGTTCGGCGCGCTGACCCGACAGCTGTGCCTTGTTGTCGAGGGCGAACAAGGCATCCTTGACCGTGGACAACTCGGCCATCGCCTCCGACAGCGTCAGCCGTTCAGCCTCGACGCTGGCTTCCTCGACCCGCAACAAGCTGGTCTCGTCCGAATGCCGCGACTCGATGCCAGCATGGGCCGCCACCAAGTATTTCTGCTCGGCAATCAATCCAAGGTGCTTTTGCGTTGCCACGCACAGCTCGAGATCTTTCAGCTCGGCCTTGTACCGCTTGTAGCGTTCGGCCTTCTGGGCTTGCAGCTTCAACGAACGTAGCCTGGTCTCGATCTCGCCGATGATGTCGGAGACGCGCAGCAAGTGCTGGCGCGTCGCCTCCATTCGGCGTTCTGCGATCTTTTTCTTGGCTTTGTATTTCGTGATGCCCGCGGCCTCGTCGATGAGGGCGCGGCGGTCTTCGGGGCGCGACGATACGATGAACCCAATACGCCCCTGCTCGATGATGGCGTAGGCTTTGGAGCCAACGCCAGTGCCCAGAAAGAACTCGACGATATCGCGCAAGCGACACGGAACTCCCCCCAAGAGATACTCGCTGTCGCCGCCACGGTAGAGGCGGCGAGTGACCACGACGTCGGCAGGCCCCGCCGCGCCCCAAGGGACTCCTCCTGCCGCGACGTCGCTGGCCATGGCTACCGTATCGAAGGTGATGGACACTTCCGCCATACCCGCGGGGCCACGTGACTCGGAGCCGTTGAAGATGATGTCTTCCATGGCCCGACCGCGCAAGTGCTTGGCCGACTGTTCACCCATGACCCAGCGGATGGCATCCACGATATTGGACTTGCCACAACCGTTGGGTCCCACCACGCCCGTAATCGGGTCGTTAAAAGTCAAAACCGTTCGGTCAACGAACGACTTGAACCCACAAATTTCGAGCCGCTTTATCCTCATCGAGCACCACCTGATGGCATGGCATTACATGACCATACGAGCCACTTCGTGACATTAGATAGGTACCACTCGACCCTTCGCTCTGTAAAGCCTTACTCGCCGGGCGCGATCATTCTCTGACACGGTCCCCGAAAACGTCAAAAAAATGGAAGGTTTCGTCCCGGATCCTGTTAAGGTCGCAAACTCATGGAAGGAGTCCTGACCACCGATTTCGTCACCGCGGCACTGGTTGTTGTCGGTTTCGTGATAACCGTCATTCTCGCTATTTATGCCATCCGGCGGGCTCGCAAGGCGAGACAACGGCAGATTGACGAGGTGGGCGAAGAACGGGTGCCGCTGGCGGCCAAGCCCCAAAGGCCGATCCTCCGGGCGGAGGATGTGTCTCCCGAAGAAAAGCCCACGCCGCCTAGAAAAGAAACACCACGCCCTCAGGCCGAGGTAGCGAGACCGGTCCCTCCAGCCAGAGCGCCGGCCCCGGACACCCAGGACAAGCCTGCCCAAGCAACACCTCCTGCGGCCGAGCCCGAAGCGCGACCCGTTATCCCTGAAAAGGTTCGCGCTCCAGAGATTTCTCTTCCCATCGAGAAGCCCAGAAAACTGGAGGTGCTGCCTAAGCCGAAGGCGCGTGACGCGGCGGCGCTGGCCCCCGGCTTGGCAAGGACTCGTGCCGGCTGGGTCTCGCGACTGGGACAGCTGTTTGCCGGCAAGCGAGAAATCGATCCGGCCTTGATGGAGGAAGTCGAAAAAGTCCTCCTGACCGCAGACATCGGTGTGCGCACCAGCCAGAAACTACTTGAAGAAATCCGGACGTCGCTGGGCAAGCGAGAGCTGTCGGATCCCAAAGCGGTTTGGGGGTACTTGCGCAAGCGCAGCATCGATTTCCTTCGCGTCGACGCACCGCCGGTGGATTTTGCCAGAGCCAAGCCATTCGTGCTCCTGACTATCGGCGTAAACGGCAGTGGCAAAACCACGACCATCGGCAAACTTGCCGCGAAGCTGAGGGCCGAAGGAAAATCCGTTCTCTTGGCTGCGGGCGACACGTTTCGGGCGGCGGCCACCGAGCAACTGGAAATCTGGGGCAATCGAGTCGGAGCGCCGGTCGTGCGCGGGAAAGAAGGCGGCGACCCATCTTCGGTCATTTTCGACGGCATCAAGCGCGCCGGAGCCGAGCACATCGACGTGGTTATCGCCGACACCGCCGGACGGCTGCACACCAAGACCGACCTGATGGAAGAGCTGCAGAAGGTGCGACGGGTGGCTGGCAAGGCACTCGATGGCGCGCCCCACGAGACTTGGCTGGTAATCGATGCAACCAGCGGCCAAAACGCAATTGCGCAAGCCCAAATCTTCGCCCAAGCCATGTCGGTCACCGGAATCGTGCTGACCAAGCTTGACGGCACCGCCAAAGGCGGTGTGATCCTCGGCATAGCTGACCAGCTTGGCATTCCAGTACGTTACATTGGCATCGGAGAGCGCGTAGAGGACCTACGCGAGTTCGATCCCGAAGAGTTCGTTGAGGCTCTCTTTGACAATGCCGATGTGGCGACGGAGGTAGCCTGTTGAAAGCTGTCTGGTGAAAGGTCGTCCCGAAAAAACCTCAGCTATCGAAACAGAAACATTAGTTAACTTCTGAAAATTTGTTGATTTGCAGAAATTCCCTGTGCTACATTGCCCGCACCTCTGCCTTCATAGCCAAGCCTCTGAAATCAAAGCGATTTTTGTCATGGGGTGAAGGCGGGCCCCAAGCAAGGAAACGCATGAAACGACTTGCCCTTGGCCTCTTCGTAGTTCTTGCCAACCTAAGTGTCGAACAAGTGTCCCTGGCCCAAGAGCCAGAGGCACCGGCATCTGATACGGTTGGCGGCACCCCAACCCCGCCAGCGGACACTGGACCGGCCGTCGGACCGGATTTGGATCTGACAGACCTGTCGACGACTCCAGAAACGGTCGAAGCCAAGAAGCCCACCGCTGAAGCTGCAGGCGCCCCGAGAAAGGCGTGGGATGACATCGTCGTGGTTCCGCGCAAAGCCTTCCTCAAGAAGGCGCGCCTCGAACTGGCCCCCTTCACGGGCATTACCCTGAACGATCCGTTGATTCGTCACTATTCGTTTGGTGGCGATCTGAACTACTACATCACCGACGTTCTCTCGATAGGTCTGGAAGGCCAGTACTTCATCAAAGAGCTATCCGAACGCGAGTCTCTGGTCGGACTACAGTACTACCGTGTTCCGACGTTGAATAAGCTGAAGTACCACGGAGCACTGGTGTTCGGCTATGTGCCTGGCTACGGCAAGTTCGGCCTTTTCAACAAGTACATCGTTCACTGGGATCTCACGGCCTCGCTGGGCGTGGGAATGATCTGGACCGAAATCATTCCGCGCAACTTCGGCGACCAATCATTCACGAACAAGAATATCGCGCCCCATTTGGGCATCGGTGCCCGATTGTTCGTTCTCGACTGGCTGACCCTCAGCTTGACGTTCCGCGACTACATCTACGTCGACACATTCGAATTCCAGGGCCGAAAACGCGGAGAGGCTCTAGCGGACGTTATCACCGAGTCGAAGAATTCGCAGACCCAATTGGTGCAGAACATCATGATGTTCTTCTCAGTCGGCTTCTACCTTCCACCCTCCTTTACCTACCGAACGCCCCGCTAGCGAGTTGACGTCATGACGAAAAGGACACAAGCCATGCGGAAGGTTATCGCACTCCTCTTGGGCGCCCTCGTCCTCTTGCCGGCGGCCGCACGTGCTGAGAAAGAGCGCAAGAGCCCACTGACGAACGCTCCGGCCATTCGGAAGCGGCTCGAGTTGCGCGACAAGCGTTTCGAGGCCGGTATTGGCGTAGGCGTCTCGGTCGGGCAGGACTTCTACAACGCCCTGCTGGTGATGCCACGTCTTGCCTTCCACATCACCGACTGGATCGCCCTCGGAGTCGTAGGCGGCTACAACGTGACGCCGACTTGGAAAAGCTCGTTTCACAGCGACTTGAACGGAAGCTTGAGCGATCCAGCTACGACAAAGTCCGCCTCGCCCGCAGATGCAACCGCGACCATGAACCACATAGCGTACATGGCGGTCGGTCAGGTGGAATTCCTGCCATTGTCGGGCAAGATCGCCCTCTTCAGCAGCATCTTCTCCTACTTTGACTTCTATGTGTTCGGTGGCGCTGGCGTTGTCAACCTGACAACCTCATCCGCTCAGCCGGGCAGCTGCATCGACTCCAACGGTAGAACTGTCTGCCAAGCCTACAAGGCAACAGAGCTCGCCGGAAATGCGGGCATCGGCGCCCACGCGTACCTCAGTAACTACAGCGCCATTGCCCTCGAAATCCGTGACCTCATCTACAAGAACAATGCTTCGGGCCGTGACGTGAATGGGGATACGGTTACCGACGCCCACGACCTCGAATGGGGCAGCAACTGGCTCTTCAGCCTCAACGTTCAGTTCTTCCTTCCCGCCAAAGCAAAGATCAGCCGCTAAACATCAGGACGGCGTAAACGGCCGCCGTTCGTCCCTGGAATACCAACGTGTCTCAGAAACGTAAGGTTACGCTTTACTTCAATTCTGCCATGCTGGCAGAAACGCAAAAAGAAGCGATTCGCCAGGACAGGTCTGTCTCTTGGATCATCCAGGCAGCGTGGCGAATCGCTCGCGACGAGGTCAAGCACATGCCCGCCTCCGGGGTATCGATTGCGACCGCATCGGACCTATCGGACGAGCCGGCGCTAGCGCCGGCCCTGCCCTCGCCCAGCGACACGCGCTCGGAAGCATAGGAGGCCGCCATTAAGCGGCGGAGCGAGGAATCCTGTCGGAGCGAGGAGTCCGACCGCGAGACGCGAGGAGGGCGAGTGTTGGACGTATTCAACCGCCGAGCAACCAAGCGGGCGAGGGCTGCAGACCGGACAGGTAACGGAGCCGTTTGGCACTTTAGACCGGGCGGCGCCCTAAAGCACCGGAAACAAGCGAACCTCTTGCGGGCTACGGGCAGTTCAGCCCTGCGCCTTCTCCGAGAAGGCGACAACTGGTAGTGCTTCGGACGGTCGTCGATTTCTCCCAGTGGAGAAAAATGTGGTCGCCCGGCTCACCCATCAAAGGATAGGCTGCCATCGAGCCATCCTCGCTGGAGGCGTTCTGCATGATGCCAGCACCGAGGGTCGCATTGAAGATGAAGAAGGTCGCCCCAATGGCACGGGAATCCGGTGGTGTCGTAACAGACCACGCACCTGGCGTCACGCTGGCACTGAATCTCTCGTCGGGAGGAGGAATGGGGATAAAGGGCGAATTGCAGGCAAAGGCCAGGGTGAAGGATAGCCCGGCGACTACGCCGGCTAGCCAGCGTAGCAATCGATTGCCCTTTGGTCGCGGTTTCATGAAATGTTTCATGCTTAAGCCGGAGCAACGCGTGGGCCAACAAGGCGCGTAGTTTTTTCCAGTACTTGCACAACCACGCCGCCAACCAAGGAGCCTAAGCTGGCAACAAAGTTGACTAGCTTCCTAGGTTGTACCGTCGCAACTTCTTCTGCAACCCAAACCTGGATAGGCCAAGCAGCAGCGACGCCTTGGTTTGATTTCCTTGTACACGATTCATTGCCTCTCGAATCAGCAGGCGCTCTACCCTTTCGACACGTTGGCGAAGGCGGAGACTGTCTGGTTCGCTTCCGGCGGCCTCGCTGGGATCTTGCCCGGCTTGAATGTGAGAGGAAAGGTCAGCAATCGAGACCGCTGCGCCGGCAAAGGCCCCTGCCCTTGCAATTTCGTTCTCCAGTTCGCGTACATTGCCGGGCCAAGCATAACCGCATAGTTTTGCCATAGCGGCCGGTTCGACGTTCTTGGCAGCGGCAGAAGTCGGTCTGGCGGCTTTTTCGAGGAAGTGCCGCACCAGAAGGGGAATGTCCTCGCGCCGCTCGCGCAAGGGCGGCAAGTGAAGGCGAACCACACTCAGGCGATAGAAGAGATCTTTGCGGAACTTCCCCTCCTCAACCAGCTGAATCAGATTCTTGTTGGTAGCGACCAAAATGCGGACGTCCACCTTTTCTGAACGCTCGCCGCCGACGCGGTGAAACTCGCCTTCCTGCAATACCCGAAGCAACTTGCCCTGCATGGCGGGCGACATTTCCGCCACCTCATCTAGAAACAGGGTTCCGCGGTCAGCAATGGAAAACAAGCCGCGGGTTTCCCGCTCGGCCCCGGTAAAGGAACCGCGCACGTGCCCAAACAAGGTCGATTCAAGCAGGGTCTCGGGAATGGCAGCGCAGTTCTCGGAAACAAATGCGCGATCCTTGCGGGGACCGTTGAAATGTATGGCCCGTGCCACCAGTTCCTTGCCCGTGCCGCTTTCCCCCTCGATTACCACAGGCAATCCCGTGTCGGTGACACGATCGAGGAGCCGAAAGAGGTCGAGCATACTGGGCGACCGCCCTACGATCTCGCGATAGTCATAGCGCAATGCTGCCGCCTGGCGGCTCTCTTTGAGCTCGACCCGAACATGGCTGAGCGCCGCTTCTTGGACACGCAATTCGCGTTCAAGACGACGGTTGAGAGATTGCACCTGTTGTTCACGCCGTCTCAGTTCGCTTACCAAGCGAGCATTCTCAATGGCAATTGCCCCCTGCTCCGCGAAATCCATCACCATGGTCAGTTCGTCATCGCCGAAGACCCCCTTGCGCAGCCGATGATCGACGTAAAGGGTACCCACCACATTCCCTTTCACCAGCAGGGGAACAGCAAGGACCGAACGAAGGTGGAGGTCGCTGACCGAGAGATGCTCGCTGAACCTTCTGTCACCCGCGGCATCCACAGTCATGACGGGTTCGCCGCTGTCGGCGGCCTGTTTGGCAATGGACCGGGACAGGACGAAGTCTGGACCTTCTAGGCTGGTCTGGTCGATGTTGCGCGCCACTTTTACGACGAGCTCACCGTTGCCATCCTTGAGCAAGAGGAACCCGCGTTCGGCATCGGTCAGCTCGATCACCGTATCGATGATGGTTTCCAGCACTCGAGAGAGCCGGAGCTCGCTATTGAGTCGCTTGTTAATACGCAGGAGCCGACGCAACCGTCCTTCGAGCAAGACGGCGCGATCATGCCCGTCGCCCGGTCCCTTGCCCTCACCCAGGTGCCGTTCCAGAAGGGGAATTTCCGCCTCGGACGCCAGGCCGGACCAGTACTTGGCGGGCGTGTTCATCTTCATCTCCTGAAAGATGGTTTGACTAAGCCACAGCGCTGAGCCTGCTCGCGCGTCATCACGACGGCTGAACCAGGCCGCAGCCAGGCTAGCCATGCGCCACGCCATGGGGCGCCGTCCGAGGAGCTTGGCTGTGTCGGCGTGGAGCAGAAGACTTTGGGCAAGCGCTGTCCCCTCGTCGTGATTGGTTTCGACGTCGGCAAGTGCCAGGCGGGCGCGGGCCAAGAGAAGCAGCTCCGCACTGGAGGACAACGCTCCTGCCTGTGCCCGTTCGGAGCCAGTGTCGGCGGTGATTTGGCCAAGGATTGCGCGTGCGTCAGCGAACTTTCCCTCCATCACCAGACAGTCGGCGCGGCCAAGTCGAGCCAGTTCGACCATGGGTTGCATTCCCAAGCGAGCGAAGGCTTCGGCCGCCGAGGCATAGCTGGCGAGACTGTCCTTGAGCGCGCGGCGTTTGCGCTGCAATTCAGCGGTGAGAAGTACGCCGTAGGCACGCAATGTCTCGATGCTTGAAGCGCGCGCGTCGTCTTCCAATTGCCGAATCGCCCTCGCCACCGCCTCCACCTCGCCCAACTGAAGAAATAGCTGGCCTACGTTGAAAACCGCCAATGCATGATCGGTGACCGCACCCAACCGCCCCAGGTCGCGAATTGAACGCTCGAGGGCAGCGATAGCGCCCGTGTAGTTGCCAATCTCGGCCAGCGTGCAGCCCAGATTGAAGGTGGCCGCTGCGATGCCATGAAGGTCACGTGCCTGCTCGTAGTCATCCACGGCCTTGCGATAGGCTTCGGCCGCCTGCAAAGGCCGACCTTCCAACTGAAGAACAAGACCGGTCAACGCATGAGCGCGACCCAAGAGGGAACGACCATTGTCATCGCCGCTCTCCGGTTTCAGCGAAGCGAGAAGGCTCCCTGCATCGGCGATTCTCCCTGCAAAAGCCAGCGCAAGGATAGCTGACTCCGTTGCCGCAAAACCCGCCCCGGAACGCGCTCCCATGGCGGGTTGGGCAACCGCAAGTGCTTCAGCGAAATGTCCGCTTGAAACGAGCATGCGCGCCAAACGCGCGCGCAACAAAAGAGAATCTTCGCTGTCAGCGGGAATCTGGCTAATGGCCTGATCGAGGATGCGTCGGGCAGCGTCGGGATCACCGCGCCTGCCCAGAAGCCAAGCTTTGCGCTCGGCTAGTCGAGCGGTGGCCTGAGGGGTTTCGGGAGCAGCAGCGGCATTCAGCAGGGCCAGCGCCTCATCGTACCTGCCGAGGATGCCCAGAGCATTGGCCAACAGCAGGTGCTCCTCCTGGGTGCCGCTGTCCTGGCTTGCAGCTCGGGCGCGGCGACCAAGGTAAACCACCCGGTTCCAAGCGGCCGCCCCATGCGCTTCACGCATGGCCTGCCAGAAATCTGCAGCCGCTCTGGCATTGTCTCCCAGGACGTCGTGAACCTCGGCCAGACGGCCAGCGTCGTCCGCCAGCCCTGGAAGGGCCTGCCTTGCCACGCCCTTCAGGTTCTCATCCCGGGCTACCGCCCGCCACAAAGCCTCCAGATGGCGAGAGCTGGGCAGAGCTGGGATGTCGCAAGTTCCATCAGACGTCACCCAGCCTGCGGCCAGCGCCTCGCGCTCCGCCACAGTTCCAGCCACCTCTGTCGTCAGCATCGACTTGGCACGCGAAGAGGACAAGGCTACCCCAGTTACAAAGAAGCGGGCAGCTTGCGACAAAGCAGAAAAGCTTGCATCAAGCACACGATCGAGGTCCAAATCCCCGTCCATCCCGGACGGCTCGTGTGCCTTGCCTTCACGAACATTACGAATCCACCCTCGCACCAGCACGGACACGACCCCAGCCGTGCCCGCTGACGCCGCCAGGAGGTAGTTCAAGACCGTTTCAGGTGGAACCACGCCGGCGCCTCGTTGTGCCAGCTCGGCGACGGATTCGCGCGAAAGTGGCCCAAGCGGAATGGCGACACAGCCCTCGCGCTCGGGAGCGTGCTGGCAGGGAATGACCACAAGGAGCCGCCTAGTGGGTGGATTCCAGGCAACTGCAGCGGCAAGCGCCTCGTCCTCGGGCGAGCCCCCTAGCACAAGGCACAGGGGATGCGCCAAAGAGCGCTGCTCCAAGGCGGCAATCAACTGCGCAAGACGCTCTTGGGACTTGCCGGCTGACTCTTGGAAGGAAGAAGCAGCGTCAATCCGACCGGCGACCGCCGCCAGTAAATCAGAACAAGAACGCTCTTCGATATCGAATACCGGGATGGACTGGGACAGTATGGCTAGCCGCGCCTGGCGGAGCGCGCGGCGAACAAGGGTCTTGCGACCCGATCCGGAAGAACCAACGATCGCCACGACGCTGGCACAGGCGGCTCCCTCGCTGAGAAGCTCCAAATGACGGAACAGAGCTTGTTCCTCGTGCTTCCGGCCCACCACCACCCCGGCGAGAGGATCCCCTGCCGGAAACGGTATCGACAGATCGGCTTCGACCGAAACAGCGGGCCCGGAGGTTTCTCGGCGAATTTCCTGTAACAGTTCGCGTGCGCTACTCGGGCGGTCTTCCACGGCGGGGGCCAGCAATCGGAGCAAAAGGCGATCCCAACCGGTCGTCAAACCCGGGTGTAGTGAGGAGGGCGTGGGCGGCAGACCTTGCCAAACCCGCTGGACAGACTCGAGCCCAAGGCCAAAGGGGGGAGAGCCGGACCAAGCATCGTAAAGGGTAGCGCCAAGCGCAAAAAGATCCCCAGCGGTACCTCTTTCTCCTAGCAAAGCCTCTGGTGCCAGGAACCCCAAGGTACCGGAAACGGCACCGTCCGCGTTGGCAAGGGCGTCAGGGCGGCGCCGGGCAAGACCGAAGTCGATGAGAATGGGCTTTCCGTCTGCGCCACAGCGAACGTTTGCCGGGCTGATATCGCCATGAACGACGCCCTGGCCGTGCAAGTAGGCCAGCGCGTCCGCCAAGGCCTCGGCGGCAAGTGCGAATTGTTTGAAGCGCAGAC
>Ga0302323_100004976_pt1 | contig 10851 bp, 8 predicted proteins | sample Fen_T0_3_FD_201950 | JGI IMG/M metagenome (GOLD analysis project Ga0302323, IMG submission 201950) | Peat permafrost microbial communities from Stordalen Mire near Abisko, Sweden - Fen_T0_3 | ecosystem: Environmental > Terrestrial > Soil > Wetlands > Permafrost | place: Sweden: Abisko... | reverse complement strand
TGAGCTTCTCGGGAGCGCTTCGGAGTGGATCGCCCCGGTAGATTTCGTGGTGCTGGTTGGCGATTAGATAGCCGTTTTCCTGCGCGAAGGCGTGCATGCGCTCAACCGTCGCGGGCTCGCTACTGTAGGGGCCGAGGTGCATGGTCTGGATGCACAGCCCTTCGCAGAAGCGTTCGAGGCGCAGATTCTTCAGCGCCGGGGAAGGCTTCTTGGCGCGAAGCTGGACCAGCGCCTCGTCGAACATTTTGGCGTCGATGTGTTCAGGCTGCATCATCATCGCGCGCCAGCACCAGTTGTCGGGTTTCGAAAGCTCGAAGCGTCCGTCTTCCACCCACCACAGCGCTTCGAGCGGCATGACCGGATAGTCGATGGCATTCTTTTTGCGCAGCTTCGACTGGAACTTCAGCGTGTACGAAATTCCGAACAGCGCCTCGATCGCGGCGAGAAAGGATGGCGAGTCGCCGGGCGCATGGCCCTTCTCGATTTTCCCGTCGAGCGTGAGGAACGACAGCTCGGGAACATCGACCACCTCGACCTTTCGAGCCGAGGGCTGATACAGGTGCTTGTGTGTCCGTCGTAGATCGAGCTTTTTCATGGACGACCTCCTTTCGGGGCGAGCGGAGAGCGGCCCCAGAATGTGCTCGGATCGATTCTTCGTCAACCCGCTGACGGACTTCTGGACTACGGGCACCAGCCGCTGGCGGACAAGTCCAATCCTCCCCCGCACGCGGCTTCGGTGTCCGGTCCCTGGTAATACGCGGCGATGAACGACGCGAACGCCTGTTTATCGAAGCAGGTCGTGCGCAACGTCCAGGTCCAGGCGCTGGCGGCCCAGCGAATGTCCAGGCTGGGATCAGGCGCGAGCACGATCTTCATGGGCGCCCCGCAGCCCGGGTCGGGGGCGAGCCCGTCGATGAGCGACTGCGCCTGGGACACCTCGTCCGGGCAGCCGTCCGGACAATTGTAGACGATGTCGATAGCGCCGTGTTCGAGGCAATGGACCAGAAAGCCCCAGGGCACGGGCGCCGAATAGGTTTTGTACTTGGCCCAGTCGGGATAGTGGGTGCCCGAGGAGGGTGGACTCGACGCGAAAGTCAGTGGATCGCAGTCGTTGCTGTGCAGGTGCCCGCCGCTCGGCTGGCTTGCGACCACGACGTTGCACGCATGGCCGTCCGCGGTCTGCACTTGCGCATCGGACGTGGTCCGTCCGTTGTTGCTGCCAAGGCCACCACATCCGGCCATTGCGAGTAGCGTTCCCGCGGTCGTTGCGGCAATCGCTCTCGCCATCTTTTTGAAATCGGGCTTTGCCACCACCAGAGGCTAGCAGCCCGGAGCGCCACCACCACCCCGAACCCACGCTCGTGCATGGCAGATCGGCGGTTATACGTAGATTCATGCTACTCTACGTATAACTCGCCATGAACCAGCGGCTGCCGCTTGAGACCCAAACGCTGTACGCAGAACTCCTGGAGCATGTGCTGGGCATTGAGGCCCAGCGCTCGGTTGGTAGTTTGGCGGGCTCATTCGTCTCGAAGCAGATCAAGGGGCAGCCGTATCTCTACTACCAGGCCTCATTTCCTGACGGCAAATCTCGACAGTTCTATCTAGGGCGGCAATCGCCCACCCTCGACCGGCTGGTGGCGCGTTTCGAGCGGGAACACGCTCTGTTCGCGGCGGATCATGCGCGCTCTGCCCGGATGTCGGCGCAGTTGCGGGCCGGCGGAGCCAGCATGAGCGATGTCGCTTCCGCCCGCGTATTGGGTGGGCTGGCGGATGCGGGCGTTTTCACGGCAGGTGGCGTTCTGGTCGGCACGCATGCGTTTGTAGCCATCGGCAATCTTCTCGGCGTCCACTGGACATCAGGGTCGCTCAGGACACAGGACGTCGATTTTGGCAGTAGTCGCGAGCCCGACGTGGACATCGCTATCCCTGACATGCAGCTCGATCTTCCTGCCACGCTCGAAAATCTACGCATGGGCTTTCTTCCAGCACCGGCGCTCGATGCCAAGCAACCCTCCACGTTCTTCAAGGTTCGCGGACAAGCCCTGCGGGTTGACCTGCTTTGCCCGAAGCGCGGGAGCGCGGACACTCCCGTTTTCATCCCGCGCTTCAATGCGGCTGCTCAACCGCTGGCACATCTCGGTTTCCTATTGGAATCGCCCGACCATGCCCTGGTCCTCGCAGGCACCGCTGTCTTGGTCAATGTTCCGGCACCGGCCCGTTTCGGCTTTCATAAACTGCTGGTCGCACAGCTCCGGCCGGCCTCGTTCGCCGCGAAGGCAGACAAGGACCTTCTGCAAGCCGCGCAGGTGTTGGACGCGCTCGCGGAAGACAGACCGGGCGATTTGGCGCTTGCCTGGGAAGCCCTCGAACCTTTCGGGGCGAAGGTCATGAAGGCCATCCAGCGTGGACTGGTGGCGGCGGAAAGACATGCCAGTGGCTTGCGCAAACGCATCCGGCAAGCAACCGGCGCGTAGGTCTGCCCAATCACCTACGCCGCTTGCACGTCGAGCACGATCTTGATCGTGCCAGTATCCTCGCTATCCACGGCTGCGAATCCCGCTTGCACTTCGCGTAGAGGCAGCTCGCCGGTGATGATCAACTCGGGGTGAAGTAGGCCTTTGTCCAGCAGGCGGATGGCGCGTGGAAACTCGCCGGCGGTCACGCGCGTGGCGATGATCTCGGCTTCCTTGAGCACCAGGGTTTTGAAGTGAACCGCCGAGAGCTGTTCGCCGAGACCCGCGGTCACCACGCGGCCTCCGGGGCGGATCATTTTCACCGCTTGCGCGAGCGGGGCCTCGCGGCCGGGCACCTCGTGGTAGTGGCCCACGCATTCGATGACACAGTCGGCGCCCACGCCGCCGGTTAGTTCGCGCACCCGCTCGACGGGATCCGCGCGGGTCACGTCGATCACGTGCTCCGCGCCCAACTGGCCGGCCACCTCCAGCCGGAAGGGTTGCACATCGCAAACCATGGTCAGGCACGCGCCTGAACCGTGGCAGAGCACGTCGAGCACCGACAGCCCCAGCTTGCCGGCGCCCAGGATGACGACGCTTTCGCCTGCCTGGATCCGGCCGCGCGTCAGCACGTGGTGGCCGAGGGCGTACATCTCGATCATGGGCACGACGTTCATCGGCACGCCCTCGGGCAGGGCGAACAGCCGATTGCGCGGCACCGCCACATACTGGCCAAAGCCGCCTGGCAGATCCACGCCCAGCAATTTGAGGCTGGCGCAGCAGTTGATGTGGCCTTCCAGGCATGCCGGGCAGGCGTGGCACGACAGGATGGGATCCACGGCCACGCTATCGCCGGGCCGAAGGTCGTACACCTTGGCGCCGACCTCCTCGATGGTGCCGCCGAATTCGTGGCCGAGGATGGCGGGGTACTTCACCCGGTCGTGAAACTCGCCGCGAAAAATGTGTAGGTCGGTGCCGCAGATTCCGGCGTAACTGGTCTTGACCAAAACCTCGTCAGGACCGATGCGCGGATCGGGCGTCTCGGCAACGCCGATGGCTCGATCACCCTGAAGAATGGCGGCTTTCATGCTCGTGCTCCTCGGCCGGGGAGCCTACCGCCAATCCTCGGTGGCTTGCAGCGCTACTTCAGATTCGCCGCCGCGAACTCCCAGTTCACCAGCTTCCAGAAGGCTTCCAGGTAGGCTGGGCGGGCGTTGCGGTAGTCAACGTAGTAGGCGTGCTCCCAAACATCGACGGTCAGCAGGGGCTTCTTGCCGTCCTTGAGCGGTGTTCCCGCGTTGCTGGTCTGCTCGATGGCTAGCGATCCGTCGGCGTTCTTGACCAGCCAGGCCCAGCCAGAGCCGAATTGCGTGATGGCGGCGGCGGTCAGCTTTTCTTTGAAGGCCGCAAACGAGGTGAAGTTCTTCACGATGGCGTCGGCCAGGGCGCCGGTCGGCTCGCCGCCACCCTTGGGCGACAGGCAGTTCCAGTAGAACGTGTGGTTCCACACCTGGGCGGCGTTGTTGAAGAGGCCGCCAGTCGCCTTCCTGACGATGTCTTCCAAGGACGACTCGGCGAACTCGGTGCCTGCGATGAGCTTGTTCAGGTTCGCAACGTAGGTGGCGTGATGCTTGCCGTAGTGAAACTCGAGGGTTTCGGCCGAGATGTGCGGGGCCAGGGCGGTCTTTGCATAGGGTAGTTCGGGCAGCTTGTGTTCCACGACGGTCTCCTTGGTTCGATCTTTTTCTGCAACTAGGATGCATCTCACGGCAGGCGAGTTACCACCGCTTCCAGTAATTCGCCCATGCGCGTCGATCCGGCTGCGGCTGCGGCTGTGACGTCTTCGTGGCTGAGCGGCGCGCCTTGAATGCCTGCCGCTGGATTGGCCACCATGGACAGGCCCAGCACCGCCAGGCCCGCATGGCGAGCGGCGATGACCTCGTGGACGGTGGACATGCCGACCAAATCGGCGCCAAGAATACGCAGCATGCGCACCTCGGCCGGCGTTTCATAGGACGGACCGGGCATGGCCACGTACACGCCCTCGCGCAGGGGCGCGCCGAATCGCTCCTGGGCGACGGTCGCGGCCAGGCCGCGCAGGGTAGGGGCATAGGGCTCGCTCATGTCGATGAATCTGGGGCCCAGGCGTTCGTCATTCGGGCCCACCAGCGGCGAAGACCCGGTCAGGTTGAGGTGATCGCGAATGGCGACGATCTCGCCCACGGCATAGGTGGGCTCGATGCCGCCCGAAACATTCGTGACGATCAGGGTGTGCACGCCCAGCGTGGCGGCCATGCGCACGGGGACGGCGATCTCGGCTGCTGGATAGCCCTCGTAGGTGTGGACGCGGCCGCAGAAGATCAGCACCTTCTTGCCGCCCCAGTGGCCGCACAGCAGGCGTCCGGGGTGGCCCGCCACCGTGGGCTCGGGAAAGCCGGGCAGGGCCGCGTAGGCCACCGACCGGGCGTCGAGCAATCGGTCCGCGGCACTGGCCAGGCCCGAGCCCAGAATCACCGCGACTTCAACACCCTCGGCGTCGAGCTGTTGCGCCGCAGCCCCGGCGGCGGCCAGCACGCGGTCGTACAAGCTGGCGGCCAGTTTCATCGCTTCCCAGTCCTCCGGGGGGCGCGTGCGTTGCTGGACTTGCGGGCGGCCGCACCTGCCTTGCCCGGCTTGCGTCTGGGGCTGGGTTCACTCGCGCTGTCGGTCTTCTCCGATTTCTCGAACCTGGGCTTCTCGGGGTGGCGCTTGTACAGCAGCACTGTGCGCCCGAGGATTTGCACCACATTCACGCCCGCTTCGGCGGCGAACAGCTCGGCCAGCTGGAAGCGCGTGTCGGGGCACTCGCTGCCAATCTTCACTTTCACAAGTTCGTGGTCGAGCAGCGCCTGACCGACCTGCTTCGACACGCTGGAGGTGGCGCCCAGCTTGCCGATCTGGACCACTGGATCCAGGGCGTGCCCCAGTCCTCGCAGGCGGCGGCGCAGGGGGGTTGAGGGCATCAGGGACTTCTTGCGGGGGCTGGTCGGTGCGGGCATGCGCTGAAAATGCCACAGGTCCGCTCGTTCGCCCAGCGTGATAACATGCGCGACGGCGCCGGCAGGAGCCGCCGGCAGTCTTATTGGGACCTCGATTTGGAAAGAACGTCTGGACAACGGAATCGCGCCACCACGGGAAGCAACCTGCTGCCTTTGCCGCCGGGTGAGATCATCCCAGGGACGCGCTATCGCATCATCACGCGCGTGGGCGCCGGCGCCATGGGGGCCGTTTATCAGGCCGAACACGTGGATCTGGAGAAGCGCGTCGCGCTCAAGACCCTGCTGGCCAAGGTCGCCCGCGAGCCCGAATCCATCGAACGCTTCCGCCAAGAGGCGCGCGCCGCCTCGAAGATCGGTAATCCCTTCATCTGCGACGTCACCGATTTCGGCGAATTGCCCGACGGCCAGGTGTTCTTCGTCATGGAGTACATCGACGGGCCGTCCTTGCGCCGCGTGCTCGACGTGGACAAGAGCCTGAGCCCGGATCGCGTGATCCCTATTCTGCGCCAGGCGTGCAAGGCCTTTGGCGCAGCCCACGACAAGGGCATCATTCACCTGGACGTCAAGCCCGACAACATCATGCTGACCACCAGCGGCCGGCGCGGTGGCATGGTCAAGGTGGTGGATTTCGGCATCGCGGGACTGACCAGCGCCGAGCCGCAGCCCGAGGACGCCTCGCCCGAGGCCCGCATCGTGGGCACGCCCGACTACCTGTCGCCCGAGCGCATCCGCCGCAAGGCCTTCGACCATCGCAGCGATATCTATTCGCTGGGCGCCATGGCCTACGAAATGCTGACTGGATCCTGCCCTTTCTGGCACGAGGATCTGATGACCACCATCACCAAGCACATCACGGACATGCCCCAGCCGTTGCGCCAGCGCGCGCCCGAGCTGAACATCCCGGAGAAGCTTGAAACCGTGGTCCTGCAGATGCTGGAGAAGAATCCGGCCGAGCGGCCGCAAAGCATGGCGGTGGTCGAGGCCATGCTGTGCGAGGCGCAGATCGCGGCCCGCATCCAGACCGAATGGGACGACCTGGAATTGCCCGCGGTGGACGAGGCCTGGCAGAAGAAACTGGCCGAGCGCATGCCCTCGCCGCGCTCACGGCGCATGCGGCGCTGGGCGCTGGGTTTGGGGCTGGTCGCGGTGCTGGGCCTGGGCCTGGCGCTGTACTTCGCCGTGCGACGCCCGAAGGAAATCATCACGTACACGCCGGTCTACGTCGAGGTCACCAAGACCGACGAACCTGAAAGCGTTGCCCCGTGGCTGCGCAAGGCCGGGGTCGCCGCGGGCGCCGAGAAGTTCTTCGAGCCAGCCAACGATTCGGCGCTTTTCTACATTCAGAATGCCGAGACCGAGTCCAAGCGGCTTGGCGTCTCCTCGGGCGGCGCCGCGCTTCTGCGCCGGCTGTACGGCAACCAGTTCCGCAGCCTGGGCAATTCACTGCTTGAAGCCAAGCTGAACGATCTGGCGGCGGTGCGCTTTGGCGAGGCCCTGCGCTTCTTGCCTGGCGATGCCGACCTGCGCACCAAGCTTGGTCTTGCAGCCGAGTCGCGCACGGCCTCGGAGCCCGAACCTTCGCCAGGCACTGGGGCAGGGGCGCGCCGCGCGGCGCCAGTGCCGGTGCCAGTAGACGATACCGCGCGAGCCGCGGCCGAGCTGTTTTCTGCCGTCGCTGCTGGGCGTTTTTCTCAAGCGCGCGTGGCCCTGGCGCACTTGCTTGAGATCGATAAGGAAGGCCGCCAGACGGCGCGTTTGGCCGATGAGTTCCGGCGGCGGGCACAGACGCTGTGGGACGCGGGCAAACGCGACGAGGCCAGGCGCTATTACCAGATGGTCGCGGAGCTCGATGCCAAGGACTCGGCGTCGCGACAGCGGGCTGACAGCAAGGACGAGGAACCGCCTGCCACGGTTCCCGTGGCCGCGGCCGAGCCGGTTGCGCCCACCGAGGCCGCCAAGCCAGGCAAGAAGAAGGGCGTGGCTGGGGCGGATTCCGCCACCGCGACCTCGTCCGCAACCTCGGCCGCAACCATGGCCGCCACTTCGGCCACAGACGAGGCCGTGCCACGCGATCGCGCAGCCTCGGTCAAATTCGCCGCCGACGGCGCCGGTGCGCTGGCCCGCGGCGACTTGGTGCGAGCCCAGATCGCGTTCGATCGGGCTGTGCGCTCCGACGCCAACAACCCCGATGCGGTGGCCGGACTGGCGGAGGTGGCGTTCGAGAACGCGCGCTACACCGAAGCACTCGATTACGGACGGCGTGCGGTTCGCTTGCAGCCCAAGCTGTCGAGGAACCATGTCGTGGTGGGAGACGCCTATTTCAAGCTTCTGCGCTACGACGAGGCGCAAGCCGCGTACAAGCGCGCCCAGTCGATTGCCCCGAACGACGAAGGCATCAAGGCCCGCATCGGCCGCGTGAAGGCCCGCCTGGGCGAGTAGTTCAGCACCTCGCTAGAACGTTCCAGCCACACCCGCGCTGGCGCCCAGGGTGGTCGTGCCTGGCTGAGGCGCCATGTACAGGAAAACGCCGCCCAGGGTGGCCGCCGCAGCGCCGACGCCGATCATGGGCACTGCCCACCATTTGGTCGAACGCACCCAAGGGCAGCGGCCGTTGCCGTCCTTCTGCTCGGCCGAGCAGGCGATCTCGTGGTTGTCGAGGGCCATGGTCAGAATGCCTGTGAGAAGGAGTGCTGCCCCACCACCCAGGCTGCCCCAACCCGCCTTGCGAAAGGGGAACTTGGAGGGGATGGCCACCAGTTCCAGATCCATGGCTTCATCCACGCCGCTGACCACGGTGAAGGCACGCGAAAGGGAATCGTGGTCGGGCAGCACCAACTGCAGATGGTGCGGACCTCCAGCCAGTTCAGCTTCGATAGGCGTCACCCCCGCTTGCCTGCCATCCATGACCACCGTTGCCCCGGCCGGGCGCGATCGGATGGCAAAGCGAGCCGGTGTCCGCGACACGGCCTCCAGGCGCTCGCGCAAAGCGGACGCCGCCAGTCCCATCTTTTCGCCCGCTTCCTCGGCACCGCAGGTTTCACAGCGCTCGCGGTTGCTGGCCAGCACGCCGCCGGTGCGGCCGTTGATGATCTCCATGACCATGGTGTAGGTCTTGTTGCTCTCAGCGATGCGGGCGCTGATGAGGTAGCTTGCGGAAAGCGCTTCGGCCATGGCCGGGTAGCAGGTGGCGTTCTGGCAGCCGGCCAGGGCTTGCTTGGGTCCCGCCAGCTTCTGCTGCACGTCGCTGCCGCGCAGTACCTCGAAATGGGCCGCCGACAAGCCTTGCACCAGCCGCTGCGCGAAGAGCTCTTGCAGGCCCTCGGGGATCTTGCCTTCGAAGTCCAGGCGCGCGATGGCCACGCGTTGCGAGCCGGCCACTTCGGTTTGGGCTTGGGCCACGGGCACGACGGAAATCACAAGACCCAGGTACAGAAGCAAACGACATGGATTGGACATGGGGCCGTCATTTTACAAAGGAATCGTCATGATTGGCGCCCTAACTGTTAGAATCGCAACACCTTCTGGATGGAGAAATAGCTTGAAAACCGAGCGCATGTTCCTGGTCACGACGGGGCTTCTTCTTGGTCTGGTCGTTTCTGGTTGCCGAGAGCGGAACCCGGCCTACATCCAAAAGGCCGCACCCGATGCCGCCGTGGGCCCCGAAACCCAGCCAGATACCGCCATTCCGCCGGACACCCGGCCAGTGCAGGCGGATCTCCCGGGTGACAACGCGACCGGGCAGCGGCCTGATGCCGCATCGGACGGTCCCATGGCGGGGCTCGAGGCAGGGCCTGGCGAGGCGGGCGTTTCAGAAGTGGCGTTGGCGGACGCGCGGGACGCCTTGCGCGACACGCGCGACGTGCGCAAGCCGGAAGATGATGCCGGTTCGGATGTACCCGTCGATGCCATCGTCTTGCCGGATGTTACGCGCGACGTACCGTTGTTGCCCGACGCCGGATCGGATGTCTTGCCTCCGCTCGACGCCTTGGAAGTCGGTATCGCCGTCGATGCCGCCCCCGCTTGCATCGAGGGGGACAAGCGCGTTTGTTCTTCGCCTAGCAATCCCTTGCTTGGCGCCTGTCACGCCGGCGTTCAAATTTGCGCGGGCGGCGGCTGGGGCGACTGCACGGGCGAGAGCCTTCCCGCGGCCGACGAATTGTGCAATGGCCTGGACGACAACTGCAACGGCATGACCGACGAGGGCTGCGTTGCGGATTGCGTGGTGGTGGCCCCCAATGGGGACGACACCACTGCCGATGGAACCGCCGCCCATCCCTTTGCCACGCTTGCGCCCGCCATGACCTTGGCCAATGCGCAAGATGGCGGCGCTCCCCGGCGTGTGTGCGTCGCCGGCGGGGCAACCTGCGAAAAGGCGACGACCTATGCCATGGACGCGCCGTTGGTCATGGCGAGCGGGGGCCGTGTGCAAGGCAACTACGCGCTCGCCGACGGTGTGCTTTCCTACTGTGCTAGCAGTCAGCCACCCACCACGACCCTGCGCTTCGCTGCCTCGGAACAGGGGGTGGTGTTCGACCCGAGCGTGCTCCTTCCCAGTGAGCTGAGTGGATTCGTTATCGAACGCCATTCGCCAGTAGGCGGTCCCACCGTGGCTGGGCCCGTTTCCGCCGTTCTGATCAAGGGCGGCGTGGGCGTCACACTGAGCGGGATCTTCGTGACCGATGCCCCGTCCGCGGACACCACCTACGGCGTGGACGTGGAAAGCGGCGGCCAGGCCACCATCGTCGGCTCTGCCATCACAGGCGGGCAGGGGCGCACAGCCGCCGTGGGCGTCTATGTGAACGGCGGGTCGGTGAACTTGCGAAACAACTGCGACGGCGCTGCCAAGGGATTCTGCAATTCATCCTGTGGCGCCAGCGCTTCGGTGCTGGGGATTCGTGGCCGCACGGGCGCGGTGGCGGCCATTGGCGCGGCCGATTCGTCGGCTGTGTATGTCACCAAGGCCTCCCCAGCCAAGACGTCGATCGTTGCCAACAACCTGTGCGGCGGCGCGGGCAACGCCGGCGACGTCGCGAATGGCGCCAATCTGGCCACCCTTCGTTGCGAAGCGGGGGCTTGCGCGACAGTTGCCGGCAACAGCATCAGTGGGGGCTCGGGCCGCCAAACCATGGCAGTCAGTCTGCTTGGCGGGGCCTCATTGCTGGCTGGAAATCTTATTGTGGGCGGATGCGGAACGGATATCTCGACCGGTGTCGTTCTCGACAATGCTCCCGCTCGCTTGCAGAACAACCGCATCCTTGGCGGAACCTGTACCGGCACCACCACGCCGGATTTCTATGGCGTGCACATCCTTCTGGGCGTATCCAGCGGCGAGCCGGAACTGCATTCGAACACCATCG
>Ga0302323_100004975_pt1 | contig 10852 bp, 5 predicted proteins | sample Fen_T0_3_FD_201950 | JGI IMG/M metagenome (GOLD analysis project Ga0302323, IMG submission 201950) | Peat permafrost microbial communities from Stordalen Mire near Abisko, Sweden - Fen_T0_3 | ecosystem: Environmental > Terrestrial > Soil > Wetlands > Permafrost | place: Sweden: Abisko... | reverse complement strand
TTCCGAGCGCTACATCGGGATGGGGCATACCGCTGGTTGGCGGCCACTGGCACGAATCTCTTAGCCGACGCCAACGTGTCCGCCATCGTCTGGAACTTGCAGGACGTTACCTGCGCCCGCAAGGAGCGCCAGCGCGAGAATTCTAGCCAGGGTTTGCAAGAACGCCTGCAGGTTCTTTTGACGGCGGTTCGATTGTTATCGGACGCGAGCGGCTCGGCCGAGGGCGTGCTGCAGGTCGTGGTTCGCGAGCTCGCTGAGATTCTGAGTTGCGCGTGCGTGCTGCACTTGACCGAAGAGGACGGCCTGCACTTCTCGACGCCGCACGTGCACGCCTCCGACCAGCGACTCTGTGCGGAGTTTTTGGCGCAGAGCAGAGCGGCGGCGCCGCGCAAAATTGAGACGCTGCCGGCGTTGCAGTACGTTGTTGCGACGCAGTCCGCGATCTTCATTCCAGGGGCCACTGCAAATTTCGACGGCTCGACCTGCGTTCCGCGCGAGTTCGCGGGGCTATCGAAAGAAATTGGCATCAACAGCGAACTGATGCTTCCACTCGTCGTGCGTGGCAGCGTGATCGGCGCGCTCGTCTTGCTCAGAGCGGGAGTATCCGCGCCCGCGTTCGACGTGCAGGACTTAGCGCTGGCTCAAAGCATTGCCGAGCATTCGTCGCTGGCGATCGCCTCGGCGCAGTTGCTTCGGGCTTCCGAGAGAGAGCTTGCCCAGCGGGAGCGCATGGCGGCTCGCCTTCGTTTGCTCGCCGAATCGTCGCACGAGTTTGCCGACGCCACCGGTGACCACGACCGACTTTTTGCGGCGATCGCCGGTCGCCTCGGTGGGACCGTTGGAGATTTGTGCGCAATACGCGCGCTCAGTGAAGACGGCACCATGCTCGAGCGAGGTGCCGTGTATCATCGTGATCTCGAAATCGCGGCTCGGGCGCAACGCATTCTGATTGACCGACCGAAGAGCGTCCATACCGGGACGATGGGAGCGGTTGCTCTCTCTGGTCAGTTCGTGCTCAAGCCCCACGTATCGACGGCCGAGTTCGCGGCTTCGAGTCCGACCCCTGAATATCGACGTTTGATCGAAGATTTGCAGGTGGGCAGCACGATGATGGTGCCACTCTTGTGCCGCGGCAAGGTCGTAGCGGTTGCAGCGTTGCTGCGTTCGGGTTCCGATAACCCCTACACCGAAGATGACCTGCATTTGGTGCAGAGCGTGGCCGAGTATGCGGCGCTGGCCATCGGCAACGCTCGCTCGTATGCCGCCGAGCGCGCGGCTCGCGCCGCGGCTGTCGCCGCAAACGCAGCGATTCAGCGGTCGGAACACGCCCACCGGCTGCTGTTCGACTCGAGCCCTGTACCCGTCCTCGTCTTCGACGTCGAGACGCTCCGACTATTGGCGATCAACGACGCCACGGCTCGAATTTACGGTTATAGCCAGGATGAGTTGCTGCTGCTGACCTTAGCCGACCTTCGGCGCGAAGTAGAACGCCCCCAGGTCAGACCGACAGTAGACGCCGCCGGGGATCGCGAAGCCTGCGGCGCCGCCTGGCATCGGCGCAAGGACGGCTCCGAGTTTCGCGCCGAATATCGATCGCGCTGCTTGGAATTTGGCGGGCGCCGCGCGCGCATCGCCGTCATGACCGACGTCACTGCGCAGTACGAGGCGGAGCAGACGCGCGCCTTGCTCGGTGCCATCGTGCGCTCGTCGAACGACGCAATCGTCAGCAAACAACTCGACGGAACGATCACCAGTTGGAACATGGCGGCCGAGAAACTCTTCGGGTTTTCGACGACCGAAGCGGTCGGGCAGAAGATCGGCATGTTGATCCCTGACGAGTTACGCAGTGAAGAAGCGATGCTGCTTGGTTGCATTGCCTCCGGTCAACGTGTGGAGCACTACGAGACGGTACGCAAGCGCAAGGATGGTAGGCTAGTTCATGTCTCCATCTCACTGGCGCCGATCCTCGGCGCCTCCGGAGAGGTCATCGGAGCCTCGAAGACCGCGCGTGACCTGACCGCGCAGCGTGAGGCGGCCGCTGCGCTTCTGCGCACGGAAGGACAGCTCCGCCAGTCGCAGAAGATGGACGCGGTTGGCCGCCTCGCCGGCGGGATCGCGCACGATTTCAACAACGTCTTGTCGGTCATTTTGGGCCACAGCGGTCTGATCCTGGGTGAGTTGGCGCCAACCGACCCGATACGTGAGGATCTTGCCGAGATTCAGCTAGCTGCTTTTCGGGCGGCAGACCTGACGCGGCAGCTGCTGATGTTCAGCCGGCAACAAGTGATCGTCCCGCGGATCCTCGACCTGAACGAGATCCTCGTCGGCATCGACAAGATGGTTCACCGCCTGATCGGCGAGGACATCGAGCTGGTCGCGTTGCCTAGTGCCCGCTTGGGTCGAATTCACGCGGACCCGAGCAACGTGGACCAAGTGATCCTGAATTTGGTGGTGAACGCCCGCGACGCGATGCCGCAGGGCGGTAAGCTGACCATCGAAACGGCGAACGTCGAACTCGACGGAGAATATGCGCGCGAGCACCTGGGCGCTCGACCTGGCCCGCACGTGATGGTCGCGGTCAGCGATACGGGGAGCGGCATGGACGAAGCGACCCAGGCGCGCATCTTCGAGCCGTTTTTCACGACCAAGGCCGAGGGCAAGGGGACCGGCCTCGGGCTCTCGACCGTGTTCGGTATCGTTCAACAGTCAGGTGGAACCGTTTGGGTGTACAGTGAGATCGGCGCTGGTACGACATTCAAAGTCTACTTTCCGCGCGTGGAAGGCGAGCTAGACGATGACAGTCCGCGTTCCGCAGCCGATGATCTGCACGGCAAGGAAACGGTCTTGTTGGTGGAAGATCAGGATCAGGTGCGCGCGGTAGCGCAGGGGATCCTGCAGAGACACGGCTATTGCGTAATCACGACGGGGCGACCTGTGGACGCCCTGTCGCTGTGCGAGGAACACGACGGCCCGATCGACCTGCTGCTCACCGATGTCGTCATGCCGCAGATGAGCGGGGTAGAGCTGGCCAAGCGTGTGAGTGCACGACGGCCCGACCTGAAGCTGCTCTACATGTCTGGCTACACGGACGATAGCGTCGTGCGGCATGGCGTGCTCGAGAGCGAGATGGCGTTCGTTCAAAAGCCGTTTACTCCCGAGTCTTTGCTACGGAAAGTGCGCGAGGTACTGGATGCGAAGCGCGCTCTTTGAAGGCCCTGCTGGCCCAAGTCCCTCGAGAGAGCCCGTCGACCGAATTTCGGTCGGGCCGCATCGATCTACGAGCGACGCGATCGTGCTGACATGATCCCGGTGGCTCGATGCTCGATCGACGATGCAGTACTCTCGCTGCCGAAATTATACTGTGCGAACACAACGCAATTGCGGCGGCGAGGGCTACCTTCCGAGGCGCTGGGCCGCTGATGCTCTTTCCGCCGTGTTTGTCGGCGACCCCACGACACTACTCGCGCGCATGCGAGGACCGACTGATTTCGGCATTCGCAGGCCCTAAGTGCGGTGGAGGCGCGCGCCGAGATGGCGATCGCGCAATCAAAACAGATCGACGCTTCCGCCGCCAGCCAGTCCTTCGACGCCGACCGGCGATACGAGTGTTGTCGCGTACTCGCTTTTCAACGATTGCAGATGGGCGCGGAGCTCGATCAGTGACGCGCTCGCTTCAATCGTATGATCGTTGGGCGTGCGCTCGAAATGCACGACGATATTTTCGAGTCGCACGGTAACCGCGGCCAGACGATCGATGCGGCGCTGCACGCAATCAATCAGCTGAGTGGCCATGTCTTCGAACTGCAACGCGCGCACGGCATCGTCGATGCTGCCGATGATTTGCGCTGAGATACGACTGAACTCTTCGGTCTGAGCCGCGATCGGCGCTTCTGAGTTGCCCGACGTCGGGACGGTTGACTTGCGCGCCAACCTGGCCTCAGCGTGCAAGGTCTTGACGTGCAGCAGCTGCGCCCGAGTCTGGGTGTTGAGGCTGAGGAAGCTCTGCTGTAGCTGTTGGCTCGCCTCCAGCAATAGCGATTTCACGAGGGTCAGCTCCTCGCGGATCGGTCCCACGTCTTCCTTCACCGCCTCGCCAACGGTTTGAGCCAGCTCACACAGACTATCGTGTAGGGCCGTCGCTTCGGGTGCATTGCGGAGCATGGTTGTTGTCGTTAAGAACGCATCGCTGACTGATAACTTAAGCCGATAGGCCGCTGGCGGTTCATCGGCGGGATTTGACTCGAGCCGGACGGGGGTCGCAAATCATGCTGAGCTAACACGCTGGCACTTCGAATGCGCGAGCTACGCGGGCGGCGATGCAATAGCAGCGGCATTGACTAAAAGAGCGCGTCGTCTGCCTGGAATGGTTCGGGAACCACCACCGGTTTTTGCCACGCGCCGAGCTCGCGGATCTCGACCGCCTTTGCCTTCAGCGGGTTGAGCGTCCGCACCAGGATCTCGCCATTGTGTGTGCGTAAGAAGACCTCGCGTGGGCGCGAGCCGCCGAGTCGCTCGACCAAAATCGGAATGCCTTCTTTGGCCAGAAAAGTTCTCACGAACAGCGAGTTGGCTTCGCCGACGGACGCGGGTAACTCCTTGGTCACCGCTCCCGCACCAAATACCTTGGCGCGCAAATTCTTGCGGCTGGCGCCACGGCTGAGCAGCCCGTTGATCAGGAGCTCCATGGCGTGAATGCCGAAGTGGGCGGGATCTGCGCTGGAGCCTTGGCAATTGGGCAACATGAAGTGATTCATGCCTCCGATCCCTTGCTCCGGATCGAACAAGCACGCGGAAACGCAGGAGCCGAGCAAGGTGCTCACGATCGTGGGTGAGGTCGCGACCTCCCATTGCCCCAGCACGATTCGCTTGTGCGGCAGGGGTCCCTCTGGCTCTTGCACGCTACTGGGGCGGGCGTTCGCAGCGACTCGCTTCGGCGCAGGGCGCGCCGCACGCGGTTCGGCTGGCTCGTGCGGTCTGGCGACGTGCGCGGCGCGGTCCGCGGACTCGGCGCCGCGTCGGTAAACGCCAATTTGATTGGCGACGCGCTCCAATTGGGTCCCGACCAAGGTCTCTGAGTGGCCGAGGTAGAGTTGGCCATCGGGCGTCAAGCGCTGCACGAGTCGTTCCACGACACTTTTTTGTGTGGGCTGATCGAAGTAGATGATCACGTTCCGGCAGAAGATGGCATCGAAGGGCTCGGATGCCTGCAGGGTATCCGAGACCAAGTTGAAGTGCTCGAACGTGATCAGTCGACTGAGTTCGTTGCTCACCCGAAACTTGCGCTCCGAGATGGGAGTGAAGAAGCGGGAACGTTGGTTGGGCGAACATCCGTCCAGCCTCTCGAGATCGTATTCGCCCGCCTTGGCCGTGCGCAGAACTTCCGTGTCGATGTCGGTCGCGCGGATCTTGACGTCCCAGCCCGCGCTGCTGGGTGCGGCCTCGCTCAACATCATGGCCAGAGAGTAAGGCTCTTCGCCGGTGGAGCAAGCGGCGCTCCACACCCGAATTTTGCGATTATTCGCGCGCAAGGCGCGCGGCAAGACCGTCTTTACCAGGTACTCCCGCAGGTAGTCGAAGTGGTGCTTTTCGCGAAAGAAAGCGGTCTTGTTGGTAGTGAGCTGATTGATGAAGGTCTGGGCTTCGTCCGAGCTGCGCCCAGAGCGCTTCACCCGCTCGAGGTACTTGCCGAAATCATCCACACCAAGCGAGCGCATCCGGGGAGTCAAGCGTCCAATCACCAGCAACTGCTTGTCTTGAAGGCGGATCCCGGTCCACTGGTACAAGAGCGAGCTGATGGCGTCGTAGTCGCTCTTGTTCAGTCGAGGCTCGCTAGCCATCGGCTTCAGAGACTTTCGACGTCGTCTTCGCTGACGTTGTCGGTCGCGACTGGCCAACGACCGTTGCCACGGGAGCGCGCCGTCGATAGACGGGGGGGACGCAGCGCGCTGCGCGCGGGCTTGCGACGCGGCTCTGCCCTGGGTTGGGCCGACGGAACTTCGCGAGTCGACATCTCGCGCGAATCACTGCTCAAGCGGAACTGTCCGACGAGTTCGGTCAGCTCTGCTGCGGTAGCGGATAGGCCTTGAGCCGTCTGCGAGAGTTCGTCGGTCTGCACCGCGTTGTTCTGCGTTACTTGGTCCATTTGTGTGACGGCTTGATTGACTTGCTCGACGCCCGCTGATTGTTCACGCGAAGCCGAGGCGATCTCGCCCACGATGTCGGTGACGCGCTTCACGGAGGTGATGATCTCGGTCAGCGCATCACCCGACCTGCCGACGAGAGAATGTCCCAGTTCGACGCGTTCGAGCGTATCTTCGATCAAGGACTTGACTTCTTTGGCTGCCGCGGCGCTGCGCTGTGCGAGGCTGCCGACTTCGGCGGCCACGACGGCGAAGCCGCGACCCTGCTCGCCGGCGCGTGCTGCTTCGACAGCAGCATTCAGCGCCAACAGATTGGTCTGCAGGGCAATCTCATCGATCGTAGTGATGATGTCACCGATTCGGCGAGAAGAGCGCGTGACCTCGGTCATCGCCGTGACTGCTTCAGTGACGACGCTACCGCCCTTCGTGGCAACGTCGCGCGAGTTCTCGGCGAGCTGGCTTGCCTGTTGTGCGTTGCCCGAACTTTGTCGCACCGTCGCCGTGATCTGCTCCAGGCTTGCTGCCGTCTCCTCCAGGCTCGAAGCCTGCTGCTGGGCACCGGACGAGATCTGTTCCGCGCTGTCGGAAAGACGCGTGGCCGTGGAGGATAACTCCAACGCCGCCGACTGCACTCGAGCGAGGACGGTGGTCACGGAGTCGAAGGCGCGATTGAGTGCCTTGGCCATCACGCCAATTTCGTCGTCGGCGTCCACGTCCAGTCGCTCGCTGAGGTCTCCATCGGCGACTCGAGCCAGGAGCTGAACCGTGGTGTGCATGCGACGTGCGACCCCGCGAGCGATCGCGAAGCCTAGGCACCCTCCGAGCACCGCCACGACCAACCCAGCGAGTGCGAGTTCCAGTTTCCGAGCCGAGATCCTGGTCGCGGCGCCGGCAACGTCTTCGGTCGACGCTTTCGTTGCATGCTCGACGACCTTGTCGATACTCGCTCGGTGTTGCGCGTATGCCTCGCCGAGCAACTTGTAGGCTGCCTGGGCGCGCGGTTTATCGCCCGCCTCGAGCGCGGGTATCAGCTGGGTGTCGCCGATGTTCAGGAAGTGCACGGCGCTTTGGTTCGCCTCGTTCAGGGCAGCTTTGGCGCCATCCTGGCTGAGGTGTTGCAGCCAAAAGTCCTGCCGAATTCGCTGATCTTTCTCCAGCTGCCGCCATTGCACACCGAGCGTGGGCAGCTGCGCCTTGTCTTCCGCGAGCATCATTTGACTGGCGACCGACCAAGCCTCGAGCACGTATAGCGGGGGGGGCAAGACGTCAGCCAAGACGTCTTTCATCTCGACGACCGCGGCGTAATCCGAGTCCTCCAACTTGCTCGCAGTCGTGGCAAGCACGATGCTGACGAATGCGCCCAAGCCGAGCGCAAACACGGCGGTCAGAAGTAACATCTTTGCTTGAATCGTCAGTTTGGACATCTATTCACTCCGCGAGCTCCTGATCGAACATTGAACTACCGCGCGCGCCAGGCCACTGAGTGGCAAAATGCGCTCAACCGCGCCGCGCGCGATCGCCTCTTTGGGCATGCCGAAGACCACGCATGACTCCTCGTCTTGCGCGAAGGTGTGAGCGCCCGCTCGGCGCATCGCGAGTAACCCACGTGCACCGTCGGCACCCATGCCAGTGAGAATCACACCGATGGAACGACTGACGGCAATCGCCGCAACCGACTCGAAGAGCTCATCGACTGAGGGGCGGTGCGCGCTGTTGGGCTCGCTGTGCAAGCGAACGACCAGCGAAGTCGGCCCGGAAGCAAGCCGCATGTGCTTACCGCCAGGCGCCACCAGGGCCGTTCCAGGCAAAACCTGATCTCTGTCACTTGCTTCCCGAACTCTGATTCGGCACATGCTATCGAGACGCTTGGCGAACTTGCCGGTAAAGCGCTCAGGCATGTGCTGGACGACCAGCACTGGCGGGGAGTCGGCAGGCAGCGCACTCAAGAAGTCTGCCAGCGCTTCGGTCCCGCCCGTCGACGCCCCGACGGCAATCACCCGAGTCTGCGAGTGCGTTGAGGTCGCTGCCGTGCCCACAGCGCGCCCGGGCGACTTCGTGGAGACCGCGCCGACTTCTATCGGCGTCACCGGCCGTACCCCGGCGGTGCGAACACGTGCACTGGCCGCCGCGCGCACTTTGGCGAGCAACTCGTCGGCTTGTTGCATCACGCCTGCTTTCAGGTCGAGCTTTGGCTTTCCCACCACGTCGATCGCACCCAGCTCGAGTGCGCGCAGCGCCAGATCCGAGCCGCGTTCCGTGAGCGAGGAGATCATCACGACCGGCAAGGGGTGTGAGCGCATGACCTCGCCCAAGAACGTGAGCCCGTCACAGCCCGGCATCTCGACGTCCAGAGTCATCACGTTCGGCTTCAGGCGCTCCAGCATCGGCAGCGCTTGCGCCGGATCTCGCGCCGCGCCGACGACTTCCAGATCGGGCGCAGAGCGCAAAATGTTGCCGAGCAGCTCTCGCATCAGCGCGGAGTCGTCGACGATCAACACACGCGAGCGTCTCATGCGCTTCCGAGCTCACTCGAGACGAGACGCGTTACGTCGAGCAAAGTCACCAGTTGGTCTCCGTGCGGAATCAAACCGATGATGAAAGAGCCGTCCGCTTGATGGGCCAAGGTAGGCGCCGCGCGTACCGCATCTGGCCCAACCTTGATCACGCTCGTGACTTCATCGACGACGAGTCCGACATTCTTGCCGTGCACCGCAACCACGATTATCACCGTCAGTCGGTCGACCACCGCTTCGAGATTGAAGCGCGCGCGCAAATCCAGCACTGGCACTACTGCGCCGCGTAGGTTGATCACGCCCGAGAGGTAGCTCGGAACGTCCGGCAGCGACGTTGGCGTACTGAAGCGGCGGATCTCCTGCACCGAGAGGATGTCGACGGCGTAGGCTTGTCCGCCAAGCCGAAACGCCATGCACTGCGCCGGTGCGGCGATCTTGGCATGTTGTCCGCCCGGATGTGTGGTCAGTTCCATGAGTTCGTCTCCGCGTGAGTCAAAAGGGTTGGCGCTTGCAGCCGCTCGTTCACATCCAGCCCCGCCACTGCGGCCAGCCCTGCACCGTCCAAGATCAGAGCCACTCGACCGTCACCCAAGATCGTTGCCCCCAGGATTCCGGGCAGGCGCCTGAAGTGTGTCTCCAGACTCTTGACGACCACTTGGGTTTGACCGAGCAACGCATCGACGCGCAGAGCGTAGCGATGAGAACCGGTCTGCAGCACGACTGCCAGCTCGCCCCCGCCTGACCGTGGGGGCAGCGAGAGCAAGTCGACGAGCTCCAAGATGGGCAATGACTCGCCGGGAAGGTCTAGGATCTGTCCGAGTCCGGCCAGCGATCGTTGCTGTTCGGGGCGCAAGCGCAGCGAAAATGCCACATCGACGAGCGGCACCACGCACACGGTATTGCCCGCTTTCAGCAGCAGTCCCTCCATGATGGTCAGAGTGAGCGGAAGCCGGATGGTAAATGTCGAGCCGCGACCCGGTTCGCTGCGGATCGTCAGATCTCCGCCCATTTCAGCGATATTGCGCTTTACCACGTCGAGCCCCACGCCGCGTCCAGACAGATCGGTCACCGTTTCCGCCGTGGAAAACCCAGCACTGGAAATCAGTGCATAGATCTGTTCGTCCGTAAGTACTGCGTCGCTCGCAACCAATCCGCGTTCGATCGCCCGCTTCAGGATCTTTTCGCGGTTGAGGCCACGCCCATCATCACTGACTTCGACTACGACGCTGCCACCACGCGGTCGTGCCACGATGCGCAACTTACCGACACTGGGCTTGCCAGCCGCGGCGCGAGCCTCTGGAGATTCGAGCCCGTGATCGACGGCATTGCGCACCAAATGCAACAGCGGATCGCCCAGGCGCTCGGCGAGGCCCTTGTCGAGCTCGGTGTCGTTACCGTCCAGCTCGAGTTGAACCTGCTTGCCGAGTTTTCCGGAGGCTTCACGAACCGTGCGTGCCAAGCGCGAAAACACGGTGCCCATTGGCACCATGCGCACGGACATCACCCGCTCTTGCAGCTCACGCAGATGGCGCTCAGTCTGTAAGACGGCCTCTTGCAAGCTCGCCAAGCGTTCCGGGGTGGGGTGTTTCGACAGCTCGCGCACGGCAGAATGTGCGATCACCAATTCGCCCACTAAGTCGACGAGCTTGTCGATCTTTTCGGTCGCGACGCGGATTGTCGCTGCCTCAGTGCTGCTTCGTGCGCTCTTGCCCTCGCTGGGGCTCGAAGCGGTCGAGTCAGCGATGCGCAGTTCCGGCGCCACGTCATCTGGTTCCAGCGCTTCGATCGAAACGACAGCGACGTCTTGGACGAACATGAACGCTTCATCCAGGGTGTTGCGATCGGCGTCTCCCAGCAGCTCTAGCTCGATTCGCCAGGCCATGTAGCAAGTCTCGGCGTTGAGCTGCGCCAGATCGGGGATAGTCTCGCTGAGCTCGACGACGTAACGGGAGGAGATCGAGTTCAATTCTCGGAGCACGAGCAGAGGGTCGGCGCCCCAGTGAAACGCTTCGGATTTTGGCGCGAACTTCACGCAGTAGGTATGCGCGGTGGCCGGAGCAGCGATCTCCGCAGTCAGCGCGACCGGCGCAGCCCCAACGTTTGCGTCGTTTGCCAGCGCCTCCAATTCCGCTCGCAAAACGCACAGTTCCGGCGACAGTTGCGCTGCGCCGGGGTGCTCAGGACCGTTTTCCAATAGCT
>Ga0302323_100004974_pt1 | contig 10856 bp, 9 predicted proteins | sample Fen_T0_3_FD_201950 | JGI IMG/M metagenome (GOLD analysis project Ga0302323, IMG submission 201950) | Peat permafrost microbial communities from Stordalen Mire near Abisko, Sweden - Fen_T0_3 | ecosystem: Environmental > Terrestrial > Soil > Wetlands > Permafrost | place: Sweden: Abisko... | reverse complement strand
TCGTAGACCGCACAGCCATCTTCGGAGAAGTCGTAGTAGTTCCAAGGAATGTTTCGCTTTTCCGATTCGCGCACGATGAATTCCGTCCAGCGCAAACGATCTTCGCGAAGCGAAGTGCCGGCGTGCGCGCAGAACTCGCCGTTGAGCAGGCGAATATTGTTGTGTTGCTTGGCCCACGCGACCACGCCATCCATCTGGTCCGTGATGAATTTCTTATCGTCGTCGGTTCCCAGCCAACGAATGCCCGACAGGTTCTCGAACTGGGTTCCGTTGCCGACCGTGCCCTGAAACAGAAAATCGGACGGGATATACGGATGGAACTGAATCATCACGTTGGGATCGTTCAAAATCCGCTCCGGCAACTGCAGGTCGGCGATATGGGCCATGGCTGCCCAGTAGGTCCCGGAGATGATGATCGTACGCGTCGGATTACTCTGGCGAACGGTATCGTAGGCCAAGGCGAGGTAGGTGTTCCACACGGCGTTCTCGGCGCCATTGGGCTCGTTCAGGAGATCGAAATAGAGGTAGTCCGGATAGTCTTTGAAGTGCGCCGCAATCTGTGCCCAGGTGGCGAGGAATTGGTCCTTGTTTGCTGGCGCATCGGTTTCCATGGCGTGAAACCAGTGCATGTTCACGATGGTATGGAAACCATCGTGGAGCGAGTGGCTGACCGCCCAGTCGATTCGATGCATGAACTCCGGGTCAATCGTGTACGGTGCTTTGGCGGCGGTGCGGGTTTCCCAAAGCACGGGCAAGCGGATGGAGTCGAAGCGTCCGTCGGCCTTGATGACATCGAGATAATCCAGGCTGAACGGCACTCCCCACGTGCCTTCGGCGGGACTTGCGAACTGAAGACCGAATTGAATGCCTCGGTGCATTTGCGCCGGGGCCGGGCGTACGAAATCCGTAGGGATTACCTCTTCCGGCGCAGTTCCCAGGCAGGTCATGGTCACGTTGGTGATCGTCACCGTGGTCCCGGCGGCAACGTCTCGGCCACCGAAATAGAATGCGAGCTGCGCGTTGGTGTCGCTTGCTTGCATCATGGGGAAACTGTACGCGTAGTGTTTCAGCTGGTCCGTCAGGGTGAAATAATGTGGCCCCGAATATTGATAGTAGGGTGGCTGATTCATCGACACCTGGGACGTCATCCGGTACTGCTGGGGCGACATGGCGTCGAACTCGACCTTGTACAGCGCGCGTTTGGCGACGTGCAGGCCGGCCTGCCCTAGGCCGATGTTCCATGCACGGCTGCCGCCGTTTTGCACAGTGGCCGTGAATGTCTTGGCGGTGGCGGCTGCCAACGCCGCCGCGGTGGTGTCCGCATAGAATGCCCAGCCGTCCATTCCCTTGGCGAAGTCGCCGTTGAGGACCGGCGTACACGTCAGGGCGACGTCGCTTGCCGAATCTTTGTCTCTGCCATCGAAGCGTGGCTGTTCCGAAGCCGAGCCGTCGCCCGAAGCCGAGCCGTCAGCCGACGAGGTGGCGCCCTTTCCCGTACAGCCAGCGCACAAGACGAGGATCGCTCGCCTCAACCAAAGGCTGTACGGACGGTTCTCGGGTCGGTCTTGACGAGTTCTGCTCATGGTCATGGTGCTGCCTCGAAGGGGTCCGCTTTCCAGGGATAGAGTCGGTACCTGCTGGCGGTGGCTCACCAAAGTCACGGCCTGCCCCGATTTCCAAGGGCCAGTTCTACCGACGCGCGAGGTGGCGAAAGGATCGACGTCTATCTGACGAGGGGACCAATCAATCGCTCGATCGCACCGGGCAAGGCCTCGGTCGACTCGACCAGGGCATCCGGTGCCTCGGCGAGAAGCGGAACGCGATCGGCGAACCCCCAGGCGACGGCGATGGCGGTGGTGCCTGCCTCGCGCGCGGCCCGAATGTCGGGAACGGTATCACCAATGTAGGCCGTGGTAGCACGGTCGGCCTTCGCCGATTTGATAAGGCGTCGCAGCCGGGTCGCTTTGCCGAAGATGCTCGATCCGGCAACGATGGTTTGGAAGTCGGCCATGTGGTGCCGTTTGAGGAATTGTTGAACGTTTTCTGCGGAATTCGACGTCACCATGGCCAGGCGGTAGCCCGTTGCGCTTAGTCCACGTAGTGCTTCGGCGATGTTCCCGACGGGGCGCACGGTATGAAAGTGGTCGTGCAGGTCGGCGCGCACGGCGATCATCAGCCGAGGCAGTTTCCACATGGGAACACCTAGGGTCTGCATCAGCTGCCCTGCGCCCATGCGGCGCAACCCTGGGACTTCATCCTCGCCCACTGGGCGCAGGCGTAGGCGGGGCGCCACGCGATTGTAGGCGGCAAAGGATTCCACGAAGGAATCGGCAATGGTTCCGTCGAAGTCGAAGATGACGAAAGGGCGCGGCATGGGCTGATGACCGCGGTAGTTATAGGGACGCCGCGGGATAATTGCGACCGGAATTGTTCAGCGCTTGGTTGGCGTGAAAGTCACCACTGCCACGCCGACGGTGGCATCTTCGCTGCCCGGAACGCGAGACGGGATGCTCCGGCCGAGGAGCTTCCTGGCAAGCACCGTGGCTGTGCCGGGATCGCCGGCGACGGTTTCGGCGGCTGTGACTTTGCCATTGCCTTGAATGGTCAGGCGCACGTGCAAGGGTTGCATGGGGCGCCGGTTTTTGGGGCACGGCCACTTCTGGGGACCGTGCTGGACGAAGGCAAGGGCCGCCCGCATGTCCGCCAGTTCGCTACGGTCGGCAGGGACGGTATTGACGGTGCACATGGCGGTGCCTTTGCCCATGTCTTCCTTGCCGTGTCTTTGTTTGTCGCCGGCGTCCACGGGAAGTCCGTCGAGGGGATCATCGGAAAGCGGGCGTTTGGGGTGGATCAGGCCTTGGCTCGACGCCAGCAGCGACGGTGGTCGATGTGGGGTCGCGCTGGTCTGGCTTGAAAAAGCCGCCACGAGGAGCGTACCCAGGAGGTTTGCCTGGAGCGCTGGAACCAACATGTGTCGCATGGTCGTATCTCCCGCCCCGGGAGTCATCCGGATGAATTTCCGAAAGAGTTGGGTGACCTCAGGGGCTAGATTTGCAAACGCGCGACGGCGGAAAAGGATCTGCGCTTTTTACGGTTTCAGCCGATCGATGCGGCGCCGGAGCTCGTCCATTTCGCCGTTCAGCTTGCCCAGTCGACGGCTGATCAAGAAGACGTAGCTGAACACGGCCAGCCAGATGAACCCATAGGCAAGTGCCACCATTTTCATACTTTTTTCTCCTCGACTTGGTCGAGCATGATTTCCAGGTCCATGAGCTCCGTCTGCGCGCTTTCGACGGCGAGGCGGGCCGCGAGCAGGACCGACCAGAGGGCAGTGAATGCAAGCAGCGACAGCCAGAAGGCGCCGCGCATGCCCGGGCCAAGCGTGGAGACGACGGTGTTGCTGGGATGAATGCTACGGAAGAATCGAACACTGAAATAGACCAAGGGAATGTCGATGGCCGCAAAAAGCGCCAGGGCTGCAGCTAGGCGCCGGGCAGAAGATCCGCCGTAGCGGCGTGCCAGGACATAGGCTAGCAACATCAACCAAAGCAGAAGCGAGGACGTCAGGCGCGCTTCCCACTGCCAGTACACGCCCCAGGCCGCTCTGGCCCACAGCGGACCCGAAACCAGCACGCACATGCCGAATACCACGCCCAGCTCGGCGGCCGACAGGGCCACGCGATCGCCACGCTCCGAGCCGCCGAAAAGGTAAGCAACGCTGCCGCTTGCGCATACCAAGGTCGAGAGCATGAGCAACCACGCACACGGGACGTGGAAGTAGAAGATCTTCTGCACGAGCCCCATGGTGATCTCTCGGGGGGCGTCGGCGATGGCATTGCACGCGATGAGAAATAAGCCACAGGTGATGGCACAGGCCGCAAGGAAGCGCAGGGATGTCGGCTGCTTTCGCGTGGGCATGGGTGGTGAAGGATTGGGCGGCATGGTTGTCCGATAATAGCGCAGGTCCGGTTTTGGCAAGTCAGGGGCTGGTCTTGTTCACTCCCCGGTGACCACGGGTTCGAAGACCCAAAGACCCAGTAGTAGGTAGATGATGTCAGTAGCCAAAAGGAAGCGCACCCAAAAGCGCACCGGTTCCAGGTCGGGCGACATCGGGTCGAAGAGGCAGGCCGTGGCGCGACTGGCGGCCAGCAAGACCGGAATGACGATGGGAAAGAGCAGGGCGCCCAGGAGGGCTTCCCGGCTGCGGGAACGCAAGAGCGCGGCGGAAAATACGACGCCGGTGGAGGCGAAGCCCAGCGTTCCGAGCGCGAGGACCAGGGCCAGCCAACCAAGGTGGGAAAAGACGCCCGTCGAAAACAGCACGCCCACCAGGACGGTCAGCAAGATCTCGACGGCCATCATCAAGAGCGACGTGGCGATCAGTTTGCCGGCATAGATGGCCGAGCGCGGCGCTGGGGAAAGCAACAGCGATCGGATGGACTCGTTCTCGCGTTCGCGATCGAGGACACGCGCCAATGCGACGGTGCCTGTGAACAAGGTGGCAGCCCAAAGCACGCCCGCTGCGGTGACCGGCCCCTGGGCGGCGTCGGTGGCGTTGGCAAGCGCAAAGGAAAACACAAGCACCACCAGCGCGGCCGAAAAGCCCATGGTGTAAAGCACCTCGCGGCTCTTGCCTTCGATGCGTAGATCTTTGAATGCGATCAGGACCGTGTAGCGCCACCAGCTGCCGGTCACGTAAGCGCCTCCTGATACAAGGCGCGGACCTCGCTGGGGGCGAAGCCAGCCGGCTGGGTGCGGTCCAGCGCCACGCGACCGCGGCGGATGACGACGATGTGGTTGGCTACCTGGGCCGCGGCTTCCAGATCGTGGGTGACCAGCACCACCAGCTTCCCGGCGGCGCGTTCGCGGGTCAGCTCGTCCGCCAGCCACCGCGCCCCGATGGGGTCCAAGGCCGCCGCAGGTTCGTCGAAAAGCAGAATCTCGGGGCCATGCAGAAGGGCCCGAGCCAGTGCCAGCCGTTGCAACATGCCGCGAGAATAGGCCCGCGCCGGAAGATCGGGGCGTACGTCAGCCAAGTCGACCCGTTCGAGCATGGTTGCGATTCGTTGGTCGGCGTCGGCCAAGGCATAAAGCGAGGCGAAGAGCCGCAGATTCTGGCGCGCGGAAAGATCGGGATACACGCCCGGTTCGTGCCCCACGTAGCCAATGGCTATGCGCGCCGCCGGGGCGTGGGTCAAGGGGGCGTCGCCCAGAAAAATATCGCCGCGGGTGGGTTTGACCAGCGTCGACAGAATGGCAAGCAGGGTGGTCTTGCCTGCCCCATTGGGCCCTACGATGGCTGCCACCTGCCCGGGTAAGAAAGTCAGCGACACATCCACGAGCGCGCGCTGTCGGCCGTAGCTCTTGCTGAGGTTGGCCACGCGCAGGTGGCGTTCCGGCGTCACCCGGCCTTTTCTCCAAGTGGTGCCGGGGCCTGTTGCTGGCGGGCACCGAAGAAGATGCCGGCCAGGACCAACAAGGCGGCCAGCCCGGCGGCGATCCACTTTCCAGCCTGGTCGCGCGTCGGCAATCCATGGACGGTCAGCCGCAACGCCTGGCCGGGATGAACGACGTCCAGGTCGTACATGCGCAACTCGTTGCCGTTGTCGTCGCGCTCGTTGGCGCGGGTCCGCAAGCCCGGGGCGGACAATGTGACGGAAAATTCGGCGGGGATCATGACCAGTCCACCCGCCATACCCAGCGGCATGGGATGGATGATTTCGAAGCTGGGCGTCTCGTGCGTCGTCAGAAGATAGCCCAGGCGCACCTGCGCGGCTGAACCGATGGATTGGGCCGGCGGGATCATGCTGCGTAGAAATGCCCCCACCCCCTCTTTCAGATCCACGTCCGTCCCGCCGGGCAATTTCTCCGCGCCGACGAACCCGTCCGGCAACGGAACCAGCAATCCACTGGTGCCGGGGTCGAAGATTTTGTCCGATGTATTTTCGATGATGAGATTCTGCAGAACGCTGATGGCGTCCTCTCGCACCTCGAGCATCATGCGCGACGACGCCGAAACGCGCAGCACGGATAGCTCGTTGGTCTTCCCGGGAATATGAATTTCGCCAAAAGCCCCTCGCTTGGGGTCGAGGGCAAATGCTTCGCTTCCAACCCGCATGCCATCCCGACGGACCAAAGCCGCGTAGGGTGAACCTTCGCTGGCTTCCATGTCGGTAAAGTGCGCAATGCCCGAAGCGTCGGTCACCGCCTGCTTGAATTCCACTTCTTTCGACCCCACCTTGGCGCGGCCGAGATCGACGGTCACGGCCGGCAGCGGCTTATTGTCGGCCGAGAACACTTGGATGTCGATGGTCCCGGCCTTCATGCCGTCGCGCGGTTCCACCTTGCCCGAGCGTACGGCGAAGGGCTGGGGCGTGGCGGGCTTGGTCAGGCTGGCGCCGGGAGCCATTTCGTCGGCAGATTGAGGCGTCTTGCTGCCCGCTATCAGGAGCAACCGGGTTCCGCCGCTTGCCGGGATGGTGACAGTCGAGGTAAGCAGGCTCTCTCCTTCGACCAGCGCCTGCGCGCGAAAGGTGCTGCCTACCGGAAGGTCGGTGAAGGTAGCCCGACCGTCGGGTCCGGTCTTGATGGCGCGAACAGCCTTCTTGCCGTCCTTACCGGACCAGGTGCCGGCAATCAGGGTATCCACGATGGGTTCGGTCATGGACGGCCGGGTCACCCGAACGGTGACCGACCCAATTGGCAGATCCGGGACGAAGAGCGGGGCCGCAGCTGCCCCTGCGTGGTCGGGAGGAAGGTCCTGGGCTTGGCTGGGTGCGGGGGCAAGCACGACGACCGCGCTTTGCCCCAGGAACAGCAGACAGAAAAGGAGAGATGGTGATCGGGTCACGGCACTTCCGCGCTGGAGGTTGGGGTCGGTAATGGGACGAGGAGGCTTTGCACCATACGATAACACGCCACACCCGCCAACCCGACGGTCAGCCCACATAGGGATAGTGTCACGAGCTGGGCCGAGGCAGGCATGTGCAAGACGGTCTTTCCCAAGATGGCCACCATGGCCGACACGCCGAGAGCGGTTGCAAGCTGCCACCCCATGCCTTGCCGAGCCGGCTCTTCTTGCGTACGCCCGGGTGCCAGGATGAGGAGCGAGCCGAAGGCGATGACCAAGAAGCCCAGCCACAGCCAGTCGACCAGCGGATTGGTAACCAGCTTCAGCGCGACGGCTCGCCGGGCTTCGTCGTAGCTGCCCAAGGTAATATACAGATCCTCGTCGAGGCCGCGTCGGATGGCGACTTGGCTGATCGGCTCGTTGGGGCGCTGGTCGTAGAATTCCCGACCGGGCTTGAGTCGGCCGAGGAAACGGGTGCCCGACGAGACGGCGATGTCGGCACTGAACGTTTCCTTGATCAGCGTGCGCTCTTGGGTCATGCCGTCGAAGCGCAGCTTGTAGTTGCCGAAGGTCTTGGTCTGGCCCGAGGCGATGACAGCCGTCTCTTCGTGCTGGAAGGCCTGGCCGGCGAAGCCGACGAACATCAACACCAGACCCATGTGGACGATGTACCCGGCGTGGGGCTGGCGTGCGCGGAAGATCACGCCTGACATGGCCACCACGAACGAACCGCCGTTGGCCTTTTGCCGGCTGCGACCGCCACGCACCAGCTCTTGGATGATGACGGTTGCCACGAATGCGCAAACCCCGAAGCAGAGCAGGGCAGCCGGCGATTTCCGTACGTAGGTCAGGCCCAGCAGGACCAGCGTGGCTGCGCCGACAGCGATGGGGACCAGGGCGCGCCGTCGTGCCACGGTCTTTTCCATGCCCCGCCACGTGAAGAGGGACCCGGTTCCGGTCAGGAGCAACAGCACGATGCCGATGGGAACCATGGTGCGGTTGAAGAAGGCGGCGGTGACGTCCACGCGCTCGCGGATGAAGGATTCGGACAGGGTCGGGAACAACGTGGCGAACAGCACGACCGCGGTGGCGAGGACGAAGAACCAGTTACCCAGCCCGAACATGGCTTCACGGGAAAGCATCGAGCCGATCTTCTCCACGGGGCGCAGCTCGCGACGACGCCAGACCATCAGGCCGAAACTGAACAGCAGAATGGCAATCATGAAGGCGCCGAAGACGTAGGCCAGGTGGATGTCTTTGCCGAAGGCGTGGACCGACTGAACGATACCCGATCGGGTCATGAACGTGCCCACGATGGTCAGGAAGAAGGCGAAGATCACCAGGGTGAAGTTCCAGCGCACGAAGATTCCACGGCGCTCTTGCACCTTCGCCGAGTGGATCAAGGCGGTGGCCATCAGCCACGGTAGGAGACCGGCGTTTTCCACGGGATCCCAAGCCCAGAAGCCACCCCAGCCCAGCACCTCGTACGCCCAGATCATGCCCAGGGTCAGCCCCAGGGTCAGCACGAGCCAGGCCGCAAACAACCAGCGCTTGACCAGAGGAAGCCAGACGTTGCCATATTTTCCTGCCATGAGCGCTCCCATGGCGAACGCGTACGGGATGGTCAGTCCCACGAATCCCGAATAGAGGGACGGGGGATGGGCAACCATGTACGGGTTCTGCAGCAGCGGATTCATGCCCTGGCCGGTGGGCGGTACCGAAACCAGGAAGGTGTCGAAGGGATTCTTCTCGAAGACGACCAGGTAGATGAAGAAATCGCACACTGCCATCAGCACCACGGTCCCGTAGGCGGCAATGGCACGGTCGCGACGATAGACCGCCCGGACCGCGACGGCCGAGCAGATGGCCAGCAAGAACACCCAGAACAGCAACGATCCGTCGAGTCCGCCCCAAACCGCGGTGATCTTGTAGGCGAAGGGTTGGGCCGCCTCCGAATAGTGCTGTACGTACTTGATGGAAAAATCGCTGGACATGAACGCGTGGATCATGGCTGCGATGGACATCGAGAGGGTGGCAGCGAGCAGGTAGACAGCGGCCCGGCCTGCACGGAGCAGCCGTTCCGAATTCTGGCGAATGCCGACGAAAGAAGTAACCCCGGCCATCGTTGCGACGACAAAGGAGACTAAAAGCGTTAGGTTTCCGAATGCAGCCATGGGCAGCTCCGACGCTTGAAATTGTAGAAAAGGTTCCTCCCCGGGGAATGCCGGACGGAGAAACGCCTGGACGAAAGATGCCCTGTTTTTCCTAGCTTAGCCAGGGCTATACTGCGCGGCATGTCCTCGTCCCTGCTTCGTGTCTTCCCCGTCGCCGCGCTGGTCCTGTTTGCCGGCTGTGCCAGCCTCAAATTGCAGATGGTCGACCGTTCCGTACAACGGCCTTCGAATATTGCCGTCTATTTCACGGCTGACACGTCGCGCGGCGATCCGGTCGCCGACCTTGCGCCGACGGACTTTCACATCTACGAGGACGGCGAGCCGGTCTCCGTTTTCGAAAGCCGCCAGACCATCTTGCAACCGGAGGTCGCGGCGGCCCACTACACGCTGCTCCTGGTCGACATGAGCGGAAGCGTGGCGGCCTCGCCCGACTTGGACAAGGTGGTGTCGGGCGCGGCATCTTTCGCCCAGCAAGTAGGACGCTACCAAAAGCTGGGGATCTTCGCCTTCGACGGCAGCCCGCACGTCACGCCTATATCGCCGTTCGGCAGTGGCAATCCGCAGGGGACCTTGCGCGGATTTGCCAGTTTCCAGTCCAAGGACCCATCGACCAATCTCAACGGCGCCGTGGTCGAGGCCATCAAGATTCTCGAACGCCAGATGAGCCAGTCGACGGTGCCCTTGCGCTTCGGGACCTTGGTGGTGTTTACCGACGGAACCGATCACGCCTCGCGCGTATCCAAGGAAACCCTGCACGCTGCTTTAGACGAGCTTGATATCGAGGTGTATGCCATCGCCGTGGGGTCCGAAGTCAATGACGGCGAGATTCGAGCCATCGGGCGCAATGGAACCTTCACTTCGAAGAATCCGGAAGATGTCCGTCGCGGGTTCGACGAGATCGGCCAACGGATCGAGGCGTACTCGAAGCGCTACTATCTCTTTTCCTACTGCACGCCAGCCCGCGCGGGCCATCACAACGTGGAAATCGAGGCCGTCAAGGGCACCATGCGCGGACGGCTGAGCTATGATTTCAAAGCCGATGGCTTTGGTCCCAATTGCGATCCCAACCAAAAGCCGGCCTTCAGTGTGCGCCACCCGCGCACCCAACCCGTGGCCAAGGCGAAAGAGCCCCGGTCGAACTAGGCAAGGGTGGAACTGGTGCCTTGTTACTGGATAACACGGACGCGCGTCGTCGATTTGCCCCAGCCGATTCCCAGCGTCAAGGTGACCGTCGGCAAGTAGATCGAATCGGTCGAGTACGTCGACGAGAGCGAGCTGTAGGCGGCGCTGCTGGCCTTGTAGAAGGGCAAGGTCAGATCGGCTTGGGCGAACATACGAATGGTACTGGCGCGTAAGAACTCATAGCCCACGGTCAGTTGGCCTTCAAGTCCGCTTCCTGAATAGGCGCTGTCGGTGGATCCCGTCGAACTTGTCGAGGAGGTTGCTTTGACGGCGGCGGCGGCACCCCAACCAAGGCCGGCGCCCAGGTAGGTGCTGCCATTGGCGAGCGGGTTGAGGAAGTAAAGCCCCTGGAGGCGAATCCACGTTGCCGTTACACCGGCGCTGGCGTTATTGGATGAATTGTTGTTGCCAGAATCGATCATGAAATCGAAGAACGACAAGTCGATGGCCAAGCTGTCGAGTTCGTAGCGATAGCCAAAGCCAAGAGCTGGACCTTGCCTGGTGTCACCGCCAAAGGTGGCGCCATAGCCCAGGCGTACGTACCAAAGCGAATCGGCCTCGACGCGATTCGGTGCCATTTGCGAGCTGGCCACATTGTCGCGGGTCACGGAGTTGTTGATGGCGGTCATGGGCTGTCCCGTCAGCAGCGA
>Ga0302323_100004971_pt1 | contig 10858 bp, 6 predicted proteins | sample Fen_T0_3_FD_201950 | JGI IMG/M metagenome (GOLD analysis project Ga0302323, IMG submission 201950) | Peat permafrost microbial communities from Stordalen Mire near Abisko, Sweden - Fen_T0_3 | ecosystem: Environmental > Terrestrial > Soil > Wetlands > Permafrost | place: Sweden: Abisko... | reverse complement strand
GCTTTATCCTCCTGCTGATGATCAGCAACGACACCCGAATAGTTACTGGGCCTATGACACTAACGCGCAAGGGCAAGGAACGGATCGCCCGGCAACCATCCTGGCCAATCCATTCCCCGGCTGGAAACCGGGAAACACGCTCTACCATGATCAGCCATTCTCAACCGCCCAGGTTCAGCAATGGTATAACTGGTATTTAAATGCTCATATTGACTTTGTTAACTGGCATACCAGATTGTACCGCGACAAAAACGGGATTAACTACCAGGGCTACTTGCTCCTGCAAACTCCTGGCTTTGGTGCACGTGCGTTTGAGGTAAAGGCATCTGTTACAAGTTATCTCGATGGTAGCCAGGACCTCAATGCCACCGTAGCTCGTGCCGCCGTCTGGCACAAACTCTTCCCGGCACTGACAAACAGAACAAACGTCGTTGCCTATGTATCCTCTATGGCCGATGGCTCGGGCATTCCTCCGGATAATGTCTGTAAGCGAGGAGATGTTCTGGTCAATTACCAAACAGATCCACAAGTGAACAATTGGTCTGCAACAAGGTATATCACCGGCCTCGCAGATAAATACAAAATGATGAAAAGCGGGGAGAATCCTGGTCGCGACGATCCAAGTCAAGAAGGAGGAGCTGCATATGGTCTTTCAATGCTGCAGTCAACCGCTTCCCAGATGCAATCGTGCGGCTTTCAAAGCATGTTTTGGGCACATGATTCAGATCTTTACGATAACGCCAGCGGCGTCACGCTGCAAGATTATGCCAGTATCATCACCCAGTACAACAAAACCAGATAGTTTTGTACTAAGAGTAGTTTGCTGAGCGCTATAATCGGTATTGTTTTTAAAAAGAAAGGGACGAATATTTGCATATTCGTCCCTCGTTCATACATACTATGCTTACAGCTTTTTCTAGCCTCGTTCACCGGAATTATAAATATAGCTTTCTAAAATATCGTCATAAGTGAAAAGCTCTTCGGGTTTGAAAAAGCGCACAATTTCTGCCTTTGCAGCATCCAGGGAATCAGAGCAATGAATAAGATTCGCCTGTACACTCATGGCAAACTCACCACGAATCGTTCCAGGGGCAGCCTCACGAGCCTTCGTGATACCTGTAAGTTGACGTACCGCATCAACGCAATCGGTCCCCTCTAAGCAAAGAGCAACAACCGGCGTACGCTGCATAAACGATTTCACCTCTGGGAAAAAAGAGCGCCCGACCAGATGACTATAATGCTCATCCAATAGAGTATCAGAAAGGTTCATCATCTTCAGGCCAACAATCTTCAGTCCCTTACGCTCAAGACGCGTAAGTATTTCACCGACGAGGTCTCTCTGTACCGCATCGGGTTTAAGCAATACTAATGTACGTTCCATGTATATATTCTCCTTAAAATTTACTAGTAACTGGCAACCACCTGTAGCAACTGGCGGCAAGCTTTCTTCATCTCCTGGCGAACACGGCCCATATTGCCCCTGCCATTTGTGGTTACAATAAGAATGAGGTCACCTGCTTCCTCCATTTGTATTGTACCGCTTTTCGTCTCGACAATAACATGACGCGTTTCACCATTGTTCGCGTGTGCGGTTAAATTATTAATGGAGCCAAAGGCAGCCGCCGACATCGCACCGATCACTTCCTCATCCTCATTATGCAATATACTAGAGACGATCAGACCATCCTTGCCAACAAGGATGGCATCGTAAACTTCATCAAGGTCAGTCAACCGTTGCAGAATCGTTTCCACTCTTCATGACTCCTTCTGTATATGCTAGTGAGTTCGGCTCTATGCATGATACAACATGGCCGCACACTGCTGTGCTCATTTCTTAGTTTTTGGCTTTCTTCGCCATTGTCAGAGCTTTGTTATAAGCTTCCATTGCTTGCAAATACTCGCCCTGGCGCATGTAAGCATCACCCAGCACACGATAACCAACAGAATATTTGGGTGCTAGTTTCAGAAGAGCACGAAGATTGCTTACTACCTCACCGAGTAACTCAGGAGTACTACGAATAATAATACGGTATTCCTGCATTGCACTATCATAATCGCCAATAAGTTGGGATTGATAACCTCGCAAGAGACGCTCACGATGATTCGAGTTGCCATTGCCAGGATTTATGGTTACCTGTTCCGTAGCACGACCTCTACTTGGGGGAGGCGCTGCTTCCCGCGTTGGTAGAGCACGCGTCTGCATAGGCTGCAGACGCACAGCAGGGCGTTTCATGGTGGTCTCTAGCTCGCTGTCCAACAAAGGATTCATACGTGCAGCAGCCTCTTGCAGAGGCTGGCTTTTTGGTACTTCAGACGGCTCAAAGGTCGGGCTAAAGGCAATCTCAGCCCGTGCAGGGGATGGTACTTTCGGTTCCGGCGGCAAAAATTTTGCCGCTTCCCGCCGCTGATAAGGGGGTGCCTTTTCTATGGTTGGCCTGGCCTCTTGCCTGGATACGCTCTGATTTACTACCTCTGACGCAGAAGGCACTGGCATAGCACGCACTGACGTGAGCCATGATGGCTCTGCCGCTTGTTGTTCAGGTACAGACTGGAATGGAGCCACCATTGGCTTCTCATCAGGTACCATAGGCTGCACTGGAATCGCTAACGGCTTCTCGTTGAATGCTGCTGGCTGAACGGGGGTTGCTAGCGGCTTCTCATCGGATGCCGCCGGCTGAATAAAACTACCAAGTTCAGCAAGTGCAGAAGACAATGACGGCTCTTGCCTGTAATCTTGAGCCTCATAAGCGGCTGTGTGCACCGGTTCTTCGGGAGAAGATGGGACACTTTGCGCCTGAGCAATAGTTGAAAGAGAATTGGGCTCCAGAGGAATAAAGCCGCGCGAGAATAGCTTTTGCTCTAATTCCTCCAGCGTGGTGACAATATTCTGTTCTGCCTTTTCATTTACTTGTGGCTGAACTTCAACTGGTAGCGGTTGCCATGCTTCATCCACAGATTGAGCCTGTGAGCCTGACATCTGCGATAGCCAGGAGGGTTGGCCTTTTTCTGCGTCTGACCAGTGCGAATCCCAGGCTTCACCTAACAGTTGTTCTTTTTCTCCCCGTTCTGTCTCTGGCTGCACTCCCGGCATCAAGCTGTCTTCCCAGGACTGATGCGCTGGCTCATGCTGTTCATATTCAGGGGACGAACCCAGAGCATCCAACCAGCTTCCACGCATTGGTGGCTCTTGCGGCTGTGCTATATACGCCGACCAGGATGGCTCCTGCTCTTCCTCCGGTTTCGACTCCTGGATCTGCGTAAGCTGCAACTCGTTATCCTGCTGAGCATTCATCTCATACTGTGGCTCTGCCCAGCTATTCTGTTCGACCTTATACTCAGCAACTGGCTGATCTTGCTGCATTCCTGCAGTTAAATTATCTTCCCAGGACTGATAGGCTGGCTTATGCTGTTCATATTCAGGCGATGAACCCAGAGCATCCAACCAACTTCCACGCTTTGGCTGCTCTTGTTGGGTCTGGAAGGAACCACCTACCATTGGATCAATTGTAACTTCGGGTTGAGCTGGCCAGATCTCACGCGTTTCCTCTGGTGGAGCCATAGTCTTAGATGTTTCTGGTGGAGCCTGTGTGGGAGGAACAACCATCGAAAATTCTTCTACCTGATCACCTTCCAGTGATGCCGCTCCCAGCGACTTTAGCCAATCCGGGCCAAAAAACGACTCTTCTTCATCCGCATCACCTTCACCTGCATCAGGGCTAGCTGAGGATGCCCTGTTCGCATTGTTCTCGTAAATAGGCTCTCGTTCCACCTGGGGCGTTGGTGGCTGTGGGGCTTGACGCTGTTCACCAGGGCTAACCACAGGCATCCCACCAGTAAGCTGGCTACGCTCAGTCTGCGCTAACATGTTTAGCCACACAGGTGGGGCGGAAGAATTATTCTCTTGCTGCGACGGCAATGCCTGGGAATCTTCTATTGGTTGCTTCCCATCAGGTACCCGCGCGCTCATTTCCTCCATAAATCCACCGCTCTCCTGCACGGGTTGGGAAGGTTCAGAAAAAATATTGGTATCATGCTGCGCTTCTAAGTGCGACAAACCATGTTGGGAAGCACTCAGAGTAACCTCTGGATTCATGTTGTTGAGCGCATTCTGTAACAACTGCCAGGGCTCCGGTTGATCACTTCCATTGGAAGACGATGTAGTTTGAGTGTCCAGGTTAAATGCACCCCAGGAGGAAGGGTACGCGGCATCTGCATTACCCCATTGGGAACCTGAGCTTTGCAATTGACCAGCCGAACTTCCCGCACGATTTTCTACGTCTGCATTCCAGGCACTAAATGATGGCACGGCCTGTTGATCCTCAAAACCTGGTCGGTTCAGGGTGACCTCATTATTTCCCCAGGTCGCTAGAGCATCCGAAGATGATGTCGCAGTTGATGCAAAGGCGAAATTGGTTGCCGTAGCAGGGCTATCAGTAGAAACAGAGCCACTTTTCCCAGCAGTTTCTTCAGCAAGCATGACCGGCGGCTTCTTCAGCAATTTTAGAAATGGATCACGAGATTGACTCGCGAGGTGGTCCGCAAAAAGGTCGTGCGCCATTATCAAGTCTGGATCAAGCACCTCAGCACGTTGCACTAACTCTTGCGACTGCAACATATCTTGTGGTGCAGTCACATGAGCCAGCAGGACTAATGCTTTCACACAACCCGGAACATCGCGGAGAATCTGATTAGCCAACTGCGATACCTGGTCATAAAAACCTTCGCGCCAATATGCTTCTAGCAATCCGGTGCGCGCATCAAGCCTATCTGGAGTTGCCGCGAGCACCACCTCCCACTCCTGAATAGCCTGGGCAATAAGATCGCCACGCATATAGAGGCGAGCCAGACCAGCACGTGAGAGCATAAAACCTTGCTGCCCAACCTGCTCGCTAAGTTCATTAAAAGCTCGCCTGATCTGGCTACTGCCTCGACTCAACTCATAGGCTTGCTGATAACAATCTAATGCAGTATCATAATCAGACATATCCTTACTTACCAGAGCACGGCTGCAATAGGCAATCACATTCTCAGGATCGTTCGACAAAACCCAATCAAATGAGTGTTGAGCATCTTCCAAACGCCCTTGAGCAAGATAGACTTCACCAAGAAGACGCTGAGCCTCCAGGGAATCTGGGAATTGTGCTAGGATAGACTGACAATTGGCAAGTGCCTTCTCAGTCTGTTTCGAACCAATTGCGTCTTCGGTCTCCTGTAAATAGTCACGAAGCGTTATCTGTGCCATAAAACTTGGTCTCCTCTCCCCGCTTTACACACCTGTGAGCAACTTCACAAATTGTCCAGCTCGACGTGTATCATCTGGCCCAATAACAGCCAAGCGACGCCACTCAGGAGCAAAGCAGATGCGCGCAACACGCTGTATGTCCTGTACAGTAACAGCATTGACCTGAGCTATCACTTCTTCAACTTCCCACACACGATTGTACAAGCACTCCTGGCTACCCAGCCATGACGCAACTTGCTGAGTGCCTTCTACGCTGAGCAGAATACCACCTCGCACATAGGCTTTTATCCGCTCCAGCTCATCAACAGGAACAATTTCCTGGCTCAATCGTGAAAGCTCTGCGACAATCGCATTCACAACGTCTTTCGTATGCGAGGGGTCTACACCAGCATTTACTATCAGGCTTCCTGTTTCATAATAACTGTTGAGATAGCTACCAATATCGTATGCCAACCCTTGCTCCTCACGAATGGATTGGAAGAGCCGGGAACTCATACCTTCTCCAAGTATAGCATTGATAAGCAGCAAAGGATTATAGTCAGAGGATGCGTATGCGGTGCCCAGGGTCGCGAGACAAATATTCGTTTGCTCGGTGGCTTTTTTGATCATACGGACGGGGGGAACTCCAGACGGGGGGAAACAAGCCGTCCATTGCGGATGCTCGCGCGGTTCCCAGTCTCCGAACAAACTCTTCACTAATTGTATGACCTGGTCATGGTCAATATTGCCCGCAACGCTTATAACAAGAGAATTAGGGCGATAGTATGTATCAAGATACGCAAGCATCTGCTCACGCTGCAGCAGTGAAACAACTTCAATCGATCCGGCATCATCGCGCCCGAGAGGAAGTTGAGGCCACATCGCCTCATCAACGAGAAGATTAACCCATTCCTGCGGATCATCCTGGGTGGAGCTTAGCTCCTCAATAATTACACCACGCTCTTTCTCGATCTCAATCGGGTCAAAGAGCGGATTGCGTATCATATCGGCCATGACACTGAGAACTACCGGCAGATATTCACCAGGCACGCGCGCTGTATAACCGGTTAGTTCCTTGCCTGTGCTCCCATTAAAATTACCACCCACACCTTCAATTGCCTCAGAAATTAGCCTGGCGCTAGGGTACTGCCGAGAGCCTTTAAAGAGCATATGCTCTATGAAATGAGACATACCTGCGATGGAATCTTGCTCATAGCGTGAACCAACGGCAAAGAAAAATGCTATACTCGCAGAGCGCATGCCAGGCATATGAGTAGTTAGTAGGCGTAGTCCATTATGTAGTGTTGTTCGCACGTAATTCATTAGACAATTGGGCACAGAGCACCTTGTGTATAGACGTGGAAAGAGTGCCCCAGTTCTCCTTATATTCCCTGATCAATAGTCACTAATACAAGTTTCGACTGTTAAATTTTTCTTTTCTTCCTGCACGGCAAATTTACCTTATCCTGCAGTATTATAGACGGTTTGATGCACTGCCGCAACAAAATACTTGCACAATAGGAAGAAAAGTAGCCAGATTGGGCCTGATCGTCAGGCATAAAGAGGCATTTCAAGATAGAAAAGCGCGAGATGCACAAAAGGAATGAGGTACTCAGCCCTTATACATAATTCGCAATCTGTCCATATCTATAATCTATCATAAACATTTAGCCACATAAACATATCACAAGCCAATATCATCTATAAGTTCTCCCAGACCACCTAAGAGACCTTCATCGCGATGATGACGCCGCCCTCCAAATCCCATATCATCCTCAACTCGATTCTCAATCGAACGCTCAACTCCATGCAACAACATTTCACCACCTATGACAGCTGCGGCACCACCAAGCGCTCCCATGGCCAACTTACCACCATTTCCCTGTAAAAAACCACCTTGCTGACCTTGCACAGGCATATTTACTGGCGTCGGTACAATACCCATGAGGCTTGTTCGACAACTTATACAGTTTGTAGTTCCTAACGGAGCCTGCGCCATACAGGTAGGGCAGCGCAAAATCATCGGCTGTTGACCCACCATAGGCTGTACCGGATACCCACTCTGCCCATATTGCGGTTGACCATATACTTGCTGATATTGCCCTTGTTGATATTGTCCCTGCGGGTACTGCCCTTGCGAGTATTGCCCCTGCGGATATGTAGGAGCAGGCATCTGCGAACTCTGTGGGTATTGTGGATATTGACTGGGTGGTACATATTCTCTCATGGGAGAAACATTTGTAATAAGCTGATGCCCGCAGCCACTGCAGAAACGTACACCGACCGCATTCTGATATCCACATTGCGTACATGCAGATGGGGCAACTGCATGCATATCATGCCCGCAATTGGTACAAAAAGCACTCGCAGAGGAGTTTTGCATATGACAAGCTGGACAAGGACTTGTGGCCGCTGCTCCAGCTTGTCTCAGAGCAAAACCACAATGCATACAAAACGCTGCACCAGGTTTTACCTCCCCACGACAATGCGGACAAGAAGTTGCAGCCGAAGCCTGTACAACTTGTGGCTGCACAGGCGTTCCACACGCAGGGCAAAACTTTTTTCCAGAGACATCATAACCACAAGAAACACAGCTCGCCATTCTCCGCAGCCTCCTCTTTACTGATAGAACGTCTTCTATTTACCTAAATAAAGTTGCGATATCTTTTTTGATATGCTTTTTCAGGTCTAGTGTAGCATAATTTCTTCCAGGCGTCGAGCATGACGAAAGCATAGTCCTACAATACACCACACGATACCGACCATCTATGTAAACGTATAAGCAGCGGAATATCTGCCTATTTTTACAGCATATCTCTTCACTCGACTAATAAGTTCTCGATGGCTGTTTCTATCATTGCCGCAGAGGGGAAAAAAGCTATCTCCTCGGCCATGTTATAGGGTGCAGGTGGGGCCGCAACAGCCGATATAAAGGCGGGAGTACAATCCAGATCATAAAAACAGTTCTGGATAATCCACGAGTGAATATGGCGGCCAAAGCTTGTTAGATCGATCTCCTCTGTAACAACCAGCACGCGGTTCGCTTCTTTTACCGCTGCCACAACCGCTTCTTCGTCAAAGGGCATCAACGTGCGCAAATCTACAACTTCAATCGCGCCACCTTCACGCTTCACTATATTTGCAGCAGCCGTACAAGCTTCCAGCACCATGGTACCCCAGGCAATAATAGCGACACCGATAGGACCTGTGCCGATGCGCAGACGCCGGGCTTTCCCTAGAGGCAGGGTGTAGTAGCCATCGGGAACATTCCAGTACTCCGCCATGGCGGAGATAATATTTCCCTCATCATCTTTGGGAGGCTCAGAACGATAGAGGCGACCACGCTCCAGAAAGACGACCGGCGATTGAGCACGGGCCGCCTCCAGCAGAAGCCCTTTTGCATCAAATGGCGAAGATGGGCAGACGGTAATCATGCCTGGGACGTTCGTAAACCATTGCTCACCAGCGTTGGAATGACCATAAGCACCACCACCAACCGAACTACTGGAGATAGGTCCACCGCCACCACTGCCAGATTTGGTGCGGATCAATAGGGGCGCATTCCAATGACCGTATGTCTGGTAAAGAAAACGGGCAGCAAGACGGATCGTTTGCGTCGCCGACTGATGATAGTCAACAAACTGGATCTCCGCACAACGCGCTTTGCCATCACGTAGTCCTGCACCAGAGACAATACCAATAATTAGATGCTCATTAAGTGGGCTATTGATAGCTCGCTCGGGATACTGCGCGACCAGCGATGCAGTCGCACCAAAGACGCCGCCTTTTGGGCTACCTACGTCCTGTCCGTAGACAAAGAAGCCAGGATCACGCTGCGCCAGTTCAACAAGTGCCTCATTAATGGCTCTCAGCATGGTTACAGTACGTCTTGTACCACGTGGAATATTTTCACGCCATTTGGGCACGTTAATTACATGGTCCAAGACACGGTTGGGGCCGGGTTCGGGCTCTTTGAGCGTCTCTTGCTCAAGGCGCCCCAGTTCTGCTCGTATATCGTTGCGCATGCTTTGCAGATCTTCTTCCTGCATAAGCTCCTGCTCGACGAGCCAGCGGCCAAAATTTTTCACCGGGTCTTTTGTTGCCACCGTCAGTTTGATCTCTTCTTCGTTACGATAGGACTTGATATCGGTACTACTCGAATGGGCATCTAACAATCCCACATGTAAATGTAAAAGAGCAGGACCCTGACCAGTGCGAATATATCGGATAAGCCGACATGCGGCCTCATATGTTGCGATTACATCACTACCATCCACCTCTTCCGCATAGACATTACCACCTCTCGCCCATTCAACAAGCGATCCGCTCCATTGCACACCACCAGAGGTTGTAATCGCCCAATTATTATCTTCTACTACCATTAAAACTGGCAGTTGATGTACTCCAGCCTGACGAAACAAAACATTAAAATCATTTGTCGCCACCCCACCATCACCCGTTGAACACATAATCAATTCACTACTCTTATCTCTTTTCAGCGAAAAACCCACACCACCGGCGAACGGTGCCAGACCTGCAACCTCACTCACACCTGGTAGAATACGCTGTGCTTTACTTACATAATGTGAGGGCATATTACGGCCTGCACTCATAGGAGCTGTAGCACGTGAGAAAGCTTCACGTAAAGGAGCGGAGATATCGCCTGTGCGCTGTAACCAGGCCGCTAAATCTCGATAATAAAGGGCAAGCCAATCATCTTTATCTAGAGCTGCTACCACTGCTGCTATCGCTTCGTGACCAGCACAGCCAATATAGAAAGGGAACCGACCCTGCGTCTTACGGGTCTTCAATAGATCGTTTATTAGCCTTGCTGTTAGCATCGTTCGGTAGAGCGCAACTGCATCCAGCTTCTTTGCTGGCGACTCTGTCTCTATGGGGAGTTGTATATTTATTGTCATTTTTATCTTGCCTCCGTAAAATGTCTGCACTGACGATTTTGGCCTTCGATGCACATCGTTTGATAATTACAAAATCATTATAAGATCGCGTGTCGTGAAAAGCAATAAAAAGAGAAACCGCACAACTATTTGTCCCCTCTGCATACTAATGAAAAATTTGCAAACTCAACAACTCAACATCGCTCTCTAGACAGCACTGGAGGTTGGGCACTATAATGTGGCTAACTAGTAATAGGCAGCCAGAAACATCGCCTGATTATGGGCTCACCTCGCTCATCTGACCGCAAGGGTGTTTCCCTCGCAGAGAGCATATGAGCAAAAAATGATAGATGCTTTAGAAGCTAGCAAGCACACAACGAAATGTATCAATAAATGATGAGTACGGCTCTATCCCTTACAACTATACGTGATATTTACGCAAAGATGCTTTTAACACGCATTGTAGGTGATTATGCATGTAACCTCTATGAATGGGGTTATATTCAATCTGTTGCCACCTGTCACGGCCATGAAGCCGCTCAAGTAGGAAGCGCGGTCTGCATTGAAGTGGGCAAGGATTTCACGTTGCCCTATTATCGAGACTTAGGGGTCGTCCTGACTATTGGCATGACTCCCTATGAGGTTTTCCGCACTTACTTGCAAACACACCAACAGCCTGCAGAAGGAAATGAGGACGCTGGCAAGGACGGGATACTCAATACGCAACATTGGGGTTATC
>Ga0302323_100004969_pt1 | contig 10858 bp, 7 predicted proteins | sample Fen_T0_3_FD_201950 | JGI IMG/M metagenome (GOLD analysis project Ga0302323, IMG submission 201950) | Peat permafrost microbial communities from Stordalen Mire near Abisko, Sweden - Fen_T0_3 | ecosystem: Environmental > Terrestrial > Soil > Wetlands > Permafrost | place: Sweden: Abisko... | reverse complement strand
CACCGGCCACCGCATCTGCAACGACTGCATGAAGTCCTGCATCTACCAGAAGCAGGAGCCGGTGGACATTCCGCAGGCCGAGACCCGCACCCTCAAGGATGTGCTGGAGCTGCCCTGGGGCTTCGAGATCTATTCCCTGCTGACCCGCTGGAACCCGCTCAACCTGCAGCGCCCGCTGCCGCGCCACGCCACCGGCTACAAGGTGCTGGTGGCCGGCATGGGCCCGGCCGGCTACGGCGTGGCGCACAACCTGCTCAACGACGGCCACACGGTGGTCGGCATCGACGGACTGAAAATCGAGCCCCTGTCCGCCAGCCTGTCAGGCGTGAACACCGACGGCAGCCGCGCCGCGTTCGAGCCGGTGCGCAATATCGCCGACATCCGCGAGGAACTCGATGAGCGTCCCCTGGCCGGCTTCGGCGGGGTTGCCGAATACGGCATCACGGTGCGCTGGGACAAGAACTTCCTCAAGGTGATCCGCCTGCTGCTGGAGCGCCGCGAGAACTTCGCCCTGTTCGGCGGCGTGCGCTTCGGCGGCACCGTCACCCTCAACGGCGCGTGGCAGCTCGGCTTTGACCACGTCGCCCTGTGCATGGGCGCGGGCAAGCCCACGGTGTTGGAGATACCCAACGGACTGGCGCGCGGCGTGCGCACGGCGTCGGACTTCCTGATGGGCCTGCAACTGACCGGCGCGGCCAAGATGGATTCGATCGCCAACCTGCAGGTGCGCCTGCCCATCGTGGTGATAGGCGGCGGCCTGACGGCCATCGACACCGCCACCGAGTCGCTGGCCTACTACGCGGTGCAGGTGGAAAAATTCCTTACCCGCGCCGAAGTGCTGGGCCAGGAAGCCTTCCTTGCCAGCCTGGCTGGCGAAGACCTGGAAATCGCCCTGGAATTCATTACCCACGCCATGGCGATCCGTGGCGAAAAGGCCGACGCGCTGGCCGAAGGCCGCGCCGACCGCGTGATCGAACTGATGCAGTCCTGGGGCGGTGCCACCATCGCCTATCGCAAGCGCCTGATCGACAGCCCGGCCTACACCCTGAATCACGAAGAGGTGGAGCTGGCCCTGCAGGAGGGCATCACGTTCGCCGAGTGCCTGAGCCCAGCCGCGATCAACGTCGACGCCTACGGGGCGGCGCAAAGCCTGCGCCTGATCAAACAGGTGGTCAGCGTAGGCGAAGACGGCAAGACCAAGTGGGCCGATGGCCAGGACATCACCCTGCCGGCGCGCGCCATATTCATTGCCGCCGGCACCAGCCCGAATACCGTGCTGGCGCGCGAGGACCACGAGCACTTCCACCTGGACGGCAAGTACTTCACGGCGGTCGATGAGGAAGGCAGCCCGGTCAAGCCGGAGTCCTCGACCTCCAAGCCCAAACAGGTGCGGGTGCTGCTGCGCAAGTCGGAAGACGGCCGCTTTGTATCCTTTTTCGGCGACCTGCATCCCTCCTATTTCGGCAACGTGGTCAAGGCCCTGGGCTCGGCCAAGCAAGGATTCCCGGTGGTCACCCGGGTGCTCGGCGGCCAGCCGCCAGTGCGCGCCCAGGACGCGCCGCACTTCCTCGCCCACTTGAACGACGAGTGGCGCGCCACCGTGCGCTCGGTGACCCGCCTGACCTCGAATATCGTAGAAGTCGTGGTGCACGCCCCGGCGGCGGCGCGCAACTTCCTGCCCGGGCAGTTCTACCGCCTGCAGAATTTCGAATCCCTGGCGACCAGGGTGGGTGGCGCCCTGCCGGCCACCCGCCTGGCAATGGAAGGCCTGGCGCTGACCGGCGCCTCCAGCGACCGCGAGCAAGGCCTGCTCTCGACCATCGTGCTGGAGATGGGCGGGTCCAGCGACCTGTGCGACAAGCTTACGCCCGGCGAGCCGGTGATCCTGATGGGCCCGACCGGCACCCCCACCCACATCCATTCCGGCGAGACCGTGGTGCTGGTCGGCGGGGGACTGGGCAACGCGGTGCTGTTCTCGATCGGCGCGGCGTTCCGGGCGGCCGGCTCCAAGGTGCTGTACTTCGCCGGCTACAAGAAGATCGCCGACCGCTACAAGGTGGCCGAGATCGAGGCGGCGGCCGACGTGATCGTCTGGTGCTCGGACGAAGCTCCCGGCTTCCCCGCCACCCGGCGGCAGGACAAGACCTTTGTGGGCAACATTGTGCAGGCGATGGTTGCCTACGCGTCGGGAGAACTGGGCGCCGTCAGCATCGCCATGCCGGCGGCCGACCGCATCATCGCCATCGGCTCGGACCGCATGATGGCGGCGGTGGGGGCGGCGCGCCACGTCCAACTCCAGCCCTATTTGAAGGCGGACCACTTCGCGATCGGCTCGATCAACTCGCCGATGCAGTGCATGATGAAGGAAATCTGCGCCCAGTGCCTGCAGCCGCACAAGCAGCCGGACGGCAGGGTCAAGTACGTGTTCTCCTGCTTCAACCAGGACCAGGACCTGGACCGCGTCGACTTCGCCGGCCTGAACGACCGCCTGCGCCAGAACAGCGTGCAGGAAAAGCTCACCGCGCGCTGGATCAGCCGCTGCCTGAAGCCGGCCTGAGCCGGGACCGGGCGCGGCTGGCCCGGCCATCAGGAACGAGCGCGGCTGGCGCGGCCGCCGAGAGCCGGTCGGCGCCAGATCATGAAGCCCGCCCCTGTGCGCCGGCGGGCCCATCGTCCCTTCCGGCCCGCCGTTTTGAGCCGGCCGGCCGGGCGCCGTGCGCGTCCATCGGCTAGCGCATCCGCCGGCGGCGCAAAAACGCCACAGCTATGCTACTGTTACCGTCGTAGTTGACCGCAAATTGAGTGACGGGTGCCGCGCCCGCGCGCCGGCGCCCGAATCATCGACCTAGTGACGGGAGATCAGCATGGCCCTGATGGACTTCATCAAAAAACAATTCATCGACGTCATCCATTGGACCGAGGAAGCCGACGGCCTGCTGGCCTACCGCTTTCCCATGGCCGACATGGAAATCCAGACCGGCGCCCAGCTCACGGTGCGCGAGTCGCAGATGGCGGTGTTCGTCAACGAAGGCGTGATCGCCGACGTGTTCGGCCCGGGCCTGTACAAGCTCACCACCCAGACCCTGCCGCTGCTCACCAACCTGAAGAACTGGGACAAGCTGTTCGCCTCCCCGTTCAAGAGCGACGTCTACTTCTTCTCCACCCGCCTGCAACTGGACCGCAAGTGGGGCACGCCCAACCCCATCACCGTGCGCGACAAGGATTTCGGCATGGTGCGCCTGCGCGCCTTCGGCATCTATTCGTACAAGATCGCCGACCCGCGCGCCTTCCACAAGGAAGTCTCCGGCACCCGCGAGGCCTACACCATTTCCGACCTCGACGGCCAGTTGCGCAACATGATGATCTCCGCGCTGACCAACGCTTTCGGCGGCAGCGGCGTGGCCTTCCTGGACCTGGCCGGCAACCAGGGCCTGCTGGCCGACACGGTGAAAAAGCAGGTCGAACCGCTGTTCGCCAAGATGGGCCTGGCGCTCGACACCCTGTTCGTCGAGAACGTCTCCCTGCCCGAAGAGATCCAGAAGATGCTCGACACCCGGATCGGCATGAACATGCTCGGGGACATGAACAAGTACACCCAGTACCAGACCGCCAACGCGATCCCGATCGCCGCCGCCAACGAGGGCAGCGGCCTGGCCGGGATGGGCGCCAACCTGGCGGTGGGCGTGGGCATCGGCAACCAGATGGCTTCCAGCATGCTGGCCGGGATCAACCAGCAGCAGCAACCGCCGGCGGCACCGTCAGGTGGCGCCGCGCCCGCACCGGCACCCGCGCCCGCGGGCGGCGGCGTCGACGAGGTGATGGCGACGCTGGAAAAGCTCCATGGCCTGGTCGGCAAAGGCATCCTGTCGCAGCAGGAATTCGATACCAAGAAGGCCGAGCTGCTCAAGAAGCTCGCTTAAGGCCATAAACCGCAGTCAGGCCGGCCCGCAAGCGGGTCGGCGGGGAGAAAAGACCGATGAAAATCGGCAAGTGCCCTTCGTGCGGGGGGCCAGTCAAGTTCCGTTCCGAGGCGTCGGTGCTCGCGGTCTGCGAGTACTGCACCGCCACGCTCCTGCGCCAGGGCGAGGTGCTGGAAAACATCGGCAAGATGGCGGCGCTGCAGGACGACCCGACCCTGCTGCAGATCGGCAGCGAAGGGGTCTACAAGGGCGTGCACTTCGGGGTGATCGGGCGCATCCAGATGCGCTACGAAGACGGCCTGTGGAACGAGTGGCACATCCTGTTCGACGACATGCGTTACGGCTGGCTGGGCGAGGCCTCCGGCGAGTTCTACGTCACTTTCGAGAAGACCCTGCCGCTGGCCCCGCCGGCCTTCGCCGGCATCAAGGTCGAGGACCGGATAGATCTGGGCGGCAAATCCTACCAGGTCACCGATATCGAATCGGCCACCTGCATCGCCGGCCAGGGCGAGCTGCCGTTCACCGTCGGCCCGGGCTACGAAGCCCCGGTGATCGACCTGCGCCTGGACGGCGAATTCGCCACCATCGACTACAGCGACGATCCGCCGCGGGTGTATTTCGGCGAGCGGGTCCAGGCCAAGTCGCTCAAGCTCGCCAACCTGAAAGACGACAAGGCCGCCGAGTACGGCGAGGCCAAGGACCTCGGGCTGACCGCCTTCAACTGCCCGCAGTGCGCCGCGCCGTTCCAGCTTTCCAGCGGCAAGATCAAGAGCTACGGCTGCACCTCCTGCGGCGCCCTGCTCGACACCGGCAGCAAGAACGTCCAACTGATCGCCAAGGCGCAGGAGGCGATGGACTACCCGCTGCTGATCGCGCTGGGCAGCAAGGGCAAGCTCGACGGCATCGAGTGGGAAGTGATCGGCCACATGCGGCGCGGTTCGAGCGCCGGCTTTGCCTGGAGCGAGTACCTGCTGTTCAACCAGGCGAGCGGATTCCGCTGGCTCTCCGAATCGGACGGCCACTGGAGCTACATCTGGAACACCGAGTATCCGCCCAAGCTGGCGGGCACCGTGGCCACCTACAAGAACACCCAGTTCGAGCATTTCGAGACCTACGAGGCCAAGGTCATCCACGTGCTGGGCGAGTTCTACTGGCGCGTCAAGCTGGGCGACACCGCGGCCACCGACGATTACATCGCGCCGCCGCAGATCCTGAGCCGCGAGAAAACGAAAAACGAAGTGACCTGGTCGGTCGGCCGCTACATGCCGGTGGGCGAGGTGCAGGCGGTGTTCAAGCCGAAGGCCGTGCTGCCCGCGCCCAAGGGCATCGCGCCGCACCAGGTGTCGCCCTACAAGGAATCGGTGCCGCGGCTCTGGAAGCAGTTCGCGATCCTGACCGTCATCATCCTGGTGCTGCAGTTGGCCTTCGCCTTCCGCGCCACCAAGGTCCACACCGACAGCATCGAGGTCGCGCCCGGCAGCGAGCAGGCCCTGACCACCGAACCCTTCCAGGTCAAGGGCAGCACCGGCAACCTGGTGGTGCGCACCGACACCGACATCATGAATTCGTGGGCCAGCCTGAGCTACACCCTGGCGGACCCGAAGAGCGGCCAGACCTGGAGCGAAGGCCACGAAGTGGGCTACTATGAAGGGCGCGACGACGGCGAATCCTGGAGCGAGGGATCCCGCAGGGACGAGGTGGTGTTCTACGGCGTGCCGCCCGGCGAGTACGTGCTCAACGTGGGCGCCGAACTGGCGCCCGACGCCACCAAGTCGATGAGCGGCAAGATCGTGGTCGAGCGCGGCCACCCGTCATGGCTGAACTGGCTGCTGCTGCAACTGCTGCTCCTGGTGATCCCGTTCTACGGCATCTGGCGCGAGCGCAGCTTCGAAGCGCAGCGCTGGGCCGACAGCGACCATCCGCGCGGCGGCAGCGACGATGATGACGACTGAGCGATGACTAGACAATGACTGAACAATGACGACGGTTGAACCATAGCGACAACTGAACGACGACGACCAGACAGGCACCTCCATGATCAGGTTTTATCTCATTTCCAGCATCGCGGCGATTTCGTTTTTCAGCTTCGCGCAGTACCGGGGCATGAGCCTGTTTTCCGGTGCCAGCGGCGCCCAGAAGCTGGCTCAATCGGGCTCCGGCTCCAGCTTCGGCTCCAGCGGCTTTTCACGCTCCAGCAGCATTTCACACAAATAGAGGGGTTTTCATGGACTTCATCAATCCGCAAAACATCGTTAATTCGCTGATCTATTCGATCATCGGCGTGATCGTCTTCTGGGTCTCGTTCATCATCATCGACAAGATCACCCCGTATGACCTGTGGGGCGAGATCGTCGAGAAGCGCAACACCGCGCTGGCCTTCGTGGTCGCCGCCATGTGCCTGGGCATCGCCATCATCGTCGCCGCCTCGGTCCACGGCGGATAAGGCCGACCCGGCCAGCGAATGCCGGCCCGCCTGCCGCCGGCCCATCGCCGGCCGGCCAGGCACCAGCCCACGGCGGCCGACCCGGCACCATCCTACGCCGCCGACCAGTTGCCCGGCCCGCGATGGCGGACCTAGCCTCACACTCTAAGCAAGACCAGTTTGCGCCCTGCCCTACTCTTTTCCGTCTTTGTCGTCGCCTCCTGCGGCCTGGCCTATGAGTTGATCGCCGCCGCGCTGTCGAGCTATGTGCTGGGCGACTCGATCACCCAGTTCTCGACGGTGATCGGCACCTACCTGTTCGCCATGGGCATAGGCTCCTGGCTGTCCAAGTTCATCACCCGGGGCCTCACCGCCCGTTTCGTGCAGATCGAGCTGATGGTCGGGGTGGTCGGCGGTTTCTCGGCGGTGATCCTGTTCATCGTCTTCGCCCACCTGACCGAGCCGTTCCGCTTCGTGCTCTATGGCCTGGTGTTTGTCACCGGGGTGCTGGTGGGTCTGGAAATCCCGCTGATCATGCGCATCCTGAAAAGCGAGGTCGAGTTCAAGGACCTGGTGGCCCAGGTGCTGACCTTCGACTACCTGGGCGCGCTGGCGGTGTCCATCCTGTTCCCGGTGGTGCTGGCCCCGCACCTGGGGCTGATGCGCACCAGCCTGCTGTTCGGCCTGCTCAATGTCGCCGTCGCCCTGTGGGCGATCAGGCTGTTCCGCGACAACCTGCGCACTGCGCGCTTCCTGCGTACCCAGGGCGCGGCCGCCTTCCTGGCGCTGCTCGCCGGATTCGTGTTTGCCGACCAGCTCACCGCGCTGGCAGAGGAAGGCATCTATGCCGACCAGATCCTGTACGCCGAATCGACCCCCTACCAGCGCATCGTCCTGACCCGCTGGCGCGACGACGTGCGCCTGTTCCTGAACGGCAACCTGCAGTTCTCCTCGCGCGACGAATACCGCTACCACGAGGCCCTGGTGCACCCCGCCCTGGCCACCCTGCCGGGCGCGCGCCGGGTGCTGATCCTGGGCGGCGGCGACGGCCTGGCGGCGCGCGAAGTGCTCAAGTATCCGAACATCGAGTCCATCACCCTGGTCGACCTGGACGCGCGCATGACCACCATGTTCCGCAGCAACCGCCTGCTGACGGCGATGAACCTGGGCTCGCTCAATTCACCCAAGCTGACCATCGTCAACCGCGACGCCCTGATCTGGCTGGAACAGAACCCGGACGCCTTCGACCTGATCCTGATCGACTTTCCCGACCCGTCCAACTACTCCCTGGGCAAGCTCTACTCCTCGGCGTTCTACCGGATGATAGAAAAGCACCTGTCGGACCGGGGCCTGCTGGTGATCCAGGCCACCTCGCCCTTCTATGCGCGCAAGTCCTTCTGGTGCATCGTCAATACGCTGGAAGACGCCGGCCTGAAGGCCACGCCCTACCATGCCTATGTGCCCTCGTTCGGGGAGTGGGGCTATATCATCGGCAGCCGCGGCGCCTATGCGCCGCCGCAGAAATTCCCCGTGGCGACGCGCTACCTCACCCCGGACACCATGAAGACCATGTTCGACTTTCCCGCCGACATGTCCCGGGTCGATGCCGAGGTCAACCGCCTGAACAACCAGGTGCTGGTGCGCTACTTCGAGGAGGAATGGCGGCGGGCGATACGGTAGATTCCGAAAAAAGTACACCCCTACTTTTTTCGGGCTTGATTTGCATTAAATCGCTGGCGGAGCCAGACGATTTAATGGGTTAAATGCTACAAAACATCGCCCCCCCCCAACGCGGCGCCGTGCATCAACCTCTAATTCGAACCTGCTGATGGATAGGCGCGCATTCCTGGCCGCCTGCGCCACCCCACTGTTCGCCTCCTGCGAATACCAGGGCGGCAAGCCGGTCTATGGCGGGAAGAATCTCGGGCCGGACATGGCGCTGGGCCACAAGCTGCGCGACGGCGGCTTTGGCGCGGCGGTGGAAACGCGGCGGGTGCCGGTGGCGATAGTCGGCGGCGGCGTGGGCGGCCTGTCGGCGGCCTGGCGGCTTGCGAAGCGCGGCATCACCGATTTCAAGCTGTTCGAGCTGGAAGCGGTGCTGGGCGGCAACGCACGTTCCGGCATCAGCGGCGCAATCCCACATCCCTGGGGCGCGCACTACCTGCCTTATCCGACGTCGGAATCGGTGCACATCCGCCAGCTGCTGGCCGACCTGGGCGTGCTGCTGGGCGACCCCGCGGCCGTGGTGCCGCGCTACGACGAGCGCTACATCGTCGGCGTGCCGCAGGAGCGCCTGTACATCGAGGGACTCTGGCAGGAGGGGGTGTTGCCGCGCATCGTCGCAAAGCCCCGCGACCTGGATCAGTACCAGCGTTTTGAAGCAATCGTCAGCCGCTACAAGAAACAGCGGGATGGCGCCGGCAACAAGTCCTTCGCCATCCCCAGCGCCCTCTCCAGCCAGGACGAATCACTACGCCGGCTCGACGGCCAGAACTTTCGCGACTGGCTGCTGGCCCAGGGCCTGGACTCGCCCCTGCTGCACTGGTATGCCAACTACGGTTGCCGCGACGATTACGGCGCGCAGGCCGCCAACACCTCGGCCTGGGCCGGCCTGCACTACTACGCCTGCCGCGACGGCCAGGCGCAGGACAGCGACCATCAGGGCGTGCTCACCTGGCCGGAGGGCAACGGCTGGCTGGTGCGCCAGTTGGCCGCCTGGATACGCGACCAGGCACCCGAGTCGCTGGTGCCGCAATCGGCCTGCGTGCGCCTGCAGACCGCCGGCAGCATTGCTGAGATCGACATCTACTCGGCCACCGAGAACCGTGTCATCCGTTACCGCGCCGACCAGGTGATCTGGGCCGCGCCCGCGCAGGTGCTGGCGCACGTCTGGATCAACCCGCCACCCGGCCTGCGCCAGGCAGCCGGACAGATCGAGGTCAGCCCCTGGCTGGTCGCCAACCTCAGCCTGGACCACCTGCCGCAGGACGCCGGCCCGGCCGGCCTGGCCTGGGACAACGTGCTCTACGACAGCCCGGCGCTGGGCTACGTGGTCGCCACCCACCAGACCATCAGCGTCAAGCCGGGCGCCACCGTGCTCACCTATTACCTGCCGCTGGCGAACGAGCCGATCGAGCAGGCACGCAAGCGCCTGCTCGAGACCAAGTGGGAAGTCTGGGCCGAGGGCATCATCACCGAGCTGTCACGCCCGCACCCGGGCCTGCGCGACCTGCTCAAACGCATCGACATCTGGCGCTGGCCGCATGCAATGGCGCGGCCGGTGCCGGGCTTCTTGAGTCTGCCGATCCGCAAGCTGCTGGCCGATTTGCAGCGGCCCTTGAGCTTCGCGCATGCCGACCTGACGGGCATCTCGCTATTCGAGGAAGCCAATTACGCCGGCGTGCGCGCGGCCGACGCCGCGCGCTGAGGCTCGGGTGGCATGAGCCCCGCAGGCCGGTGTACCGCGCCTGACCAGCAGCAATACGCAAGCGGCCAGTGGAAACGCCGCGACTACTTGCGCGGAATCTTCAGGTACTCAGCCAGCGGCATGCCCTCCTCGATCAGCTTGAGCCGCTTGTCCTCGTTGGCGGCGATCGCCTGCGCCACGGCCAGCACCTCGGCGGCGCGCGCATAGGGCACGAAGCACACCCCCACTTCATCGGCGATCACCAGGTCGCCCGGATGCACCCGCACCCCTGCGATGCTCACCGGGATGTTTACGCCCACGGTGACAATGCGCCACTTGCCGGTCATCGGGCTGACGCTGGAGGACCACACCGGGTAGCCGATGCCACGCGAATGGTCGATGTCGCGCACCGCGCCGTCAACAATCGCCGCGGCCTCGCCGCTGCGTTTGGCGATGGTGGCCATGATGCCGCCCATGCTCGACACGTCGCGCACCCCCTGGATCACCAGCACGTCGCCTTCCTGCGCCAGGTTGTGGGCCTCGATGTCGCCCAGGCCAGAGATCTTGCCGGCCACCGCCTCGGGCACCGTCTTGTCATTGCGCGTGTTGTGCAAGGTGACCGCCTGGCCCACCACCTTGGCGGCGGGGTCGGTGGGTCGCAGGGTGGAGCCAGGCACCGCGCCGGCGATACCCAGATCGTCCATCGCATCCGAAGTCGTTCCAGTGAGGTCGCCTAGCGCCTTGAAACCGGCGATGATGGCCGCGGGCAGGCGCGGAATTTCCAGCATGCCGAAAGCGGTGGGCGGCAATTTTCCCAGGGTTTGCTTGGGTAGGTTCATGGCGGTCTTATCGGGTCAATGATGGAAGCTCGCCTGCACGCGGCGGCAACGCAAGGTAGCATAGCGACCGTTCATCCGGCGCCTCTGATGGCACGCATAATGAGTTGCGAATCGCGAATTGCAAATTGGAAACAGATTGAACACGAATTGAAAACAAGTCGTTAGGGAAACGCTGTATAAGTCCCGACAACCGGGAGGCGCGAGATTAGTCTCTCTCTGGGATCGGGGGTTGTTAAGGGGGCACAGCCCACTTAATCAGTGACTCCTTAGC
>Ga0302323_100004967_pt1 | contig 10860 bp, 9 predicted proteins | sample Fen_T0_3_FD_201950 | JGI IMG/M metagenome (GOLD analysis project Ga0302323, IMG submission 201950) | Peat permafrost microbial communities from Stordalen Mire near Abisko, Sweden - Fen_T0_3 | ecosystem: Environmental > Terrestrial > Soil > Wetlands > Permafrost | place: Sweden: Abisko... | reverse complement strand
CGCGTGTCATTGAGTGTGTGTCGAGATGAGCTACTCCCTGAATCACCCGGCAAGGTGTACCCGGGTGGGGCTTGGTCGCCGGCTCCGCTCGCGGCCGGCAGCCGGTCAGTGGACCGTCTCGACCTGCTCCACTGAGGGGAAGGCGTCGGGATCGACCCGCAGTGTCAGCGACGAAGCGGTTCCGGCCTTGAAAGCGAAGGCGCCCGTGGTCTGTCCTCCCGGGATGGTGAGGGTCGTGATGGGGGCCGAGTTGCAAACGGCGTCCGGGTAGAAGGCGAGGGAGCCTGACGTGGATCCGCGGAGCTGGAGGACCACGTCATGGGCCACCGCCGACGTCGTTCCCAGCAGGTCGCGGGACTCGAGGGTCAGCAGCCCCGAGCACTGACCTACCGCCACCGACACCGGCGTCGAGGTGAACGCCACCTGCACGGCAGGGCCGGCCGACACGTTGAATGGATCGGAGACGCCCTGCTTGGCCACCGCGCCCGTGACGGTGATCGTGTCCGCGTTGAAGACGCGGGAGACCACCACCTGGCCCTGGTATCGACCCAGGGCGAAGGGGCCCAGCGTGTTGGGGCTGATGCCACCGGAGAGGTCGCTCACTAAGACCTGTCCGGTGAACCCGTCGGCGATCTGGTTGGTCTCGTCCGCCGCGGTGATGGTGACGGTGAAGGCCACCCCCTCGAACTGCTGGGCGCTCGTGTCCACATCCACGCGGAAGTGGTGCACCGCCTCGGCCGGCGTCACGACCGTGAAGGCGCTCGGGTACTGGGCCTTGCGGTTCGCGGGATCGATCACAGTGAGGTCGTACGATGCGTGTTCCAGGTTGGCCGGGATGGTGGCGGTCAGGCTGTGCTGCGGGGTGAGCGTCACCTCGGTGAGCTGGATGGGCGTGGTGCCGCCGCTCTTGGTCAGGAATGCCTGGAAGGCCGCGTCGAGGGAGTTCTTCCCCGACTTCTGGAAGTCGGTGTGGAGGAGGGGTTGGAGCCCCTGTCCCTTGATCTCGGCCTGGATCGGCTGCACCGCCGTGCCCGTCCTTGGGATGAAGTCGGTGAGCAGCAGATCGGTCTGGCGCGAGGAGCAGGCCGCCAGGACGGCCAGAAGCCCAGCCAGGGCGGAGCGGGCCGGGCGCATCAGAAGATCCCCACCCGGTAGCCGACGTCGAACCCGATGCCGCCGGCGTCCAGCTTGTAGCTCGGCGCGTTCGCCGGCGCGTAGGAGTACGAGACCTCGGCGAAGGCGCTGCCCGGTCCGACGGCCAGCACGGCCGAGAGGAACCCGAGCCCGCCGAAGCCGGTCGCGGACTCCGAATCGACGGCGAGCGCGTTCTTGAAGCGCGCCAGGGTGAGGAGCGCACCCGCGCCCAGATCGACGGAGAGGCGCCGGCTCGACCAGACCTCCCAGCCCAGACGCAGGGAGACCGGGACGAAGTCGGCCTCGGACTTGCCGCTCTGGCCGGCGCTGGTCACGGTGCGGGTCGCCTTGCCGTAGGACAAGGAGAGGCCGGCCTTGAGCCAGTTTCCACCCAGCCGGAATGGCCGGATCACGTCGAGGCCGAGCCGAGGGCCGGAGAGGTCGCCAAGACCACGGGTGTATCCGCCGCGGACGCCCAGCAGCAGTCGGTGCGGGTCCTCGCGCATCGGCAGGGGGAGGATCCGCTCGAACGCGCCGGAGGGATCGACCACCCGGACGAAGCCGCCGCTGTCGGGGACGGAGGTCGGGGCCACGTAGCTGGCCACGTAGAGCCCCTGTCCGCGCTCGGTCAACTTGCCCAGGGTGCCGTGGCTGGCCACCAGGATGAGCTGGGTGCGCGCCAGCGGCAGGCCGGCGGCGTCGCGCACGTCGAGGACCATCTCGGCCTCGGTCCGCCCGTCCGCCGGGACGGGGCTGGGGGAGAAACGGACCGACACCGACCGGGGTAGGGCCGCGGCCAGGAGCTGGTAGTTGGCGGATCCGTTGGCGCTCCGTCCGGTGTGATCCGTGGCGGTGGCCTGGAACTGCACCAGCCCGCCGGGGGGGTACGCGGCCGGCGCTGGGTAGGGCACCTCGTAGACGCCGCTTCCGGCGTACCGCACCGGTCCGGTGATGGCCTGACCGTTGGCGGTGAAGTTCACGGTCTGTCCGGCGAGGCCGAGGCCGGCGCTGTCGAGCACCAGGGCCGACGCGGTCGCGGTCTCGCCGCTGCCCGCGACCAGGCTCTTGCCGGGCGGGTGGATCAGGATGCGCGCCGGCGGCGGCAAACCCAGGGAGAGGCGGGCTTTGGCGCCGGCGGTCGGGTCGGTGGCGACGGTGACCGAGAGCAGCACCTCCTTGGCGCTGGTGCCGGCCGGCGGGAGGTACTGATAGACGTACAGCCCGCGGGCGGCGCGCTGGAAGGTCACGCTCCCGACGCTCGCCTTCACGTGTACCTGGTCCGGCGAGACATCGACGCCGCCCAGGTCGTAGAGGACGTCGAGCCGGGTGGGGTTCTGCCCGTCGGCCACCACCGCGTGCGGGACCAGCGCGGCGGTGAGCCGGTTGTAGGGCGGCACCTCCACCGGGACCATCCGGCTGGCGGCGGCGCCGTTCGGCTCCTTCACGGTCACGGTGGCCTGGTAGACGTTGGGTGGAACGACCAGCGGGATGACCGCCTTGCCGGTCCGGTCGGCGCGGACGGGGCCGAAGACGTCGAACCCCATGCTCGCCTTCACCTCGGACTTCGGCTTGGCCGAGACCTCGATCTTGGTCACGCCGAAGAGCGGGATGCGCAGGAAGTCGATGTGGGCGTCGTAGCCCGTCTCGCGCCAGACCGCGACCAGCGCCACCTGCGGAAACCGGGTCTCCGGCGGCACGTAGACGGCGCGGTACTTGCCGGGTCCGATCCGGACCGGGTCCGAGAAGGATCCGACATTCACGGAAAGTCGAAGGGGGAGCTCCTCGGTGCCGGGCGGCTCATCGACGCGGATGACGGCGCCGATCGACTCCGTGCGGCCGAGCACGACGGCGTTCCCCTCCAGCGACAGCGAGGCGGCGCGGGCCTGGGCTGCCCCGACGAGGAGGAGGAGGGCGGCGGTCCGCTGGACGCGGCGAAGGAGGATCATGGCGCGGAGTGAGGCGCAGGAGGAGTGGCGGGGGGGGAGGTAGAGTTGGGGACGGCCTGCTTGGGCGGGGCCGATCCAGCCGGGTGGGTCGCCTGGTTGCGCGCGGACCGCTCGCGGGCGATCCGGGCGAGCTGGTCTTCCAAGGCGCTGCGGGCCGGATCGGCCTGGAGCGCGGCGTTGACGTGGGCGGCCGCCTCGTTCAGGTTCCCGCGAGACATGGCCAGGGTCGCGAGCGCCTGGAGCTTGTCGGCCAGCAAGACCAGTCGCTCGCGGATGCGGCGATCTCCCGGGGGGGCGAGCTGCCGCGCGCGCAGCAGGTGGTCGAGCGCCGCGTCGCCGCCGCTCCCGACGAGCCGGCCTTCCTCGGCGCGGGTATCGGCGAGCTGGAGCTCGGAGTCGGCCGGGCTCTGCATCCCCCGGTCGCCCGCCAGGAGCCTGTCTCGGAGGTCGGGCCAGGCGAGGACCAGCTCGGCCGCCACGCCGATGGAGACCAAACCCAGGAGCACCCGCAGCCACAGGCGCCGGGTCGAGCGCCGCGCCGGACGGGCGGCTTGCGGCGCTGGCCGGATCGGCGTGCCGCCGGTGAGGCGCGGGGGCGGAGGGGCGGCCGGCTCCCTGGCGAAGTCCTCCGGACCGAAGAGCTCCTGGTACTGGGCCGCGTTGTGCGCTCTGGGCGCCGGCTGCGGGGGGTCGATCAGCTCGAACTCCGACGGGTCGAGGTCGTGCCCCGCCGCGAGGGGCGCGTTTTTCACGCGCAGCGTCACCGGATTGGAGCGCACCTCCAGCGGGCGCGAGGCGTCGCTGGCCGGCGGCTCCTGCCCGGCGAAGAGTTCCAGCTCCAGCGGGGTGGTGGCCTGCGGGTGCTGCGGTCGGGCCGGGACGTCCGACTCGCTCGGCTCTATCCCCGCCGGCGCCAGGTCGAACGGCACGCTGTCTGGATCCAGGGAGAGGAACCGGAGCTTCATCCCCTTCTTGCCGCCGAGCTCCAGATGGCTGGTGACCACGGCCTCGCCGCTCAGGTGCGCCCCGGTCTTGTCGTTGAATTCGACGATCAGCCGCACGTGCGAGCCGGGAGGCCGCCGCTTCTCGGTCGGGATGAAGACCCCGCCGGCTGCATAGCGCGACGCGAAGCGCTCCCGGAACTCCAGCTCACCCGAACAGGGGAGCTTGAGGCGAATCACGGGGATGGCTGCGCGGTCGGCCATGGGGTCTCTAGGCCTAAGGCTCAGCGCTTGTTCAAGGTCACGCGAATCGGTTCCGCCTCGCCGGAGCGCACCGCCACCTCGGCGCGCCAGGTGACGAAGCCGGGACACCTGAGGCTCACCTGGTAGAGTCCGGGGTCGAGCGGCACCAGCCCACCGGCGGCGACCAGGTCGGAGACGTGTCCCAGCGACTTGCCGTCAATCATCACCTCGGCCTGGACCGGCTCCACCTGAAAGAGGAGTCCAGGTTTGGCGGGAGCGGACGTCGGGGTGGGCTGCTCGGCTGCTGTGGCGGGCCGGACCGTGGGTTGACTCGAGGCGCATCCCGAGAGGGTACAGGCCAACGTGATTCCCAAAGCGCCTAAATGGCGAAAACGCATGCGACCTCCCGAGGATATTTCAGATCCATTCGACTGTCCGGAGGGCGCGCTGTCAAGAGAGGGATGTCAAAGTCGTGGCGGCGAGGGAGGCTCAATCTGACCGGGCGCATGCGTCCGCCTCGAGTGAGCGCGCCCACGCGTCCGCCTGGGTCAGGCGGCCCTCGCCAGCGGCCGGGGCCATGATGGAGAGGGTGCGATGGGCGCCCTGACGCAGCACCACGAGCCTGATCTCGGGCAGGCTGGCCAAGCACCATCACCCGTTGGAGATCGTCGAGGGTGAGGTTGGAATTGTCGTCCGCGGACAGGAGCAGGTCGTTGGGCGCCAGCCCCGCCTCCTCCGCAGGCGTACCTTGCCTCACCTCGAGCACACGGACGGCCCGGCTCGTACCTGCCGTCCGCGCCTCCTGGCCGGCCAATTCCTCACCGCGCGCGCCAATCCCCAGGAAGGGCCGCTGCACCACCACCCCCCAGCGCATCCGGACCGAGGCCACCCATCCGGCGGTCCGGGCCATAAGGACTGGGATCCGGCGGCGCTCCCTTGAGTGCTCAACCCGGGTCCGGTACTGTGCGCGCGAACATGGGCCCTGCAGCCGCGCCGCGCAAATGGCCCGTGAATCGATCTCCACTGTGGCGCGCAGGGGCCGGGAATCATGCGCTATCGCACTTGCAGTAAACTTAGCTGGGAGGTCTCGGCGCTCGGCTTCGGTGCCATGCGGCTGCCGGTCATCGACAACGACGCGGGCCAGATCGACGAGCCGAAGGCGATTGAGATGATCCGGCACGCCGTCGATCAGGGCGTGAACTACGTCGATACCGCTTACCCGTACCACAAGGGCGCGAGCGAGGTCCTGGTCGGGAAGGCGCTCCAGGGCGGCTACCGCGAGAAGGTGAAGCTGGTCACCAAGATGCCGTGCTGGCTCGTCAAGGAGCCGGCCGACTTCGACACGTTTCTGAACGAGCAGCTCGCCCGGCTTCAGACCGACCACCTCGACGCCTACCTGCTCCACGCGCTCTGGGACGAGCGCTGGGAGCAGATGAAGAAGCTCGACGTCTTCTCCTGGGCCGCGCGGGCGATGGCCGACGGCCGGATCGGCACCCTGGGCTTCTCGTTCCACGGCACGGCCTCGCTCTTCAAGGAGATCATCGACAGCTACGACTGGAAGCTGTGCCAGATCCAGTGGAACTTCCTGAACGAGCGGCTCCAGGCCGGGACCGAGGGGCTGGAGTACGCCGGCAAGAAGGGGGTCGCGGTGGTGGTGATGGAGCCGCTCCTGGGCGGCGCCATCGCGCGGCCTCCACCGCCAGTTGAGCCGGTCTGGCGCGCGGCCAACCGCCAGCCGGTGGACGTGGCCCTGCGCTGGATCTGGGACCGGCCCGAGGTGTCGGTGATCCTGAGCGGCATGGGGACGCTGGACCAGGTGCGGGAGAACCTGGCCATCGCGGACCGCTCGGCGCCGGGGGGCCTGAGCCCGGAGGAGCACGCGCTGGTGCGCCGGGTCCAGGAGGCCTACGACGAGTTGGACTCGGTCCCCTGCACGCAGTGTGGATACTGCGTCCCGTGCCCGAACGGCGTCGACATCCCGGGCAACACCGCGCTCTTCAACTCCGCGGTCTACGGCAACCGCGACCTGGCCCGGGCCATCTACACCCATCACTTCTCGCAGACGGCCCGGGCGGGCGCGTGCACCGCCTGCCGCGCGTGCGAGGAGGAGTGTCCGCAGCAGCTCGAGATCAGCGCCTGGATGAAGCGCATCGACGCCGAGCTTTTCGTGAAGGAAGAGACCGCCTGACCGCGGAGAGGCGCTGGCTCACTTGGCCGCGCCGGGGGCGGACGGAGCCTCCGTTCGCTCCCAGATCTGCGATCGCCCAAGCAGCGGAATGCCCACGTAGCCCCGCACCTTGAGTCGCTTGCCGCCGTCGATCACCTCGACGGTGCAACTGTAGGTCTTGCCGTTGTCGGGGTCGAGGATCGCTCCGTCAGTCCACTTGGAGCCGGACAGGACCAGTGCCCATAAGAACCGCATCCCGAGCACCGGCTTGCCCTTGAGCTCGCCGGAGCACTTGTCGCACACCGGGGACGGATCCTCGTTCGGCGCTGGAAAGATCTTCTCGATGGTGCCGGAGGCCTTTCCGTTCTCGACGGTGATGTGGACGATCGACTTGGGCGCGTTCCCCTCGTCGCCGAAGGTCTTCCAGAAGCCGGCGGGCGAAGCCGCCTCGTCCTTGGGGGCGGCTGCACTGTCTGCGCGGGCGACGCCGGAGGCCGACGCCCCGATTGCAATCGTCAGGCAGACGAGACGAAGTCGCTTGGAAGGTGTGCTCATGGTCACCTCTGGAGATGAACAATCAGCGCATTTAAATAGCATGTCGAATGACGGGGACAAATCCCATGTGCCTCCCTGCGTTCCGCTTCCCCCAAAAGCGGGAGAGCGGTCATCGCGGGCCGCCCCTCCGTTGTGCCGCGCCCGGTGCCTCGCGCGAGGCGACCCGACCCACCACGCTCAGGTCGGGGCGCTCCGCCAGCAGCGCGGCCAGCCCGCTCCGTGAGATCGGGTCGTCGCTCACCACCAGCGCGCGGACCGCTTCCATGCGCCATCCATAACCGGCCACGCCCGCGGCCAGGGCCGCCGACGTCGAGCCCGCTCCGGGCGCGCGCCCGCGGCGAAGCGCCGCTATAGTGACGGGAAACTTTCTCCCACGGAGGTGGAGTGATGGCCAGCAGGGCCCAGGTGGAGGGCGCGCTCGAACACCATCGGGCGAACGCCGCGTCGTACGTCCGCGATCTCGAAGCGCTGGTCCGGATCCCAAGCGTCTCCTTCGAGGGGTTCCCCCGCCAGGAGCTGGTGCGCAGCGCCCAGGCGGTGGCCGAGCTGCTCCGGCGCCGCTCCTTCGACACGGTCGAGATCCTGGAGGTCGAGGGCGCCCATCCGTACGTATTCGCGGAGCGGAAGGTGGATCCGGCCGCGCCGACGCTGCTCCTCTACGCCCACCACGACGTGCAGCCGGCGGGGGATGGAGCCTGGCGCTCGCCGCCCTTCGAGCCGCAGGAGCGGGACGGACGGCTCTACGGCCGGGGCACAGCCGACGACAAGGCAGGGATCCTGGTTCACGTGGCGGCGGTGGACTCCTGGGTCCGGAGCGCCGGAGCCCTTCCACTAAACGTCAAGCTCCTGGTCGAGGGCGAGGAGGAGATCGGGTCCGATCATCTGGAGGGGTTCCTGAGCAAGTACCGGGCCCGCCTCGACGCCGACGCCATCGTCCTCACCGACACTGGCAACGTGGACACCGGCATCCCGTCGATCACCAGCAGCCTGCGCGGCCTGGTCACCGCCGAGGTCGAGGTCCGGGCCCTGCGCCAGAGCCTCCACTCCGGCGCCTGGGGCGGGCCCATCCCGGACCCAGCGGTGGCGCTGGCCCGGATGATCGCCTCGCTGGTGAACGCGGACGGCAGCATCGCCATCCCCGGGATCTACGACCGGGTACGGCCGCCCCCCGCGGCGGCGCGGGCTGCCCTCGAGCGGCTCCCGGTCAGCCCAGACGAGTTCCGGCGCCAGGCCGGGATGGTCGCCGGCGCGCAGCTGCTGGGGGGGCATCACCCGCTGGAGATCAACTGGTGGCATCCTTCTCTCTCGGTCAACGCCATCCAGGCCTCGAGCCGCAAGGAGGCGCGCAACATCGTCAACGACGTGGCCTGGGCGCGGCTCGGCATCCGGCTGGTGCCGGACATGGATCCGCTGGAGGTGAAGGGCCTCCTGATCGCGGCGCTGGAGAAGGCGGTGCCCTGGGGGCTCGAGCTCCAGACCAAGGTGGAGAGCTCCGGGCCGGCCTGGTGCACGGATCTCGACCACCCCGCCTTCCACGCCGCCGCGCGGGCGCTCTCGGCGGGCTACGGCCGAGAGGCGGTGGCCATCGGCACGGGAGGGTCGATCGGCTTCGTGCAGCCGTTCGTGAAGGCGCTCGGCGGCGTGCCCGCGCTCCTGATCGGGGTCGAGGATCCCTACTCCAACGCCCACTCCGAGAACGAGAGCCTGCACCTGGGCGACTTCGACCGGGCCATCAAGAGCGCCATCCACCTCTACCAGGAGCTGGCGGTCGCCTTGCGCCGCTGAGCTGCGTCCTCAGCGGGCGTTGACGCCAAGCCAAGGCCCGGATGAGGCCTTACCCCATCAGGGCGCCCTGCGCGGGTTCGGGCCGCAGCATCTCTGATCGATGGTCCCGGGGTCGTCCCGGCACCGGTCGAACCAGATGCCCGGTGAGCAAGCTCGCCGGCGAGAGAGGCGCTCATGACCGTTCAGGACATCCTCGACGCCAAGGGAAACCAGGTCTTCGCCGTGGATCCGGAGAGCACGCTGCACGCGGCGGTCAGCCTGATGGTGGACCAGAACGTCGGCTCGCTGCTGGTCGTGGATCGAGAGGGCGCGCTGGTCGGGATCATCACGGAACGTGACGTGCTCCGCGAGAGCCGGGATCGGTTCGAGCAGATGCGGACCACCCGGGTCGAGGAGGTCATGAGCCGCCGGCTCCTCACCGGCACGCCGGAGGAGTCCATCGAGGACGTGCAGCGGACGATGCTGGAGCACCGCATCCGCCACCTGCCGGTTCTCGTGCGGGGCCGGCTGGTCGGCCTGGTCTCGATCGGCGACGTCAACAAGATCCTCCTCGACGTCCGCGAGGTCGAGAACCACGGCCTGCGCGAGTACATCGGCGGGTATCACTAGATCACATGCTCCGGGCGGTGAACCTGCTCGCCGGGAGAGCAAGGAGCCGCACGTAGCTCGGGCAACGGCCTGTCGGCCGAGCAGCCGCTCGGACTTCGTCCTTTTCGATCGCCGTCAAGCTCACCCCTGGTAGGAATGGGGGCCTGCCTGCGGTTATCATCTCCGTGTGAGCCGGCAGCGGCCGGAGAGCCGGCCGCATGCCCGTCAACTGAGATCGGGAAGGACATGATGGCCACTACAGGCAAGGCAGTCACGGCGCGAACCGAAGAGGCCCGCATGCTGGAGCGCGCCCGGGAGCTGCCCAGCTCTCGAACCGCGACGGACGTGGACTCGCTCCGCCGAGCCTTCGCGGACCACCTCCAGTTCGCGCAGGCCAAGGACGAGCACACTGCCACGGCCCTCGATCGCTTCTTCGCGGTCGCCTACACGGTGCGCGACCGGATGATGCGCCGCTGGATCCAGACCCAGCAGGCCTACTACAAGAGCGACGCCAAGCGCGTCTACTACCTGTCGCTGGAGTTCCTCCTCGGCCGCGCCCTGGAGAACAACCTCCTCAACCTCGGGCTCCTCGAGCCCATGCGCGAGGCGCTCTCCACCCTGGGGCTGGAGCTCTCCGAGCTGGTCGGCCAGGAGCCGGACGCTGGCCTCGGGAACGGCGGCCTCGGCCGGCTGGCGGCCTGCTTCCTCGACTCCATGGCCACCTTGGCCCTCCCGGCCTACGGGTACGGCATCCGCTACGAGTTCGGGATCTTCGACCAGGAGATCCGCAACGGCTACCAGGTGGAGCGCCCCGAGGAGTGGCTGCGCTTCGGCAACCCCTGGGAGATCCCGCGGCCGGAGTACGAGGTGTCGGTCCACTTCTACGGCCGGACCGAGCGGAGGCTGGACGACCGGGGTAAGCCGCACGTGAAGTGGGTGGACACGCGGCGCGTGCTGGGCATGCCCCACGACACCCCCATCGCCGGCTTCGGCAACAACACCGTCAACACGCTGCGGCTCTGGCGGGCGCGCGCCTCCGAAGAGTTCGACCTGGCCGACTTCAACGCCGGCGACTACGTGGCGGCGGTGGAGGAGAAGAACATCTCCGAGAACATCTCCAAGGTCCTCTACCCCAACGACCTGACGGTGATGGGCAAGGAGCTCCGGCTCAAGCAGCAGTACTTCTTCGTGGCCTGCTCGATCCACGACATCGTCACCCGTTACCTTAAAGTTCACGAGGGCTTCGGCGAGTTCCCCCAGAAGGTCGCCATCCAGCTGAACGACACCCACCCCGCCATCGCCATCGCCGAGCTGATGCGGGTGCTGCTGGATGTGCATGAGATGGAGTGGGACGCCGCCTGGGCCATCACCAGCGCCTGCTTCGGCTACACCAACCACACCCTGATGCCCGAGGCCCTGGAGCGCTGGACGGTGGAGCTCCTGGGGCGGGTCCTGCCGCGCCACCTCGAGATCATCTACGAGATCAACCAGCGGTTCCTGG
>Ga0302323_100004965_pt1 | contig 10860 bp, 9 predicted proteins | sample Fen_T0_3_FD_201950 | JGI IMG/M metagenome (GOLD analysis project Ga0302323, IMG submission 201950) | Peat permafrost microbial communities from Stordalen Mire near Abisko, Sweden - Fen_T0_3 | ecosystem: Environmental > Terrestrial > Soil > Wetlands > Permafrost | place: Sweden: Abisko... | reverse complement strand
CTGTTCTCGAACATGGTGTCGGATCTGAACCTCACCGACATGGAGACCTGCTACAAGGCCTTCCGGCGAGAGATCATCCAGTCGATCGAGATCGAGGAAGATCGCTTCGGCTTCGAGCCCGAGGTCACGATCAAGCTGGCGCGCAAGAAAGGGATCCGCATCTACGAAATCCCCATTTCGTACCGTGGCCGCACCTACGAGGACGGCAAGAAGATCGGCGCCAAGGACGGCTTCCGCGCCCTCTGGTGCCTGGCCAAGTACGGACTGTTCAGGAAGTAGAAGAAGTCAGCGCGTAGAACAAGATTCCGTACCATTCGCGCAGGACGGCCTCGGTCCTGTGCAGGCCTCCTGCTGCAGTGGGCAGGAAGTCGAGGAAGGTCGGCGAGCCTTTCTGACCGGTCTGAAAATCGACCGGAAAGGGAACGAAGTCGATGCCGGCCTTGCGAAACAGGCGGGCCGCGCGCGGCATGTGGCAGGCGGAGGTCACCAGGATGATTTTGCGCCAGCCCCGCTCGCGCATGAGGGCAGCCACGGCGCGCGCCTCATCGGCGGTGTTGCCCACTTCGCGGGTGATGGCGATTTGTTCGGCGGGAATTCCACGTGCGATGGCGGCGCGCCTGGAAATCGCGCCTTCGACCTCAGGCTGGTCGTCCCAGGGGATGCGGCCGCCGGTGAACACCAGCCAGGGGGCTTTCTTCTTTTGCATCAACGTGATGCCCGCCTCCAGCCGCTCGCCAGCTTCGCCCACGTTGGCCAGGAATCCGTCAGCCACGGCCGGCCCATAGATTCCACTCAGCGGCACGATGGCGTCGGCGCTTTCCACCTGGTCGAGGGCCAGCGCCGGGTAGCTCGATTCAAGCCAGCGGGTAAGGGTGCCTCCGACGACAGGCATGCTGCTGATGTACAGCACGGCCAGCGCCGCGATAAACGGCCAGCGCCTTTTGCGTACCAGTCCCAACACCAGCAGCAACACGACCCAGCCCAGCGGCAGCACGAAAATGGGCAGGAGTTTGTTCAGGAAGAGCACGGAATTCGAATCCTACAAGCTAAAGGGCCACGGGGGCGCCGTCGCTTTCCAGCGATTTCTGCGCGGCTTCCAGCACACGCACCACGCGCAGCGCGGATTGGCCGTCCGTGATGGGCCGCTTGCCCTGCTCGATACAGTCGATGAAATGGCGGCACTCACGCTCCAGCGGCTCGACCATGGGGATCTGCGGAATGTGAATGTCGCCGTTGCGAATGGAAAGGAATTGGGCGTACTCGGTGAATGTCTGCGGGCGATCGACGCCCTTGTCGTAGATGCGAATCTTCTCCACCGGGTGGACGTCGTCGAACTCGACCATCTTCTGCGATCCGACAATGGTCAGGCGGCGCTCTTTGCGCGGGTCAAGCCACGAGACTTGAATCTGTGCGCTGACCCCGCTACGAAAGCGCAAGTTCACAAACACCACGTCCTCGATGCGGCTTTGCAGGTACGTGCCGCCGCGCGCGCTGACCGATTCAGGCTCGTCGGCCAGCAGGTATTCGATCATCGAAACGTCGTGCGGGGCCAGGCTCCACAGGGCGTTTTCGTCCTGGCGAACGCGGCCAAGGTTCACGCGCACGGCATAGATGTAGTAGATGCGGCCAAGCTCGCCCTTGTCGATCATGCTCTTGAGCTTTTCCACTGCGGGATGGAAGAGCATCAGGTGGCCAACCATCAAGATGCGCTTATGGGTTTCGGCGGCCGACACCACGGCATGGGCATCCGCAGCGTCGAGAGCCAGTGGCTTTTCGACCAGAACGTGCTTGCCTGCATTCAGCACCATACGCGCTTGCTCGGCGTGATCCCGGGCCGGGGTGGCCAGCACCACCGCATCGACGTCGCTGGCGGTCAGCACGGCCGTGAAGTCGCCTGCCAGGCGCGCGCTGGGGGCGATGGTGCGCACCCGCTCGCAAGCAGCCTCTGAGCCATCACACACCATGACCAACTCTGCCCCCTTGCAACGGCTCATGGCGCGCACATGGTTGATGCCCCAGGCGCCTGCTCCGACCACAGCGATGCGAACCATGTTAGCTCCCTTGGCGATAGAAGGTTGCGATCTGATCGACCACGAAGGCCTGCTGCGCCTCTGTCAGTTCGGCGTAAATGGGCAGGGCCAGCGTTTCCTGGGTGGCCCGTTCGGCGTGGGGAAAGGCCCCCGCTTTCCAGCCCCTATCGGCGAAGCACGGTTGTAGATGCAGGGCGAGCGGATAATAGATTTCGGTGCCCACGCCATTCTTGGTCAGGTGCTCGCGCAAGGCATCGCGGCGCGGGGCACGAATCACGAACTGGTTGTAGATGTGGCCAGGCGCATCCGCGGGCAGAATGAGTTCGGACGGAAGGCTAGGCGCGGCGGCAAATAGATGCCGGTAGCGTTCGGCATTGGCGCGGCGGCTGGCCGTCCAGCCAGGCAACTTGGCCAGCTTCACGCGCAGAATCGCCGCCTGCAAGGCATCCAGGCGAAAGTTGCCGCCGACCATGGGGTGGACGTACTTGGGTTTGCTACCGTGGGCACGCAAGATGGCGACCTTGTCAGCGAATCCGTCATCGTCGGTCAACAACGCGCCGCCGTCGCCGAAGGCGCCAAGGTTTTTCGAGGGAAAGAAGGACAGGCAGCTGGCTATTCCCGCCACCTTGCACGCGCCAATAGCCTGCGCCGCGTCCTCGACGATGGGCACGGAAACCCGTGGCAAGACCGCTGGGCGGCCAAAGAGATGAACTGGGATCAGCGCGCGGGTTCTGGGTCCGCACAACGCCGCCGCGGCGTCTGGGTCGAGGTTGAAATTTTCCGGATCGATGTCCGCGAAGACCGGCCGTGCCCCCAGGCGAGCGATGCATCCCACGGTGGCGTAGAACGAATACGGCGTGGTCACGACTTCGTCGCCCGGCCGTATGTCGAGTGCCATCAGGGCCACCAGTAGGGCGTCGGTTCCCGACGATAGACCCACCGCTCGTCGGGGTCCGAGCGCAGCGGAAAGCTCCTTCTCGAAAGCTTCTACCTCGGGCCCCAGAATGAAACTGCCACCGTCCACTACGCGCGCGATGGCGCCTAGGATAGCCTCACGCAAGGGCGCGTTCTGCGCCTTGAGGTCGAGAAGAGGCACCTTCACGGATTCGCCTCGGGCCTCAAGAACCCTGCCCCTCCAGCATCCCGCCCTTGCTGGTATTTCTGACCGCAGGAAGCACACGAGGGAGCGTCCCCGCTGGGCAGGCGAACCCCGCAGCGGCACATCCAGCCGGCCAAACTCCCAGGCACGCCCAGCACCAGTCCATAGGCGGGAACGTCTTTAGTCACCACGGCGCCCGCTCCGATGAACGCGTATTCGCCAATGGTGTGGCCGCACACCACCGTGGCGTTGGCGCCGATGGATGCACCCCGCTTGACCAAGGTTGTCCGGTATTCGTGTTTGCGTTCGATGAAGGCGCGCGGATTATTCACGTTGGTGAACACCGCCGACGGCGCTACGAAAACATCCGCCTCCAGCACGACGTCATCATAGAGCGAGACGTTGTTCTGGATCTTGCAGCCGTCGCCGATCACCGCCCGGCCAGCGACGAAGACATTTTGACCGAGCACGCAGCGGGTGCCAATGCGTGCCCCAGCCATCACGTGGCAGAAGTGCCAGATGCGCGTGCCGGCGCCGATCTGGGCAGGCTGGTCGATGGCGGCAGTCTCATGAGCCCAGTAACCGGCGCTCGCCTGTTGGTTCGGACTTGGCTCGGCCATCACCGATTATAGTACACCAGCCTGGGGCCGGGTCGTACGGGCGCAGGAACGTTAGTACATAACGCCGAGGCGGAAGAGTAGGACGTGCTTGGTGTAATCGATGCCTGCAGGCGTACCGCCCGATGTCCGATTCAAATTCAGCGAGTAGCTGGCACCCGCCAAGACCATCTTGCCGATGATGTAGTCCAGGGCAACGCCGCCCATTACGTACTTATCGGTTCGCGTGGTGTTGTCGGAGATCCGCAAAGTGCTGTTGCTGAAGGCGCGATTCTCAACCCTGCCGAACAGGTAGGTCACGACCCGGCTGGCAACCATCTGCTGGAAGGAGCCGTAGATCGCGTCCATGTTGTAGTAGCCGCCGACGAACGGCGAGTTGGCAAAGTCGTGGTGGTATCCGAAACCCATCCGCGAGAGCATCGACATGGTGTAGTTGACCTCGGCCACGATGCCGACGTTGCCAAAGCCAGAGGGGGTGTCACCGGAGTAAAAGGCGTTGTTGTAGCCGGCCCCGAGGTTGACCGAGAGCTTGTCGGTTAGCAGGCCGCGCAGACCCAGAAGTGTCCGGAGCGGGTAGGAAGCCCTGCCACTGGATCCTGCGTTGAAGTAGGTGATCGCCCCTTGCGCCACCTGCGCGTAAACAGTGGTGCGCGGCAGCCAGCGCCAACCGATATCCAGCACCCCTTCATTCCCCATGTTGCTGCCGCCGTCGTAACCACCTTCGTATTTGTCGATGAGGTTCGTATAGCGAAGCATGACCCGGAGACGTCCGCCGCCAGGGGCAAACCTCAGACTGGCCGAAGCCATGTTGTCGTCCCGGACGATGGGGTTTTCGCGGACGTCGGGGTTGGTGGCTGCCACATAGGGCGCTTGCTTGTAGCGGCTGAAGGTTTCCGACAGTGAGAAGCTGAGCGCCTGACCCGAAGAGAATTCCGCGCTCCCCCCAAGGCTGGGATTGATGGCGTCCTGACTTGTCACTTCCTTGACACTGCTGAGGTATTTGACGAAATCGACAGAGGCCGACAGGTCGTAGTAGGTACCTGACGGGACGCTGCCATCGCGCTCGGCGTTGGTGATTTCCAGCCTCGGCATGACATGCATGACTGCCGAGGTTTCCTGGCTCGCGGAGCCGTAGAACACGTTCGAGTCGTAGCCGACATCGGCGAACACGCCCGCATGCAGAATCGCCTCGTCGCCTAGCTTGAGACCGGAAGCGATTCCCCGGGTCGATAAGGAGCGCCCCGCCCCCGTGGACATCGTTTCCAGCGGTTGAGTGGAAGTCGAGCTTGTGAGCTGCATCTGTGCCCACGCCACTGGACTTGCCGCAAAGGCAGCGCAGAAGGCAAGTGCAAGTGGCCGTAGTCTCATGGGTTTCCGATTAGGAATGGCAGGTACCGTGCATGTCCGTGTCTGTCAGGCTCAATCAGGGTTGGGGCGGGGTGTCGTACGGACTCGCGACGATGGGCCGGTCGATGATAGTCAGAGGAGGCGCGACTGCCGCCGGTTGATCGACAGTGGCTGTCAGTCCGGCCGGGGACTCTACCACTACCTTGGTCGGCCCGACGTAGTTGGTTTCTGCACCGACGCAAGCGTCGGCCTCGGTCCGTAAGACCTGAGCCTTCTGGTTGATGATGGTAACCCGCGTGTATTCGTGCAACTGAGCGGTCTCGTCGTGGCGCGAGACACATTCCTGCAAGGACTGCAGCGCCTGGTCCAGCATGTTGCTGTTGACCTTGACCTGGTTCAGCTTGTCGAGAAGGCAGTTCAGGCGAATCACATCCTTGTCCGCCTTGGCCTGCTCCGACTGCACCTGAATCTGCATGGTAATGGACTGCATCTGCTGCCGGTACTCGCGTCCTTGGCTGAGCATCTCGTCGCCACTGATGGTCGATTTTTGCACAGTCGAAAGATCGACCGGGGCCGGTGCCGGATCGGGTGCGGGTGCAGGTACTTCCCCACCTGCGGTCTGGGCCAACGCCACCGGCGCAACCAGCAGGAACAACCACATGACTCTAAACGCCCTGTACATGATTAGCCTCGCTACGATCGTAGACGCGCACTCAGAATGACGCGATATGCAATCTTTCGTCGAAAGATGGTGAAATATATGGCCTGGATAAACGTTGTGTCAACCTGACCTCCAAAATTACTGGGAAGCCTGGAAGACGAATGGGTACACGACTTCCACCGATCCTCCCGATGGCGCCGGGAAGCGCCAACGGCTGACCAGTCCTTTGATGCATGATGACACCTCGGAGTCGCCCATGCTGTCTTCTTCAATTTCAACGGCCGAAACCGTTCCAGCCGCAGTGATGGTCCAACGCACCTTGACCTTGCCGCTCAGGCTGGGATTGCGCTTAAGCGCGCGCTCGTAGCAGGCCTTGATGGCGCCGATTCTCGTCCGAACTTCCTTAGAAACCAGGGACGGATCCAGCTCGCCATCGACGGCTGGAGCCTCGCTTTTGACGATGCCGGTGATGCGCTTTTCTGTCGAGCCGGCCCCGGTGTCGCCGCCCGCGATGGAGCCCGCGCCGCGCAGACCTGAGATGTTGGCGACCTTGCCCGAGCCTCCGGTTCCGGACTTCACGCCGCGCAAGGCAGCGTCGCCGGTGGCCACGGTAAGACCGCCTACGCCCTGGAAGGCCTTTTCCTGATCCCGATCCACATCGCCTTTGCCCAGGACGTCTGCAATGGATCCGGACCCGTCTGCCTTTGCACCAAGGAGCTTGAGGATACCAGTGTTGCGTACCTGCTCGGCCAGCCGGGCGCGACGTTCGGCATCTAGCCGCGCCTTCTCTTCGGCGGAGATCTCTTTCTTGGGCGCCTTGCTGGTGGAGGTGCTCGACGCGACCTTCTTCTCGACCTTCTTGTCGTCGTCCTCTTTCTTGTCGTCCTTGTTCACCGTCTCTTTGGGCGGCTCGGGCGGCTTGGCCTTGATCACCATCTGCACGAATCGGTCTGGGATCTCCTCGATGTCAGGCTTGCGTGGCCAATCCACGGAGCGCAGGTAGAGAACGAGGATCAGGTGGGCAAGAAAGGACGCCGAGGCAATGGCCGTGTAAGCCCAGTCCATGCCCGTGAAGATCGACCCACGCACCGAGGCCGGAAGCTGCGGCCGGGGTTGCGGTGGCGGCGGGGTAACAAATTGGAAAAGTACGCTCAGATCGCCCACGGTAACTTTGCCGCGGGAACGCTCGTCGAGCAGGTAGCGCGAACTTTGTCCTTGCTTGCGCAGGCGCCCCGCTTGCTTGAGCTGGGCCAGCGACACGACCTCATTGCCAACCGCGATACGGGCGTCCATGGCGTCCGCGAAATGGGCGATGTAGCCCCTCGGGTTCGCTTCAAAGAGCAACCATTGTTTGGGTAGGGTTTCCGAGGGAACGGCGAAAGTGGCCTTGGACGACCAGCCGACACTGATGTTGTCGCGCTTTCGAATCAGCCGTTCTTCGACGATCCGACCGCCCTGGACGATACCGATGCGAAGAATGCGAGACTTCGCGACGGCAGGTCCGCCGGTTTTCGATGCTGAAGCCGCTTTCTGGGTCGCCATGAAATCGTTCCCTTGTGATTAGTCCGCCTAGAACGGCGCTTTCGTCACGCTGTCGAGGATCTTAGGCACGAATTCCTGTTTCAGCTCGTGCCAGTCGTAGTTTATGCCGGATTTCTGAAGCACGTAAAATGCTTCGGGTTTCTGGATCTTGCCCTCGATCACAATCTCGCCCTCGATCTTGTAGACCTTCCGACCGCCGGCGCCGCGTTCGACCTTGACCTTGGCCTGCGAACCGTCCGCGTCATTCGCCGCCGGTGCTGGCTCGGCATTGGCGGGATCGATCTTGGCAGGCACGGCCTTGACTGGAATTTCCGCCCTTGCCTTCTTTTTGCCTTGAGCGCGTGCGGCCGGACAGAAAAGCAGCGCCACGACCAGGCCTGTGGCTGCCAGGAAAACGCTGTGTTTGCCGTAAGGATACGTGGTCATGGCCGCCTCGGAGCTGGGGCTGGTGGTGCCGCCGGATAGCCTGGGGGCGTGGGTGCGGGGACAGCCGGTGCGACTGGGTAGCCAGGAGCGGGCGCCGCCGGGTAGCCCGGGGCAGGCGCGGCTGGGTAACTTGGCGCAGGTGCCGGCGCCGGGGGTTTCTTGGCGTCGTCTGCGGTCTTCTTGGCCGCGCGCTGGCGATCGCGCTCTTCCTGCTTCTTCTGCCGCTCGAGGCGCTTTTGCTCCTTCTTGATGCCTTCTTGCGCCTCGTTGAGGTACGCGTCGGCTTCGGCCGGAACCGGCTGTCCCGCGCCGATGAGCATCTGCTTGTACTGCTGAAGGTAGGTGATGGAGGTGTTCAGCTTGGCGGTCACGTCCATGTTGGGCATCTTGTCGGCGTCCAGGTACAGGATGCCGAGATTGAAGACCGCATCGGCATAGCGTGGGAAGAGCGCCAGGGCCTGCTTGTATTCGGCCAGCGCCTTGTCGAACTGCTTGACGCCGCGGTAGGCACTGCCCAGGTTCAGGTGCGCCTTGGTGAAGGTGGGTTGCAACTGGACCGACTTTTCCAACACCGGTCCCGCCTCGCGGTAGTTCTTGACCACCAGGTACTGGGCCCCAAGGTTGTTCCACAAAATCGCGTTGTCGGGCCGGGCCTCGGCGGCCTTCCTGAACTGCTCGATGGCGCCGGGTGTGTTCTTCTTATCGACTTCCATGAAGGCGAGCATCTGATAGATGTCCGAGCGCTCGGCCTCGCTGGCCCCCGCGTTCTTCATCATGTCGCCTAGGGTCTTGACCCACTCGTTCTTGCCCAGCTTGAAGTAGGCCTTGGCCATGACCAGCATGGCGGGGGTGTAGCGCTCGTTCTTGTTGAGCGCGGCCTTGGCCTGGATGACCGCACCCTGGTAGTTGCGTGCATCGTAGAGCTTTTGCGCGGCCTTGACCTCTTCGGTGGGCGTCACAGCGGGCGGAGGCTCGCGGCGCTTGCGGACACCTGCCGCCGAGGGCGCGTCTGCGGGCACGGCCAGCACGGGCCAAGCCAAACTGTTGGCAACCATCAGTGCAAGGAGTGAGGCGAGCTTCGTCATGGGTACTCCACCCCGATGCGTTCATCCTTGATGAAGGGGAACTCGTCGGGCAGGTACTTCGACAGGTTCTCCCTGGCCTTCTTGACGTAGTCGTTGGTCACGCCGAGATCGGAAGCACGGTCCAGGGTTGCCTTCCACTGCCGCTTGGCCTCGTCCTCGACCGGCGTCACGAACTGGTAGATGGCGTCCTTGTATTCGGTCTCGGCGACACCGCACAGCGTGGGGTCGATCTTGCACGCCTTCTTGGACAGCTTCTTGACCTCGTCGGGCGGATTGTCCGCGGCCTTGACCAGCTTCTGCGCGAACTCGTAGAAGATGTCGCCCCGGCGGAGGAACGAAGCCAAGGTCCAGTTGGCGTCCTTGTATTCCCAAATCTTGGCGTACTCTTCCTGCAGTTCCTTGGCCTCGTTGGTGAACGCATCAAACGTCTTGCGTACCTGCTTGGGATCGCTGGTGAAGTGCAGCGCCTTGGCTTGGAAGGCCTTGAACTTGTCTTCGAGAATCAGGTAGTCGGCCTTGGCGGCGGCGGCCGCGGCGGGCGTCGCTGCCGGCAATCTGCGGGCCACGAACTCGTCGCGCACTTGCTTGTAGGCGGCGATGACGGCCTTCTTGTCGCGTCCCTGCTCGGCCAGCGTAGCCAGTTGAAGGTAACTCTTGACCACATATTCTCCAGCGGGCGGCTGCTTGCCGTAGCGTTTGATGAGTTCGCGCAGACAGGCAACCTGCTTGGCCGTGTCGAGCGATTTCTCGTAGGCCGTGCAGGCGAAGGCATAGGCCTGGGCCGAATCAGAAGGCTTCTCGGCGATGTTGTCCGCGTACTTCTTGTACAGGTCGGCGGCCCGCGCGTACTGCTGGTCGTTGTCGAGCAGCTGCGCCGCGATGCCAAGCGCTTCCTTGCGGTGTTCGTACTTGGCGAACTTCGGATCGGTGGCGACCTTGAGATAGCCCCCGACCGCTTTTTCGAACTCGAAGAAGCGGTACTGGTTGCGGGCCGAGTTCCACACGGCGTCCTTGGCCAGCGGGGTTTCTGGGTAGTCGCGGGCCAGGCGCTCGTAGCACTTGGTGGCCTCGCCGTACTTGAACATCTTTTCGTAGATCACGCAGGCGTTGTTCAGGTTGCTGGGTGCATCCTGATCCTTGGGATTGGAGGCGATGAGATCCATCAAATCGAGCGCCAGGCCCTCGTCGAGATCCGTGCCCGTCTTGCTGCGCGGCTGCGTTCCGCCGGGTGCCTTGCCCCCAGGTCCCGCGACCTGCGCGACCGTGGCCGCGCCAGTGACCACCGCGATGCCGCCCGCGCTTTCGCGGCACTGCACCAGTTGCCTGTCCGTGCCCTTCTCTTCGTTTTCGAGGGCGATATCGAGACGCTTCTTGATGACCGTGGTCTTGACCGAGGCCTTGATGTCCTGGATGCGGGAAAGGTACGGCTTGGCCAGCGGCGACTTGCTGCACGCCGAGTCGCCGAACTTCTCGACCACCTGGAGCAAACGGCCGAGGGCGCAGTCCTTGGACTCTTCGTCTTCGATGTTGAAGTCGATGAAGTAGGTGGTCAGGACGGCGTCGTAGGCCTTGAAGCCGATTTCGGGCTTGCTGGCGCAGTAGGCATCCGAGATCTCGGCCAGGCGGCTGCGCGCCTCGGGCCAGTCGCGGTGCTTGAGTAGCAACACGGCCGAGGCGTAGCGCAGGTCAGGCACGCGCTCGTCGGGCAGATTGGCCACGTACCAATCCAGCGCCTGCATGTAGTTCTTGTAGACCTCGTGCATGGGCAGCGCGGTCACCGGCGGCTTGGTGTTCTTCTCGTCGGGGATGGGCGGATCTTCGATGCGTCTTTCCAGCTTGAGCCGGTCGATGATCTCTTCGAAGGCCTTGATGACCTGCAAAGCCGCGTCCTTCTGGTATTTGTTATCGACGTTCGAATCGCGCACGACGATGTAGGCCGGGATGGATTCCTGGACCTTGCCGCCGTAGTAGAGCGCATCGGCGTAGAAGGCCGAAAATTCATAGGCGCGTTTCGAGTTGGGATAGGCACCGAGGTACTTTTCGTACAATTCGG
>Ga0302323_100004963_pt1 | contig 10860 bp, 20 predicted proteins | sample Fen_T0_3_FD_201950 | JGI IMG/M metagenome (GOLD analysis project Ga0302323, IMG submission 201950) | Peat permafrost microbial communities from Stordalen Mire near Abisko, Sweden - Fen_T0_3 | ecosystem: Environmental > Terrestrial > Soil > Wetlands > Permafrost | place: Sweden: Abisko... | reverse complement strand
GCCGCCGTCGCCAGCCGTGGCCGTGCCGCTGAAGCCAGCCGTGGCCGTTCCGCTGTCGCCAGCCGTGGCCGTTCCTCTGTCGCCAGCCGTGGCCGTGCCGCTGTAGCCAGCCGTGGCCGTGCCGCTGAAGCCAGCCGTGGCCGTGCCGCTGTAGCCAGCCGTGGCCGTGCCGCTGAAGCCAGCCGTGGCCGTGCCGCCGAAGCCAGCCGTGGCCGTGCCGCTGTAGCCAGCCGTGGCCGTGCCTCTGTAGCCAGCCGTGGCCGTGCCTCTGTAGCCAGCCGTGGCCGTGCCGCTGACGACGGATCTCGCAAGCGGGTCATGCGCCATGATCCACAGTGGCGCGCTCGACCTATCCCCGCAAAAAACCACGGTGCATTCTTTGACCTTGATTTTCCCTGAGAGGTCAACGGCCAGCTTCGGGTCATACTCGCACACCAGCCACGGGTCGCCGTCTTGTAAGCAGATCAGTTCTCCGTTTCCTTCGCCGTGCGCCAGCAGATGCAGCCCGTGCCCACAATGCTTGTCAGCGATCCAGTCGGGCGCCTCGACGTAACCGCTGCGCGGCCACCGAAACCCATTCGCCTCTGCTGCCGGGCTGGTGAAGTCTGGCTTGCACGACCGCAAGCCAAGTGCCATCCCATCGGGCAGCTTGTACTCGGTGGTAGCGGTTTGTTTTGACTTCGCTCGCGTGGTCCGTTTGGTAGTCTTCTTTGCCATGTCCAATCCTCCAGCAGTTCACTGTACACTAAACGCGGAACACGTCAACCACGTTTCTTGGCTGGCCGTTGCTCCGGATAGCCGCTGCGAATCGTGTACACCGCGCACGTCGTCAGCAGCCCGGCCTTGGTCAGCACGAATCGGTGGCAGGCCGCGCAGATGCCGTGAGAGACGAGAGCGGGAGGGTGCGGGCGTGGAGTGGTGGTCATCGCGTGCTTCCGATGACCATCGCAGAGCATTCCAGCGCCGGTCTCTGCGTTTGCAGACACTGGCGCATCGTCTCTTGCCTCCGCGCTTCGGATTCGCACCGAACCGCTCCCATCGCAAGTATCGCGGCCAATGCCAGGACTCCGACCGCCGAGACGGTGAGTTGTTGGGTGTCGTCGTTCATGCTCGTTTCTCCTGTAGTCGTTGCAGTTCCGTCGTCAGTTGGTGGTTCATCTCTCGCTCGCTGTTGATGCTGTTCTGCTGGGCTTCCAGCGTGCGCTGCGCGGACTGTGCGTCCATCTTGCGCGCCCACTTCTCGGCGGACAGTTCGCGCGCCAGTCGTTCAAGCATGCTCGCCACGCGCTTACCTCGCTCGGTGCGCACGAACGACCGAAGTGAGCCGGGAAGATACGGAACGCCGTGGCTTTCGATTTCTTCGCGCATCTCGTCGATGATGCGCAGGTCGGTCGCGCTCTGCGATTCGTTCATGCTCGCCTCGCTTGTAGCTTCGCCAGTTGTCGTTTCGCCCATCCGACCAGACCGAGGACGCGCGCCACGTAGCGGTCGCCTCGGTGGTCCCGGCAGTGTGTACGACCGTGGAAAATCGAGAGGCCGCCGGCCAGCGATCCGCAAGCCAGCGTCCAGCGCCGCAGGTGCCGCGCGCCCAGCTCGATGGACGTCTCGGGCGCCAGCAGTTCCGCCTGTGACAGCCCGTCGGGATTCGCGCTGCCGCTCGGTAGCACCTGGAGCAGCCCAGCCGCGCCCGTCCGCCTGTTGACAGCCGTCGGGTCGCACGTGCTCTCGGCCCGCGCCATCGCCACGAGCACGACTGGCCTGATTCGGTAGCGCTCGGCGGCGGCCTGGAACAGCGGGGCGAGGTGGCCACGGCCGGGGCACAGCACGGCCAAACTGTCAGCGGCGGACTGAGCGCGGGCAGGGCCGATGGTAGCCGTGAGGGTCAGCGCCAGGCCGGCGGCGAGCAGCAGGATGGTGCGGGTCATGACGGCACAACCACGCCGTAGTCTTCGCGGGCCGACTCTACGGTGACGACGCGCGAGTCTCCGAATCCGCTGCGCCTTGCGCCTGGACGCCTTACCACCACGGCCACGTCGGCAACATCGCAAAACACAACTTTCCACGCGCCCGGGTGGTCGGCTCGTATCAGCACCAGCCTCACGGCTGCACCGCCTCTTTCTGCGCGTGCCTCGGTCTCTTACCCCACGCAGCCCTTGCCTTGTCGTCGCAGCTCACCTTCTCGTTCAGCAGACAAAACTTGTCCATGGTGGTCTTTCTCCCTTCTTCGTTCTCTACCCCGAGCACGGACAGTCTCATCGCACACAGGGCGCACGTCCCGACCTCGTGTCGTAGCCAGTGGCGCAGCTCCAAGTACCGCACGGTCTCCCTGGCTTCCTTGATTGTCCATGGTGGTAGTTCAGCGGACACCTGCACGGCACCTCCCGCACGACCTAACGCCGTCCGGGCCTACCACCTCCACCACCTTCTCGAAACCGCACTCGTTGCAGCCCCGGCGCAGCAGGGCATCGTCGATGGCATTGCGCATGGCTGCTTCCCACGCCACCAGCGACTCGCGCGCCAGCTCGCGCGTCTGTGCGTTCCCGTCGAGTATGTAGAGCACGGTCGCGGCCTCGGCGGCGCTCTCCATGTTGTCGACTTCTGGCGTGGACAGCTTCGTGCCCACCGGCCACCCGTCACCGGTCCGCTCGGCGAGGCGGTCGAAAGACTCGTTCCACGCTTTCATGGCGTGGGCTCGGCGCCTGGTCTCGGCGTCGGGGCTCATGGCCTGCTCCGGCCAATCGTCCACCCAATCCAATACGCTCCCAACACCAAGAACGCCCACACCAAGTTGCTGAACACTTCGTGCGAGGTCATGGCTGCGCCGGCTTGTCTTCGGGTTGCGGCTCTGCCGGCTTGTCCTCCACCTCGCAGCGGGCTCGCACTGAAGGGTGCTCCTCCATCCAGTAGTGGTTCCACAGGTCCATGTGCTTCTCGGAGTAGAAAGCCTTCTCGTCATCCATCTTCGCCTGCCGTCCTTTCTCGTCCAACGATTCGGTCGTAAACGTCCTGCGGTGGTCGCTTCCAGCCAGACCTCTTTACGGCATCCATCATCTCGCTCGCCTTGTGGAAGGACAAGTTGATTGCGGAGACGCCGTATCGCCCTAGTGCGGAGACCTGCTTGTAGGTGCACAGCCCGAGCTGTCTGCGCTTGATGATGGTCCCGAGCAGGTGGGATGCCTGCTGCTTGGTCAGATCCTTGGGCACGGGCACGCCCATGTTCTTGAGTGCGATCACCTGGCGTTCGCTGGCGATGGCGCCGCCGAACCTGTCGCCCCACTCGTCTTCTCGGTTCTTGATGTGGAGCACGTCGAAGGGGTTGAACTCGCGCGTGCTGTACTTGACCTTGGCTTGCAGGTTGGCGCGTCGAGCGGCCTCGTCTGCTCGGCGCTTCTCGGCCTCTGCGTGGGCAAGCTCCAGGGCCTCGTCCGCACGCATGCCTGGGTTCTCCTTGACCTTCTTCTTGGCGGCCTCGACCTCGTCTTCGTCGTAGCGGCCCCCGAGGATGTCGCACGAGCTGGCGAGCTGATGCTTGCCGCTGTTGCCGGTGAACTCCAGCACTAGGCAGTCCGTCTTGCTTGGGTGGATGCGCAGGCCACGACCGATCATCTGGGCGAACAGGGCGCGCGACTTCGTGGGCCTGGCCATGGCCACGCAGGCAATCTCTGGACAGTCGAAGCCCTCCGTGGCGATGGCGCAGTTGATCAGGTACTGGTACTCCCCTCGCCCGAAGTCGCGCAGGATTTGCCGGCGCAGGTCCAGCGGGGTCCCTCCGTCCACGGAGCGGGCGCAGTCGGGCCGGTATCGGTTGAATATCTCGGCCAGCCGCTTGGCGTTCTCCACCGAGGTAGTGAACGCGAGGGTTCGTCGGTCTCCGGACTGCTCCAGGGTAGCGTTGACCACTCCGTGCAGTGCCTCCTCCACCGCCATCGCTGCATCGAGGTCGCCTTGGTTGAGGTCGCCGGCCACCGTACGACAGGCGGACAGGTTGATCGCCTCGACGTAGACCTGCCGCACACGGAGCGGGGCAAGCCACTTGTCCTTGATGGCGTCCTCGATTTCGTAGACGTATGCCACCGACTCGAAGACCTGGCCCATCGCCTTCTCATCCTTGCGGTCAGGGGTGGCGGTCACCCCGAGCACCTTGCCAGTGAAGTGCTCCAGCACGCGCTTGTAGCTGGGGCTGGTAGCGTGGTGGCAGTTGTGGACTAGGGTTCCGTTTGCGAAGTAGGTATGAGTGCCTTCAACTTCGAGATTGTAGACTGTAGTTCCTCCAGGGCCTGCCGGTTCGACACTCTCAACACGATCCACCCGAGACCACGCAAGAAGGCATCTTTTTTCGCGTCCTGGAGTCGGCGAGACGAGGAACCATGGGAAGACCCGTCCACCTCTATTGCTATCTTGATGTCCGGGTTCCCAACGTCCACCTTGTAGCAAGTCGGGTACCCTGACGTCCTCGGCATCTTCGTCGGGATCGCAATCTGCATCGGCCACCCCATAGCAGAAGAAATCGCAAGTTCCGCCGCAGTGGCACCCGCCCCGTTCCCGCCTCTCACCCTCGGCTTGTGTCCGATTCTTTTCAGAGAGGCTCGCATCTTCTCCAAGCTTCCAGGTCTGCGCATTGGGTTCCGCTCTATCATCCTGGCACTTGCATGAACGCGATTTGTCTTCGCCATGGTAAGCGACGAGTGCTTGCTTCTGCATTCCGGGTTCTTGCAGATCCGCGGCGGCCTTTTCGCGTCCCACAGGATTGCTTCGAACGCTTCTCCACACACACAGCAGGTCCCCTGGAACAACCTTTTCAGCTTTGACATATCCACGTCCTTTCACAAAAAACGGGTGGTTGTTGGTTGCCACCGTCTCGGACGCACCATACACCAACCTAACCAAAGAAGTCGAGGGGCGAACGAAGGTGCGTGTCACTCTCCGTCGCACCATATCCCCGGAACCATGATCTATTGAAAAGACGTAGTCTCCTGTCCGCACGTTCTCGATTGGAACTCCGTCAACAAGAGTTCCGGCTGGGAAGCATTCGTCAACGATGATCAGACTGAAGTCGTCCGGATTCCACCCGGCCAGGCGGTTGGGCTGGCACATGGTCTGGATGCTGCCCACGATGATCCGCTCGTCTCCCCCGCGAAAGTCGGCTTGCTCCAGCCCAACGTGCTCCCCAGTCTCTGCCTCCATGCGCTTCCGTGCCTGCTGTAGCAACTCGTCCCGGTGGGCGAGCACCAGCACGCGGCCCGGCCATGCGCCGGCTATCTCCGTGAAGCACCGAGTCTTACCGCAACCCGTCGGAAGCACAAGCAACGCTGACCTGAACTCGGCCAGCTTCTCTCGGATGGCGTCGACCGATGCTTGCTGGTACGGGCGCATGGGCTGCTCGGTTGTCCTGGTGGGCAGGAGTATCCCAGTATCCTCCTGGGGATCGAAGGAGATGGAGAGCTGCACGCTACCCGCCCTTCTGCATGTCTCGAAACTCGCTCACATCCTGGCGATCGTACGCATTGCACACCCGTGCAACGCTCGCGGTGAGGCATGGCCGGCAAAGCGCAGTACCTGGCAACCGGCAATTGAGCTTGCAATCCTTGCACACCCAAAGCTCGCGCGGGACGGGTGACTGTCTCTCGCTTCCGATCCACGCCTTCGGGTTTTTGACCGTGAGACCGAGCGGGCTGTTCCAGTATCGATCCATCACTTCACCTCGCTCAACCGAACCCACTGGCCATCAGCCCAGATGCCCGCCGCGTCGCCTATCAGCTTGAGCTTCGGGTCGGTGGCCGTGCGCAGTCCACCCGCCGTGAGCCATCCCTTGCCACCGCAACCATTGCAGCCCTTGCGGTATCGCGTGCATTTGCACCACAGGCACACCGAGGCCGGCTTGAGCGAGGCCGCCAGGGCAGCCGCGTCGTGCATCGGCTCGTTGACCTTCAGCAGCATGTTGCCATGCTCGTTGGCGAACCGAGTCACCGCTGCTTGCTGCGCAACCATTGCGCGGGTCACGCCTTCCAGCACGTCCAGGTGCTCCTGAGCATCGCGCAACACGGATTCGGGAACGGATACCCCAAACGTGTCGATACACGCAGCCACGGGCGAGGACGGGGTCTCCGGCGTGGCCTCCTGGGCCTTGCGAGCGCGGTAGTCGGCTTGCTTGACCGCTGCGACGCTCTTTCCTGTGACCTGGGCCACGGCTTTGAGGGCGTCGGTCTTGCCCTGGGTGGGGCGACCTGGCTTGCGTGGGGCTTCATGGTGCGTGTGCTCGTAGCAGCTTCCAGAACCTTCCTCACACGGCTCTTCGCAGTCACGGCGAGAGCAAAGTGGTGCAAGCGGTGGTTCCTCTTCGACCTCGGGGAACGTCTGCGCAGGGGTCGGGTGCTGTAGCTCCACGAGGCGGGCTATCTCGGCGTCCGTGGACCCGCGCCGCTTCACCTGCTCGACCAGGGCGAAGACCTCGATCTCCTCGGGCGTTCCACTGACCACGATTGCCTCGATGGTCTTGCGCCCACGGTTGAGGGCTGCGGCGAATCGGTGCTTGCCTCCGCGAAGGGTGAGCGTGCCGGCCTCGACGATGATCGGGTCCACCGGCTCGCCACCCGTGGCGTCGTAGCTCTCGCCAATCTCAAGGGTCAACCGCTCCCTGCGAACGGACTCTATGTCACCGGGCGCGCGGATGCTGGACACCTTCAGGGTCTTGGATTCTCGATGCAAAGTGCTCATAGGGCGTCTCTCCTGAGTGGGATGTGGGGGTGGCTGCGCTGGTAAGTCTCCCGGCCCTCCAGTTGGGCCTGGATCCACGCGGTGAACTGGGCTTTTGGGATTCGGCGAACCGAAACTCTCCCGAAGTTGTTTTTAGGCATCTTCTTTGGCATTGGCCCTCTGGCGTTGTACTTGGCGAGCTTGGCCGCGAATACGGCCTCGTCCATGGGCGGGAAAACGTCTTCTTCTTTCATGGGTCACTCCTTGCGGGGGCTGCGGGAGTCGAACCCGCATCACGAAACGTCGTTACACACGCTTGCACTACCAGTTGTGCTAAGCCCCCATGTCCACCGTCGGCCTACCTAGGCATTTCCTTTCTTTGATCCGACGGTGGAGGTTATCTCAGAACTCGAACGGCTCCGCGTTGCTGGCCATCGGGGCGAAAGCCCACGGCGGCGATGGTAGCTCCAGGTTGGGGCGAAGAACAACGCCGGCATGCAAGCGCAGGGCTGCTTCGGCGTGGTTCTGCATGTCGTCCATCTCCTCGGGCGTGAACGCGGGAGAGGTCACCAGCAAGGCGCAGAGGAGAGCGATCACGACTGCAACGCTCGCCCCTCGCGAAGCGTCCTGATGCGCTCGCCGTGGGTCTGGATGATGCTGGCCACCTTGTTTACTGCCGCCATGACCTTGTCCTCGATGGCGGGGAACGTGTAGAAGCGCACCATGTGGTAGTCGCGGATTACCACCTCGTTGCTCTCGTCGTCGACCTTGCCAACGAATATGTCGTATTCGAACACCTGCGCTTGCAGCATCCACAGGTAGCAGCGCCATTGCAGGCTGTCCGTGAACTTGCCTTCGACGTCGAATTGCTCCACTAGCTTCTGGTCTGACACCACGAGTCCTGAGAGCATGTCTACCTTACCCACTAGGGTGACGAGGCCATAGGGCGTTTGGATGTCGCGTTCAACCTTCATCTCGTGGACGACGGGCTTGCGTATCTTGGCGTAGCAGTCGAAGTGAAACTCCCACCCGTCGGACTTGGCAGCGTCGACCATGTCTCCCACGCTCGCGGTCTCCATGTACTTTGCGAACGCGCGGCCGGCTTGCATCTTGCGGGTGGGGGCGTCCACGTGGGCGAGCCTGATCAACAGCTCGTCAACGGTGGAGTCTTCGGAGTCGACCCAATAGCGGTACGACTCCAGGTCTGTGACGTTGATCCTCACGGCTTGGCCTCGGTCTTGGGCTCGGCGATGAACTTCGACGCGGTCTTGTCCCACGTGAAACCCTTACCCTTCGCCACGTGAACCAGAATCAACTGGATCTTCTTCCGCGCCTCCTCGCGCACGGTCTCAAGCACAGGAACGAACGCCGTCAATAGCTCGGCCGTCTCTGCTGCTGCGAACTTCCCCGCCCACTCCTCTTGCTCCTGCTGGGCCTCGACCTGGGCAACGCTCATGTCATTGAGCTTGGCCTTGATGGTGGCGATCACTCCAGCGAGGAATGCGGGCTCCATGGCGAAGTCGGGGATCTCGATGGGTGGCAGCGCTGCCGGGTTCTTGCCGAAACTGGTATCGGTGGGGGAGAAGTTCAGGATGCGCTTCCCCTTCTCCAGGTAGAGCCGGCCCATGACGTCGGCGCTCTTGTAGATTTCGTTCTTGCTGCCCCCCTGCATGTCGAGGCGTTCGATCAGCTCGTCGCCGTTGCGCTGCTCGTCGGAGTGGCATAGGAGAATCACGTCCAGGCCGTATCCGTTGAGCATGCGAAGCCACCCGATGAACTCCGACTTAAGCTGCCCGAACCCCTTCAGCGTGAGAGCTCCACCCATGCCGAACTTGGAATTTTCCGCGATCAGCTTCTGGGAAAGGATGTCGAGCGCCCGCCCGGCGGTGTCGACGATCACGGTCTTGTAGGGGGCAAGGTCCGCCTGGGTCACGCTGGCCACGTCTTCCCACTTCTCAACCCGTACGGTGTCTTTGCGGTACTTCGTGCGGTGGGCTCCATGGTCGAAGTCCAAGAGCAGCGGTTTCTCCGCAGTGCTGGCGATGCTGGTTTTGCCGATGCCTGGCACCGAGTACAGGCAAAGGGTGGTTCGTGTCACTTCGATGGGTTCGATTGCTTTTGTGATCTTGAGGGGCATGGTTCACTCCGTTGGGTTGCTGGTTGTGGTTGTCTCGAACTTGGCCGCCAGTGCATCCGACAATCGCTCTTGCCATCCCTGCCCACCGTCGGCCTTGTCGGCGGCCTTGAGCAGGTCAATTGCAAGCGTGCGTGCCGAATCGGGCGAGACGAAGAAAGAGACGGATACGAAGTCGCTACCCTGTAGCGATGGATCGGCGCCGATACTGACGAATGCTCCGTGGTTCTCGGTCTTGGGCATCCCTGTGACTTTGATAGTGTCGTTATGCATGGTTGCTGTCCTGTTGGTCGAAGTGTGGGCACCACTTGATTTGTAGGCCCGTGCGTGAAAGGTGGCACCAGCAAAGCCCACTGCGCGCGACCGCCTCAAGGTCCGACGACTCTACCACCGGAGAGATTGCAGGGGAGCAATCGAGACAGAGCGCGACGCGGGACCGCTCGTGGTCGTAGATGGCGACCCCATCGGCGAGGTGGCAGTAGTGGCAAGCTGGTGTGGGCATGGTGTTAGCTCTGGATGACGATTAGTTTCTGCTTGCGGTAGCGGTGGCGGTCAACGTCGTTCCTGAACTCGCGCATGCAGTAGGTATTCCCCGTCTGGTCGGGATTCGCTCCGGCAATCCAGACGCCGTACCACTCGAACTTGGCGACCATGGCCCGCGCTGCTTCTGCGTGGTTCTCTTCCAGGTCTAGAGCGTGGTCGTAGGGCACGGAGACGCGTCCAGCGAAAGAGCGAGCCGAGATGCGGCAACAGCGCGTGCTGGTTGTCCCGTGGTACTTGGTAACGATTGCTTGTCGCATGATGTTCACTCCTATGTGGCTGGCTCGTCAGTACCGGGGAACCAAACCCCGGACAGACCCACCGGCGTGCAAAATCGGTGGGTTTCGCCTTGTTGTGTTGGGTTACTCGATGGGCATCACCTCGTTCCTACCAAGAAGTCGTCTTCCCAAGCGAAGTAGGGCGCCTGGTAGTGGTACAGCGAGACCGCAACCGCATCGGAGCCGGATAGCAAGTCGCTCCCGCATCCATCACACGTGCAATTGAGGGCCAACTTTCCAGGAACCTGTCGCATGCCTTCGCCGTCGCCGTTGACCGCTGGAAACTCGCCCGGCTTTCTGTCGGCCGTCCACTTCATGGTGTCTTGCCAGGACTTCGCGCACTTGGGGCAGCAGATTTCGCGCTTCATGGCCCTACTCGCAGCGCACAGACAGGTTCTTGCCAGCTCGGCACACGTAGACGACCGAGGCGCCCGCGCAGTCGTGCTTCTCGTGGGTGGACTTCCACTCGATCACGAGCTCGTCACTCGCGGCCAGCTTGGCACGTCCTACGGTGCAAGATGGGACGCCGTCCGCGTTCTTGGCGACCTTGCCACCCTTGAGCGTGGCCGGGAGAGCGTCGCGCTTGATGATGTCGCCCGCATGGGCATCGAGAGCGGCAAAGGCGTGCATGGCGAAGGCGGATACGATGGCGATGGTCTTGATCGTGGTCTTCATGGGTTACTCCTGTGTCTCGTTCCCGCCAGCCTACCCGACCGTGATTCGGTCGCCGCGCTCCGTGCGCAGCGTGACCTGGATACGAGCTGTGCAGACTCGACGGTCCGCGGACTCGCGAAACGCTTTGCGTGCCGCCTTGAGCGCGTCCGAGCTACGCCGAAACCGCACTCCGGCGACAGCGTCCTTCGTGGCCGACTCGTCGGCACCGTCGATCAGGTGGTCGTGGCCCGTGTATCCCTGGCGAATCTCGGCGCTGATTCCTGTGAGCATCGTGCTTACTCCCTGTTGGTTGGTTGCGTGTTGCGTGAAAGGTTGGCGCTACTACTGCCCCGAATGTCCGCCTCTGCTGCCTTGCGGCCTGGGTTACTGGCTCGTGGCCCGTTCGCGCCCTGGAAAACTAGAGCACGTGTTCAACGTGCATCATGTTCTTGAGTTCGTACATGTCTCAGGGTATTGCATCGCTAGTGCCAAGGCCGAAAGCGAGCGTAACTACGCAGAATTGCTTGAAGTAGTGCTTGGCATAGCTTGCGACAGGGCCTG
>Ga0302323_100004962_pt1 | contig 10862 bp, 5 predicted proteins | sample Fen_T0_3_FD_201950 | JGI IMG/M metagenome (GOLD analysis project Ga0302323, IMG submission 201950) | Peat permafrost microbial communities from Stordalen Mire near Abisko, Sweden - Fen_T0_3 | ecosystem: Environmental > Terrestrial > Soil > Wetlands > Permafrost | place: Sweden: Abisko... | reverse complement strand
AGTAAATACTGTATAGTGCTTAATAATCCGGCATTCACTAAATATTATATTGAATATGGTGAGATTTCTTCGTACCCTGCCGGTTATAAAGAGAACGCCGGAGTTTTCTGTCATAATAACCCATGGATAATGATAGGGGAAACAGTAGTTGGAAACGGAAATCGTGCCTGGGATTATTATAAGAAGATCTGCCCATCATATCTTGAAGAAATCAGTGAATTGCATAAAACGGAACCATATGTTTATGCACAGATGGTTGCCGGCAAGGATGCTTTTAAACCAGGTGAAGCAAAAAACTCATGGCTTACCGGGACCGCTTCATGGAATTTCTATGCTGTTTCACAATTTATGCTTGGAATTCGCCCTGAATACGATGGACTATTAATTGACCCTTGTATTCCGAAAGATTGGAAAGGATTTAAAGCAACACGTAAATTCAGAGGAGCCACATATAATATTGAAGTTGTTAATCCGAATGAAAAATCGAAAGGTATAAGTGAAATAACAGTAGATGGTCAGTCATATAAATCAAATCTGATACCAGTCTTTGGGGACGGAAAAGAACATAAGGTAATTGTTGTCATTGGTTAGATGAAACCTGCCATCTATAAAGTAATACTGAACAAACCATTAAAATTACCGTTATTCACTTCTTCTTAATTATTAAATTGAATATATGAAAAAAATAATTTTTGGAATTCTCACCATGGCATTAGTACAGGGCTGTACAAGCAACATTAAGAAGAACACGGAGGAGGTAAAAATCTACCCGCCTTTCGATGTGAAAAATATGGACACATCCGTAAAACCAGGTGACGACTTTTATGATTATGCAATTGGCACGTGGGTGAAAAATAATCCTATTCCTGCAGATAAGAATTCAAAGAATGTTTTCGATGAACTTTTTGAAAGGAACAGAGAAAATATAAAAGAAATAATTGTTGATGCAGCCAGTTCAAAAGATGCTGTACCCGGTAGTAATAAACAGAAAATAGGTACTTTCTATAATTCCGGTATGGATACTGTAAAGATAACGGAACAAGGTTTAAAGCCCCTTCAGAAATTTTTCGATAAAATTGAAGCAATTAAGACTATTGAAGATGTTCAGATGACTGGAGCATTCATGCAGAGTTACTCTATAAGTCCGTTCTTCTATCTTTTCTCAAATCAGGATTCGAAGAATTCAACCAGTGTAATAGCACAATGTTATCAGGCTGGAATCGGACTGCCAGAGAGAGATTATTATTTCAACAACGATGAATCTACAAAGAAGATCAGGAATAAGTATCTCGAACATTTGACTAAAATGTTTGAGCTGATGAAGGATGAACCGGCTACTGCAGGAAAAAATGCAAACACAGTAATGGCAATCGAAACACAACTCGCTAAAGCTTCATTTACAAATGTTGAGAACCAGGATCCTCAGAAAACATATAACAAATTCAATCTCCATGATCTGAATAAGCTGTCGCAGAATTTCAAATGGGAAGCATACTTAGAACAAACAGGCAATCCTGATCTTAAAGAAATAAATATATATCAACCTGCATTTTTCACAGAGCTGGGAAAGATGATGAAGTCGGTCCCTGTTTCTGACTGGAAAACATTCCTGAGATGGCAGTTGATAAACAGTACTGCAAGCTATCTTTCAAAAGACTTCGAAAAGCAGAATTTTGACTTTTATTATACTACATTATCAGGTCAGGAAAAGATGGAACCCAGATGGAAACTGGTGCTTGATGCAACCAGCGGGTCACTAGGCGAAGCAATAGGCCAGCTTTATGTGGAGAAGTATTTCCCGCCGGCTGCAAAAGAGAGAATGACGAGCCTGGTGATGAATCTAAAAACATCATTGAAACAGAGAATAGAGAATCTAGCCTGGATGGGTCCTCAGACCAAACTTGAAGCTCTTGCAAAACTTGAGAACATGGGCGTAAAAATTGGATACCCCAATAAATGGAGAGACTATTCAGGACTTGAGATTACATCTGATTCTTATGTAATGAATATTCTTAATTCCCAGGCATTCGAGTTCAGATATACAATGAATAAAGTTGGTAAACCTGTTGATCGTGAAGAATGGGGTATGACGCCACAGACCGTCAATGCAGGGTATTATCCAAACAAGAACGAGATCGTATTCCCTGCCGGTATTTTACAGCCGCCATTCTTCAACCTTGATGCTGATGATGCAGTAAATTATGGTGCTATAGGGATGGTGATTGGCCACGAGATGACTCACGGGTTTGATAATCATGGCAGGCAGTTTGATAAGGATGGAAATCTCCGCGATTGGTGGACAAAAGATGATTCCAGATTATTTGATGAAAGAGCTGCAATTCTGATAGATCAATATAATCATTTTGAGGTTCTCGATTCAGTATTTGTAAATGGCAAACTGACTCTTGGAGAAAATATCGCCGATCTTGGAGGTGCTACAATTGCTTTTAATGCATACAGGTTGTCGCTTAAGGGGAAGGATACTCCGAAATCTATCGATGGGTTTACAGATGTTCAGCGCTTTTTTCTTTCTTATGCCCAGATATGGAGAACCAATATGCGTGACGCTGAATTAAGAAAAAGAGTAAAAACAGATGAACATTCACCTGCCAAAGTCAGGATAAATGGGGTGGTTTATAATATGCCTGAATTTTATGCAGCCTTCTCTGATATCAAAAGAGGTGATAAGCTTTTCAGAGCACCAGAGAAACGACCGGTGATCTGGTAATAGAATCCTAGCCCACAATGGATATAATGAAATAGAGACGCCCAGATTGGGCGTCTCTACATTTTTATTTGGTTGGAGATAATGATAGTTTGTGTTGGAGAATATTCTTGATCGCAAGGTAAGGAGAGATATTGAACAAAAAAAACCTTGATATTTGAGGGTATCAAGGTTTTAGTAGTTTTTTAAGCTCCCCAGGTAAGACTCGAACTTACGACCCACGGATTAACAGTCCGTTGCTCTAACCAACTGAGCTACTGAGGAAGGTCATTTTAAAAAACTCGCTATATTTTAGCAGGCCAAAAGTAAGGGCTTTTAGTGAATTAAGCAATATCTTTGCAGAAATTTTTTAAAATGATGCAGATACTTGGAATAGGGAATGCTCTTGTCGATGTTATGACACTGATAGACAATGATAATATACTCGAGAAATTTTCTCTGCCTAAGGGTAGTATGCAGCTGGTTGACGGAGAAAAATCAGCTTTGATCAAATCAGGTACCTCTCAATTCAAGAGAAATCGCGTCTCCGGAGGATCAGCCGCTAACACAATTCATGGGCTGGCGATGCTTGGTATAAATACCGGATTTATTGGGTCTATCGGAAAGGATGATACCGGTGATTTTTTCGAGAATGACATGAAGAACGCTGGAGTAAAGACATTCCTGACACGGCGTAATTCAGTTACTGGAACTGCTGTTGCTATTATTTCTCCCGGTTCGGAAAGAACCTTCGCAACTCACCTTGGAGCTGCAGTTGAACTTGATTCTGATGATCTTCACGATGAATATTTCAGAGATTTTAATATCCTCTATATGGAGGGTTATCTGATCCTTAATAAAGCACTAGTTGAAAAGGCGTGCCTATTTGCGAAAAAAAATAATATGAAAATCGCCCTGGATCTTGCAAGTTACAATGTGGTGGATGCAAAACTCGCTGATTTCAAGGAGATTATAGAAAATTATATTGATATTGTTTTTGCTAATGAAGAGGAGGCAAAATCATTCACTGGGCTACCTCCTTTTGAAGCACTCAATGCAATTTCGAAGTTATGTGAAATCGCAGTTATTAAAGTCGGAGGAGAGGGGTCATTGGTAAAACGCGGTGAAGAAGTCATAAAAATAGGAACAATACAGGTTAATTGTATCGATACAACAGGAGCTGGAGATCTATATGCTGCAGGTTTCCTGTATGGATATGCAAAAGGTTTTCCGCTTGATGTCTGCGGGCAATTTGGTTCTGTACTTGCCGGGCATGTTATTGAAATTGTTGGCGCCAGAATGGATAAAACACGGTGGGGAAAAATAATGGAGATGCTGAACACCAGCATGGATAATGATTAACGGACTTTATAAATTGTGTTTTGCATATCCTGGTTCCCGACACAATAATTTGATTATTAATAGCCTTAACGATATTTATAAAGTGCCCCGAGTCCTCTGGATTAATCTGCAGGTCATAAGTTCTTTTGAGTACTCGTGATTACCTGTAAGGACGTGCAGGTGGATGATGTTTTGTTGTTAGCTGTGCAAGTTTATTGTCAGACACATAAAGATTATAAACTATGACAACCATTCAACAGATATTTGCATTTCAAAATGCAGAACCTTTTAGTGCAAAGCCATCAGGCTAACCTCCCAAATTAACTTTTAATATCTTTTTGCAGTTCCTGAATAATGTTGTAAATTGCTATTCAGGAGCATTTGCTTATGAGATATTTATTTTTAATAGTACTCCTATTTGTTTCCATTGAAACAGTTCTGGCTCAGGACAATCAACTCAAGTTTAAACACCTTACCACTGAAAATGGACTTTGTAATAACTGGATCCGCTGCATTTATAAGGATGATATTGGTTATATGTGGTTTGGTACAGCTGACGGACTGAGCAGGTATGATGGACATTTGTTTAAGGTATATCGCCCTGAAACAAATGGTGGCAAAAGCCTCGGAGACATTAATATCTCAGATATTTTACAGAAAGGGGCAAACGAGTTATGGGTTTGTACGGATCTTGGAGTATATATTTATAACTACTCCACCGATGAATTACAGCAGTTTTCATTACTAAAATCGGTACAAACAAAGGATTATACAGATTTGATCCCGCCACAAAGATAATAAAGCATTATAGTTTTGATCCAGCAGATTCTTCGAGTTTATCCAATAGCTATATAAATAAGCTATTTGAGGATTCGGAGTCAAATATATGGATTGGAACAAAAGATGGATTAAATCGATATAATAAAAGCAGAGATTCTTTCATAAGGTTCAAACCGAAGGATGGACCTTTCCGGATATCAACAAATGATATTTTATCCATTTGCGAAGATCATAATAAGCGTATCTGGATAGGCTTAGCGCAAGATGGTCTCTTTGTGTTCAATTATAATTCTCCTGATCATGTTGAATTCAATAAGGTTATTGACGGCCATATTATTAAATTGCTTGTTGACCATAGAAATATATTATGGATCGGCAAAGGATCTGGTGAAGGACTTGACAGACTTAAACTGGATCAGTTTACCTATAAAAAAAGGCCTGTTTTAGAGCATGTTCAAAGCAATCCTCAGAATATCAGTAGCTTAACAGACAATTCTATATACAGTCTTTATGAAGACGATTTAAATGACATTTGGATTGGTACTTTTGGTAAAGGAGTAAACTATTTTAGTTCGCGGGCAAAGAAATTCAATGTGGTAAGTGCGAGATCAGATGGCAAAGAGTCAATTAAAAATAATCTGGTCAATGTAATTTTTGAAGATAAAAAATTCATTTATATCGGTACTGAAGGAGGGCTGGAACTTTTTGATAAAAACAGAGGTACTTATGTTCATTACCAGAATAAAGGCAATGATACAAACAGCCTTTCTGCCAACCCTATATTTGCACTCTGTAAAGATGATCGTGGTAACATATGGATAGGTACCTGGGCAGGAGGGCTAAATCTTTTTAATCAGCAAGCCAGCTTATTCAAGCACTTTCTTCCCAACAACAAGCCAGGGTCAATCAGCAGTGCCAATGTATTTTCTATCTTCCAGGATACACGTGGAAATCTCTGGATTGGCACCATTGGAGGCGGGTTAAACCGTTATAATTACGATACCGGTACCTTTACAGTTTATAAGCATACTGACAGTAACCAGAACAGTCTTTATGACGATATGGTTAACTGTATTTACCAGACAAGCAGTGGGAGGTTATATATTTCAACATACAACAGCCTCGATTTATATGATTATCAAAACGATAATTTCACTCATTTTGTGCACGATTTAAATGATGCTGCAGGAAGCTTCGGCAATATACTTTCCATTTTCGAAGATAGCCGTAAAAATATCTGGATTGCCACTAATTCCGGGTTAGAACTTTTTGATGAAAAAACTTCTTCGTTTACGTGTTATACGACAGAGCATGGATTACCTGATAATACAATCCAGGGAATACTCGAAGATAATTCCGGCAATCTTTGGATAAGTACTAATTATGGCCTCTCCAAATTTATCAATGGTGTGAGCAAACCAAACCCACCCGTTTTTTATAATTATACTATTGATGATGGCTTATCCAGCAATAACTTTAAAAAGCGGTCAGCGTTTAAAAATATGCAGGGAGTTATGAGCTTTGGTTCCTCCCAGGGCATCACCTATTTCAATCCGGATAGTATTAGAATGAATATGCTTCCCCCACAGGTTATTCTGACTGGATTTTACATCATGAATTTGTTGCCTGACAAAAAGCACAAAAATCAAGAATTATCGAGAGATTTAAATCTCATCGACAACATGGAACTTGCCTATCGTAATTCTGATTTTGTAATCAGTTTCGCAGCACTTAATTACCTGAATCCGCAAAACAACCATTTCAAATATAAGCTCTACGGATACGATTCACTTTGGAAAGAAGCGGACAATAAACAAACTGCAACATACACCAATATGAACCCGGGTGAATACATCTTTATGGTAATGGCATCAAACAACGATGGATTATGGAGTAAAACACCAAAAACGTTGAAGATTACCATTTATCCTCCATGGTGGAAAACAATGGCATTTAAAATAGTTGTCGTTATCTTATGCATTTTCTTATTCATTGCAATATTAAATGCCCGGGTCAGAATACTTAAAAATCAAAAAAGATTATTGGAGGATATTGTTCAAAAGCGTACTGTTGAACTTGTAGCTTTGAATAAAAAATTAGAAGACAACCAGGAAGAAATAGTATTGCAAAATGAAGAATTATCAAAACACAAAGATCATCTTGAATTATTGGTGAAGGAGCGAACTTCAGAATTTCTGAAAGCTAAAGAAAAAGCTGAAGAAAGTGATCGTCTCAAAACAGCTTTTTTGAATAATATGAGTCACGAAATCCGTACGCCCTTAAACGCAATTATGGGCTTTTCTGATATATTACCTGAGAATTTTGATAATAAGGAAAACCTTCAGAATTTTTCCAGTATTATAAAATTTAAAGGAAATGAACTGCTTGAATTAGTCAATAGTATTCTGGATATTGCTAATATAGAATCAGGGCAGTTATCTGCAAATCTCGAAAAGAGCAATATAAAAAGATTGCTTGAAGAAATGGAAATATTCTTTATTGAATATCAGAAACGAGTTAACAAAGAGAATATTCAATTCATTTTCAAACGACAAATCAACAATTCAGACTTTGAAGTTTTTATTGATCAGGGGAAATTAAAACAAATATTAATTAACTTGATTGGTAATGCTTTTAAATTTACATCTTCAGGAAAGATTGAAGTTGGCTGTAGCCTTCTTGAAGATAACAAACTGAATTTTTATATTTCCGATACCGGGATTGGTATTCCAAAAGAAAAGCATGAAATGATATTTGAAAGGTTCAGGCAGATAGAGGAATTCGCTTATCATGAAGGCGCAGGATTGGGGTTAAGCATTTCCCAAGGATTAATTCATTTCCTGGGAGGTGAAATATGGTTGGAATCGGAAGTTAATATAGGTACCATATTCCATTTTACCATTCCTTATATTAAGGATAAGGTTGTTTCGGACAGAATTAAAGGCCAGCATTTTGATCTGGTTGATTTGAAGAACAAAACCATCATAATAGCGGAAGATGACTATAATTCATTTTTATATCTGAAAGAATTATTCAAAGATTACAACGTAAATATTGTTTATGCTGAAAATGGACAAGTGTTGATGGACATGTTAGAAAGCACACAGCCCGATTTAATATTGCTCGATATTAAAATGCCGAAAAAATCAGGTTTTGAATGTTTAAAGGAAATACGAGAAAAATATCTTAAAACTAAAATTATTCTCCAAACTGCTTATGCAATGGATGTTGAAAAAGAAAAATGTTATGAAGAAGGCTGTAATGGTTATATTGTGAAACCAATTCAAAAAGATGAGCTATTTAGAGTTATTTCAAAAGTATTGCACAATGAACTATGAAAACTTAAGTTCAAAATCCAAAAGGGAGAACAAAAATGAAACAAAAAATGTAATATTATTAGTCATAACTTTGGTTTGCACAGGGTTAGTGAATGGACAACATTGACCTCCAATCTGGGAGGAGAAAAAAATTGCTGGAGGAAAACTCAGAGAAAAAGGAATAGCTCATTGGGAAAATCTAATACAGGATCAACAAACGAAAGTGGTTTAACAACACTTCCGGGTGGTTACCGTAACAACCATGGAGCATTTGCGAACAAAAGCTTCTTCGGTTTCTATCGAAGGGAAATTTATTTAACTTTGAGACATACAGAAAGAAGGGTTTCATGACAGTAATAAAATAAGAACTGTAATGAATGCTCGTTTATATTATTCAAATCTTAATAAAATCAAACGATATGGACTATAATCCTTTAAAAGAACGTTATGACAAAATGATTTACAGACGTTGCGGTAAAAGTGGTATAAGATTGCCTGAAATATCACTCGGGTTATGGCATAATTTTGGCTCGGTTGACATTTTTGAAGATTTCAGGAAGATTATCTGGCGAGCTTTTGATTCTGGAATAACTCACTTTGATCTGGCAAATAACTATGGCCCCGTTCCAGGTTCAGCAGAGGAGAACTTTGGACTTATTCTGAAAAAAGATTTCCAGGCCTTACGTGATGAAATGATAATTTCAACAAAAGCAGGGTGGGAGATGTGGCCCGGCCCATATGGTAACTTCGGTTCAAGAAAATACCTGCTCGCTAGTCTGGATCAGAGCCTTACGCGTATGAACCTGGACTACGTTGATATATTCTATTCGCATCGTCCTGATCCAGAGACTCCTCTTGAAGAAACAATGGGGGCACTTGCTCAGGCTGTTCACCAGGGCAAAGCGTTATATGCCGGAATATCAAGTTACCCGGCTGATCTTACAAAAAAGGCCGCACAGATACTAAAAGAGATGAATGTAAATTGTCTGATTCATCAGCCAAAATATTCAATGTTTAACAGATGGGTTGAAGATGGACTTCTAGATGTACTTGAAGAATCCGGAATAGGCTGTATCCCTTTTTCTCCACTGGAGCAGGGATTACTGACCGATAAATATCTGAAAGGTATTCCGGTTGGTTCAAGGGCATCTAAGCCAACCGGATTTTTAAAAGTTGAAGATGTTACCGACCAAAGGATTTCCAAAGCAAGGAGGCTAAATGAAATTGCATTAAAACGTAATCAGTCTCTTGCCCAAATGGCTATAGCATGGTTACTCAAAGATCCCCGGATCACTTCAGTGCTTATAGGCGTGAGCAGCGTGGAACAACTCGATGATAATCTGAAAACATTAAATAATCTCGATTTTAGAGAGGACGAACTTGATAAAATTGAGTCCATTCTTAAAGAAAAATGAATCTGAAATTTAAAAAGTATTTTCTTAATCCTTTCACTCTTTTCCTGGTTGCATGGGGTATTTTAAATCTGCTTCAGGCCCGTTTTACCACGCTGGATAATGATGAAGCATATTACTGGATGTATTCAAAATATCTTTCATGGGGATATTTTGATCATCCACCTATGATAGCCTTAATGATTAAAATAGGATACTTCTTCTTTCATAATGAGCTGGGTGTAAGATTGATTGTTGTTATTAGCCAGCTTCTTACTCTTTATGTAATCTGGCTGCTTACAGATAAAACTCAACGTGAGAAAAAAGAAAATATTCTTTTGTTCTTTATGCTGGTTGTAATTCTTCCTGTCTGCCATATTTACGGTTTCATTGCCACGCCTGATGCTCCGTTAATATTATTTACAGCAGTTTTCTTATTAGTATATAAGCGTTTTCTGGAGGATGATTCCTGGCAAAACATACTTTTCCTCGGCTTTTCGATGGCAGCCCTGATGTATAGTAAATATCACGGCGGACTTTTAATTCTTCTGGTTATCCTTTCAAACCCCGGATTGCTGAAAAAGATTAGCTTCTACTCAGCCGGACTGCTGGCATTATTGTTGTTTTCTCCACATCTTTTCTGGCAGTATACAAATGGATTTCCGTCTGTTAGGTATCATCTTGTAGATAGAGTTTCTTCTTTTAATCCAGAGAATGTGCCTGATTATCTGGTAAGTCAGTTTTCATTTCATAACCCTTTTATCCTGGTGATATTAATATGGATTATGATCAGGGTAAAATCACAAAACTCTTTCGATAAAGCGCTGAAATATATCATTACAGGCTTTTTCATCTTCTTTTTTATTTCCAGTTTCCGTTATAGGGTTGAGCCACAATGGACTGCCCTTGTATGTGTCCCTATGATTCTAATTCTATTCAATAATACGGAGTTTAAACCCTGGCTCAGAAAATATATTAAATGGCTTGCAATAATTTTGTTTCCATTGATTCTGTTTGGAAGGATAGCTTCAATTATTGACTTTGTGCCGGTATCTTTTTTACAAAGTGAATTTCACAATAAGAAACAATGGGCAAAAGATATTAGCGCTGTGGCCGGTGATCTTCCTGTTGTCTTTACAGGCTCTTATCAACGTCCGTCGGTTTATACATTTTATACCGGGAAATTTGCTCATTCTTTAAATAATTTGTATTACCGTAAAACACAATATGACTTATGGGATTTTGAAGAAAAGGTACACGGGAAAGAAGTTTTGTATGTCCCCAGTTATTTTTCTGATTACTATAAAGCTAATCTTACAAAAGAAGTTC
>Ga0302323_100004961_pt1 | contig 10862 bp, 7 predicted proteins | sample Fen_T0_3_FD_201950 | JGI IMG/M metagenome (GOLD analysis project Ga0302323, IMG submission 201950) | Peat permafrost microbial communities from Stordalen Mire near Abisko, Sweden - Fen_T0_3 | ecosystem: Environmental > Terrestrial > Soil > Wetlands > Permafrost | place: Sweden: Abisko... | reverse complement strand
AATTCAGCCACACGGTCTTTGCAATGCCTTTTGCACTGATAGGCTTTTCATTAGCCGTTTCAAAACAGGAATATGATTTAAGTTTCAAACTGTTGCTTCTTGTCATTCTGTGCATGGTTTTTGCCAGAAATGCAGCAATGGGTTTCAACAGATTAGTTGACAAGAACTTTGACGCATTAAACCCAAGAACAAATAAAAGGGAAATACCTTCGGGTGTAATCAGTTCCAGAGCCGCAGCCGTATTTGTTATCATAAATGCGATGCTGTTTATTGTTACATCAGGTTTTATTAACCATCTTACCTTATTTCTTTCGCCTGTTGCCCTGATAGTAATTTTTGGTTATAGCCTTACAAAAAGATTTACTTCACTCTGTCATTTTATACTTGGATTGGGACTCAGTCTTGCTCCTATCGGTGCGTATATATCAGTAACTGGAAAGTTCAGTATCCTGCCTGTAATCTACTCATTTATAGTTCTTAGCTGGGTAAGTGGGTTTGATATTATTTATGCTCTTCAGGATGATGAGTTTGACAGATCTATCCAGCTCCACTCTATGCCATCAGCCACTGGAAGAAAGAAGGCAATTGCCATTTCAATTTTTGTTCATATAATTACATTTGTTTTGGTACTGACAGCAGGATTTTTGGGAAACGGAGGTATCCTTTTCTGGATTGGAACCACTGGATTTAGTTTGTTACTCTTATATCAGCATAGCATAGTTAAACATGATGACATAAGCAGAGTTACTCTGGCATTTGGAACCACAAATGGTATTGCCAGTATTCTTTTTGCTGTTTTCGTCATAATGGATCTGATTTTAAGATACCGGTAATTTGAAATTTATTTCATAAGAATTGTACTTATTAAAGTTTTTTTGTTTCTTGGTAACTTCAAAAATATTATTCTATGGGGGAATTAGTTATTAAAGAGGTACTTACAAAAAAGGACCGCCGCGAATTCATTTATCTGCCTGAAAAAGTTCACAAAAATGAACCAGAGTGGCTTCCTCCTATCTATCTGGATGAATGGGAATTATACGATAAAAAGAAGAATAAATCGTACCAGTATGCTGACGCTCTTCTGTTGCTTGCTTACAGAGATAATAAACCTGTCGGCAGGATAATGGGCATAATAAATAAGAGGTATAATGCCATTAACAATGAACAGCATGGACGTTTCTGTTTTATGGAATGCTATAACGACAAGGAGGTTTTCCATGCTCTCATTACAAAAGTAGAAGATTGGTTAAGGCAGAATGGCATGACAAGGATAATAGGACCATTAGGCTTTTCAGATAAAGATCCGCAGGGATTTCAGACAGAAGGTTTTGAATATCCGTTATTCATGACTGCTGCAAATAACTCAAAATATATGCCTGAGCTGATTGAGACTGAAGGTTATGAAAAGAAGGTTGACCTTGTTAACTACCTGGGGAAGATTCCTGAAAAATTTCCTGATGTCTATGAAAGGGTACTTTCACGTTTTGAGTGTAATAGCGAGTATAAAATCATTGAATTCTCAGCTAAAAAAGAATTAAAACCATATATCATTGCTGTGCTGGAACTTATGAATGAGACATTTGCCGAGATTTATGGTTTTGTTCCTCTCAATGATAAAGAGAAGATCGATTTTGCTAACCGATACCTGCCTATTCTTGATCCAAAATTTGTAAAAGTAATCGAAGCAAATGATAAATTAGTCGGTTTTGCGGTAGGTTTGCCTGATTTCAGTAAGGGTATACGTGAAGCAAAAGGGAGATTGTTACCATTCGGAATTTTTAAAATTCTTAAAGAATCAAAAAGATCTAAAAAGCTCCTTATGATGCTTGGTGGTGTTAAAAAAGAATACAGGGGAAAAGGCCTTGACGTTTTGATGGGAGTTAAAATACTGCAATCGGGTATTAAACATAAAATGAACACCTTAGATAGTCATCTCGTACTTGAGAATAACACAAAGATGAGAGGCGAATACGAAAGAGTCGGTTGTGAGGTGGTCAAAAAGTTCAGAATTTATCAGAAAGAGCTGTAGTAAATGGCACAAAGGTGAAACGGGAAAACCTGGCATAATTTAACCATTACTATGTTAGATCGTTGAGGCATTGTACGCTTGAGCTCCTTAGCCATTGAGCCGTTGTGCCATTATTAAAACCTGAAAAAGAGCGAGAATCCAAGCATCTCTTTGAATTGTATTCTTGCCGTTTTCTTTTCCAACCCGTCAGGTCCAAGAATAGGTTTGCCATTATTATCGAGTTTGCTCGTTTTGGTATCATCATCAAAGACCAGATGGGTATTAAGTCTTACATCGGTAAACCAGTTTAATTTTGCAGTTGCTATCATTTCCCAGTCAACATCAACATTCTGCGGATTATGAATATAATTGGTAAATAATTGTAACCTGTTTACTATTGTTAATGTCTCCGTTGGTTTGAATTCATTTGAAATCATAAAACTCACTCCTGGCTCATTCAGTGATTTCCTGTTCTTAGCTATGCCATACTGGGTCTGATCAACTTTTAGCGAATCATAAGAATTATGGTAATAAGCAGGATCAGTTACAAATGTACCTTTATACGAAAGCGGTGAAAAGTTTATAGATGTTGTTTTATTTGGTTTGAAGTCGAGCCCAAACCCGATGGTGAGTGTAGCTGGATTAAAAAATTTAGACACCAGGTTTGAAGTATCCTGATTTCTGTCAGTGGTAAAATAATTATAACCCTTCGCCAGCTGCGTTTTAAATAACAGAATGGCACTGAAGTCGAACTTTCCAAATGCCTTGTGATTAAGTTTTGAATTTGTCTCAAGAAGATCAAGATTTTTCCTGAAGTTATCTGCACCTGAGGCCATATAGCCAAATTTTAACCTTGCAAAATTATTCGATGATATCTTTAGTTCCTTGTTGTAATAGTCAACATATCCCGTCACATCAAGGGCTGTTGAAAGACTGTTCTCTCCCCCTTTAACCCAATTGCTGAGAGCCGTCTGGTTGAGAACAAATGAAGCTTCTGTCTTGTATTTCCAAAGCTGATTTTTAAGAGCAATATTATGAATTTCAAGCAATTTAGATTTGTCAATAACTTTAACATTAATATTTGCATTAGCGAGATTGCCTTGTCTGACAGGTCTTCTTAAATTGACTCCCTGTTCAAGGTAGAGACCAATGGTGTTCCTTGCGGGATTTGCTATCCAGACAGTTACAGAATCAGAAAACTCATTTTTTAACCAGTAGCGTATCACCTTATCCGATTTTGAATTCAACATTATAGGAGTATCCGATTTTCCCAAACCCGTAAAATTTATGATAGACGAATCACGCTCCTGAAGGTAGTTTAATAATGAACCGACAGCAATTCTTATGGAATCGCCTTGATAAGGATAGTTAAAATATTTAAAAGGAAACCCCGAATAGGATGAAGTTACCTGTCTGAGAGTGTCAACAATAACAAAAATGGTCGTATCCTTTAGTTCGGATATTGGTTTCAGGAGGGGCTGCTTAATTAGATCTGAACCTTTGATTGCGATTGAATCATACTTAACAATTTTAGTTGAATCTGTCTTTAATGAAGAGTCAACCGGAATTTTAAACTCAGGTTTGGTAACAACAGGTATCTTCAGTCTGAGAGGTTCCCATATATAAAATTTGTCCCAGGAAATATTCAATGAATCGAAGGGATATGATAAAAGCATTTTCTTCAATGTATCGACCGGAGGATGTTCTGCCTCATAGATTAGCCGGCCGAATGCCTGCCGTAAAGGATCGTTTGTGTTGTTCCAGAATTGCGGATGATATCGTTGCCGAAGGTAAATCAGAGCCTGTTCGGTAGAAAACTTAATATCGGGCTCCGGTTGATTCTCCCGGAGTATTAACCCACTCTTTTTTAAAGAGTCAAGAACTCTTCCTTTTATGTTGTCAGTCTTGTTATTCTCCTGTGAAAAAGCTGGTATATTGATGACTATGAAAATAAATATCAAATAAAACTTAATAATTAGAACTTTCATGCTTTAATAATTTTCAGATCCGGTTTTATGGTTGAATATATCATAAAATACTTTTAATTTTACAGAAAATATTTCCAAAATTGATAAACACCATATTCATAACGGAAAAAAGTCCTGTTGACGTATACAGGAACATTAAAAACAGAGATTTCTTTTGTCTCTTCTAATCCGGAAGGCTAAAACAACAAGCTTTTTAGTTCTATTTTCATTTGCTATTATTCCACTTATGTTTTAGACTTTAATCTAACCACATACCAGTATTCACACCTATCCCAAAAAATCAATTTTTACCATGGAATTACCAATCACAGAACCATTTAAAATAAAAATGGTCGAAACTATATACAAGAGTACAAAAGAACAAAGAGAAAAATGGATTCAGGATGCTTCATTTAATCTCTTTAATCTGAAATCTGAACAGGTTTTCATTGACTTACTTACTGACTCAGGCACAGGAGCAATGAGCGACAAGCAGTGGTCAGCTATAATGCTTGGTGATGAAAGTTATGCAGGAGCATCATCATATTATAAATTGAAAGACGCTATTCAAGAGATAACCGGATTTAAATATTTCCTGCCTACTCACCAGGGAAGAGCTGCCGAAAATGTTTTGTTCTCAGTACTTGTAAAAGAAGGAGATATAGTTCCCGGGAACTCCCATTTTGATACAACAAAAGGACATATTGAGTTCAGAAGGGCCAAAGCAGTTGATTGTACTATTGATGAAGCATGCGATACAACAATATTTCATCCGTTTAAAGGGAATGTTGACCTTGGAAAACTGGAATATGTGCTCAGTAGCAACCCTGCTGAAAAGATCTCATGCATAATAGTCACAGTAACAAACAATACAGCAGGTGGTCAGCCTGTAAGTATGTCTAACCTCAGGGAGGTATGTAAACTGTCAAATAAATACGGGGTGAAATTTATTATTGATTCTGCTCGTTTTGCTGAGAATGCGTACTTTATTAAGCAGAGAGAAGAGGGCTATGCAGATAAAGATATAAGGGAGATTGTAAGGGAGATGTTTTCCTATGCTGATGGAATGACAATGAGTTCCAAAAAGGATGCTATTGTAAACATGGGAGGATTTATCGGATTAAGAGATGAAGAACTCTTCCGTCAGGCTTCCACTTTTAATATTATCTACGAAGGCTTTATTACTTATGGAGGTATGTCTGGTCGCGATATGAATGCTCTTGCACAGGGATTATATGAAGGCACTGAGTTTTCGTATCTTGAATCAAGGATAAACCAGGTTGCTCTCCTGGGTAAAAAGATGAAAGAGTATGGGATACCGGTTCTTGAACCTTTCGGAGGACATGCAATATTTATCGATGCAAAAAAATTCCTTCCTGAAATTCCAAAAGAGGAGTTTCCTGCCCAGACACTTGCAATAGAACTTTATATAGAAGGTGGCATAAGAAGTGTTGAGATAGGAGCATTAATGGCCGACAGAGATCCCGAAACCAGACTAAATCGTTATCCCGACCTTGAACTGGTAAGACTTGCCATACCACGAAGGGTATATAGTGATAACCATATGGATTATGTTGCGGCAGTTGTCAGAAACGTTTTCGACAGAAAAGATAAAATAAAAAGGGGGGTAAAGATTATTCGGGAAGCACCGATAATGAGGCATTTTACTATTGAACTAGAAAAAATATTCTAAAGTGGGGTTATCCTTTGCTCTATAAAAATACAAAACCATAAAAACAAAAAACCGCTGATGAATTGTAATCAGCGGTTTTCTTATTATTAACTTAACTATTTATTGATAAAGTGATTTAAGTTCATCGGAACTTAGCTCACGGTTATAAATCCTGATTTCATCAAGTTTTCCTGTGAAAAAATAGTCTGGAGATCCCCACACCTGCCTTGCTCCTATAATGGAGAACTCATCATGATAGCCCTCATTTGAACCTGCCTCATTTATGGTTACCTTTTCAACTCCATTTACATAAATTTTAGAATATGCAGGAGTCATAACCCAGATAACATGGACCCATTTACCCACCAGATCGAGATTTTGTAATTCAACCGGGCTGGAATCTTCGTAGTTCAATGGTGCATTTTTATCAGCACGTACTCCAATATTGTTTCCCCTGAAATTTATCAGAAAATCATTACCCCCTGCACTGGAGCTCCCATCGCAAAGGATGTTACTGTATCCATTTGCATTCTCAGAGTATGCCCAAAATGAAATGGTAAAAAGGTTTGTAACCGGCAAGGCTCCTGTAATTTTTATATAATCAGTTGTCCCATTAAAAGAATAAGCTTTATTCTGAGTTCCATTCATATCAGTTGTTAAAGTCGCACCTACCACAATACCATTGTTTAAATTCGGACTTTCATCATTCGCATTACCATTAAAAGGATAATAGGCAACCAAACCATCTGTCGGAATTGAGGGAAGAGTTTTGAATGATATTTGATCACCATAAGAAGTCCCTAAACTATTAGTAGCATAAGCTCTGACATAATATACTGTACCTCCTGTTAATCCACTCAATGAACTTGTAAATGATCCGGTTCCTGTTCCATCTGAAGTCTTATTTGTCGAGACTGAGGGGTTTGGAGTTGTGCTCCAGCATATACCCCGTGCTGTTACAGCTAATCCGCCACTGTTAATAACATTCCCTCCGCCTGACACTGTAGTTGCTGTTACAGATGATGCTGATGTTGTGGTTATTGTAGGAGGAACGGGGGCAGCCGTTGTGAATCTTAAATCGTTGCCATAAACAGTCCCGATACTATTTGTAGCATAGGCTCTTACATAGTAAACAGTTGATGGTAATAAACCGGTCATTAAACTTGAATATATACCTTTTCCTGAACCGTCATCTGTTTTGCTGTCGGCTAAGGTGGAATTTCCTGTCAGGTTCCAGCATACACCACGTTTTGTCACTGATGCACCTCCATCACTGGTAATATTTCCACCGCTCATTGCGGTATTTTGAGCTATTGAAGTTGCAAAGACGGATGAAACAGAAGGTAAAGTCGCTAATGTTTTAAAACTCAATTCATTGCCGTATGATGTCCCAACACTGTTTGTTGCATATGCTCTTAAATAATATGTAGTTCCTGGTGCTAAACCCAACAAAGTGCAGGTAAATGGTCCATTACCAGGGCAGAGTGTGGTTTTACTGTTTGTGATTGTTGGATTTGCCGAAGTGTTATAACAAACCCCTCTGGCAGTCACAATTTCACCATTGTCAGCAGTGATGTTTCCGCCTGAAACTGCAGATGTTGAAGTAATTAATAATACATCGGCTGTTACCAGTAATGGAACTGCAACCGCACTTGTGGTAAATGAAATCTGATCACCATAGCCAATACCAGCACTGCTCATCGCATATGCTCTGATATAATACTTTGTGCTGGAAACAAGCTGAGTTAGTTTACTAACAAAAGGTCCTATTCCGCTTGTTTCAATCGTTTTATTATCTGCTATTGAAGGATCTTCTGCCGTACTCCAGCAAACACCAACTGAAACAATGGAAGCACTTCCTTCATCTGTAAGTGTGCCACCGGAGTTAGCTGATATCTGTGAAACTTCGGTCACCGGCATTGTTGAAACTACCGGAATCTTTGGTTGATCTTTTTTGCAGGAATGTACTAGAAAACCTGTTAAGGTGAAAAGAATCAGTCCTGATGTAGTTAATATTTTTTTCATATAACATCTCTATTATTACTTCCTCAAACTATAGCTTTTATTCAGAATAACTCATCTTTATCAACTTTGACACCTCAGGTATTGATTTAGAACCAGCTCCTATAAAAGATAAGCTAATCATCAATCAGGTATTATTAAAGTTGATATAAAATTACATAAATATTTTGTACATATTTTTTTTAACCTGCCTATTGTGTAAAATTTGTTTATAGTTGTACGAACAAGATTAATTATACGTTCAATTATTATGACCAACAATAGTTAATTACCATAAACAGAGTGTAATTTCAACTGAAGGTCTCATTATCGCTCATTATCATTCTCACATTATGAATCAGGTTGTTGTGGAAAGAAAGAAGTTGCTAAATGTCAATAGAATTTGTACCTTTCAACCCTCCAAAAAGTTCATTTTTAACCAATTTGATATATATGATCAAATCAATGACAGGCTATGGAAAAGCCATAGCGGAAACCGTACAGAAGAAAATAACTATTGAAATCAAATCACTCAATTCAAAGCAGCTTGATCTGAATACAAAGCTTCCATGGTTATACAAAGAAAAGGAACCTGAAATCAGGAATATGATAAGCCAGAGGCTAGACCGTGGAAAAATTGACTTTTCGATTTATTGCGACATGCTCGACGATGAAGTTGTTACTGTGATAAACAAATCAGCAGTCAGAAATTATTATAGTCAATTCAAAGAGATAGCAGCTGATCTCAGGATAGACCTTGATGATCAGATTTTTACTGCAATAATGAAACTTCCTGATACTCTTAAAACAGAAAAACCTGAGATGCCTGAATCAGAATGGGAAATTGTAAAGAACCAGATCAATGAATCCATCACTATGCTTGATATGTACAGGATTGAGGAAGGCAACTCCATTACGACAGATCTACAGAAGTGTATAGGTAAAATAATTGCATTACTTGAGAGTATTCAGACATTTGAAGCCGGACGGATTACCAAAATCAGGGAGAAACTTATGTCACTTCTTGAGGAGAACCTGGGCTCTGAAAAAATCGACAAGAACAGGTTTGAACAGGAGATTATCTTTTATATTGAAAAGTATGACATAAACGAAGAAAAGGTAAGACTGAAAACCCATTGCGATTATTTTTTGGAAACAATGAATACCCCTGCGCCAAATGGTAAAATATTAAACTTCATTGCCCAGGAAATCGGTCGTGAAATAAACACTATCGGTTCAAAGGCAAATGATGCTTCGATACAAAAACTCGTGGTGATGATGAAAGATGAACTGGAGAAGATAAAAGAACAGACGTTAAATATTTTATAAAACAAACTATAAGAACTGTCACTGAGAGGCACTGAGAAGACACAGAGTTACACAGAGATATATCTTTTAATAGCCCCCCTTGGGGGGTTGGGGGTAAAACAAACTTAAAGAGGTGTCAAATGGAATTGAATAAAAAACTTGTAATTATCTCAGCACCCTCTGGTGCAGGCAAAACAACAATAGTAAAACATCTTCTCGACTGCGGATTAAATCTTTCTTTTTCGGTATCGGCTACTACAAGGAGTCCCAGAGTTGATGAAGTAGATGGAGAGGATTACTTTTTTCTTTCAGTCATGGAATTCAAAAAGAAAATTAATAACGATGAATTCGTTGAATGGGAAGAAGTTTATAAGGATCTCTTTTATGGAACTCTTAAGAGTGAACTTGACAGGATATGGGCTCAGGGTAATTCTGTTTTATTTGATGTTGATGTAAAAGGAGGTATAAGTCTGAAAAACAAATTCGGGACAAACTCAATTGCGATCTTCATTATGCCTCCATCTGTTGCGGAGCTTGAAAACAGACTCATAAAAAGAGCGACTGATACTCCTGAAAAAATAAAAATCAGAGTCGACAAAGCACACGAAGAATTACAACTGGCAAACCAGTTCGATACAATTATTGTGAATCACGAGCTCGATAAAGCAAAAGAAGAGGTAGTGAAAATACTATCTTCTTTTCTTGGAAGATAAATCCTGAATTACTTATGCAAAAAATCGGTTTATATTTCGGATCATTTAACCCTGTTCATATTGGACATATGGCAATTGCAGGATATATGACCGAATTCGCCGGTCTTGACGAGGTATGGTTCATTGTAAGCCCCCAGAATCCATTGAAGAAAAAAGAGTCTCTTCTTGGCGATCATCATCGTCTCTTCCTCGCTCAACTGGCAATCGGTGACAATGACAATATAAAAGCGTCCGATATAGAATTTAAACTTCCTGTTCCTTCATACACAATTGATACACTGACTTATTTAAAAGAAAAGTACAACAAGTATGAGTTTTGTCTGGTTATGGGAGAGGATAACCTCTACACTCTTCATAAATGGAAAAATGCAGATGAGCTTGCAGCCCTCTACCCTATTTATGTTTATCCGCGACCCGATTCAAAAAGACCTTCCTCCATCATTCTTGATAAAATACTTTTGACGGCTGATATACATCACATAGAAGCGCCTCTAATGGAAATCTCCGGAACATTCATCCGTAACGGAATTAAAGCAGGAAAAAACATGTCCTATTTTCTTCCTCCGGCTGTCTGGAAATATATTGTTGATATGCACTTTTATGAAAAGTAAACAAATAATAAAACCTTTGTGAACCTTAGTGCTATCCTTCGAGTTCCTTTGTGGTAAAAATAATAACACACCCCACGGCAAGCCCGGGGTAGATCACTAAGGTACCAAAGTAACACAAAGGGAAATAAAATGTAAAGCATTAAAATATAATTACATATGAGAACACGGGAACTTTTTATTATTGCTATTTTACTGGTTTCCTGCCAGTTCTTGTTTGGGCAACAGACAAAAAATCAATGGGAAAAATGGAATTTCCTGATAGGTGAATGGGTTGGGGAAGGGAATGGACAGCCAGGACAGGGAGAAGGGAAATTCTCATTTCAGGCAGACCTCGATGGAAATATCCTTGTCAGGAAGAATCGTACTTCCTTCCCGGAAACAGCAAATTCAAAAGCAGTTGTTCATGAAGATCTGCTTATAGTTTATCCTGGATCCGAAGCTACCCCTCAGGAAGCCATATACTTTGACAATGAAGGCCATACTATTAAATACAGAGTAAGCTTTACCGAAAACTCTGTAATTCTTACGAGTGATTTAGTAGCAGGTACGCCCAGATTCAGGCTTAGATATGTTTCTATCGAC
>Ga0302323_100004960_pt1 | contig 10862 bp, 9 predicted proteins | sample Fen_T0_3_FD_201950 | JGI IMG/M metagenome (GOLD analysis project Ga0302323, IMG submission 201950) | Peat permafrost microbial communities from Stordalen Mire near Abisko, Sweden - Fen_T0_3 | ecosystem: Environmental > Terrestrial > Soil > Wetlands > Permafrost | place: Sweden: Abisko... | reverse complement strand
ACGCCGGCGTTCTCGGCCTGTGCCTGCACCAGGTCGTCGAGCAGGAGGTCCAGATCGGCGATGAGCGCGTCCAGCGATCGGGGCACCGGCTCAGTCCCGGCCGGGAGCGCCTGGGGTCGTGCTGGCGAGCTGCGGTGTTGCCGGGAGCGAGCGCAGCCTCGCCCCGGCGTAGCGACGCACGAACAGGGGGACGAAGGCACGGATCCTGGCGCCGGTGAAGCGATCGGCGACCTGCTGGATCTCGGCCTGCACGGCCGTTGCACCGACCCGCTCGTCGTACGCCCTGTGCAGGGATCCCACCACCACGCTCAGCTCACCTGTCAGCTCCGCGTGCGCGGCCCCGGCGGGGGAAGGTTGCCGGGCCGGCCTTGCGTGGTCAGTATCTGGGGGCGGGGTCATGTCCTCAGAGTCGCATGCCGCATCGCGACGACCTCTCGGTGATCGGCGACGCACGGTGATCCCTCAGTGACTCATCCTCGGCCGACCCTCGGCTGTACCCGGGAGCGCTCCTGCACCGTCGGATCGTTCATCCCTTCGCCATCCACGCTTCCTCACGGCTTCCACAGATGGACAGGCCTGCGGCCAGCCTGCCCTTCCTGCGCCCCGTGCCGCTTGCCACGCCATCGGCGACCATGGTTGCGTGGCCGCCCTGCAACGGCGGCCGCTCTCCCGGCTCGGGCTTGTTCCCGTCCTTCGTGTCCGGCAGCTTCTGCTGTTTACGTCCAGGGCGTGGTGGGCAACGGCCGGGGGGCGTAGCTTTCGAGTGTCAGCGGCCTGGTAGATCGCCTCAGCAGAGCGGTCGGCAGATTCGCCGGTGTGATGCCCTGGACCCGGTGTCGATCATTGCCTTCGTCGCACGGGAACGGGTCCACATGCACACCCCCGACATCCGTAAGTACTCACCTGCGTGACGCTCCTAGCCACGTGTGCGCGGTGAGTTCGACCTGGCCGCCCGCAGGGACCTGGTGCCCGGCCCCGGCCCACCTTGGCTCAACAGCACGGACTGGCTCGTTGGGTCTGTCCGGGTCACCTCACGTCGGCTGCGCTGATGTGGTGGACGCCAGGCACCCAGCCGGACCTGCCGCTGCGACGCGCGCAACTGACGCCCCGGACGGCCGGTCCGCGATGCCTCGGACCGTTTCCCGGCAAGCGGTACCCGCACCAGCGCGAGGGATCACCGGCACGACCAGCCCGCCGAATTCGATGCGGCCCGAATCATGCGAGGGAGCCGGGATGCCCACCGTGTCAAGGAAACGGCTGGCCGAAGTGTTCGTCGAGGTCGCCGACACCTTGGTCGAAGACTTCGACCGGCTCGAGTTCCTGCGCACCGTCACCATGCGCGCCGCTGAGCTCGTCGGGGTCGCGGCCGTCGGCCTGCTCCTGGCAGACCCTCACGGCCGGCTGCAGCTCATGGCCGCTTCGGATGAGAAGACCCGGCTACTGGTGCTCCTGCAACTTCAACACCACCAGGGTCCTTGCCTGGACGCCCTCGCCGCGGGAGTCGAGGTCGGCAACACCGACCTGCGTCGGGCCACCCCTGTCTGGCCGGCCTTCGCCCCACGAGCTGCCGAGCGCGGCTTCCGGTCGGTGCATGCCGTCCCGCTGCGGCTGCGTCATCGCGTCATCGGCGTGCTGAACCTGTTCGGCACCGACGCGGGTGGTTTCGAGCCCGATGACGTCGCCGACGTCCGGGCCCTCGCCGACGTCGCCGCCATCGGTCTGCTTCAGGAACAGGCCATCTGCCGCGCCGGGATCCTCGCCGGACAGCTTCAGGGCGCCCTCAACAGCCGAGTCGTCATCGAACAAGCCAAAGGGGCCCTGGCCCGCACCCACGACATCGACGTCGACAGCGCCTTCACCCTCCTGCGGGGCTACGCCCGCGACCGCAACCGCAAGCTCGTGGACGTCGCCCGAGCCGTCCTGGCCGACCCCGTGAGCGTCCCTGGTCTCGCTCGCAGGACGGGGCCACCTCACCAGTGCCGCTGACCCGGGCGCGACATGTCGACCGGGAACACCCCGGGTGGGCAGTGGGCCTGTCGCGCGGGAGCTGCGGGGGTGGGTGTGTCACCCCTTGCATGTCTTCCATCGGGCTGATTTCCGTCGATGCCGGTGCGCGTCAGCCGGGGTCCGTCGATCTCCCCAGCCTGTCGTGGACGTGATTGTCCTTGTGACCAGTTCGCTGAAGATTGAGGGGTTGTGACTGATGACGGGCGTCTCCGAGGGCAAGGACCCTCCGGCGGCACAGAACCGCTTGGGCGCGGCTACTTCGCCGACGGTGCACGCCGCGACGCGGCGGGGATTCCTGACCCTGGCGGCCGGCGGCCTCACTGCCACGGCCGTGGGCGCCACGGTGGCGGCGGATCTGTACGCCGTCCATCGCGGAGTATTCGCCGGTGGGAGCGGTCCCGCCTACGCCCCATGGGCCGAGTGGGACCGCGGTACCTTGCCGCTGCGATTGGTGCGTGCCGGGATCCTGGCCGCCAACGCGCACAATGCCCAGGCGTGGAGATTCGCGGTGACGCCGCAACGGATCGACGTCCACGACGACGTCGGCCGCAGCCTGGGAGCCGTCGACACCTACCGGCGTGAGATTCACCTCTCCGCAGGCTGTGCGATCGAGAACATCAGCCTGGCCGCCCGGGCAGCAGGCTTCCTCCCGATGGTGACCCTGCGCCCGGACGGTGACTCGGGCCCGTTGGCCCGCATGGACCTGCTCCCCGGCACTGCGGACGTGACGGACCTTTACCAGGCGATTCCGCGTCGGCACACCGACCGCGGCCTCTACCAGCGTGGCCGCGCCCTGGCTGCCGACATCCCGCACGGTATGGACGCGCTCGTGGACGGGAACGACGTGCGTCTGCTGTGGCTGCTGGACGGCGCGCAGCGGGCCGCCTTCAGCGAGTTGACGATCACTGCGACCCAGGACTTCATCGCCGACACCCAGCAAGCGAAGGACGACTACGCCTGGTACCGCGGCACCGGCGAGCAGGTGCAGCAGCACCGCGACGGCGTCACCGTCGATGCCAGCGGCCTGTCGCCGGTGCTGCGTGCACTGGGGAAAATGATCCCTTCCAGCCGCTCGTCCAACGGCAGCTACTGGCTGGCCGGTACCCGCGACCGGCAGCTGCCCACCGCCTCAGGGTTCGCGGTCCTGCTGGTGCGCGACGCTTCCGACGTCGTCCAGCGCCTGGCCGCGGGCAGGGTGTACCAGCGGCTGCACCTGTGGGCCACCGTTCGAGGTCTGGCGATGCAGCCACTGAACCAAGTCGTGGAACGTGCCGAGCGCGAACGTGTCACGTCCCGGACGGGGCAGGTCAGCGCGGGTATGGACCGCCTGGTCGCCGACTCCGTCTGGAAGCCCGTGATGCCCTTTCGGATCGGGTACCCGACCACGGCCGCACCTGCCAGCCCGCGCCGCGCTGTCGACGACGTCCTGATCGCGACACCGTGAAGCGCCTCGCGCCCCGGGTGGCGCTTCACGGGTGGTCCCTGCTGACCGTCGTGCTCGCGGGTGGCTACGTCGCGATCGGAGTGTCCAGTCCCTTGACGGCGATCCGCTGGCCGGCATTGACCGGTGCCCTGCTGTTGTTGGGGAGTGTGTGGCTGGCTGCGCGGTCCCGTCCCACTGCGTGGTCGGCGCTCGTCGTCGGCGCCGTCGCGCCGGCGATCACGGGCTGGTGGAGCCTTGTCATCCCCATGACGGGGGCGTTGGCCCTACTGTGCGGGAGCCTGGCGATCCGTGCCTCCACCCTCAGGCGTCGTGCCTGACTGGAGCCGCTGGCCCGTCCCGGCTCACGACGGTGGCGACGGTCCCCAAACCGGTGAACGCGTCCAGCGCGACGACACGACGACCGGGAGCGCGGCAGGACCTTCACCCTCGCCCTGCCGCTGCTGCCGCCCGGCTGCGATCGCAACGGCGATTGCCGTCGCGTGTTTCTCACCGGCCGGAAGGCGCGGGACCTCATCGACCGCCTCGACGCGGTCCAGCAGCGCGGCGAGGTCGGGAGGCCGGCACCGGCGAGTCGACCCCGATCACGACGGAGCGGAGCAGAGGGTCGCTCGCCACCGTCGAAGTCGGCACGCCGCAGACCTCCCCTGCACTCCTTCGCCGCCGGCGCCGCCTGCTGCGACGACGCCGCCGTCCGCGCCGACCTCACCCCTGCCCCAGCTCGAGAGCCGTCGAGGGCAATGGCCACTCCAAAGATGATCAAGCAGCAGATGTTCGGCCGAGCAAACGTCGACCTCCTCGCATTCGAGTGCTGATGTCATCCGGAACGAACCGCGGTCAGCTCCTTCACGGAGTCTGAGCCAGATCCACATCAGACTCACACTGACGCTCCAGCCCGCCTACGGCTGCAGTCCTCAGCGACCTGCTCTGCTCGTCCCGTCGGTCGCCGGGGACGTCAGCGCAGTACGAGGGCGAGGACGACGGCCAGGATCACCAGGCTCTGTGCGCTGTGCACCACGATCCCGAACCAGGCGCTGCGGAAGCGGCGGGACGGCCACGACAGCATGACGGTGTCCAGCAGTGCCCCGGGGATGGCCCACGGAGTGTGCACGTGGTAGAGCGCGAACAGGAGCCCGTTGACGACCCAGTCGGCGCGCCCGAACGCTGTCCCCATGCGCGGCAGCAGGAAACCCCGGAACAGCAGTTCTTCGCCGAGCACGGTGTTGAGGATCACCAGCAGGGCGACCACCGCGAACCATCCCCACGCGCCGTGGAACATCGTTCGGCCGGCAGGTGAGTCCAGGAAGGTGCCCAGGTCGCGTCCGGTGACCGGGGGCGGTGACGGGACGAACTGCTCGGCCCCGAAGCCGATCACCAGTGGTACCAGCCACCACCAGGCCCGCCGGTGCGGGCGGTGGGTGCGGGGGTGTTCAGGGCCGTGCAGCCACAGGGCGTCGCGCAGGACGGACCATCGCAAGCTGCCCTGCTCGCGTTGGACCAGGGTCATGACGAGCACGAACTGCCACGCCAGCCCGACGGTCAAGCACGTCAGGAGGGCCTTGGCCAGGCCGGTGGCGCCACCGCCGAACGCGGGAGCGACGGCCGGGGCGACCACCCAGGCCAGCAGGCCCATCGGTACGACGGCGCCCGCCCACACCGTGAGGATCCGGCCCGCGGTGTAGGGCGGTACCGGTCGCCGGCCGGTGGGCCCGGCGGGGTCGGCCGACATCCGGTCGCGGGAGGAGGCGGCGGGCGTGCTGGGAGGGAACATGGCCGGGGTCTCCGAGGGTGGAGTGGACGGGATGGTGCTCCAGTGAACCTTTGGTGATCGGCGTCGACCATGGGGGTGACCCTCCGGACGGGCGTAGGGGCAGCCGGGGTGCGGCGGCGGAGCCAGCCCCAACGCTGGAGGCCGGGGGTGCGCCCGCTCGAGCAGGATTTGGTCCCGCGACCTGGACGTCCGGGCTTACGGCCGGGGTGTCGGGCGACGCAGGCTTCCCTCTCGGCACCACGGGAGGGGATCTGCGCCAGCGCTCCGCGTCGCGTCGTCCGCCCGCCCGCCCGGTGCAGGCGCGCAGCCTGCGCTCGAGCTGCGATGCGGCCACGTGGCGGTCCTGGCCGGAGCGCCACCAGGTCGCGAGCAGGCAGGCACTGCACCAGAAGACCGGAGAGCAGATCCGATCCGCCGCCTCGAGAAGGCGCCGTGGACTGGGCAGCGTGGGTGGTTGGCGGAGCGTGAACAGGGCCTTGGAGGCGGCGAGGGGTGCCAGCCGGGGCCGTGAACGCACGACCGGCGAACCACGTCGGGCGGGGACGCCGGTACCGCTGCAGGTCGTCGTGGTGGGCCTGCGGTGCATGCCGGCCGTCTCGAGGTCTCAATGACGACGTTCCCCTCCGGCGCGAGGCGCCCGCCGGGCTCGTAACCCGTTGGAGCAGTCCGCGTCTGCCGTCGTCGAAAGGCCGTCGTAGGCAAGGCTTGTCGTTGGGAAGGCCTGCCGTTGGGACGGACAGGCAGGTGGCCCTGCGCGACGGCGACCGCGGTCACCCGGTTCCGGGTGCTGCGCAGGCACTGCAGCGCTCGCCGCCCTCTAGCCGTGTCCGCCCTTCAGCCGTGGACGACCAGCGACGGATCGCGGGGGGCCGAGCGCCTTGACGAGGCCTGGGCGAGGGGACCGGCAGGAGGAGCCGGTGGTCGGACACGGGCACGGACGTCGGGACCGTGGCGCGCTCGCGTGAATCGGTCCGACGACGGTCAGCCGGACGTGCTCAACCAGTTGACGAACGCCTGGGAGCCGGGCAGAGGTCTGGCGTAGTGCCAGCCCTGGCCGATGTCGCAGCCCATCGCCGCCAGTCGGGTCACCTGGTCAGGGTGTTCGATGCCTTCGGCGCAGACGGTCAGCCCGAGGTGATGGGCTGTCTCGATGACGAGCTCGATCAGCGTGGAGTCAATGGCGCCGTCTGCCAGCTGGTCCACGAACCATTGGTCGATCTTCACCACGGTCAGGGGAAGCCGGCGGAGCATCGCCAGGGTCGAGTAGCCGGTGCCGTAGTCGTCCAGGGCGATGCCGATCCCGAGGTTCCTCAGCTGTTGCAGGCGGCGGGCCGCCTGGTCGAGGTCGGAGATGGCCGAGGTCTCGGTGAGTTCGAGCGTCAGCCGTCGCGGGTCCAGTCCGGAGGCCGTGATCATGGTGCAGACCTCCTCGACGAACGAGGGTTGCTCCACTTGCCGTGCGGACACGTTGACCGACACCCCGACCGGAAATCGACCGGGGATGACGGGCCAGCCGGCGGTGTCGCGGCAGGCGGTCATCAAGGCCCATCGGCCCAGGTCCAGGACGAGGCCGGACTCCTCCGCGACGTCGACGAACTCGTCGGGGGACACTTCCCCCAGCTCCGCGTCGTCCCAGCGTGCCAGTGCCTCGGCGGCCACGACACGTCCGGTGGCCAGCGTCGCCATCGGTTGGTAGTCCATGCGCAGGGCGCCCGCTCGTAGGGCGGTGCCGAGCCGGCGTTCCAGCTCGTGGCGTCGGGTGGTGCTGTGCCGGGACCGCTGCCCGGCGGCGTCGATGTCGGCGTGGTCCCAAACCCGACCCCGTCCGCGGGCCTTGGCCTCGCGCAACGCCTCCTCGGCCCGCCCCAGCAGCGTGGTCAGGTCCGATCCGGCCCGGTCATCGACGTCCAGACGGGCGTAACCGACGCTCGCCGCGAGGCTGACCATGGCCTCGCCCGAGGTGGAGCGCACCGCGAACGGCAGGGCTGCGGCCAGGAGCATGCGCTCGGCGACGGACCGGCTCGCCCGCGCGCTTGGCACGGTCCCGGCCATCACGACGAACCGATCGCCGGCCAGGCGCAGGACCAGGTCGTCCTGGCGCACGCAGGCCCGCAGTCGGTGGGCGAACGTCACCAGGACCTGGTCACCGGCCGCGCGGCCGTGCCGGTCGTTGACGTCCGTGAACCGGTCCAGGTCGACGGAGAACGCCGCCTCCACCGGATGGGCGCCAGCGGGGTCCAGGTGACGGTCCAGGAAGGTACGCGTGGGAAGTCCGGTCAGGGCGTCGTGCACGGCACGCTGCGCGTAGCGCTGCGCGAGCGCCCGGAACACGTCGCTGATCGAGACGGTGGACACGCTCCCGTCCGCCATGACCAAGACGACGGCCTCGAGGGGTTCGCGGGCCTGGTGGGCGCTGATCGCCGTGGCCGCGACCTCCAGCGCCGTGGCCGCGTCGAGGATCAGGCAGGCGGGTGGCTGGAGCCAGTCCACGCGTCGTCGGTGGCTGAGTGCACGTCCGTACCCTCGGGGCCCGACCAAGCGCTCCTGGAACCAGCGCCGGTCGATCAGGGACGGTCCGTGCGTGGTGTGCACGACCACCCGGCCCAGCGTCGGGTCGCGCCGGAAGAGGGCGTCGAGTTGCGGCACGGGCATGTCCTGGAGGACGACGACCGCCGGCACCGCCAAGGACGCCAGGACAGCGGCCTCGTCCGTCCACGAGAACCACGGCAGTGCCGGCTCGTCCTGCGGGCGCCGCTCGTCCCGCCGACGTGCTCGAGGCACCCGTCCCTGAGTCGTCGTCACTGCGGATGCCTCACCACCGGTCGCCCACGGCCCTCGCGCACCCCGCCGGCGCCGTCGCCGAGCACCTTGCGGGTGCCGGTCCCTGTCACCGGCGCCCAGGTGGCGCAACATTCCAGCGAACTCGTATCACCCGTCGGAAGCCGCCGGGGACGCGGTTCGGACGGTCCTCACCCGTTCGTCACCCGCCGTTCGCCTTGCCCCGCACCCCGCGCGTGGGCCGTCATCCGGACGGCTACCCTACGTAGTGGCTCGAGCGGACGGCGCGCGTCCGGTCCGGGCTGGGGCCTGTCGCTGCAGACCAGCTCGGCTGAGTCGGAACGGCCCTTCAACAGTCCCGCTCCAGAGTGTCGTGGCTCTCGCCTATGGCGTTCTGCGAGCGCAGTGATCCGCAGCAGCGACCCCCGTAGAGACCGTCGTCACGAAACGAGAGCGCGGTGAGGCCAGTGCCCTGCTGGAGTTCCTGCAACGTGACCAACCACGGCACGGTCGCCCGTGGAACGCGTTGGGTGCGCCAGTGCCAGGTCATAGACCCAGTTCCGTGGCGAGGCGGCGGTAACTCGCCATGGGCACGGAGGCTGGGTGGGCGCTGAGCAGTCCGATGGCGACGTGGTCGGCGCCCGCCGCGTGGTGGCTCGCGACGCGTTCCAGCATGACGTCGGTGTCGCCGCAGGCGACGACGCTTTCGATCAGCAGGTTCGTGACCTGGGTGATGTCGTCATTGGTGAAGCCCATCCGAGCCAGGTTCGCCCGGTGGGCGGGCAGGGCGGCCAGGAAGCCGCCGGTGGTGTGAGCCACCTCGATTGCCTGTGCTCGGCGACTAGCGGCGCGTGCTGCAGTCCGTGTTCGCCTGGGACAACACGCACCTGCACGCCTTCGAACGCCCCGTACCCGGCCGTGACGAGCGCGGACGCGGTGGTGGGCGAGGCGCGAGCCGGTCTCTCGTCACGATCCACGAGACGGTCTCCGGGTTCGAGGGCTTCCCTGCGCCGGATCGCCGCGTCGTCACCCGGCGGGTTGATCAGCAGAACAGACGAGCGCAACGAGCTAACGCGACGAATTGATCCATCCGATGAACGAGCCTGTGCTCCCCGATGAACAAGTCACCAACGCCATTGGGTCGTCCGCCAGGTTGTCCTCGGCCCTGGCGGACTATCCGCGCGTCGCCACGTGTCCGACGTGCAAGGCCTACGCGTCCGGCGGCGCCGATCTGGCTGATGAGTGGACGGTCGTGGCGGCCACCCTGGGCCACCACGACAGCGGTCACCAACGCGACATCTTGCTCACTGCCAGCCAGCATTTCGGGGCGTACCCCTGATAGGTCCTCCCGGTCGTGGTGGCGGGCGAGGCGCTCGCCGGCCACTTCGACGACCGAGCCGCCGCCGAGGTTGATCAGCGCCAGGGTGCCTGCCCGGTCCTCCCGGTCGTGGTGGCGGGCGAGGCGCTCGCCGGCCACTTCGACGACCGAGCCGCCGCCGAGGTTGATCAGCGCCAGGGTGCCTGTCCGGGCGGCCGCCATGGGTGGCGATCTCGTTGCCGCGGGTCGCCGCGAGGGCTGTGGCGACCACTCTTGTGCGAGTGCACAATGAATGGATGGCAAACGACAGGCGACGTACCAAGGTCAGCGATCTCAGCTCGTTGGGGGGCAGCGAGCGGGTCACTGCCCCACTGTTGGTCAGGGGCAGCCGCGGGCGTGGCACTCGCGCGGCCGCGATGGTGTCGCGGGAGGTGGAGTCAAAGTTCGAGATCGGTGAGGGCTTCACCATGCCCGAGTTCGACGGGCTACCTGGGGTGGCTGGTGTTGCAGAACCGCAGATTCACTCCTTGGACGCCATCTACTTCGATACGGACGATCTGCGCCTGCTGGCCCACGGCGTGACGCTGCGCCGGCGGACGGGTGGTTCGGACGCAGGCTGGCACCTGAAACTGCCCGAGGCGGCCGTCGCGGCCACCCGCGAACGGCAGGAAGTGCGATTGCCGATCGGACGGACGCGAACCGTCCCGGCGGCCCTGGCCCGGCAGGTGGCCGTGTACGCCCGGGGTGAGGCCCTCGTCCCGGTGGTCCGGCTACGCACGCGCCGGGTCGAGCGGCCCGTGCTGGCGTCCGACGGCCGGGTGCTCGCCGAGATCGCCGAGGACGAGGTGTCGGCGTCCGCTCCGTCTGCGAACGGTGCTCAGACGTCAGTCAGCGCCTGGTCTGAGCTGGAGGTCGAGTTGGTGGAGGGGCCCGGCGAGGTGCTGGCGGCGATCTCCGAGCGAGTGGTCCGAGCCGGGGCGCTGCCCAGCGCGTCGCCCTCGAAGGTGTCCCGGGCCTTGAGCGACCGGTTGGACCTACTGGGTCGTGGGCCCGGGTCGGGCTCGGTCGCCAACGGCCGACCGATTCTTCCCGAGCGCAGCGCCGGCGCCGTCGTCCTGGCGCACCTGGCCGAGCACGTCCGCCGGCTGCAGGCCAACGACCCCCTGGTGCGGGCCGACGAGCACGACGCGGTGCACCAGATGCGGGTCGCGACGCGGCGTCTGCGTAGTGCACTGGCCACCTTCCGGCCCCTGTTCGACCGAGACGTCACCGACCCGCTGCGCGAGGAATTGCAGTGGCTCGCCGGGGTGTTGGGTGCGGCCCGGGACGCCGAGGTGATCCGCGACCGGCTGCGCCACCTGGTCGACGCCGAACCGGGTGACCTGGTCCTGGGCCCGGTACAGGCCCGCATCATCACCACGATGGGCACCCGGTACCGCCGCGCCCATGCCACCGTCCTGTCCGAGCTGGACGGCCGCCGCTACTTCGACCTGCTCGAGGCTCTGGACCGCCTGGTCGACCAGCCCGCGGTGACCGAGGTCGCCGCC
>Ga0302323_100004958_pt1 | contig 10865 bp, 10 predicted proteins | sample Fen_T0_3_FD_201950 | JGI IMG/M metagenome (GOLD analysis project Ga0302323, IMG submission 201950) | Peat permafrost microbial communities from Stordalen Mire near Abisko, Sweden - Fen_T0_3 | ecosystem: Environmental > Terrestrial > Soil > Wetlands > Permafrost | place: Sweden: Abisko... | reverse complement strand
TGACAGGCTTTTTCTTTTAAGTCACCCTCAACCAGGATCACCGAAGGTAATACTGGTTGGCATACCGAAGAGTGATAATCAAGGAGTTAGAGAATTTTAGCTCTTTTCTTATTTTTACTATTTTCACACGATTTGATATACAGTTCTAATCTATACAATACTCTGGATCAATATTGTTGATAAATAGAAAACCCCGGCTGTTTAGTTCCGAGGCTTCATTTTGAGAAAAAGTACTCTTTCATGGTTTGGCAAATCAATTTTGCGAAATCACTCTCATAGATCTTCTTGTCTTTATATTGCTGTCCGGGTTGACGAAGGCAATTAACTAAACGATCGTATTAGTAATAATTTTATTCTTTAATTAACAAAAATTTCATAGAAATATTAAAAAAACTATCAAACCCTCTATATACATCTGTATATTTATTACCTCCTGGGGGTCCACCGTGATCTACGTAAAATGGTATCAAATCAAAATCCTGTTGATATCTGATATCCAAATTCACCTTGGGTAAAAGCTGAAAGGCAATTCCCAAATTACCATAACCACCATAATTTTCCTTTTTTGGATCATAATAACCAAACATAGGACCAGTATGTGAAATCAAAAAACCGGAATACAATCCAGCGCCAAAATCAAATTGGAATAATATACTTCCAATTGAGAAATCAATACCTACCGGCACTTTTAAATAGCGTATATGATTAACATTACCCCTATCCTCATAGTACAATCCAGTCTTAATACTAAATATTTTTTTGGGAGTATACTGATAACCTAATCCAATTTTTAAATAATCTTCGAAACCATTATAAGATCCATTATATGGATAAGTATGTGGATTGTAGTATGGAGACATCTGTGTTTTACCAAAGCCAACATCAATTCCTAACTGTTTCTTTTGGGCTGACATATTGTGTGTAAAAAAAGAAAGTAATACTAACAATAAAGAAATAGGTTGAAACGGTTTCATGGCATTATTGATAACTAAATAGCATTTTATGGACGGTTCTATAACTGCTTACCTATTACAAAAAAGCATTTTGTCTATTCATCTCTTGTAATCAAAGTTACGAATTTCTTAATAGTATTTTAAACAAAAACCTCAAAGATCTCCGGGGCATTTTGCACGTTTTCTTTTAATTGCACAACCTCCTATAACCTTGTTCTCAGGCATAACAAATGATTGTGTTAAAAACTCATGTCCATAGGTTTATCACGTTTAAATTCAATAATTACTAACTCACCACTTGAATTGATAGCCAAAATATCTATCTTTTTACCGTATGGGGAAACTACCTGACTTCCAATTACGACTAAATTAGGAGAAAGTATAGAAATATCTTCAATAAGCCATTTTTCAAGTCTGTGCTCATAATCCAGTGGTTTTTTACTGATCTTTATCACACCATCAGATTCAATCTTCCAAAGTTTAATTTATTACATTATGGCTTTTCTGATTGTGTGCTGTTATTCTTTCTTTGCATAAGAATATAAATGATGGGTAAAATTCCTATCGTGTTAAAGATAGCTATGCATATAAACCAGGCAAGATGATTGTTTCTTGCTGCTTTCCATATTGCAATTAATTTCCATACAGCGTCCCATATTGAAAGAACAATAATAGTCGGGATTAGCCATGGTAGCATACAGTGAATTTGATGTTCCATTTTATTTTAGTTTTAGTTGTAAAAAAAGAATATAAAGAGATTAATACGACCACCTTTTTTCTAAACCATAATTTGCTTACAACATCCCTTGCTTTTCAAGCCATTTTCTTACTTTCTCATGCCCTACCTGATATTTTGCTTCAACGTTTTGCAAAATCTTTTGAAATCTTTCTTCGTTGCGGATGCTTTCAAAAAGGGGATCATTCTTTAAATAGGTTAACCACCACAATGGATAAAAATTCATTGTATTAAAATCATCAAGATATTGGTAAGCCTTTGTCTTGTTGCCTAAAAAAGCATAGACACCTGCCAGATCATACTGTGCTCGTTTAGTACTTGCATTATCTCTGTTCAGTTTAATACTTTCTGTGCCATACTTGATTTGCTCGTTAAAATAGTATTCTGCTTCTTTATGTTTGCCCACTTTCCAAAAAGCATATCCTACACGACCAGATGAGTAAAGATTTAACTTTTCTGTTTTTTTATAATACTCAACATTTTTTTTTGCAAGAAGGTACGCTTCTTCGTCATGACCTGCCATACTATACCAATCAATATTAGGAATAAATGTTGAGTCAATTCTATTTGCCTTTTGATTAAAAAGTATAGCATTTTCAAAATTTTCACCTTCAAATTCCGGATACGCTAAACAAGAGTAATATTCTAATGAATCTTTATCCAATTTAAATTTTTCCTCAATATAATATTTTGCCTTTTCAATGAATCCAAGCCACCCATATACATCAAATAAATTTCGTAATAAAGCTGGACGCTCATCTCCACGAATGAGGTTCAATGCTTTATGATAGCTTTCCAGACCCTTGACATAATCGTTTATTATCCATGTAAGAATGAATCCCTTTCTTTCGTACGCTGCATAATAATTTGGATTAATTTTTAATGCTTTATCAAAATTATTTAAGGCTTCTTTAAAGTTACCATTCTCATAGTAATACTTGCCTTTTATAAAATATGCTTCATCCAATTGATCATCAATGGAAATAGCTTTATTGACCAGAACAAGACAAGAATCCAGAAAACCTTTTTTGAAATAATTTTGATAGTAATACCTGCCGTAATATGCACCTGCTAAACCAGTATAAGCCTTAGCGAAAACAGAATCTTTTACCAGGGCAGCTTTATAAAAGGTAATAGCATTATGATAAGAACTTATATTTAGGGTTTTCTGATAATCTTTCTGATAACCGTTTGCTTTTATGTACAAATCATAAGCTGCCATATTAGCAGTGGGGACTTTTTTAATCAGTTCCTTTTCAGCAGGAGTGATTATTGTATGTAATTCACCAGCAATTGTTCGTGCCACTTCACTCTGAACAGAGAAGATGTCTTTCCAGTTTCTGTCATATTCATTTGCCCATGCATGACTTTCCTCTTTACTTGCTTTAATTAACTGGACAATTAACCTTACATTATCTCCAGACTTTTGAAAACTACCTTCAAGCAAATATGCTACACCAAGTTCCTGACCTATAGCATGAGTGGTTTTCTTAGTCCCGCGGTATTGTTCCACCGATGTTCTGGACAATACCCGTAAATCGCTAAACTTTTGCAGGTGAAGCAGTATTGCATCCATCGTCCCATCAGCAAGGTATTGTTGAGCAGGGTCATCACTTAGAGATTTAAATGGGAGTACAGCAATTGACTTTTCAAGCTGTTCTTTTGGCTTAGAAAGTCTTGGGATTAAGAAATAACCAATCACAATCAGTACCATAATAAACAAAAACGCAATACTAATTTTTGTTTTCAGATTTACTGGCTTTTCAGATATTGTGTTAACAGCCTCTTTTAAGACCTCCCTGTCCTGCTGATTATGTTTTTTTATTACTGATATAATCTCTTTTACAGCGTTTGCTACTTTGTTGATCTGGTCACGATAATAAGTTTTATTAAGATTATCCTGTGGGTGATCTTCATTAGCTCTCAAAGGTCGATTGACACCTGCGGACTTATAAATAAACTCTATGCACCTGAGCACTCCACCTATTTCATTTTCAAGAAGAGTTTTATCTTCTGGGTCAAGGTCATTAATCTTAATTGGCAATATCCTGCTTGCTACATTTCCACTTGAAAGTCTGATATCTCTTCCAAACTGATCTTCCTTTGCCAGTTTGTTAAAGGCAACAAACTCGTGTTGCCAAGCAAAACATTTTAAGTCACAATAGGTTTGAGAGATTATGGGGATGAATATTAGGCATTTCAGTTTCTTAGCTAACGATTCGTCTACAATATGAGTTTCAAGCAGACCATCCTGCGGATTGATATCGAAGTAAATCGAAATGTCTTCTTTAAAGGTGGCGTGTAGCTCCCGCTTTAAATTATCAACAAACTCCGTCACCCAACCATCGTATTCATTGTCTTTCTGGCGGTAGCTGATGAAGATATCATATTCGTAGCCTTGGATGAGACTTGACATGATAGTTATTTATTATATAAATTTATGAAAGACAATGACAAAAGCCAAATAAAAATCCAGCCACCAATATTTCCACTTTCATCAGTTCAAAGGAGGCTATTTTAACGAGTTTTAAGGCACTCTTATATTGAAAGTAGCATTCTTATTATTATGCTGATATATGCTGAGAGGCAATTACTCGTGGCAAGAGTGTTAAATGTTCCTTTGAGCTTATGCAGACCACCAAAAAGCAGATTTAAGAAGCGTCCGTCATACTTCCCACGATATACAAAACTTATTCTTTTTTAATAGTAATTTGTTTTTAATACCTGTTCACAATTAATTTTCTGCAATTATCTTTTTGTGCATGACATATAAGACATAGTACTCATCCCATGTGTATTTTCGTTGCCTTGAATCATTTTATTAATCTCCTTCTCTGTCTTATCACAGTATTCATTTTGAGTTGTTGTAATAATCCAGGGCAATGGTGGTGTACGGTAACCAGATGTAAGTTCATAATCCCAACAATATTCTTTTTCACATGAAGGCAGGAATACTAATAAAAAGAATAACAATTTCATCTTTTTATAGTATTGATTTACATGCAAGCCAGGCTTTCCCAAAGTTATAAATTAAAATTTTGGTATGTTTCCTGATTCAGTAATAGTATATCAAAGTTACTAATTTCCCGGGAAGAGAACAATTGAAACAAAAACCCCCGACTTTCGTCAGGGGCCCTTGCAGCATGTCAGGATGTTTCTGATTTCACCCAGAGTGCCGCTCTAATCTTCAACTATGGTTTATTTTATTTAGACGCTGTTTTAAGTTTTATATTTAATATAAAGTTAATACATTACTACATTCGTGTCAAGTAGTAAATGCCCATTTAATGAGAAAATAGAATAGTTTTAACTATTGTTGGTCCAAGGAATGGTGATGAATATAACCAGAAATTTTCTGCTTATATAAAAATAGATGTAATTCGTCAAAAATGAGTCGGAATTTATCAGAAGTACGCAAAGAAATTTGATTTTTCAATTATGTTCTGATATATAGTATTGATTATATGTGTGTTAATAAATCGTCTTTGACAAAAAATTAAAAACTTCGATTTTGACTAACTGTTAAATTATAAGGATTAAAATTTAGTATTTTGACACAATTTCATGCTTTTTATTATGATACTCATTTAAAAAAACATAAAAAAAGCGATTTTAATCATTTCTGCAGGTTTAAATAATCTTTAAACAACCCCCCGGATTTCTGCAATACAGAATTATTATATTATTATCAATTATCAGTCCGTTATCCCTGGTATCCGATTATTAAAATAAAAGTGTGATATTTGTAATCTGTACATCTTAAATTTTTGAACATTTATAAAAATTATTAGTCAATGAAAAATCTACATTTTAAGAATTTAGTGAGTATGGGATTGATCCTGATTCTATCCGGGTTATATTCTATAGGATATTCTCAAAAAAAAACCGCAGAGCCTCTTCCAACCGGAAGCGTAAAACTCGAATACAATTATCCTGCAGGTAAATCTTTTAAATATGTTACCGACAGTAAAATAGTTCAGGATATGGATGTAAACGGACAATCAATGCTAGTAAATATTGCTGTTTATATGGGTTGTGAGGTAAAGTCGGCAGGGAAACAGGGTGAAAACCTCAACCTTGAGATAATGATAGACTCAATGGCTCAAAATATTGAATCACCTCAGGGAACTGCAGGCGGGACAATAAGTGATCTCAAATCAAAAGTATTTAATATGATAATTTCGCCCTCGGGAAAGATTGTAGATCTGTCGGGAGCGACTAAAATTGTATATACCGTTGAAGGAAGCGGAGAGAGTAATCTGGAACAGGGATTTTTAAATTTTTTCCCGGTATTGCCAAAGAGTCCGGTAAAAACAGGTGACACATGGGTCTCGAATGATACAATTCAGACCAAAACCGAACATATGAGTCTCTGGATGCCTGTTCAATCGGAATATAAATTTGAAGGAATTGAAAAACTCGAAGGAATTGACTGTGCAAAGATTACTGCAATACTTTCAGGTTCTAGAAAAATGACCACTCAATCACAGGGGATGGAAATTCACACGAGCGGCCCTTTTACAGGAACTCAAACATTGTTTTTTGCAGTAAGTGAAGGTTATTTTATAAAAGAGTCCATAGTTTCAAAAATGACCGGGACTATTGAAATACCCGATCAGAATATGAATTTCCCTGTGGTAATGACAATCAACTCATCAAATGAAATTGTAAAATAGTGAGGTAAATCTATCTGGTTACCTTTATTACAATACCACTTTCCGGCGTCTTTTCTTTAGTATTGAGAGACGCCGGTTTGTTTAACTCCTTTTTATCAGAATAAATCTGGATGTAGTATAATCCTTCCCTGGTAAAACTGAGAGGGATCTGATAAAGAGTCCCGTTCCTGTAACGACTCAGATCCCAGGCAACCATTTCTTTATAAACTTCATCAGTATAATCTCTGTAACTTCCTCTTTTGCTGATCTGTGCCGGAGTAAGTGGTTTTGGCCAATTCTCTCTGTAAATAACAAGATAGTATAAGAAACCCTGGCCGTTAGTATTTAATGTAATATTAATGGATTCTCCCGCTTTTACTTCTGATGGTATATTCTCAAATTCAAAATACCTGTCAAGGAACTCTTCATTATATCTGAATTGTTTTCCTGTAAGATAAAAGCCTATACCCACAAAATTATGAACTTTTTCGATGATATTTTTTTTATGACCATCATTCGGTGCCCTCTCAGCCATGAATTTCCCATGCCCGGTTTTCATCATTGAACCTATAAGTGGAGACGATATATTATAATTGTCTGACGACCATTCTCCATAGGCATTTTCAGAGACATGATCATATCCGCCTGCAAATGCATACCTTAGATAAGGTTCTTCACCGGCCATATTCCAATGTCCAAGGTATTCATTCTCAGCTGCTTCCCTGCACATCTTGTTTGCTACTCTTGAAGCCAGAATATCGAGCTTAACCGGTGAAGCATTGTTCTTCTTCCTGCTTTTATTTATGATATCCAGCTGAACTACTTTCAGGTTCAGGGATTCATCATTATCTTTATATTCTGTAAGCCTCTTTTCACTTTCATTCATCTTCCTGTAGTTCTCCAGATCATCTTTCCCGATTTCATCTGTCCTGAGAGGAAGTATTGAATGAGGAAGACAAATTAAAATTATGATCAGAATTAATAAAAATTTTATCTGTTTCCATGTTTTTTTGAACATAACTATCACCGGGTTGTTAAAGATGCAAATGTAAATTATTAGATATGAAAAAGAACAAACTGAGCTTACTATTTTTCCTGATGCTTTTTTCTGTTTCCTGTTTCTCGCAGACTTCAGGATTTTATGATTTCAAAGTAAAAACTCTTGAAGGAAAAGAATTCGATTTTGCTTCTCTTAAAGGGAAGAAGGTTATGGTTGTAAATACTGCTTCCAAATGTGGAAATACACCACAGTATAAGGACCTAGAAGAAGTATATGAGAAATACCAGCCTAATCTGGTAATCATCGGGTTTCCTGCAAATAATTTTGGAAGCCAGGAGCCTGGAACAGCTACTGAAATACGAAACTTTTGTACTGAAAATTACCATGTCACATTTCCTATGATGGAGAAGATTTCTGTGAAGGGCAAAGATATGGCACCTCTTTATAAATGGCTTACGTCAAAAAGTAAAAATGGTATACTCGATTCGGAGGTTAAATGGAACTTCCAGAAATACCTTATTGATGAAACGGGTAAATTGGTGGCGGTTATTGATCCGAAAGAAAAACCTACCTCAGATAAGGTGCTGTCCTGGATTTCGTCAAAATAATCATTTGGTTTACTCAATCGATTGTTTGAAGGTTGTTACCTGAAATGAATGGGTAACAACCTTTTTTCTTTCATAGAGAGATGGTTAAAACATTCTCTGTTTCAAGGTCCGGCACTAAACACTAAACACGAAACGAGAGACGAGAGACGAGAGACGCTAAACGGTAAACCTGACTTCAGGATCAAACGACATTCAGATGATAAAGGGAATAAACATCTTAGTCTCTTTCATATACATCCTGTAGTCATCGCCGAATTTTTTAATCATTTCGTTTTCTTCAATACGCGATGTAATATATACGGCAATAAGGTTAATGACTCCCAGGCATAACTGAACCGGAGCAGGATCTTTTAACATAATGCCAGTGCCAAGGAGAAATACTGAAAGATACAACGGATGCCTTATATAACCGTAAATACCCGATTTTACGAGCAATGAAGTATTTTCAAAATTGGTATCAGGCTTCCCTTCTCTTTTAAGTAAAAGATAACCTGTAATAACCACATAGAGTGCAAGGAACATAAGGATCCATGAAGCTATCTGAAAGGAGGAGAATGGCTCATGAAACCAGACCTTAATATTTAAACAGACAAGAATGAAAACGCTTTCAAATGCGAAAAACCTTGCAATACCATGATATCTCTTATACCGGAGAGATAAAAACCAGGAAAAGAGAATAATCAGAATAGTTCCGGAAACGAGGATTGCATATTTCATTGTGAACAAGTAATAGGTTACCTGGCAGGAAGTTTATCGTTTGACTTTTTTAGCCAGTTATATACTTCAATCTGAGATTGGTTGATGGCATTTTTACCAGGCTTAACAAATGTATTTGACTGTGTGGCGTCAAATATTCTGGCTTTAACATTGTCTTCCCACTGAATATCAAAGATCTTCCTTATTTCGCATTTAATATTTTTATCATAGACCGGACAGGTAACTTCAATTCTGTGATCAAGATTTCGTGTCATCAGGTCAGCAGAACTTATATAAATCTGATCATTTCCGCCATTGCAAAAAATAAAATATCTTGAATGTTCAAGGAACCTGTCGACTATTCCGATGGCGTCGATCTTATCGCTGAGTTTCTTCACTCTGGGGATAAGCGAAAGCATTCCTCTGACTATTAACCTGATTTTGACACCGGCCTGACTTGCTTCATACAGATAGTCAATTATATCACTGTCGGTAAGGTTATTAAGTTTCATATAAATAAAAGCTTTCTTCCCCTCTTTGGCATTCTTGATTTCATTCTCAATTAGCAGATTTATCTTATTCCTTAGAAAAAAAGGAGAAAGGACTAGGTGATAAAAGTTATCCTTTTTATAGTTTACGCTGAAGAAGTTAAAGGCTTTAAAAACTTCATTTGTAATTTTTTTATCGGTGGTCAGGAGGAGCAGGTCGGTATATACTCTGGCTGTATCTTCATTAAAGTTGCCGGTTCCGACAGCCGCATATCGTTGCGTGACATCATTTCTGACTCTTGTTATCAGACAAAGTTTTGAATGCACCTTTAATCCGGGAACTCCGTAGATTACTTTCACACCTTCTTCGCGAAGTTTATTGCCCCAGAGAATATTTGCTTCCTCGTCAAATCTTGCCTGAAGCTCAACCACGGTAGTCACCGATTTACCGTTTCTGACAGCATTTAACAGGGCATTTATGACGCTTGAGTTTCTTGCCAGTCTGTAAAGGGTAATCTGAATGGATGACACATAAGGATCTATTGAAGCCTCACGGAGAAGATCTATAAAGTGGTCGAAAGGATGATATGGAAAAAAGAACATTATATCCTTCTTCTTTATTGCCGATAAAATGCTCCTGCCTGGCTGAATATCACGATGTGGAATAGGTATAACCGGTTCGCTGAATAACTTCTTACGGCCCGGATTCGGGAAATTCATGAAATCTTTGAAATTATGATACCGGTTACTTGGAATAGTCACATCATCAGGTCCGAAATTCAGTTTTCTGGTTATAATTTTCAAAAGATCCAAAGGCATAGTGCGATCGTATATAAACCTGACAGGAGTACCCCTTTTACGCTGTTGTAAACTCTTGGATATTTTCTCAATATAACTTTCAGAAATGTCATCAGCGATCTCAAGTTCAGCGTCCTTTGTAAGTTTAACCGTATATGCCGAAATGTCGTCAAAATCGAAGATGAAGAATATTTCATTTAAGCCAAAGCGAATTATATCATCGAGGAAAATAATATACTTCCCATCATCTTTTTCAGGAAGTATAATGAACCGGGGAAGTACATTGGATGGAATCTCAAGAAGAGCATATCTTCTTTTTTGGGTATCTGTTTTTGCAAGGTATATTGCAAGGTAGATCGCATCGTCTGTTAGATTTGGCAGGCTGGTATCTTTTTCAATAAGGAAAGGCATAAGTCTGGTTCTGACCTCTTTATGGAAGTATTTCCTCACGAATTCAGCTTGCTCATTGTTCAACTGTTTCTCATTTATGATATGAGTATTATATTTTGCAAGCTCATGCAGTAATCCGGCATATATTTTCTCAAACTTTTCATTATGTGCAAGAACAATTTCCTGGATCGTTTTAAGGGTGGTTTTTGGATTGTAGCCAAGTATTTCCTTCGACCTTGAAGTAATCATCGATAGCCTTTTCAGTGTTGCGACCCTCACCCTGAAGTATTCATCAAGATTATTGGAATAGATACCGAGAAATTTAAATCTTTCCAGAAGAGGTACTTCTTTGTTATCTGCCTCCTGTAATACACGTTCATTGAAAGACAACCAGCTGATTTCCTTCGGGATATATTTTTTGTTCATTGCATTATTCAGGGTTTAAGAAAATACTCCATCTTTCCTATGTTTCGACCGATTTCCGACCATGTCATTATATTAAAGGAGATGCAGACGATCGCGCTTTTGGGAATTAAATCAC
>Ga0302323_100004957_pt1 | contig 10866 bp, 7 predicted proteins | sample Fen_T0_3_FD_201950 | JGI IMG/M metagenome (GOLD analysis project Ga0302323, IMG submission 201950) | Peat permafrost microbial communities from Stordalen Mire near Abisko, Sweden - Fen_T0_3 | ecosystem: Environmental > Terrestrial > Soil > Wetlands > Permafrost | place: Sweden: Abisko... | reverse complement strand
AGGTGCTCGGCGAGGAGTTGTTTTGGCAATTGGAATTTACCATTTCCTGCCAAAACGCCATGATGTTGACCTTGCCCTCCAGTGCATCGATAAACGGCGAACATTTAGCGGCTGACGCAGCGTAGCTACGAAGCGCCGAGGGTTCGCCTGCTGCCGCGCGAATTTTTATCGCGTCAAACTTGCATTCATCGTCCAGTTCTTCGAGCTTCAAGTTCCGATATTCTTCGATGCCAGGCAGATCAATCACGGCGAGATCTGCCCCCCGTCGGATCGTCGCTTCACAAAGCTGCTGGTACTGCTCGATAGCCTCACCAGCGGCGCTCGTCGGGTGTATTGGAATATCTGGCGAGATGTCTGGGAACGGATTGCCAGTGGATCTGCTAGTAAATATCACGGCAACCGTATTACGCAGCCTCTGCTCATCGTATTTCTTGGGATCGAACTTTATGCTGTAGCTGCACTGCAAATCGTCAAACCACTCGATCGTCTTCTGCGCGGCGCATGACGGGTTGGATACCAATAAGACCATCGCCGCCAGCGTGGCTACTTTAAGCCTTGCCAGACAACGAAAGTCGATTGCGGTGACGAAGCGACTACTTGACTGACCGCCAATCAAGACAGTTTTTTCGTCCACGTAACCAAGATCATTGGGGGCCACCGCAAATCCCTTTCCCGCACTCATACCCGAAACCGGCCGCTTACGGGTAACCGGGTTACCTCATTGCATCCGCTTACCTTAGCCCAGCCAACGATAAGCCCATTGAGTCCCCTGGTCCCACACGTTCCAACTACGGCGACGACCGATATTCGATGGCGCAACGTCGGCCATCTTGATCTCGACCGTCAGAATCAGCACCGGCCGGGTGCGATGCGATACCATGACAGCGTCCGTTATCGATCCAACTCATTCCGCACCGGGTGAATTTGGCGCACTTAACAGAAAGCTATCATAAATACGATACGAATATTGACAGCGCGATAACATCCCGTGATTTTGTTTTTCGCATGATACAATTCTGACACTCTCTCACCTCTCCCGGATCGCCTCATGCCGATAGCGCAGCAGCGGCGACAAGAGATATTCGATGACGCGGCGCTGGCCGGTCTTGATCTCGACCGTCACCGCCATACCGGGCGCCAGGCTCACCGTCTTGTCCTCGACCTGCATCGCGGTGCGATCGAGCGAGACCCGCGCGGCATAGACCAACTCCTGGCCCTGCGGCTCGCTGCTGTCCGACAGCGCCGCACGCGATTTCGAGGGGTCGGTGCGATCGGCCGGCTTCTCGCGCGTGATCGCGTCCTGCGACACCGTCACCACCTCGCCATGCAGCAAACCGTATTTGGTGAAATTAAAAGTGTCGATCTTGATCTCGGCGGATTGGCCGGGCACCACAAAGCCGATGTCGCGGTTGGGCACCATCGCCTCGGCCTCGAGTCGGCTGTCGGCCGGCACGATCGCCATCAATTGCTGCGCCGGCGTCACCACGCCACCGACGGTGTGGATCGCAAGCTGCTGCACGGTGCCGTCGACCGGCGCGCGCAGGATCTGGTCGGACATCTTGCGCTCGGCCTTGACGATGTCCTCGGCCAGCTGCGCCGCCTTCTGCTCGGCTTCGGCCAGATCGGTCATGACGCCGCGCTCATATTCCGCCTTGGTCTGCCCGCGGCTTGCCTCGAGCGCTGCCTTGGCCGCGGCGGTTTCGACCAGCCGGCGCTTCTGCACGATCAGCTCATGCTTCTGGTCGTTGAGCTTGAGTTGCGCCTCGAGGTGAGCAATGCGGTTGCCGAACTCCATCTTCATCACCTTTTCCCGCAGATCGGCGGTCTCCTCGATGAAGGGCAGCCCGGTCTGCAGCTTGTCGATCGTAGCCGCGATTCCCGCGGTCTCCGCGTCCTTCTGCGCGATCTGCTGCTCCAGCGCGCGCAGCTTCGCCGCCTGCTGCTCGGCCTGTGCCAGCATCGCGGTGCGGGTGCGCAGCACCTCGTAAGGCGGCACGCCTGCCGGCACGGCAAATTCGCCCGCCGTCGTATCGGCAAAGCCGGCGCGCAGCGCGGTCAGCCGGGCCACGTCGAGTCGCGCGCGCAACAGTTCATGGCCGACGCGATCGCGTTCGGAGGTCGAGATGGTGCGGTCGATCTCCACCAGCACGTCGCCCTCGCGCACGCGATCACCGTCGCGGACACGGATCGCGGTGACGGTGCCGGCCTCGAGCGGCTGGATGGTCTTGGTGCGGCCGGTCGGCACGATCTTGCCTTGCGCGGTGGCGATGATGTCGATCTTGCCGAGACAGGCCCAGGCCAACGCGAATACGAGAGCGCCGATAATGGTGGCGGCGATGGCGCGCCCCATTGGTGAGGCCGGGGTCTCGATGATCTCGAGCGCCGCGGGGAGAAACTCCAGTTCGTCGCGGCGGCGTTTGACGCGCGGCAGCACCGCCTTCGGCGAAGCAGATTGGACGGAGGCGGCTTCAGCCGTCATGGCGCGACCTCGTCATGGCGTCACGCCATTTCCATTTCCTGCAGGGCGACCTCTTCCTCGTCATGCAGGCCCGCCTGAATACGATGCAGATTGGCGTAGCGGCCACCCTTGGCGATCAATTCGTCATGGCTGCCGTCCTCCACCAGCCGGCCCTTTTCCAGAGTGAGAATGCGGTCGGCGCTGCGCACGGTGGAGAGTCGGTGTGCGATGATCAGCACGGTGCGGCCGCGCACGATGCTGCGCATGTTCTGCTGGATCACCCGCTCGCTCTCGTAATCCAGCGCGCTGGTCGCTTCATCGAAAATGAGGATGCGGGGATTGCCGACCAGCGCGCGCGCAATGGCGATGCGCTGGCGCTGGCCACCGGAGAGCGAGGCACCGCGCTCACCGACCATGGTGTCATAGCCCTCCGCCAGTTCCAGGATGAAATCATGCGCGCCGGCGAGCTTCGCCGCGGCGACGATGCGCTCCATCGGCATGGCGGGATCGGCGAGCGCGATATTGTCGCGGATGGTGCGGTTGAAGAGCACGTTCTCCTGCAGCACCACGCCGACCTGTCGGCGCAGCCAGGCGACATCGACCATGGCGAGATCGACGCCGTCGATCAGCACCCGGCCCGACTCAGGCACGTAGAGCCGCTGGATCAGTTTTGTCAGGGTCGACTTTCCGGAGCCGGAGGCCCCGACGATGCCGACCACCTGGCCTGCCGGCACGTCGAGGCTGATGTCGTGCAGGATCTCCGGCCCGTCCAGCCGATAGCGGAACTTGACATGATCGATCGCGATCACGCCATTGATCGGCGGTGGCGTGGCGCGGCCCGGCGTGTAAGCCGGCTCCGGCACGGTGTTGAGGATATCGCCGAGGCGGGCGATCGACAGCCGCGCCTGATGGAAGTCCTGCCAGAGTTGCGCCAGCCGCAGCACCGGCTGGGCCACACGCCCGGCCAGCATGTTGAAGGCGACGAGTTCGCCGACCGTGAGACTGCCCTCGATCACGAGATGCGCCCCGAAATACAGCGTCAGCGCGGTGACAATCTTGCTGATCAGTTGCACGCCCTGGCTCGCCCAGTTACCGAGCGACAGCACGCGAAAGCTCGCAGCGACATAGGCCGCGAGCTGTTCCTCCCAATGCCGTTGCATCTGCGGCTCGACCGCCATGGCTTTCAGCGTCTCGACGCCGTTGACGCTCTCGACCAGGAAGGCCTGGTTCTCGGCGCCGCGGTTGAACTTGTCGTCGAGGCGGGTCTTGAACAGCGGCGTCGCGCCGGCCGAGATCGCGATGTAGAAAGGAAACGAACCGAGCACGATGAAGGTCAGTTCCGGCGAGTAGTAATACATCACGCCCAGGAACACGAAGGTGAAGACGAGATCGATCACCAATGTCAGCGCCGATCCGGTGAGAAAATTGCGGATGTTCTCCAGCTCGCGCACGCGCGCCACCGAATCGCCGGCCCGCCGCGCCCCGAAATAGGCGATCGGCAGCGCGATCAGATGACGAAACAGCCGGGCGCCCAGTTCGACGTCGATGCGGTTGGTGGTGTGGGCGAAGACGTGGGTGCGCAGGGCGGCAAGAACGCTTTCGAAGACCGACACCGCGATCAGGCCCACGACCAGGACGTCGAGCGTGGTCAGCCCGCGATGCACCAGCACCTTGTCGATCACCACCTGGAAGAACAGCGGCGAGATCAGCGCGAACGCCTGCAGGAAGAACGAGGCCACCAGCACTTCGGCGAGCAAGCCGCGATATTTGTGCATCGCCTGCAGGAACCAGGTGATGTCGAAGCGCCGGGCCAGCTCCGACAGCGAGGCGCGACGGGTCATCACCACGAGCCGCCCGCTCCACAGCGCCTCGAATTCGGCGCGCTCGACCAACCGCGGACCGCCACCGAGGGGATCCTGCACCAACGCCTTGTCGCCGACGACACGGCCGAGGATCAGAAAATCGCCGTCGCCCCATTCGGCGATCGCCGGCAGCGACATGGCGGCGAGACGCGACCAGTCTTTGGTGACGACACGCGCTTTGAGGCCGAGCGCCCGCGCACAGCTCAGCATCTGTGTCGCCCCGACCCGGACGCCGCCGACCCGATGGCCGATCTGCTCCGGTTCAGCCGCGACGCCGTTGAACCGCAGCAGCAGTACGAGGCAGCCGAGCCCGGAGTCGGGATCAGGCACGGTCTCTTCACTCACGCTCACAGGCACTGCCGCCGCCCCCGCAACCCGATATCACCTCGACATCTAGCGGCTGAACCTAGAGTGGTGCACCCGCCGATCAATCGAATTATTTCGAAATATTTGCTTCGGGTTTGGGCCGGCCAAACCGTCTTATACCAATAGACATCGATCAGGCCCGAATGCGAAAGCTCATTGTCGCACGCCAATTTTTCAAGAGTATTGTGGCCGCCGCGGTCAACCGCTCGAACCTGATCGGGGCGAAAAGCGGTCGATTGCGCGCCCTGGCCGCAACGCTCGTCAGGCCCGCCGGCCGACAGGTGACGGGGCACTACGGGAACATCGCTGCGAGACCAGACCTGGAGATGCCGTTCCTTGATGAGATCATCGCGTTCGAGCGCTCGTCCTGTCCGCCGGCCGGCCACGCGACCGGTGCCGCCGCGTTCATGACGAAGCCGTGCGGCCATCGTCGCGATCTCATTGCTGGCGTTCGTCCTTGCGAATGTGGTCGCAAGCTCAGCCGTCGCTCAGCGGCGCCCTGAAGACTTGCCGCCAGAGCCCGGCGCGCTGGAGCGCGAACTCAGCATCGGGTCCGTGAGCAAACCCTTCGCTCCCGTGCCCCGCAGCGGTCCGAGCCTGTCGAACCCGATCGAAATTCCGTTCATCCTCGAGGGCGGCCACATCATCGTCGAGGCCTCGATCGACGGTGGTCCGCCCAGGCCGTTCATGTTCGACACCGGTGCCAGTATGTTGATCACGCCTGAGATCGCGCAACCGCTCAACGCGCCAGCGGTGAGAACGGCGAGCCTTGGCGGCGTCGGGCCAAGAGTCTCGCAGGTCGAGATGATCAAAGTCGGCCGGATCACGATCGGGGCCGCGACGCTCGATCACCCAACGGTTGCGGTTCTCGACATTCCAAACACCATCGTGGATCGCGGCTCGCGTCCACGGCTCGCCGGCCTGATCGGCTCGGAGCTGCTTGCTCTCTACGCCGTGACGATCGATTACGCGCGCCGTACCCTCACTCTGAACAATCCGGGATTTCGGCCCCAGGCGGTCACGTTCTCGCTGCCGCTTGGTTTCTCCATGTCGATGGACGGCCTCACCCATCCTTCGATTTCGGTCGAGCTCGATGGCAGCGCCGGAGACTTCATCATCGATACCGGCTCAAGCGGGCAGGTCTTCGTGTCGGAAAAGTTCCAGCGCGAGCATGCCCCGTTTGCCCAGTATGGCAAGATTCTGAGTTTCCTGTCCGCTGGCGGGATCGGAGGCCGCGTCGAGGTGCAGCTCGGGTTCGGCAAGCGCCTGGCAATCGGCCCGCTCACCTTGTCGCCGCCGGCGGTCAGCGCCGCAACAAATGCGGTCGGCTTCAATATGAGCCGATCCAATTCGGCGCACGCTGCGGGCCTGATCGGCGCTGTCATCCTCGCCCAGTTCGCGGTCACCATCGACTACCAATCGGGGCGGGCCTATTTCGAGACGGTGCCCGGGCGAAAGCTCCCGGGCATCCTGCAGGGCACCGGGATGATCTTCGACAAGCCGGATCACGAGGCGTTCGAGGTCCTGGACGTTCTCAGGGGCAGCGCCGCCGAGCGGGCCGGACTGCGGCGCGGCGACCGCGTTATCGAGGTCGCCGGGCGTCCGGCGCGCGATCTGTCGACCAGCGATGTGCAAAGCCTCAGCTCGCCGCCGACCCACAGTTCGCTGCCGATCCGCACCTCCGATCAGCGCCGGTTCGACCTCACGATCGGGCAGATCCTGCCATGACAAAGAAGGATCGCTGCAGTAGTAAGCGTGGCGGTGGACCGGTGGCTTTACGCACGCGCGTAACAGTGGCTCCGGTTTTCTCAGTCCGCATTTGCACGACCGCACGCTTGCCGACGCAATTGAGCGCCATCAATCGCGTCGTGAACTTTCCCCGGCTGGGTAGCTGTGGGATCGTCGGACCGCATGCTCTCCGTGTCACCCGTCGCCGCGCCAAGACGATCGCGCTAACAGTGATTCGGATGTGATTTTCATTTCAAAGACGATCCGTCAGTCGGCTGGGCACACTTAGAATGTAGTCCGATTGTCATCCGCGTCGCTGGCCGAGTGCACTGTTGCCAACGGCCGCGACAGTTCGGCGGCCGTTTACCGAGACATCAGCGAGCAACCGGCGCGCGGAGGAATCGCAGGCCCGCTGACATGCGAAGCACATTCGGAGGAGGAAAATATCGTAGCGCGGAGCAGACGTTGGGTGCTCGATTTGGATGGCAAGGGAAAAGCACGGCCTGCCGGCGTGCTGATTGTGGTTGTGGTAGTTGAGGTTAAAGGACGTCGCGAGAATTCGTCTGCTGGCGCTTTTTGCGAAATCCGAACGAAATCAATCGACCAAGCGCCAGCCCGCTATTTTGTCTGCTTTTTCGGCTTGATGCGCGCCCTCCGCCAATGCCTCTCGACACTGGCTTTGACCGACCGCCGCTCTCGCATCCCTGACCTTGGGATGGGCACACACCGCCAGAGAATTTCTGACCTGCTCATGACGCGTGAGCCGGGTGGGCGAGGACTACTCGCGCAGGCAAGGCAAGGTGGGAGCGAACTCGCGTCTTATCTGACCGAGACGGAGGCCACTCCGGTTATTCTCTTGACGCAGTCGCTTCCCCGCATCATCGCCTGAGCATACTTCCGCTAACGAGAAGAATGCTCCTCCATCGCGTCGTCCCCTGCGTCGCAGTCATCCGATGCTCACAAGAATCCGCTTCCCGGGGCTCCGTGAAGGCTCGGACCGAACGACTTCGTCGAGCTCGACCGTCCCCGCAAACGGAAGGAACGCCGGACGTTGGATCGAGGGCAAAAGCTGCTTCCCCCTGCTGTAATCGCGCCCTCCGCGCGCAAGTCCTTATCCGAAATGGTGTTCTTCAAATTTGGCCAGCAGGCTGTCAGCAATCCAATGGCAGGTGTAAACCGCGTTTCGCAGAGAAGAACTCTTGTACCCCAATGGGATAGCCGCCCGCGGCCCGCGAAGCGTCAGCACCACGGGTGCATAGGGTGTGAGAAAAGACCTTGCTGGATTTGTCTGGTCTTTGGCCTGCGAGTGAGCTCGGTGAAGACGCTTCGTCACTCGTGGGTCTGGCCAAGATTTCGTGCCGCGGCGAGGTTGCCGATGCCATGCGGGGCATGGATCAGCGAGGGTCTTCGCGCCTTGTATGAACGCCGGCGGCGAGCAGCAGCGCCACCGCCATCGGATCAAGGACGGCGACAAGGGCCAGAGTGACGAGCCGGACCGCTCGCTCGAGATCCGTGGCGGGTATACCGACCACCTCAGCGAGATATCGCACCGGTCCGACCTCCGCCTCGGCGCGTCTGCGCTGCGCGTCAATCTTTGCCTTGTCGATCTGGAGGCCACCGAGCGCCTGGGCCTCACGCTGACGCTGGGCCGTGATCTCAGCGCGTTCACGCCGCTTCTGGTCAGCGATCGTCATCGCCCCGAGGGGCCGACCGAGCCGCGTCGATTCCTCAATGGCCGTGTCGATCTGGGCGATGCGGCGATCAAGATCGGCGACCGTCCGTCCCTGGATCGCTAGGCGACCCTCGATATCGGCGGTCCTGTCGGCGAGGGCCAGATCAACGGATGCCATGTGGTCGAGGTGAGCCCGGGTCAGAAACCCGAACACGCCGATGGCATTCAAGCCCATCAACACCCCAATGATCGCGACGAGGACGAGACGCAGGAGAGCCGGCGCCGAGTTCCAATGCTCCGTCAGCCATGCCGCCGCGACCAGCTTGCCCGCCTCCAGCACAGCTCCCATGATGATGATGGGCCAGAAGGCGCCGGCAAAGATTGCGGTGAGGCCATCGATGGAAAAGGTCGCCGATACGCAAGCCAGTGCGAGCGCCACGATGAAAGCGGCAAGGCTGACCGATGTCGCGGAACGCCGTATCGCCTTGGGACCGGAATCGCCCGTGACATCAAAACGCTCCGTAACAGCCGGCGTATCGTCTGTAACAGCTGTTGTTACAGACGTTGTTACGATGATCGCTTCGGCGTTACGGCGGATCAGGCCTGCGACTTCCCACGTTTTCAACCGGCGACTGGTCCGCATCCGGTTCCAACCCCATTGGCGCCCGAGCTCCGCAGCGCTGGCGGTCACTCGCCCATCCGGCTGGGTGCGCAACCAAGCCAGCGCCTCCATGTCATCGAACGGATGGGGCGGAATAGATTCGGTCATGCTGAACTGTTACTTTCGTATTTGGTCGGCGTGCCCACGGAGCGCCATCTGGCTGCCCGCCCCAAAAGAAGGACCTCAAGGAGCCGGAAAGGAGGAGCTACCTGCCGGGAGCGCGATATCTATTCCTTGTTCCGCATCGCGTTGATCGCTGGAGAGAGGGGCCGAGCACGACGGTCTCAAATCTCGATACGGCTTGGTCGCCGCTACGCGAAACCCGAGCCGCGCCTTCGCGCGTCCTGCCGCGTGCACAATCCGGTAAAGGTGGCATGTACTGAGCCACAACTGAACGACCAAATTGCACGCCGGAATACGCTGCAAAGCTCTCCCTAACGGCTTAGATGGTGTCGTTGATAGGCTCGATCACAGCAAGCAGATGCGACGCGACGGCCATTGCGCAGCCCAGTCGCATCAACATTAGCCGACAACACACGGCGCGCAGAACCGCATGGCACGTCGAGCCCCGCCGATATCCAGCAGCTCTTCGTTCGGGCCGCGGACCTGCAATTCGCCTTCGCCGGCGTGACGCTCGTGCTGCAGTTCGCCGGTCTCGTCCTCATGCTGGCGGCCACGTTATGGCAGTCGCGCGGACGCGATGCCAAGTAGGACTATGCGCAGCCACCAAAAACAAAACTTTGTTCCACACTCAGGGGACCAGGTTGGGTCCAGGGATAAGTCTGATTTTGTCCACGCGACTGAGCCCGAATGTCGCCAATTTGGCATTATTTTCGGCGAACCTCTACCTTTCTCAGGCTCTCGAACGGATGACCGATCCGATGGGATGGCAGCAAATGATGAAAGAATTATCGGCGGATTCCAATCCAACCGAAGCGCGCAAGTATTTGTGCGACCATGAAATGCGATCCGTTACGCTACGACCAGATGTCGTGCGATTGCGGCTGCCGTCCCTATCCAGATCTTGGAGGCGGATTTCAATTGCTGTTGTCAATCGCAACGCCGATGTTGCTCGGGATCATCACCGTTCAAGCAGCAGCAAGTGGCGTTACGATGAAGGAGACCATTGCTCAAGAGAGCAAGGATATCATTTGGGTCAACGAGTCGGAGTTGACGCTCGAACCACAAAGCGCGCATGCACCCGATCCGCGCCTGGTCAAATTCGTGCGTCTGCTGGCTCGTCGCGCGGCGCGGGAATGGTACCAACAAATCGTCGAGGAGCGTCGTCCGAAACGCTCCTGAGCCTGCAGGAGACCGTCGCATGAAGGTCGCGCTTTATGCCCGCTACTCCACTGACAATCAGCGGGACGCTTCGATCTCCGACCAATTTCGCGTCTGCCGAGCCTATGCCGAGAAGCAAGGCTGGCAGATCGTTGAGGAATATTCGGATCATGCGATTTCTGGCGCGTCGCTGTTGCGCGCCGGCGTCCAGGCGCTTATCGCCGACGCTCTACGTGGTCGTTTCCAGGTAGTGCTGGCCGAAGCGATGGATCGGCTCTCGCGCGACCAGGAAGACATAGCCGGCCTGTTCAAGCGAATGGCCTACGCTAACGTGAAGATCGTTACCTTGTCAGAGGGCGAGGTCACACATCTGCATGTCGGCCTGAAGGGCACGATGAATGCCCTCTTTCTCAAGGACCTCGCCGACAAGACGCGCCGCGGGCTGCGTGGCCGTGTCGAGCTTGGCAAATCGGGCGGCGGCAACTCGTATGGTTATGACGTCGTCAAGCAATTCCAGACAAATGGCGAGCCGATCCCGAGCGTGCTCGCGGCCTTGAACGCGCGGGCGAGAAAGGCCTCAGAGAGATTCACTTGCCGGCCAAATCGATCACGCGTCCATTTCACACGTCGTTGCGCCATGCCTTATGCGCAACATCGGGCCAATTCCTTCCGCCAATTTGTTGGTATTTTTGTTGGCACCTGACCGATCAACATCGCACCAATGTGCTGAAATATGTGAAGAAAATCTATTAATGTGGCTGCTGCCGGGCCCATTGTCCGCCGAACGATGGCGGATGAGCACCAAGGCCGGGGAATCATCAATGTGGTCTAGGCGGCG
>Ga0302323_100004956_pt1 | contig 10869 bp, 6 predicted proteins | sample Fen_T0_3_FD_201950 | JGI IMG/M metagenome (GOLD analysis project Ga0302323, IMG submission 201950) | Peat permafrost microbial communities from Stordalen Mire near Abisko, Sweden - Fen_T0_3 | ecosystem: Environmental > Terrestrial > Soil > Wetlands > Permafrost | place: Sweden: Abisko... | reverse complement strand
AAACCTGTTTGTTTGCCCGTGTCGCCGAGTTTGTCGTGCGATGTCAGAACCATAAGGATCTTCATGTTTTTCTCCGGAATGACTGGGCGTTTTGATGGGAATGGGCACTGGATCCTTCTGATCCTTTAGGTGGCCTGTGGCGATTTTTACGCCAATGGATAAGGCCCAATGACTGAAGCCTTTATCATCTTTCCGGCGCACTCACCCATGGGCCATTGGATCAGGATGAAGGAATGGTCCCCTCAAACTGAAAGAGCGGACCGGCAGGAACCCGAGCCAATCCCATACACACCGCAGGGTAAATCGATCGACAATTATCAACATTTACGAACACAGAGGAATTTTTCTAAATCAGGATAGGGAAAAGGCCCGAAACCAAGTGGTGACGGGCCTTTTCGTTTGGAGCCAACTACAGGATTCGAACCTGCGACCTGCTGATTACGAATCAGCTGCTCTACCAGCTGAGCTAAGTTGGCGCTGGCCTCTTAGTTTGCCCTGGGAGGCCGTGGGAATCAACTACTGGGCGAAGCCAACGGGCAGCTTCATGCCGAGGTTCTTCACAAGGAAGGCCCATTGATCGGCCCGTTCGGCGATTTGTTTGGCGGTGGGCTTGCCCGCGCCATGGCCTGCGTTGGTCTCGATGCGGGTGAGCACGGGGCCAGGGCCAGCCTGGTCGGCCTGCAGGGTCGCGATGAACTTGTGGCTGTGGGCGGGCACGACACGATCGTCGTGGTCGCCGGTGGTCACCAGGGTCGGGGGATACTTCACACCGGGCTTCAGGTTGTGCAGCGGGGAGTACTTGATGAGGTTCGCGAAGCCCTCCGCGGTGTCGCTGGACATGTAGTCGCTCTTCCACATCCACCCGATGGTGAAGGTGTGGTACCGCAGCATGTCCATCACTCCCACGGCGGGGAGGCAGGCGCCGAAGAGGTCCGGGCGTTGCGTCATGCAGGCGCCCACCAGCAGGCCGCCATTGGACCCGCCATGGATGGCGAGCTTGGGGGTGCTGGTGTATTTCTCCTTGATGAGCCACTCGGCAGCGGCGATGAAATCGTCGAAGACATTCTGTTTCGTCTCCCGCTTGCCCGCTTCCCACCAGACCTTCCCGTACTCACTGCCACCTCGGAGGCAGGCCACGGCATAAACGCCGCCCATTTCCATCCAGACCTGGGCCACGGGCGAGTAGTTGGGGGACTGGGCGATGTTGAAGCCGCCGTAGGCATAGAGCAGGGTTGGGTTGGTGCCGTCCAGCTTGAGGCCCTTCTTGTAGGCCAGGAACATCGGCACCTTCGTGCCGTCCTTGCTGGGGTAGAAGACCTCCTTGACCTCGTAGTCAGTGGGCTTGACGTCCACCTTGGGCTGGCGGAACACAGTGCTGGTGCCGGTCTTCAGATCGTAGCGATAGAGGGTGGGCGGCTGGTTGTACGAGGTGAAGGTGTAGAAGGTCTCAGTGTCCTCCCGGCGGCCGTTGAAGCCGCTGAGGTTGCCCAGCCCTTCCGCCTTGATCTCCTTGAGGAAGCGGCCCTTCAGGTCATACAGCTTCACGATGTTGAGGGCATCGATCTTCCAGGTGACGGCAAAGGTGTTGCCGAAGAGATCCGCCGCGGCGAGGACGTCGCGCCCCTTCCCTTCCGGGACGAGGTCCTTCCAGGCAGAGGGCTTTGGGTCCTTGAGGTCCACGGCCACGATGCGGTGGCGTGGCGCGCCGGCATCGGTGTGAACGTAGAACGTGTCACCGTCATTGCCGAGGATGGCGTAGGAGCCGTCGTACTGGTCGAACAGGGGCACCACTGGGTTGCCGGCCTTCCGGAGATCCTTCAGGAATATGCGGTTCTTCCGCTCGGTGCCCTGACGCTGGGAGATGACCAGCCAACGGCCGTCGTCGGTCACGTTGGCGCCGAAACCCCAGTCCGGCTGATCGGGACGCTCGTAGACCACCCCATCCTTCTCAACGGGATCACCCAGCTTGTGGAAGAACAGCTTCTGGTTCTTGTAGACAGCGGTGAGGGCCTTGCCGGCCTCCACCTTCGGGTAATCGGTGTAGTAGAAGCCGCTGCCATCCTTCGCCCAGGCATTCACGCCGAGGCGACCGGCCGGGAAGGCGTCGGGCAGGTCCACCCCGGTGGCCACATGGCGCACCTTCCAGGTGCTCACATCAGACCCGCCCTTGGACAGGCTGTAGGCCACGAAGGCGCCATCCTCGCTGAAGCGCATGCCTCCAAGAGACACCGTGCCGTCCTTGCTCAGGGCATTGGGATCGAAGAACACGCGGCCCTTTTCCTCCAGACGCTCCGTGAGGTAGACGACGGCTTGGTTCTGGAGCCCCGAGTTGTAGGAATAGATGTAGTACTTGCCGTGCTTGCTGGGCGCGCCGTATTTCTCGTAGTTCCAGAGGCGGGTCATCCGGGCCTCGATGGCTTTCCGCTCGGCGATCTGCCCCAGATACCTCTGAGTCACTTTGTTCTGGGCCTCCACCCAGGCGGTGGTATCGGCAGAGCGATCATCCTCCAGCCAGCGGTAGGGATCGGCCACCTTGGTGCCGTGATAGTCATCCACCACATCTCCCTTGCGGGTGGCGGGATAGGACAGCGGCGCCTGGGCCACCAGGGCCGTGGCGGCCAGGGCCAGCAGACAGGTTCGAGACAGGGAAAGCGGCATGAAAGGGCCTCCTGATGGACATGGGAAATGCCCTTCAGGATACCTCGTAACACAAGGCTGAATAGAGGCTCAGGGTTTCATGCCCAGATTCTTCACCAGGAAGGCGAAGACATCAGCCCGTTCGGCGATGGCCTTGGCGGTGGGCTTGCCCGCGCCATGGCCCGCGCTGGTCTCGATGCGGGTGAGGATGGGGGCTGGACCGCCCTGGGCCGCCTGCAGCGTGGCCGTGAACTTGTGGCTGTGGGCCGGCACCACGCGGTCGTCATGGTCGCCGGTGGTCACCAGGGTGGGCGGATACTTCACCCCCGCCTTGATGGTGTGCAGGGGCGAGTATTTCATGAGGGTGTCGAAGCCCTCCTTCGTTTCGCTGCTGCCGTAGTCGCTCTTCCAGCCCCAGCCCAGGGTGAACTTGTGGAACCGCAGCATGTCCATGACGCCCACCTCGGGAACCGCCGCGCCGAAGAGGTCGGGGCGCTGGGTGAGGCAGGCCCCCACCAGCAGGCCGCCATTGCTGCCGCCGTTGATGGCCAGCCTGGGGGTGGAGGTCACCTTGTGTGCGATGAGCCACTCGGCGGCGGCGATGAAATCATCGAAGACATTCTGCTTCTTCTCCTTGCGGCCCGCGTCGTACCACTCCAGTCCGTACTCGCCACCCCCGCGCAGATTGGGCATGGCGAAGACGCCACCCATCTCCAGCCAGACCATGCGAGACACCGAGAAGCTGGGGGTGAGCGACACGTTGAAACCACCGTAGCCGTAAAGCAGGGTCGGATTCTGACCGTCCAGCTTCAGGCCCTTTTTGTGCACGAGGAACATGGGAATCTGCGTGCCGTCCTTGCTGGGGTAGAAGACCTGTTTGACCTCGTAGTCCGCGGATTGGAAGGCCACTTTCGGGGTGCGGAAGACCGAGCTCTTGCCGGACTTCAAATCCAGGCGGTAGATGGTTCCCGGGTAGGTGAAGCTGCCGAAGGTGTAGAAGGTTTCCGCATCCTCGCGACGCCCACCGAAGCCACCGGCTGTGCCGAGCGCAGGCAGGGCAAGGTTTCCCGTCTTCTTGCCCTTCAGGTCGAAGAACTCGATGGCCGAATGGGCATCCCGCATCCAGGTGGCCACGAAGCGCCCGCCCACCAGCGACACGGATTCCAGCACATCCTTGCCTTTGGCCTGAGGGATGAGCTCGGTCCACTGGGAGGGATTGGTCTGGCCCTTGGTGATGGCCACCAGACGGTTGCGCGGAGCTCCCTGGTTGGTGGTCACGAAGAACCGGTCGCCCTCGTTGTCCACGATGCCGTATGTGGCGTCCATCTTGTCGAGGAAGGGCTCCACGGGGCTGCCGGGCTTGCTGAGGTCCTTGAGGAAGATGCTGGTTTCGGGATTGGTGCCCTTGCTGCCGTAGATGACCAGCCAGCGGCCATCGTCCGTGACCGAACCACCCAGGTACCACTCGGGCTGGTCGGGGCGCTGGTAGACGAGCGCATCTTCGGACTGGGGTGTGCCCAGCTTGTGGAAGCAGAGCATGTGGTTGTTGTTCACGCCCGTGAGCGCTCCGCCCTCCTTGGGAGCTTCGTAGCGGCTGTAATAGAAGCCGCTGCCATCCTTCAACCAGGAAGCGCCGCTGGCCTTGGACCACTGGATGTCGTCGGAGAGATCTTTCCCTGTGGCCACGTCGCGCACTTTCCAGGTCTGCCAGTCGGAGCCAGCCACGGACACGGAATAGGCCATGAGGCGCCCATCCTCGGTGAGGCTGATGCCGCTTAGGGCCACCGTGCCATCCTTGCTGAGCGTGTTCGGATCGAGCAGGATCCGGCCCTTGGCTTTGGGGTCCTCCGTGACAAACAGGACAGCCTGATTTTGCAGCCCGGTATTGTACGAGTAGAAGTAGCGCTTGCCGCGCTTGAAGGGGGCGCTGAACTTTTCAAAATCCCACAGCTTCGTGATCCGCGCCTGAATCTTCGCCCGCTGCGGGATCTGCTCCAGATAGCCGAAGGTGACCTTATTCTGGGCCTCCACCCAAGCCTTGGTCTCCGCGCTGTTGTCGTCCTCCAGCCAGCGGTAGGGATCGGCCACCTTGGTGCCGAAGAAGTCATCCACCACCTCGGCTTTGCGCGTCGGTGGATAGGTCAGGGGAGATTGGGCGGCAAGGGCGGTGGCGATGACGAGAGCCATGGGAATGATCCTCATAGAACGGGCCTCCAAACGGGTTGCCATCTTCCCACTTCCTGCGGTCCAAGCCTAGCCGTGCAAGCCGGGACGCTTGGTGGTAGGGTGCCTGCATCCCTGGAGGTCTCATTTGGTCCCGCCATCCGGCAAGAAGGTCTTCGTCCTCGACACGAACGTCCTCCTGCATGACCCGAACTCCATCCTCCACTTCCAGGAACACGATGTGGTGCTGCCCATTGTGGTCATTGAGGAAGTGGATCACTTCAAGAAGGACCAGACGGAAGTCGGCCGCAACGCCCGCACGGTTTCGCGCCTGCTGGATCGCCTGCGCGCCACCGGCAGCCTCAGCCGGGGCGTGCCCCTGGACGGGGGCGGCACGCTCAAGGTGGATGTGGCGGCTCACAACCTGGACATCGGCATTCTGTCCGCAGACAAGCACAAAGCCGACAACCAGATCCTGGCCTGCGCCCGGGAGCTGCTGCACACCTGCAAGGATCGCGTCGTCCTGGTCACCAAGGATACGAACCTGCGCATCAAGGCCGACGCCATCGGCGTACAGGCAGAGGACTACACCACCGACCGGGTGGAGATGGATGAGCTCTACACCGGCCACAAGTCCTGGGAAGTGGATCCCGCGAAAGTGGACCTGCTCTATGACGGTGGCCTCAAACCCGATCCCGAGCTGAACCTGAACCCCAACCAGTTCCTTACCCTGGTGGATCAGACCAACCCCAGTCACACCGCCCTGGCCCGGTTCATGGCCAGCGAGGGAATCCTGCGGCCCGTGCGGCGCATGGAGTCCTACCCTTGGGGCATCAAACCCCGCAACCGTGAACAGCAGTTCGCCCTGGAGCTGCTGCTGGATCCCACGGTCCAGGTGGTGACCCTGCTGGGCAAGGCCGGTACGGGCAAAACCCTGCTGGCCATCGCCGCGGGCCTGCAGATGGTGGTGGATGACGAGTCCTACGACAAGATCCTCGTGAGCCGCCCGGTCATGCCCATGGGTCGGGATCTGGGCTACCTGCCTGGGGACATCAGCGAAAAGCTGCGGCCCTACATGCAGCCCATCTACGACAACCTCGAGTTCATCGTGGGGGCGAACACCGAAGCCCGGAAGCGCACCACCATGACCGCCGGACAGCTGGAGGAGGCTGGCTACCTCAGCGTCGAACCCCTCACCTACATCCGGGGTCGCAGCATCCCCAAGCAGTACCTGGTGGTGGACGAGGCCCAGAACCTTACACCCCATGAGGTGAAGACCATCCTCACCCGGGCTGGCGAAGGCACCAAGGTCATCTTCACGGGGGATCCGCACCAGATCGACAATCCCTACGTGGACGCCAGCACCAACGGCCTCAGCTTCCTGGCTGAGCACTTCAAGCATCTCGATATTTCGGGCCACGTCACCCTGCAGAAGGGCGAACGCAGCAAGCTGGCCGAGCTGGCAAGCAACCTCTTGTAGGAGAACGTGATGGCGGATGGATCCTGGGACAACGGCGGCCACGGTCTACCGGCCAAGGCGGGCTTGCCTCTTTGGGGCAAGATTGCCCTCGGCTGCGGGATCGCCTTCCTGGTCCTCCTGGTCACCTGCGTAGGTGCAGGCGCTTTCTTCGTCAATAAGATCAAGAAGGATCCCGAGGGCTTCAAGCAGAAGGCCATGAACGTGGTGGCCGACAAGATGCGTCCGGACTGGGAGGACTTCCGGGTGGTCGTGGAACAGCTGCGCACCCCCGAGGGTTGCCAGGCGCTCTATGCCGCCAGCCCTGCCCTGGCGAAAACCTGGCCCACTGAATCAGCGTTCCTGGAGGCGGCCTCCCGCTGGCACAAGGAGGTGGTCTCCGCCCCGGACCTCACTCCGGATGTCATGGAGCACGGTGGACTGCAGATCAACCACCAGTTCGGCGGCCAGGTGCACGTCGGCTGGAGTCCGAAGTCCGGCCGGAGCATCTACGTCACCTTCGAAGGTGCGCGAAAGCCTGGGGATAGGGCCCCCAGGCGCATCGTCGAATTGGACGTCCGCTAGGGTCTGTTTTCAAATTCCGCGGCACCGCGACTGAGGCCATCCGGGCGCCCTGCGGCGTCAGGGCCCTTAAACGATGAACCACATCGCCCTGCGGGCCCTTCCCTCTCGGTATCGCCTGCGGCGATACACGAGACAAACTGAATACTGCGGTGCATCCCGCATGGCCTCGGTCGCGGTGCCGCGGAATTTGAGAACAGACCCTAACCGTTCCGCATTGAGCCTGCACGGTTTTTCAGCCAAGATGCAGTCATGACTGCATCTTCTGGATCCGTATCTGAAGCCTTGGCTCTGCTCACGAAGGGCACAGTGACCTGCCACAAGGTCGAGCAGCTCGAAGCGAAGCTCAAGGAAGGCCGGCCCTTGCGCATCAAGGCGGGCTTTGATCCCACGGCGCCGGATCTACACCTGGGCCACGGGGTGCTCATCCGCAAGATGGCCCAGTTCCAGAAGCTCGGACATGAGGTCACTTTCCTCATCGGCGACTTCACGGGGTTGATCGGCGATCCCACCGGCAAGAAGGCCACGCGTCCCCCACTCACACGCGAGGAAGTGCTGGCCAATGCCGAGACCTACAAGGCCCAGGTCTTCAAGATCCTGGATCCCGAGAAGACCAAGGTCCGCTTCAACAGCGAGTGGCTGGGCAGCATGGTGGGCGAGCAGTGGATTCGTCTGGCCTCCCGGTTCACCGTGGCCCAGATGCTCGAGCGAAACGACTTCGCCAAGCGCATGGAGGCCCGCGAGCCCATTGCCCTCCATGAGCTGCTCTACCCCCTGACCCAGGCCTATGATTCCGTCGCACTCGAGGCCGATGTGGAGCTCGGCGGCAACGACCAGCTCTTCAACCTCATGCAGGGCCGCATTCTCCAGGAGGCCTCGGGCCAGAAGCCCCAGGTGGTGCTCACCGTTCCCCTGCTCCTGGGCCTGGATGGCATCGAGAAGATGTCCAAGTCCCTGGGCAACTACATCGGCTTCATGGAAGATCCCGACACCCAGTTCGGCAAGGCCATGAGCGTGAGCGACACCCTCATGTGGGATTGGTACCTGCTACTCACGGATCAATTGCCCGCCGAGATCGAAGCCCTCAAGCAGGGCCACCCCATGGATGCCAAGAAGGCCCTGGCCCGACAGATCGTGGCCGATTTCCACGGCGGTGCCGCGGGTCGGGACGCCGAGGAGCGCTGGATCCGGCGTTTTTCCGAGCGTAGCCAGGAGCAGGCCCCGGAAGTGGCCGTTCCGGCCACGGAGGGGGAGGTTCAGCTGTCCCGCCTCTTGGTGGAACGGGGCCTGGCCACCAGCCGCAAGGAGGCCGAGCGCCTCATCGGCCAAGGCGCGGTGAGCCTGGATGGGCAGAAGGCCGCCGATCCAGCCATCAAGGTAGCTCTCCAGTCCGGCCAGTCCCTCTTGGTGAAGGTAGGCAAACTCAAGCTCGAACGATGGGTGGTCACATGAGCCTTCCGGCCCTTAAGGATCTGTTCACCAGGCGCCGAGCCCGTGCGACCGGCCTGTGGCGGTTGGGGCAGGAGCCTAATCGCACCGTGTTCATGGAGGCTGGGGATATCGTCTTCGCCGCCAGCACCCACCCCCATGACCGTTTGACCCATCTGTTGGTGGAGCGGAGCAAGATCACCCAGGCCCAGCTCGACTACGCCATGTCCAGCCTCAACCCGGCCATGTCGATCGGCAAAAACCTCATCGAAATGGGTTTCATCACCCAACGGGATCTGCTGGACGTCGCCCGGGCCCAGGTGGAGCGGGTGGTTTGGGGCAGCATGGCCTCCACGGACCTGGCCCCAGCCTTTGAGGAGAAGGACCTGGATGCCACCACGGTCCGCCTTCCCTTCGACACCGCCGCCATGCTGCTATCGGGGGTCCTCAACCTGCAGGACCGTGAGCGGGTCTTGGAAGAACTCGGCCCCCTGAACCAGGTGGTGGTCCTGGAAGGTCGCCGCCATCAGGAACTCACCCTGCCCCCGGATCTGGCCAAGTTGCCTGCCGTTCTCGATGGCAGCCGGACCCTGATGGAACTGAGCCGAGAATCGAGCATCGAACCCTTCCGCTTGGGTGCCTTCGTCCTGTTCCTTCGGGAAATGGGTTGGGCGCGCCTCCACGAACTACCCCCCCTGGATCGGCGGGCCCTGGAACTGGCCCTGGAGCCCTCCGAACCTGCGATGACACCGACCCTCCCCGAACCCGATCCCGCCCCACAACCGTCCCTGTTTGCAGAGATCCACGCCAGCCAGCACCCCACCACCAACCTGGAGCACCTTTCCGAAGCGCTGGATCAACTGGGACCAGAGGACGAGCTGGAGGATCCCTTCCCGCCCAGGTCGGAGCCCCCGTTGCCGGCGGAACCCGCCCTGCCCATCCACCATGAGGCCGAAGGCAGCACCGAACTCCCGGATCCTCCCGCCCCCCTCATAACCGAAGACATTGCTCCGGCTAAATCACGACGTCCATTGATCCTGATTCTCCTGCTGGTGCTCGCCGTGGGTCTCTGGGCAGGCATCAGCCGGTTCAGACGTCCCAGAAGCATCGCTTCGACTCCACCCAAGACGGCCGAGGTCACGCCAACGACCAAACCCCCAGTCCCGGCCCTGGAAACGGCCATACCCACCCCCACCCCAGAACCCGAAAAGAAACCCGAACCGAAGGCCAGCGAGCCGGAAGCCCCGAAGCCTGTAGCTCCACTCCCCCCTCAGAAACCACAACCTCCCGCGGTTCCTTCCAAGTCTGAACGGCTCCAGACCATCGCCCAAGGCGACTGGAACCGTGCCGTGGCCCAGGGGGCGATCCAGCGGAAGGCCCTAATCGGGCGCTGGACCCTCCGTCTCGAAATCGCCTGCCAGGGCAATACGATCCAGCATGCGGCGGACCTCTTGAAAGGTCAGGATCCGGATCTTTTCCTGGTGCCCATGACCATGCGTGACGGGCGAACCTGCTATCAGATCTTCCTTGGCTCCTACGGATCAGAGCCTGCCGCCAAGGAAGCGGCCAAAAAGCTGCCTCCACCGTTCCTGGCTGAAGGGAACCGGCCCAAGCCCTTCAGGGTGGCCCAGATTGTGGATCGGCAGTAAATCTAAACGCAACTATTCCTCAATATATCATTGTTTTAATTAGCGGCCCTTTACAAACGGTCTACGCTCGACCATACTTTATATGTATACGAGCTGGTTCATTAAATATGACCACCTGATCTTTGTGGAGTCCAATGCCGTCACCCTTCCATCCCACCAATTGGAGTCAGGCTTGCGTGTCTTGGATCCACGAGATCCAGATCGCCTTCGATCCTCCAGTCCCGGTGGAGCCAGGTAGAGGCGGGTTCCTGCGATTGATGCGCTGGAGCACGCCCCGGGTGGCGACTCTGGTGATCCTGAGTTTCACCCTTCACTGCACCCGCCCACCGGTTTATCTCTCCTCCTCGAATACGACCACTCGGAACGGAGTGTCGCCCCACGACGCCCAGGCCTATGTGGAAGAAGGAACGGCCAGCTGGTACGGCGGCAACGATGATGGCTTCGCCGGCCGGCCTACGGCCAGTGGGGAAATTTTCGATCCGGAACAATTCACGTGCGCCCACCGAACGCTGCCCTTGGGCAGCTTCGTGGAGGTGGAAAACCTGCAAAACCACAAGCGGGCCATCCTTCGGGTCAATGACCGCGGCCCCTTTATCAAGGGCAGAATCCTGGATCTCTCCAAACGCGGCGCCCAGGATCTGGGCTTTCTCGGCCATGGCACCTCCCAGGTTCGGTTGCGGTCTGTGGACGCCATGGGCCTCCCGACCGCCCTGGATCCAACCGGAAACCAAGCCGACCCCTTCGTCGTGCAGGTGGCTTCACTTTCAGATCCCAAGAATATCGAAACACTTACACGCGAACTTGAAAACACCTTCGGAGTGGTCACCCTGCAAAGTGCCGTCTCCCGGAGTGGCCTATCCGTCAAACGGGTTCGGGTTGGCAGCTACACGACCCGTCAGGACGCCGAACAGGCCGCCGAACAGATCACCAAGCTGCTTAAGGACCGTGGTGTCG
>Ga0302323_100004953_pt1 | contig 10871 bp, 8 predicted proteins | sample Fen_T0_3_FD_201950 | JGI IMG/M metagenome (GOLD analysis project Ga0302323, IMG submission 201950) | Peat permafrost microbial communities from Stordalen Mire near Abisko, Sweden - Fen_T0_3 | ecosystem: Environmental > Terrestrial > Soil > Wetlands > Permafrost | place: Sweden: Abisko... | reverse complement strand
GCTTGTAGTCGAGCGCCTGCATGGTCTTGGCATAGAGGATGGCGTCCGTCGTGTAGGAGATCATGATGACGACGTCGGGCTTCTTGTCCTTGAGCTGCAGCACCTGGCTCTGCACATCGGTGGCGTTGACCGCGTAAGAGATGTCCAGCGCGATCGCGAGGCCCTTGTCCTTGAAGGCCTGGGTGATGGTGTTGGCGACCGAGGTGCCATATTCGGTGTTGTCATGCACCAGGGCGACGCTGTCGGTCTTGGCGCCCGCCGCCTTCATCTCGGCGAGGAACTCCGAGTAGATTTTCGCGAAATCGGTGGCGACCGGAGTCACCCGGAAGAACCATTTGAATCCGCGCTCGGTGAGATTGGCCGCGACCGATTCGCCGTTGACGAAGGGAATGCCGTATTTCTCCGCGATCGCGCTCGCGGTGAGCGTGATGCCGGACTGGTAGGCGCCGGTCAGCGCCACCACCTTCTCCTCGGTGATCAGGCGCAGCGTCTGGTTCTGACCCGTGGCAGGGCTGCCCTGGTTGTCGGCGAAGGAGACCTCGACCTTGGCACCGCCGAGGCCGGCCAGGCCGGCATTCTTCGCCAGCGGGAAATCGCCAAGCTCCGGATGGGCGTTGTTGATGATGTCCATCGCCACCTCGATGGCGAATTTCGCGTGGATGCCGGCGCTGGCCGCGCCCCCGGTCATCGGGAACACCGCCCCGATCTTGACCACTTTGTCCTCGGCCGACGCCGCGCCCGCCATAACGACCGACAGCGCGGCAGCGCCCAGCAGCTTCAGAACATGATTGAATGCCATGTGGTTTCCTCACCCAAAGGACCGCCCGATTCCCGGGTCTGTCCGAGGGCCGTCGTGGCGACGGCCCGTTGATCTTGTTGTTGCCGGCAAACATGGCATGCGAGGTAGGATGGGGCAAGCAACCCCAAGCTTCCGGTAAATGAAGGCTTCCGGTAGCCGAAGGCCGACCGTCAAACCCGGCCGCCACCCGCCGCGGCTTGAACCGTCCTCGCCAGCACAATCAACGCGGTGGCGGCGGAGAAGCGCAGCGCGCGCTTGCCAACCCGGCCCCCGAACGAGTAGAAGGACCGCCTGAACGAAGCGAACTGTTCGGGGCGGTCAAACCGCTTCATGATTCCCGCCCAAGGCGTTCGAATCAAAGAACAAATTCGCATCTTGGGGAATGGTGTAACGGTAGCCTAGCGGGTTCTGGGCTAAGCCAATGATATCCCTAACGCGGTTTTGCAATGCCACTCCGTTTTGGTCCGGCTATTTCCGGCCATTTCTGAGCAGTTTGAGAAACTCTTAAACGAGGCGGGATAGACCTAAGTCTGGCCCCTCGCACGTCGCCGCGAGCCGCAGCGAGTGGGCGGTGTCGATCAGCAGAGCCTGCAAGGCTCTCAAGCTTGACCGATCGACCTACGACTACGATCCCATCGCTCAGGTCAGGATGCCCTCGAAGGGATCTGCCATGCCCGCGCTCGCTACGGCTGTCGCCGTATTCATATCGTTATTCGTCGCGATGGCTGCCATCAAGGCTAGCACAAGACGCGCCGCGTCTATCGCGAACATAGATGATCACTGGCCGACGACACGGACGAACGAGACCTGGGCGACGGGCTTCGTGCAAAACCAATTGGCGACGGACGCAGGCTTCGCGTGCCCATGATCGTCGACATCTTTTCTCGCCTATCGCCGGCGCATTTCGACGTTCACCCCAATCAGGTCACGGCCTGGAAATCGCAGCTTGAGGGCAGCCTTCCGAGGTTTTCGGATCTGGCGGCGGGGCACCGGCCATCCCCGCGATCGATGTGAAGTCGCTCCATGCCAAGATCGGAGAGCTGACCAAGGCGGGATTGCTGAGCGCAAAGCGATGATCGACCGTGAGCACGATCTGCCGATCACCAGGCAGGCAGAGATTTTGAAGGTCAGCCGCGGCAGCGTCTACTATCTGCCGCGGCCGGTTTCTTCGGCCGACCTCGAGATCAGCTCGATCGGCTGCACCTGGATTATCCCTTCGCCGGTTCGCGAATGCTGCGAGGCCTGCTCGGTCTGCAGGGGTGCAAGGTCGGCCGCCGGCATGTGAAGACGCTGATGCGGCGGATGGGGATAGAGGCGCTCTATCGTCGTCCGCGCACCACCACGCCCGAGCCCGGCCACAAGATCCATCCGTATCTGCTGCGCGGCCTGGAGATTGCGCGGCCGAAGCAGGTCTGGGCCATGGGTATCACGTTCATTCCGATGTCTCACGGCTTCGTCTATCTCGCCGTGGTGCTCGACTGGGCAACGCGTCGTGTTCTGTCGTGGCGGCTGTCGGTCACAATGGAAGCAGCGATCTGCGCCGAGACGCTGGAGGATGCTCTCGCACGTCACGGCAGGCCGGACATCTTCAACACCGACCAGGGCTTGCAGTTCACCGGTGCGGCCTTTACCGGCCTCCTCGCCGACAACGGCATCGCCATAAACATGGACGGCAAAGGGGCTTGGCGGGACAACGTCTTCGTTGAACGGCTGTGGCGTAGCGTCAAATACGAGGAGGTCTATCTGCGAGCCTACGAAACCGTCGGTGAGGCGCGACGCTCGATTGGTCGATATCTTGACTTTTACAATGCCCGTCGTCCGCATTCGAGCCTTGACGACCGCACCCCGGATCAAGCCTACTTCGATCTTCCACCGCTCCGCGCGGCGGCCTAACCCCGGAAGAGGCTCCACTTATCGACGCGGAATTGTTGTTCAGACAACCGGGACCGGCTCTCAATCATGAAAAGGTCGCGGAAAACGCGTCCAGTGGCGGCATAGTTCGCTGCAACTAAGCCGAGGTTCTAAGTAGTCAAATCAGACGCACCTCTCTCACGATCTTCGACAAACATATGGCACGGGAGCGCATCGGATCGAACTGCGATCAGACTTTTGTCACGCCGTCGACCGTGCCGTCAGGAAAAACTCGCTCGCGGTGCATCTCACGTCCAGCTTCGTCAAAGACTAGGACACAGAGATGAGGGTCGCTGATACGCGAATCGTTTCTCAATTTAAGCGATATTGTCTTGCTGTGTTCAATCGCCTGGGACGGCACCGCGAACCGTAGTCCTATCCTATCTTGCAATGGAATACCGTTCTTGAGATCAAAGTAATATGTCTTCATGCAAGCCACGCGAAAAGGTCTGAAAATCAGCATCTTTCGCTTTTGATCGAACTACCGAATGCGGTTTTTTCGGTAGCCAGTTTCACTTTGAGAAAGAAACGCGCCACCTAACCAACTATGCCGCCTTTGGCCGAATTGCTGATTGAGATCGTCAGTCGCGGCGATGGTCTCTGAGAAGATCGCGAATCAAGAGATAGCTTTACAAACTTACACGGAGCTGACAATGCGAGCACTTCGGCTCGCCCCGTTTACGAAAAATGGTGCAGCGGTATCCAGTGGGGATGCCAATCAAACTTGCTGAGCGGAGAAACTTAGGTTCGCTATCAGCGGAGGAGATGAAGCAAGGAAGTTGATCGCTATCCTCTTATTGGAATGCTCCAGCGCGCGTTGCGCTGTAAACTCTCGGAACAACAAAGCGAGCACAATGTCAGAGCGGACGCTTGGCTGTCGAGACCATCCATCGGCCGCACTTTCTTTTTTAGCGACAGCGCCAGCAGATCCAGATCGGTTTAGCCGATCGCCAGTCTACCTATTCCTTATCAGTCACAGAATACTGTTTGCCTATGATCGGCCGCTTTGCACTAATTGAATTTCGGCCGTTGAACATCGGCGCTTGCAGCTGAAGATTTTCAACGCGGATCTAACTTGCGCGCTACCATCTCGACTTCAACCGCCGGCCTCTGCTGGAAATAGGTTTCGGACTCCACAGCGCCGCGACAGTTCCGGCCTTTGGCGATTTGGAAAGGGTTACCCATAGTCTGCCTCGCGACGGCACAGCTTCAGGTACCGAAAAGGCCAAACAGCAAAGGCCGTGCCGGAATCAGCTCCCGTCCAAAACGGATTGATGATCGCTGGTACCAGGCTCAAGGTGGCGCCAGAAGCGGGGGTATTTGTGATGGGGCGACAATACCAGCCTAACGACCCGAAGCTTCCTGTCGTGCCACTCAATTAAAATCTTATTGCAAAGACGGCAAACCGCCTGCCCCGGCTCGCTCTCGGCCACGGCTGACTCTGCCACCATGTACTCCGCTCCGCAGCCGAAGCAAACCACGTCTGAAATCAACATCGCCCTGGATGCTACCACAGGCGGCTGCACGCGTCCATTGAACGACCAAGCAATCCACGCCGTCAGATTTAAGCTACCGCATCATTCCTCGACCCAGGGCAACCTATTGGTTTCTCTAACAGAACGCCGGGCGCGGGGCGCCGTCCCCGCGACCCACGACTAGCCGCCATCATCACGCGGTCAATTGCGATTGTTTTCGTAGTATAGCCATCCGGTAGCGATGGTCGTGGGCTAGGCAACGCACGCCTCGATGTCTATTCCCATCGTACGTGCCGACTGGATCCAAGAGGTCCGTTTGGGATAGGGAACACACCTATACGCTGCCTGCGGCGATGTCTATGAAGCGGGTACCCCCCATCAAAAAAGCAAAATGTACGCGCGACGCGGATGACCGCTAATCTAATATGCCTCGTCTTAGCAGGTTCGCTGTCTTTGCAGATTAGCTCGACATCGGCGTTACTGGTTTGCCGAGAAGAGAGAGGAGAGGCGAACCTCTCCTCCCGCGACGCCTAACTCTTGATGTCAGCCGACCAGGTCTGTTCGATCAGTTTGACCACGGGCTCCGGCATTGGTATGTAGTCGAGCTCTTCGGCCATTTTGTCACCCTTGGCGAAGGCCCATTTGAAAAACTTGAGAGCAGCGGCTGTCGCAACCTTGTCCGCAGGTTCCTTATGCATCAAGATGAAGGTCGCCGCGGTGATTGGCCAGGATGCTTCGCCCGGCTGGTTAGTCAGGATCAGGTAGTAACCGGGCGCCTTGGCCCAGTCCGCGTTGGAGGCCGCCGCCTGGAATGCCGCGATGGTCGGCTCAACCGTCTTGCCGGCCTTATTGATCATCGCGGTGTAGGTCAGCTTGTTCTGCTTGGCATAGGCGTATTCGACGTAGCCGATCGAATTGTTCTGTTGACCGACATTGGCCGACACCCCCTCGTTACCCTTGGCGCCAACCCCAGCAGGCCATTCGACCGTAGTGCCGAAGCCGACTTTCGCCTTCCAGTCCGGACTCGCCTTCGAAAGATAGTCCGTGAAATTGAAGGTCGTTCCTGACCCGTCCGAACGATGCACCACAGTGATCGCGGCCGACGGCAGCGACGCCTTGGGATTTAGCTTCTTGATCGCGGGATCGTCCCACTTCGTGATCTTGCCAAGAAAGATATTGGCAAGGGTCTCGGCGTCGAAGGTGATTTCTCCTTGCTTGATGCCTACGAGATTAACGACGGGAACTATGGCGCCCATCACCATCGGCCACTGGATCAGGCCGTCCTTTTCGAGCTGGGCGGGCTCGAGCGGCATATCCGACGCACCAAACGTGACGGTCTTGGATCGAATTTGCTCGAGACCCGCGCCCGACCCGATCGACTGGTAGTTCAACTCGCTGCCCGTCTCTTTCTTATAGGCCGCCGCCCATTTCGAATAGACCGGGTACGGGAAGGTCGCGCCTGCGCCGGTGATCTCCGCTGCAAATGCAGATGACGAGGCGGCAACCAAGGCGACAGCGACGATTGTCCTGGTGAAATTCACTTGTATCTCCCTCTGCTGAGTGAAGCGCAATGACGCGCAGCTCGCGTCAACAAAGGACACTTCTGCATCACCACGAAAGAACCATCTGTATTGTTTTGACCAAGCCGGACAAATCTATTTTTGGCCACGAAGAGGTCATGTCACTAGTACGTCATACCCGGCAGTCCAGATGAGATGTTCTTCACGCTCAACTGTTCGTCGGTCTCGGCGCCGGCGCCCTCTCTGGCCGCATCCTGAGCACTATTCGCAAACGATAGTTCGTAACGCATTCGCATCGCGAAGGTAGCAATCACCGCCTGTCGGACGACCAGATATATTATTGGCCGATACAGAGGACACCTGAAGATGCGGAAACACTCAAGACCTGAGACCAAGACTGCGGACGAATCCGCTGCCGAAAATGAGCCTTCGACAGCTCCGAACGGATCTGGCGAACTTCTCTCGAAACTCGATCACGTCGAGTCGCAGGTGCGGCGCGCGGCTGAGAAGACGCTTCATTTCTGGGACGAGGCGATTGCCGATCGCTCCTTCCTCCCGGCGGCGATCAATCTTGCCAACTACCTTGCACTGCGCCGGCTGGATCTCGGCGAAATTCAGTCCGCTCTCACAGAACTGGGTCTGTCTTCGCTAGGTCGTAGCGAGAGCCACGTCGCAGCGACACTCCAGGCCGTCCGCGCCTCGCTGGCACGAATTACCGGTGTCTCGGGCGTGGCCTACCCCAAATTCGGAGCCTGGACTGAGGGCCACAACTTGTTGGCGCTGCGCAAGCGCGAACTCTTTGCCGCTATCGGGGCAGCCCCAGCCATCATGGTGACAATGCCAGCTGAGGCCGCAACGGATCGCAATCTCGTCCAAAGCCTCGTGGATGCAGGCATGAATTGCGCCCGCATCAACTGTGCTCATGACGATCCGGAAGTATGGCAAGCGATCATCACCCATGTCAGAAGTGCCGCGACCGAACTTGGCCGCGAGTGCCGCATCCTGATGGATATCGGCGGACCCAAGTGTCGAATTCAGTCGATTTCGCCAAGAAAGCCGAAGCGGCTTCACGTCGGCGATCGCTTCCGAGTGCTAAGTGAGCCGGAAGCGGCGCACGGCGGCTCAACGCCGGCCATCACGATCAGTTTTCCGGAAGTGGTTGGCCGCCTGGAAGTCGGTTCCCTCATCTGGATCAATGACGGCAAAATCCGCGGGCGCGTGGTCGAGCCTGCCGCGGGCGGTTGGACGGTGGAGGTCGTTGGTGCCAGAGAGAAAGGCGAGAAGCTTCGGCTCGAAAAGGGCGTCGATATGCCGGGCGTCGACCTGGACCTTCCACCACTGTCGTTAGACGATCTTCGCGATCTGGATTTCGTCGCGGCCAATGCGGACCTGGTCGGCTTCTCGTTCGTGCAGAGGCCTTCGGACATCCTGCTGCTGGACAAGCATCTGGCGGACCGGTTACCTGGCAAACCGCTGCCGTCACTTGTCCTGAAAATCGAAACAGCCATAGCGGTCCAAAACCTCCCGCGGCTCATCGTTCAGGCGGCGGGTCGCCGTCCCGTCGCAATCATGATCGCGCGGGGCGACTTGGCCGCGGCGCTCGGATTTGGCCGCATGGCCGAGATTCAGGAAGAAATGCTCTGGCTTTGCGAGGCGGCTTGCGTCCCCGTAGTCTGGGCGACACAAGTTCTCGACGATCTGGTGCGCGACGGATTGCCGAGCAGGGCCGAAGCGACCGACGCTGCGATGGCGCAGCGCGCCGAATGCGTGATGCTCAACAAGGGACCACATCTGGTCGGGGCCATCCACTTCCTTGCCGATATCTTCGCCCGCATGGATCGCCACCAAATCAAGAAGTCCGCTCGACTTGGGCCTTTGCACTCCTGGCCATCCGCCAGTCTGAGGCTGGATTCTTAAACGGCGAACGGTCTCCGTTATGCCGTGGAGCGAAGCCGGCGTTTCGAGAGATGCCGCGCGGCTGACCGCTCGCACGGGTGGCGCTCGCCGGAGCGCAAAGGCTCCGGCGAGCATTTCGATTGCAAAACTCCTCGATGGATCAGTTGTATAAGAACTGGGGCATCGCCTTGAGCTGATCGGCAGTGAGGTTGACGACAGCGTGATCCGGGTACCACTGTTCGTTGGCACTGCGGGCTGGCCTCGCAGTGGTAGCGGCACCTGTCGTTGCCTGAGGTAAGGCGTCAGCGTTCTTCGTTGAAGCCGTTGACGTCTGCGTGCTCGACGCCGTTTTCGTTTCGACAGGCTGGTCGACGAACTTCAGCTGATCGAAGTTGACCGCAACCATGCGCTCTCCAACCCCGAGAAACCCTCCGACACCGAGAATCGCTGTCTGGATCTTGCCGGTCTGATCGACCAGAAGCTCGGAAATGTCGCCGAGCTTTTCATTGTTCTGGTTATAGACGTCGAGACCGATCATCTTATAGATCCGCCATTGCCCCCTGTAGGCCTGATTGACGTTGGTTGAGCTGACTTCGGTCCGTGTCGTTGTTGTCGTTGTTTCCGCCATCGCCGTCCTGGCCAACAATGCGGCTGCGATAGCTCCGAGGACGATGAATTTTGACTTCATTGTGTTGCTCCGGAATAAGCCTGCTCATGACCCTGAGGAGGCGTTCAAGCGTGAGGTGTAGCAGCTGTACTGCCGGCCTTGTTCGCTTCGGAGCAACTACTCCTCGGAACATCGATTGTTCCTGTGCAGAGATATATCTTCTGAGTGACACTCCTCATCCAACTAACATTCGCTTGTTGCGATGCCGTCGCAGCGACCGAAGGGTCATACCGCCATGATACAGTGGTAACATAGGAACAACGGCGCACCTTTTCGCTCCACTTCGCAGTCGGCAGCGCAGATTAACTTTGGCGGATGAGCAATATTGACCGTCGACCCGCGAGCGCCTGTGCAATTTTGCGTCGACCATGCGTGTCAAGGGGCGTTGAAACGAGCAGGTCCACGTTTCCACCGGCTCCCGGCGACGGCGCGCACCTGCCGCTTGATCCACTCATCAGGTGCGCGGGACCCCGACGGAGCTGACAGAAGCCACAATGGCCATGCCACCCGATCAGGCGGATGGACAACTCGTTGACGACTCTGCTCGAGAATTCGACTGCGGCGTTTCGTCATAGACGGGCGGCGCGCGTGTCGTGGTGATCGCCAACGAGCGGTCCAATGCCGGCTTCGAGGTTGCCGTGAGGCTGTCAGACGTTGTCGCTCGATCCTCGGATCGCGACGGTCGCCTCGAAACCGACCCGGCATCTCGCCTAGATATGTTTAACCAAAGCTGCCGTGCACATAATCGCGTGTCCTCTGGTCGTGCGGATTGACCAACAGCCGTGCGGTCGCGTCGAATTCGATGAGCTCGCCGAGATACATAAAGGCCGCGAAGTCGGACAAGCGCGCCGCCTCTTGTATGTTGTGGGTCACAATCACGATCGTATGGTCATGCCTCAATTCCCCGATCAGGTCCTCGATCTTCGCGGTGGAGAGCGGGCCGAGGGCCGAACACGGTTCATCGAACAAGATGACTTCCGGCAGCTCGGCCAAAGCACGGGCGATGCACAGGCGTTGCTGCTGTCCGCCGGACAGGCTGAGCGCGCTCGATGTCAAGATATCCTTCACTTCGTCCCAGATCGCGGCGCGCGTCAGCGCGGTCTCGATCCTCGTGTCGAGATCGCGACGCCGCAGCTTCGAATAGGGCGTGATCGCAAGAGCGATATTGTCATAAATCGACATTGGAAACGCGGTCGATACCTGAAAGACCATGCCAATCCTGGATCGCAGCGAATTCAAGTCTTGACCGGCGCGCAAGATGTCCAAGCCGTCAAGCAAGACCTCGCCGTCGGCGCGCTGATCTGGATACAGACCATAGATTCGATTCAGCACGCGCAGCAGCGTCGATTTTCCGCAACCGGAAGGCCCGATGATGGCGGTCACCTTGTTCGCATAGAGCGTCAGACAGATATCCTTCAAGGCCTGATTGTCGTCATAGTAGAAATTGAGATGGTTGATGGATCTTTTCAGTCAAATGAGATGCGTCGATCGCTGCATGTTTGACGCTGGGAGCAGCGATAATGAGCGGGACGTTCATGACTTCCCTCATCTCTAGTGTGGCCAAATGCCGGGACGTGACCAACACCGCATTTTCGGTATTGGCGTCAATTCCGCCAATACTCAGTAGAATGCCTCGCAGCTAGAGTCGGAAACTACTCAGCCAAAAACGCCGCGCCCCACTGCTCAGACTGTCTTGCCGCCGTCACATCCAGGCACTAAAGCGCAGCATGTCTTGGTTGTACTGGCCGGTTGCACGCGGCAAGTCGTTAAACGCAGACCAATCAGGCCGGAGCCTGTGAACACAGACGTAAGCAGACTCCGCCAAGTCGCGTGAGCGGCGGCTCCGCGATGCCGCGATCGGGCCTTAACATGGGCACTGCCTTCATCTGCTTCTGCCGATTTACAGCTCTTATCTCAAAGATATCGCGTCGGCCTGCGAAGGCACACAAATGACACGCGCTCTCGTCATTCTATGTTGCTTCTGTTTGATCCTTATCGGGGGCTATCTTGCCTTCAGCAGGTGGGCCGTTCGCCATGAGACTCTGGCTCTCTTCGACGTCGCCCGCGACCGCGCGATTTCTCTGGAGATTACGGTTCTAAGAGATTCTGAACTGAGAGCCGGCATGGGCCTCATCAGGCTTCCGGTCGCCGTCATCAGCCATGGCAACACGGTGAGGAACACCGAGTATTCCTTTCTCGCGAATGTTCTGGCTGCGCGCGGCTATCTCGTCGTCAGCATCCAGCATGACTTGCGGACCGACGCTCCGCTCGTGACCGAACCCGGCGAGCTTTATGCGGGCCGCCTGCCGGCGTACCAGCGCGCCGAAAAGACAATTTTCTTTACAATCAGCGAGATGAAAAAAATCCAGCCGAACGCCGATTACGGACGCCTGACGATCGTGGGCCACTCCAACGGTGGCGATATTTCAATGTTTTTTGCGCAACGGCATCCTGATCTCGTAAAGGCTGTCGTCACTCTCGACAATCTGCGAGTCCCCTGCCTGATCTCCGGCGCGGTCAAGATTCTTTTGTTTCGCTCGAAGGATTGGAAGCCGGATCCCGGCGTCGTGCCAACCGTGGCGCAGTCAGTCCAGGCCGGAATA